>Ga0310695_10008678_pt1 | contig 15578 bp, 29 predicted proteins | sample RumenRJG_04DNA_FD_203882 | JGI IMG/M metagenome (GOLD analysis project Ga0310695, IMG submission 203882) | Bovine rumen microbial communities from Lethbridge, Alberta, Canada - RJG_04 (v2) (version 2) | ecosystem: Host-associated > Mammals > Digestive system > Stomach > Rumen | place: Canada...
CTTGCCCGACTTGTAGGAAGCCTTCTTGTCGAGTAACTCGACTTCGTGCTTGCAGAAAGCAACTACTTCCTCATTATCAGCCATAGCAGTAGCGATAACATCATACATTTCTCTCTTTGTAGCCATAATCAACACCTTTCCTTTCACTGACTACCTTTAACTTATGTATATATTGTAGCACATCTTTTATTGTGTGTCAATACCTTATTTATGTTTTTCTATGTTTTTTTGTCAGAGGGGAGACGCTTGCCGATGAATTACCTTTAGGCGCCTTTTATCAAGACTTACTCTCCCCTTGACACTTATAATTATACGGATTTCAGAACAGATTGCAAGCCCTTTTGGGAAAATATTTTGTATTTCTAAAAGTACACACCGATCCGCAAAAATGTGCTATACTATAAGGTTATGGAAAAAACGCTTCGTGCTGGCCGGGCACGAAGCGACCACAAAAAAGGCACTCTTGCGAGTGCCCTTTGCTCAAGCCTTTTTGGCTCTGTGTTTGGTGAGCTTCACCGAGTAGTCGGCTTCATTATACTTAAAGTGCAGGTCTGTTTCGTTGGTGCGAGGGTCAGGGGTTATCTCCGCATCGGTGAGAGCCTTTTCAAGTATCTGTATCAGCGTCAACTTGTCGGGGTCTATCTTCCTCTCACGCTCGACCGCCTTTCTTGGCTTGTCGGACTTGGTGTATTTCCGCTTGACTTTCTGCGGTATCACTTCGACTATCTCATCGTGAGAGCCTGGTTCGATAATGCCCATATCCTCAAAGTAGGCTCTGACCGCAAGACCTTTATTTACTTCGAGTTCGGTCATCAGCTCGTTGATGTCATCTTCCTCTACTGTGAAGATTCTTCCTCTTACTCTGTAGTCAGCCATATTATACGCTCCTTTCTGTACTCCTTTATCTGACAATAAAAGTATAACAAATCCCCCTTGTTTTTACAAGGGGGTACTTTGTTTTTATTTCAGAACAATTTCTGTTCTGTCCTTATTGATTCTGATTTTCTGATATGGTGCGGAGTAGAGAATTTCGCCCGTATGACCGCAGATTATATCGAGAGTGTATATACAGTTTCTTGGTATACTCTGTACTGTTTTATAGTGCTTGCCATACTCACATTTACATTCATCTACACAATACTTGAGTATTTCAGTTTCTATTACACTATCTGCGAGTGCGGTGTGGCACTCTTCAAAAGATACATCATCAAGTATAAATCTGTAAATGTTCTCTGCTGTGGTGCTATAGTTTCCGCTGTCTGTAAACAGTTCATAATTTTCACAAAAACTCTGATACAATGAAGATTTAGCAATAGTCTGATGAACAAGTCCACGAATATCTATTACTTCCACATTGTCAAAAGGATTGATACACTTGAACCAATCACAATTAAACTTGAATACTCTCTCATCGAATGATGAATTATATGCGTATGCGTATTGAATATCAAACTCTTCTATTAATCTGCACATACGCTGTGTAATATAGCCGTATTTTTTCATCAGCACTTTGCGTGCTTTCATATCCTTTACATACTGTTCACGCTTATCTGCATAATACGCAGTTTCAAATAGTGGGAGATTATGCCATATCTGTTCGACTATATAATCCTCTGCTAATACAGTTTCATTTGTATCAGTATCGAGAATTACATAACCGATGTTATAGCAAAAGCATTTATTTAAGTTTGTAGTTTCTGTGTCAAATATCATTGTATACATAAAAATTCCTCCTTTCATCTGACACAACTATTGTACCATAGGTAGTAAGTGATTGCAAGAGAAAGTTTTCCACATATTTATGCATATGTGGATAACTTCCTTTTTGGGATCAGAGAGACGCGGCAGCCTTGCCGCGGTTCGACAGCGATTTTTTGCAACGCCCGGGTGAAAGGAAAAAGCGGAGCCTTGGCGTGCAAATCGCTCGTCAAGGCTCCGCTCGATAAAAAAAGCCTTACGGCTTTTTCTTTGGTGGCATTTCTATTACTATAAATTGTTTGTATGGTGAACGTTGTTCTTCTATTTTTGCTATTGCTATTGCTTTTTCTCGAATTGGAGTAGATGCGACACACCTTCCATTTTCTACATTATATATATAATATTTTGTAAATGATGCCGGTATTGTATAGTTTTTAGCTAAAGTTATTATTTCTTTTTCTGTCATTGTTCTCTCCTTCTCTGTCTGTAGGGTGCTACCCCTACAGACTTTTTAATACTTCTATGATATTATCTACATCGTGAGCTGTACCGAGCCATTTTTCTCTGTTCGGTTTTTCATCATCGAAGAGGATTCCGAGAGGGTTATCTACTATGGTTTGCTTTGGTGTGCCATATTTGACGATGTGGATTTCATCGAAGTGAACACTTGCGAGGTGTTTATCGAGCCAAGACTTTTTTGCTCTTGTTACCTTTTCATCATACTCATCATCAGAGTTTTTCGCAAGCCACGATACGATTCCGATTATGTATCCTTCTCTCTGAAGTCTATTGAGAAGTCTTGCGAGAAGATTCATTTTTACCATTGGGATTGCGTCCTCATAAGGTGACGCATCGGCTGAGCGAAGTTTTGGAAGCCAGTTCTCTACTGCGTAGAGGTTAGCGATAGTTCCGTCCATATCGAAGTAAATTGCCTTTGCCATATCTGTGTTCTCCTTTCTTTTGGTATCTATATGATACTACATCTACAAGCATATTGCAAGGGGTTTTAGGAAAAAAATTAAAATTTTTTCAGATATTTTTCTCGATCTGATTTTTGCTTACTGCGTAGCACAATCCTAAAAGCGTTGCGCTGCGACCAACAGCGCAACGCTCAAAGAAAAAGGAGCCTTTCGACTCCCCTATATTGTGTCTACGCTCTTGCGAACTTGTTCTTGTAGAACTCGATGTAGGACTTGGCGTTCTCATCTCTCTGTACTATCGGTGTATACACCTGTCTGTAAGTCAGAGGGCAGTACTCTCCATCTTCTTTGTAGATGCGCTTCGCATCAGCGAGTGCTTCGAGCATTTTGTCATAGTCCGTGAATCTGAGAACTATTGCACCAGTTTTAGCGTCATAGATTTCATAAGATACCTTAGTCATTTTTTCTCTCCTTTCGGTTACCTTTATCTTACAATAATATGATAGCAAATTTTTAAATAGTTGTCAATAGGTAAAATAAAAAAAGTGCTTATTTAAAGCACTTTTTTCTCATTGACTTGTGTTGTCTAAAGCATTGGGCGGTTATTTCTTTTTCGATCAGTACATCAGCTAAACCCGTGTGTTCTTCTTGATAGTCGATTTTACCTTCAAGGTATCTTGTGAGGATTTCAGCCGTTGCTCTTGGCTTGCCGTACTTGGTCACAAAACCATTTTCTTTACAATAGGCTATATAACCTTTTTGTTTGCATATTGTATCTTGTGCCATTTTGAGGCTATCCCATAATTCGATGCCATAAGGGAAAAACCATCTGTATTTTGACTTTGTGAGATAGCGTTGTGTTTTGCTTAATGCCCGATAGTCAAAAGCCATATTATGTGCGATTATGGCTTTTACATTGTACTTCTCGCAAAGGTCACGAACGATTATTTTTGCCCTTATAAGTGGTATAACCCTGCGCTCACCCCTGCGTATTTCTTCACGATAGGTAGGTATCTTTTCAGCGTAGTAGGCTGATTCCATAAGGTCTTTCATACCATAGAATACTTCAGTGATTACGAATGAAAAGGTTTCATATACGTTGCCCTTCTTGTCATGGATGCAACCACCGAGGTCATAAACCATAGGGTCATCAAAAGTGTTGGCGGTTTCCGTGTCGATAGTTAGATAATAAGATTTACGATGGTCGATTTTCATTGAGTGTATCTCCTTTCATTTCTTATAGGTATTGTATCAGATGGCGGCCGCGGTGTCAAGATGTTGTGGGACTAATGATGTATTTATTTCCGTACAAGACCCGTAGAGAAAAAGTAGCTATTGTGTGGTAAATCTCAAAAACGGTTCGCGCCGGACAAGCGCGAACCGCTCAATAAAACAAGGCTCGGAGCATTTCACTCCGAGCCTTTATGGGGGTTAAGCCCAATTATCATCGAGCCATTTCTGAAGGGCAACCTTGAAATCGTGTTCTGCACTACCTTTTTTAACACTGACATTATTAGCGAGAAGGTACTGTCTGATATTTCCTCGATTGCTTATCTCACAAGTGATGTAAGACTTGGACGGGTTTGACTTCTTGCGGATAAATACAACATTTGTATCACCCTTTGCAACCCTACCCATATACATATTATATACGCAGTTGTTCTGATGTGTTGCTTCATCGAGGAAGTCTTTTGTTGTCTGCGGTACTATGATTGTGAAGTTGTCATCTTCAAAATCATAATTGTGCTTGTTCATCTGATTGGCAATCTTACGACTGTCTATTTCCTGCTTGTGTGTCTGATACATTCTGTTTGCGAGTGCGACACCGCGGAAGAAGTCTTTATCATACTTGAGGTCAAGCATTTCACAATGCTCATAGTAGTCACGCAGAGTACGAATAAAACTCCAGCTATCTATCATTCCGTCACTTCTCATATAGAAGTATGGTACACCTCTGCGGAAGCATTTGATAAGGTATTCTATTTGTTCTTTTGAGAAGTTGGCTTTCATTATCTCACGGCATACATCTATGGTTATAACCTCATTTACTTCGATACCGTTCTGTTCTGCCCATATAATAGGGTAGTATGTGTGCAAGAAACCGAAGATTGTTGGTTCTTCTGTTTCGTTGCAATATCTTGCAAAAGCCTTGAGATTCTCACCGATAGTGTTGAGAGAGTTTTTGTCGAGTCTCCATGTATCATCATAGGTTGGAGTATATCCCAGACTATTTATCTTGTCTGCGATAGAGAGCAGATTAGCACACTCCTGAAAGTCTGCGAGTTTCCATGACCACGAATCGTGGAAGTTGTAGCATCTGTCAAGCATCACACCCATTACGAACAGAAGAAAGTCCTTTGAATTACGATACTGTTTGAGATAAGATTTCATACCGCTTGGAAAGTTCTTGAGAGGTTTCGACTTGAGCGAATACAGAACACCTGTATTAATGTCGAAAGCATACGGCTGTTCCTTGTCCTCTGCGAGGAAGTTGATTATGTTTTTTTCTCTGCTAATTGTGAATGTCATTTTTCTTACCCCCTTTGTGGTTCTCATTTACTGTACCTATATGATACCGCATAGCAAGGTTGATGTCAAGGGGTTTAAGGAAAAAAATTAAAAAAGTTGGCGGTCGATCCGACCGCCAAAAAATGTGTCATAGTGCGTGATAATCTTAAAAACGCGTCACACCGGACGAGTGCGACGCGACCAAAAGAAAAGGGTCTTGCGACCCTTTTATTTACTCTATCATTCTCTCTCTTGCGGTTTCAAATACTACCTCTTTCATTTTATCACTGCAGAATACAGTAGCGAACAGTAAGATAATATGCACGATAGGGAAACAGCAGGCTATAATTATTTTAATAAAGTTCATTATGCGTTCACTTGGCAGAGTCTTTGTGAACTTGGCTCCTGGGTGTTCCTTACGGAATATATCCAAATATGCTTTTGCCGAACCGAAGATTACCACAAGGGTAAGTGCTGATATAACCAGATAGATAATAAGTATAGTTTTCATTTGTGTACCTCCTTAAAAGTGATTTGAAAATTCTGTCATCAGAGTACGAATATCCATTGGAACCTCTTCCTTGCTGAGGACTACGACATTGTTTCCAACAACAATATTATCATAGATGAAAGCCTTCATTTCATTGAGGTCGAAGAAGATAGCTTCATACTCATAGTTATCTTCCCATTCAACATCGAAGATATGGAATTTTACCTTGAGAATAGTGTCCTTAGCCATAGTTCTTATCTCCTTTCCTTGACAATGTAATAATACTACATCTGACCAAGGATTGCAACCCCTTTTAGGAAAAAAATAAAAAAATTAGCGGTCGGATCGACCGCTAAAAAAATCTGCTTACTGCGTAGCAAATCCAAAAAACGCGTCGCTCTGACCGGGAGCGGCGCGCTCAATAAAAAAGCAGGTAGCTTTAACGTCTTCCTGCATTTAACCCGTCCGCGACATGGCGCACAGTCCCTGCTTTAAATTGACTCGTCCTGCCGTCCCCCTTCCAGAGTCTTGGGGTTCCTCGTCTTAGGAGCTTGGTTCACACTTATATACCGCACAACAGGACTCCATGCGGTGGTAAGTCTTTGTCAGAGTAGGGGTCTTACATGACCATGGCGGTATCCCCTCGTCGGGTTGCCCTCTCTCCTTACCTTGTATCTGTATTATAGCAGATGTTGGGTCTGCTGTCAACAGCTTCGCTATGTTTTTTTATGTTTTTTTGCTATGACTTCGATCAGCAGTCGAAGTCATAGCAGCCCATATAGGGATTGAACCCGCACTCATCATAGTCAGGCTCATAGTAGTCGTCGACCTCGTACAGGTCTTCCTCGTCGGCGACTTCCTGAAGGTCGATCAGGTCCTCTTCAGGCTCTTCCATAGTAACAGCGTATTCCATAACATCGAGTTCAACTAACAGCATAGGGGTCTCCTTTCTACAGACCAGGGATACTATTCTTTCCACCACTATAGTACCATATCGGGATCGGTATGTCAACACTTCTTTGCAGATTTTTCAGAAATTTTTTGCCTACTGCGTAGTACAATCGTAAAAGCGGCTGGTGCTGATCGAGCACCGGCCGCCAAATAAAAAAAGTAGCCTTTCGGCTACTCTTCTCCATTCAGTTCGCACATCAGTATTTTTTCATCATGAGTGTTAATCCACTCACCTACGCCTACTGTCTCAATACCATAGGCTCCGCCATCAGCTAACATTGTTACTTCAATGTCCTTATCCTCTATCTTTTCAAGTTCTTTGATTAATTCTCTTATTGTCATTGTTCTTACCTCCTATCCATCTTCTCTACTCTCCATGGGTCAACATGGTAGATTTTCCATGGGTCAGCATCGAACTGAACTCCGAGAAGTCCATCTTCGCGAATAGCGGTGACTACGCCAAAACCCATATCTTCAGAATATACAACATACTGCTCTACCTCGAACCACCTCTTCATTTTTCGATCCTCCTTTTTTCTTTGTATCTACAGTATAGCACCTTCGGGAGCGTCTGTCAACATCCTTGAGCAAAAAACCTCAAAAAATTTTTACCGATCCACCCAATAGATAAGCAAAACGCATCGCTGCGGCCACCAGCGATGCGCCCATAAAAAAATCAGAGGATTTCTCCTCTGACCACTCCGAGGGTCTCCTCGAAGTCCTGGGCGGCGACCCAATGGACGATGTCCATGGTCTCCTCGTGGGTCGGCATCCGACCCTGCACCTCTGCGAGGTACTGATGGAGCGTAATCTCCATCATTTCCGCGAGTTCCTTATGCGTCATCTTCATAGCGATCCTCCTTCCGCTCTCCGATTCCTTCTGTAATTATAATAGCACAGTGCGTTGTTGCTGTCAAGGGTTTTCTTCAAAAAATCTTTTCGGATTAGTCAGAGACGCGGCAAGGTTGCCGCGCTCTTAATTCTCCGAGGTGTCAAGGCACATTGTCCATAGATTCCATTTACTGTATTTTGCATCACCCTCAAGGTTAGTGTTCTTTATCAGTATCTCGCAGTAACTCACTACCGCCCACAGCATCATCAGTATCAGCATCAGCGTCAGCATATTTTTAGCAAACACTTTCTTATCCCATCTGTATCTCTTTTTCATTTTACTTACCTCTCTTTCTTTTCTCTTGATGATGTAATATTATCACAGCAACAGCAGAAACACAAGCACCCTTAATAAATATTAAAGGTACTTGTCATAATTCCGCTTGTTGACTTTTTCTCTCTTTTTTCTCTTGTCTTTATATGCACCGGTGCGGAATGGTACATATTCAGGCTCTCTTGACTTTTTCAGTAGGTCAAGACCATTGATTGTGCCTACATAGATTGTCTTCTTCTTGTTAGCCATAATTCGATCCTCCTTGTATATTATAATATTATCATATATAAAGCAAATTGTCAAATAAAAAATTCCTATACCAATAAATAAAGCCAAAAACGGTTGGCGCCGACCGAGCGCCGACCGCCCAAAAGAAAAGCCTTCAGCTATGCGCTGAAGGTTCTCGCCCAACACTCGGAGCAGATTCCCGAGATTAGCAGCTCCCGGTCATCAGCCGAGAGATACGGGAAGGCTTCTTGAGCTGTGGCTCCGAACTCCCAAGCCATATAGTCGGCTTCGTAGACCTCGACCTCGTGGGTCTGACCGCAGAACGGACATCTTGTTTCGATTCTGACCTTTTCCATTTTCTTACCTCTCTTTCTAATAAGCCTGCTCTATTTCGATTGTTGTTGTAGTCTTGATTTTGACTACTCCATACTTTTTATAGTCATATTTGTAGTTCATTCTGACTGCGAGCATCAGAGCCTCAAATTCTACATTTTCCATATCGAGAATCTCACCGCTCTCTATCTCTACTACTCCGTACTTGATTGTTATCATTTTTCTATCCTCTCTTTCCTCTCTTGATGATGTAATATTATCACATCTAACTTTGCTTTGCAACCCTTTTTGCGAAAGTTTTTAAAAAACTTTCGCAAGGTCTGGGCTGTAGAACCTATCAGCGAGGAAGCAACCGCCCTTTGCATAGAACTCATAGCTGATGTTCTCTCCGCTGATGACGGCTCTCTCGATGATGCAATGCTCTTCAGCCGCCTGAGCCTTAGCATCTTTCCAAGCCTGACCCCAAACATCAGCGCCCGCGTTGAACTCCGAACTATTTACGATGTAGATGAACTCTCTTGTCATTTTTCTGTCCTCCTGTTCTCTTGATGATGTAATATTATCACACCCTACAGCTGATTGCAACCCCTTTACGGGATTTTTTTTAATTTTTTTTGTACTAAAAAAAATACAAGAAATTTTTAGCAGATCCGCACAATAAAGCAAAAAGCGTCGCGTGCCGGACATGCACGCGACGCCAAGAAAAATGGAGGAGTTTTACTCCTCCACCTCCTCCATCATCTGCTCGATTGAGCGGTAGCCTGTGCGGATATATAGCACCGATTCGAGTGTGTGGATGTTGGTACCACAGAGAGCGGTCGCAAGTCCGAGTTCTTCATCTGGCAGATACCGAGTTCTACCATCTGCTCCCAGAGAGCGAGTTCCTTATCATTCATCATTTTTCGATCCTCCTTTTTTCTTGATGGTTATATTATAGCACCGAAGGGGTTGAGTGTCAACCCCTTTTATTCTTTTTTTTAGAGTACAATCTCTGCACCCTTCTCAGCTACGAGGTAGACCCCGTGCCCTGCCTTAGCCCATGGCTTGAGGTTCTTTTCATCATCGTCGACGAGGATTCCATCTTCTCTGATGAAGTCAACCTTCTTGCCTGACCCTACGATGCAGATGAAGTTCTCAAGTGCGAGTTCCGGGATGAACTTGGCGAGCCAGTCGATTTTTCCCATCTTGCCATCTTCATTGGCGGCTTTTGTGAGGATGTAGACCTTTACGCCATCAAGGATGAGGTGACGGACAAGAGCCACATTGGCTTCGAACGGCTCGAGGTTTGCCATAGCGTCACGCTTGAGAGCTACGGCTCTATCTTCCTTATAAGCCTTATGGAAGTTAGCAAGGACACCGTCCATATCGAAGTAGATAGTCTTCATAGTGATTTCCTCCTCATCTGATCTGTCTATACTATACCACACCCTCGGCATGGAGTCAACCCCTTTCAGGAAAAAATATAAAAATTTTTTTCTGCAATTTCTTAATCAGCAAATAGCTTGTATCTCTATATTAAGAACAAAGCGTGTCGCTGCGACCATCAGCGACACGCCAAGGCGTTAATTGGGTGATAGGCTGTATCTCCCTATTAGTGAGATGCCTTGTATCTCCTAAAAAAAAGTAAGCCTTTTGGCTTACCTTGTGAGCAATTCGATTCTCGCTCCGAAGAACTGTGCGTCCTTCTTGATTCTCTCAAGGTCTGTCGACCAAGCTCCATGAGATCCGTCCTTATAGATAAGTCTGTACATTGTCATTGTTCTTTTCTCCTTTCCTTTGATGATTAAAGTATATCACTGATGCTATCTGTTGTCAACAGTTTTGACAAACTTTTTTTATTTTTTTATCTGAATCCGAATGAATCTCTTGTGTCCATCATTTCCTCTACTTCTTCGAGTAGATAGATGTCTGTGTTCTCTGCCTTGTTCATTTCGGCTACTTTCTGTTCGCACTCTTCACGAGTACCGATGAGGTACTGAACAAGAGCCCTGTAGTTTTCATTGTGCGGTTTTGTGATTGCCATCATTGTCAGTTCCTTCTTCATTGTTTTTTCCTCCTTTTCTGATCTGTCTATATATTAGCACACATAGACATTGATTGCAATACCTATCTTGTATTTATTTCAATACAATCCACCTACCCCTCCGTGGGTGGATAGGTAGGTGGATAGGTGCATAGTATACTATATCATATATAATATATTATATTATTTATTTGTTATTAATTTATTATACATTGTGATGATTGTGCGTTTATCGTTGGTCGACTCGACCAGCCGAGCGAACATCAGAGCCTGACGGGATTCGAATCCATACTTGCGGATTACTGCGTCAATAAGTGTGTCACATGTGAATGTTTTTACAGATTTCATATCTCGATCCTCCTTTTCTGATATAGATATTGTATCATATAATAGACCTACTGTGTTGTTTTTCTTGAGATACAATTGTGTTATATTTTTCACAAAGTCTGCACCATGTTCAGCGGAGTATTGAGAGCCGCGGCCGCCGTTGAGTAGCTGTGTCTTAATCGAGAGATAGATACTACTTGTGGATTAGTACATATGTTCGATTTTTCGCACACCGATCCGCACAAATGTTCTTTTTAATTTTAGGAAGATGCTGTGTATCTGTCTGTTAAAAAAATCACAAACAAATTTTGGCGAGATGTTTGATAGTTGTGAAAAGCGGCTCGCCATGCCCAGTCGCGAGCCGAGCAAAATGCGGGGTTTGATCGGGGGTGGTAGTGCTTAATTCGATTTGGATTTGCAAAGGAAACAAACACTACAGGGGGTGCTAATTCGGGCAGATTTTTTTTCGATTTGTAAAAACGCTTTTGTCTCCACAACTTTTCCTCCAAAAATTCTTTTTCATTTCAAAACACGAAAAAAAACTGAGAACGAAGTTCTCAGTGTCATTCTTCATATCGTATTTCAACAGCTTCTAGCTTATAAGCATTATTATCCATTTTCCAAACCCTGACACTGTCCTCCCCAAACTCAGGTGGAGGTGCCTCAGGACTGGCCGCCATTGCTCGGCAGTAACCCCTTGCTAACTTATCTATCTCGTCTGCCGATACATAATGTTGACAGTCTATAGCTCTCGTATTATCATCAATAATATCCCACAATTCATTTGGATCCCATCTACAAGTGTCTGGATCGCCAGAATTAAGACTATGTTCATTATACCAGTAACAGCGGTTACATCGCTGTAGTTCTCTCGCGTCTCTACTCTTAAGCATGATTATTATCCTCTATTAAAAGCATTGCTAATACTATCCAAAATACTGTCATAGATATATGTAAGTCAAATATTAAATTAACTAAAATCCAAACTAACCACATAACTCTAACAAGTTACCTCATATTTAATCCTATTACCATATGGACAAGGCTGGTTGGTTATGCGGCATAGGCCGCATGGAAGTTTCTGCCAACAATCCTGCCAAATATCACAAGCAGTTTTACTTTGTTTCACATAATCACCGGTACTAATTTTATCAGCACCAGTCATTGTATCCCTTACAAAAGTTGTCTTATCCGTTGTATATGTATTATTCATCTAAAATCTCCTTTGCACTGCCCCTATAGCAGCGTCATAGCAAGGCCGCCGCGCCTTCAGTACCAATCATCATCATCCCCGCTAAAAATCCACCATGCGGCACACCCTATCACTATACTTCCCACGAACACACTCGCAAATAGCACTGCGTGGCCTCCTTTCTTCTTAGTTGTTTATCTCTTGTGTGGCAGCGCCAGCTGCCATCAACTTATCTGCTTCCTCGAAGATATGACCCCAAAATTTTTTACTATACCCGGCGTAAGCAGGATCAATAAATTCTAATCTAGTCATGTAGCGCGACAGCGCCGCTTCGAAAACTTTTTCATACTTACTTCTAATCCTAACCTTATACAGATAATAATCTGGAAATTCATCAGAAGTCAAAACAGAATAAGTAAAATTACATAAATCATCTGCATACTGTTCAAGCGTATTTTGCCAAACAGATTCATCTTTATCATATAGCGCGAGCACATAAAAATTTGAAAACAAGAGTCCAGGAGCTTTTATATAATCTCCTACTCTTGTAGTAATAAGTTGTACTTCTGCGTTTATTTTATCTTTTATTTCTTTTATTTTTAAGAACATGCGGCGGCCCCGTTGAAAAGATCCTCTATATCTAGTCCGAGTGATAACTTATAGCTGTTTCTCATAATTGCAATTATCGCAATTAGGTTGTTCACAATAATGTCCATCTATTGGACAAGCTAAGTTTTTAACCGGCTGTCTATATTCGGGATCTGTAGGATTTGGAGCCTCATATCCCCTTAAATCAGGTGTAATAGTTAATTCCATCTAAATATCTCCTTATAATAATCTTCTGTATAGTCATCTGGCGGAAGCCAGTCGGGTAACGGTGAAAGGGCGGCGACACTAGTTTCGGTGTAGATAAAGGATTGTGCCGCCGCATAAGGTGTTTTAATGACAGTACCATGCTTTCCTGTCATCCTATATTCCATAATCATATTCTTTATCCATTGCTCGTCATGGAGAATAAAGAATATATAGTCTGCTTCATAATATAATAGCCTGCGACGGAGCTTTGAAGGAGAATGTGCAAATATCTTTTTTACTGGCATACCATTCTCTCTTGCCCAAATATATCCAAGATTAGATTCATCAGAATATAATATTCTAATTATATCTACTTTTAATGGACATATAATATCATAAATATTTTGCGAAAGCAAATCTATTGACTGATAATCTCCGCCTATTATTGCTACATTTTGTATTTCTTTCTTCATTTCTTAAATATATTATAACAAAAAATTTTTATAAAAGCAAGCTTTACATTGATGCGGGGCTTGACACGGAGAAAAATTTTTGTTACAATAATAGTGTAAAATGAAATAAATAAGGAGTAACTAAATGGCAGAAGAACAGGAAGTTTTAAAACTGGATTATACGCTCAAAGAACCACAAGAGCGTGTAGAATTAGTTAATAAAATTATAGCACAGACACCGCCTCATAAACTTACTCCTAGGTATCTAGAAATCATGGCTGATTATATGATATTCGCCATGGATAAAAAAGAAAGAGCTAAAAAAAAGATTTTAACTGATAATCATATGGTTACAGTTAATAAAAGAGAAACATCTTTTGAAGGCTTAATTGCAAAATTTGAAAATGGTGAAGATGGTATTTATAGTATGATTACTAATGATAAAAATATTATCTTTACACCAAAAATATCTATTACTCAACAAGATATAGAAAATGTACCTGGATTGCGGCAGTTGCGTGAAGCTATCGAAGAGCTTGAAGAAAAGTTACCCTTAGCCAGTGGCCGCCAGAAATATATAATTAAGAAATCTATTATTGAGTTGAGGAAAGACCAATATATACTCAAAAATTCTTATTACCAACCTATCCATATTACTAATCTTACTCGAAGTTTTCCTTATATCCCACTCATTGAAGAAATAAAGGTCTTACCTGATGGTAAACTTGATATTGAAGGATTCTCTTTGCTCATTCCAGAGCATGTTTCTATTGTACTATGTAATTATTCAAAAATTAAGCAAGATACTTGGGATAGATTTGATAGTGATGCACGCTATGTAATAACTGATTTAGAAAATTTAATAGAAGCACATATTAAAGATCGCTATCCAATGTATTATGATTTAATTATATATAAAATAGATGGCGTTTCTAATGAAAATATACAAAAGATATTAGAAAATGATTATGGTGTTCGACATTCTGTTGAATATATATCATCACTTTGGCGCAATAAAATTCCTAAGCTAATTGCAGATGCTGCACAGAAGGATTGGTTAGAATGGCATTTTACTTATGAAGAATATGGTAAATGGAAGAAATGCTCTAAGTGTGGACAAGTTAAATTAGCTCATAATATGTTTTTTTCTAAGAATAATACAAGTAAAGATGGATTTTATAGTAGATGCAAAGATTGCAGAAATGCTAAAACTAAAAAGAAACAAGCTAAAACTATAAATTATAAAGGAGTAAATTGGGTCAAAAAAGATTAACATACTTCAAATAAAAAGTATAATAATCGAAGAATATAATAAGGAGAATAGTGTATGGGTCAAAAATTACAATGTGAAAAATGCGGCCGCACTATGGATGAAATAAAATTCTACACCTATAAAGATGGTAGAAAAACAGAAATGTGCAAGGATTGTCTGACTATGCATATAGACAATTACGATCCCAGCACTTTTTTGTGGTTGCTTGAAAAAATGGATGTTCCTTATGTCCCGGCTGAATGGAATGTTCTAAGGGATAGAGCTTTTGCTAAGAATCCAGACAAAATGAATGGAATGTCTGTGTTTGGTAAATATTTGTCTAAAATGAAATTGAAACAATGGAATCAATTTGGTTGGGCAGATACTGAAAAGTGCCAAGCTATGGCAGATGAAAAGAATAGGATTAAATCTGCGGAAAAGCAAGAAGCTGATGAAAAGTTCACAAAAGAACTGCAAGAAAAACTTGCGGCCGGGGAGATTTCCGAGGCTGAGTATAAGACGCTGATGCCAGCGCCAGCTCTTAAAGATGAGTATGTAGCTAAGACTTCTGCGGAACTTGATGCTCAGTTTCATAATCCTTTTAGAGAGGAACAATTTGTTCAAGTAGATTTACCAAATCCAGCTGCGGATTTGACAGAAGATGATATGAAATATCTCGCTATGAAGTGGGGTACTTTATATAAACCACAAGAATGGATTGAGTTAGAAAAGATTTATACTGAAATGACTAATTCATTCGATATTCAAGATGCAGATACTATTAATTCCCTCATTATTATTTGCAAACTAAATTTAAAAGCTAATCAGGCTCTTGATATGGGTGATTATGATGGATTTACTAAACTATCAAGAGAACTAGGTAATCAACGTAAGTTAGCTAATTTCGCGGCAGCTCAACGAAAGAAAGAAGAAAAGAATGATTTTGTTGATAGTGTTGGAGAATTAGTTGCTTATTGTGAAAAAAATGGTGGTGAAATACCCCGATTTGAATTAGATGCTCCAATAGATATAATTGATACAGTTATTGCAGATCTCAAGGAGTATACTAAGTCATTAATCTATGCTGATACTGCACTTGCAAGACAGATAGAAGATTACCTTAAAAAGAAAGAAATCATGGATCAACAGAAAAGAGATCGTGAAGAAGCTAAGGCTAAAGGACTTGATGTACCAGAAATGTCTGATGAAGACTTTGCGGAATATTATCAATCATTAGATGAACA
>Ga0310695_10008679_pt1 | contig 15578 bp, 18 predicted proteins | sample RumenRJG_04DNA_FD_203882 | JGI IMG/M metagenome (GOLD analysis project Ga0310695, IMG submission 203882) | Bovine rumen microbial communities from Lethbridge, Alberta, Canada - RJG_04 (v2) (version 2) | ecosystem: Host-associated > Mammals > Digestive system > Stomach > Rumen | place: Canada...
GCATCATCCAAGTGGAACTCAAGAACAGTTCGCTCAAAGGAATCCTCAAGAAGTAATAAAAAGAACAAAACGATATGGAACTAATACAGAAATACTTCCCAAACCTCTCAGAGCAACAATGCCGACAGTTTGAAATGCTGAAGGCACTCTATGAGGACTGGAATCAGAAGATAAACGTCATCTCGCGGAAAGACATCGAGAACCTCTATGAGCATCATGTGCTCCACTCGCTGGCCATTGCCAAAGGCCTGCGGTTCAAGGAAGGTACGAAGATTTTGGACTTCGGAACTGGGGGCGGTTTCCCTGGTATCCCTCTGGCCATCATGTTCCCAGAATGCCAATTCAAGCTCATCGATGGAACCGGCAAGAAAATCCACGTAGCGACAGAAGTGGCCAACGCCATTGGCTTGGAGAATTGCCATCCCGAGCATCTGCGTGGCGAGGAAGAGAAGGGACTCTACGACTTCGTGGTAAGCCGCGCCGTGATGCCGCTCCCCGACCTGGTGAAGATTGTGCGCAAAAACATCTCCAAGAAGCAGCAGAACGCTTTGCCCAATGGCATATTGGTGCTGAAAGGCGGAGAGTTGCAGCATGAGATACAACCTTTCAAGCGCATCGTTCAAGTGGATGACATCCATAATTGGTTCAGCGAGGAATGGTTCAAGAAGAAATACCTCCTCTATGTACCTATCTGACATCGGTTATCATCAAAATGCAACTTATCCTCAGGCTGCTGGATAGGCATTTCATCTCAACAGAACAATCAAATCCAATATTCATAAAAGATGCTGAATATCAAGAAATTCATAGTCAACCCCATCCAGGAAAACTGTTTCGTGGTGAGCGATGAGACGCGTGAGTGTGTCATCATCGACTGCGGAGCAGTATATGCTGATGAATACGATGCTATTTTCAGATACATCAACGAAGAAAAACTCACACCCGTTCATCTGCTTTGCACACATGGACATTTCGATCATTGCATCGGCAACGAATGGGTGAACAGTACATACGGGTTGAGTCCTGAGATAGGAGGCGCCGACGTGTTTCTGCTCAACAAGATGGACGAACAGGTGATGATGTTTTTCGGTGTGAAGAGTGATATCGGGTGCCCACGCCCTTCAAACATTCTGAAGGATGGCGACACCATCAGCTTTGGAACCCACCAACTTTTGGTAATGGCAACGCCAGGACATACACCTGGCGGCGTCGTATTCTATTGCGAAGCCGAAAAGGTGGTTTTTACGGGCGATACACTCTTCCGCATGAGCATGGGACGTACAGATCTGGAAGGCGGCAACTGGCAAGACATCTGCCATTCGCTGACCAAGGTCATCGCTACCCTACCCCACGACACGACAGCCTATTGCGGACACGGGCCGGAAACAACCATCGGCTATGAAGTGAGACACAATCCATGTCTACGCTAAGACATCGTCAGAACAACAGAGATTCATGAGAGCAGCGAACAGCAATAATGCAGAGAAAATCGTGATGGGCATAGACCCAGGCACAAATGTGATGGGCTATGGCATCATCAGCGTGCTGGGCAACAAGGCCTCGATGATGGCTATGGGCGTCATCGACATGCGACGCGAGAGCGACCCCTACCTGCGGTTGGGCAAAATCTTCGAACGTGTCACGGGAATCATCGACGAATACCTGCCCGACGAAATGGCAATCGAAGCCCCATTCTTCGGCAAGAATGTGCAGTCGATGCTTAAACTCGGACGCGCACAGGGGGTGGCCATTGCTGCCGCCATCCACCACAGCGTGCCTATCCACGAGTATGCGCCCATGAAAATCAAGATGGCCATCACAGGCAATGGTAATGCCTCGAAGGAACAAGTGGCAGGCATGTTGCAGCGCTTGCTGAATCTCGACAAGGATGAGATGCCCAAATTTATGGACGCCACCGACGCGCTGGCTGCCGCCTACTGCCATTTCATGCAGATGGGACGACCTGAGCGCGAAGTACATTATAGCAGTTGGAAAGACTTTGTGAACAAGAACAAAGCAAAGGTGTCGGGTTCGGATTCTTCCCACTCATAACAGCCTTTTAGAGTATTGGCATCATATTTGCAGAGAAAAACTCACGCTATCGTGAAGTTTTATAAATATTACAAGAACAAAAACGTATGATCAACAGTCAGTTTTCGCCGAATGTTTCCCAGATCCTCGCCTTCAGCCGTGAGGAAGCGGCACGTTTGTCGAGCCAGAGCGTAGGACCCGAACACCTGCTCTTAGGCATTTTGCGCAACAAACGGAGTGTGGTCAGGGAAATGTTCAACCTATATAATATCAGTCTTTCAGCAGTCAAGGCTGAACTGGAACAGAAAGTGCATGAAACAGAAAACATAAAGCCGACGCTCTCACATGAGCTGGTGCTCAACGAAAAAGCAAGCAACATCTTGAAGCTGGCCGTACTCGAAGCACGAATGCAGGCCACATCGACAATTGAAGAACAACACCTGCTGTTGGCCATCCTGCACGATCAGGTGGACAATGGCGCTAAAGCAGTATTGGAACAGAATAACATGAACTACGAAGACGCATTGACCTACTTCTCAAGAAATAAGGAAAGTATCAACACGAAGAATGGTATTGGACTCTCGGACGAGGACGACGAAGAGCAGCAGGAGAATAATCCTTCGCCTGACAATTCGGCCGAAAACGTGCAACAGCCAATAGGTAATACCGTCACTCGCACGAAGAAAGGTGATGGGAAAACGCCCGTGCTCGACAAGTTTAGTACCGACCTCACCAAGGCCGCTATGGAAGGGTTGCTCGATCCCGTAGTAGGACGTGAGAAAGAAATACAGCGAGTCATCGAGATACTCGGAAGAAGAAAAAAGAATAATCCTGTTCTCATCGGTGAACCGGGCGTAGGTAAGAGTGCCATTGTGGAAGGATTGGCGCAAATGATTGCCAAGCGGCACACGTCGCCCATCCTATTCAACAAACGACTTGTCAACCTCGATATGGCCAGCATCGTGGCCGGAACAAAGTATCGCGGTCAGTTTGAGGAACGCATCAAGGCGCTCATCCACGAACTGGAGGGCAATCCGGACATCATCGTCTTCATGGACGAGATACACACACTCATTGGGGCAGGGTCGGCTGCGGGTACCATGGATGCCGCAAACATGCTGAAACCCGCATTGGCCCGTGGCGTCATTCAATGTATTGGTGCTACGACGCTTGACGAGTATCGCAACTCCATCGAAAAGGATGGAGCCCTGGAGCGACGTTTCCAGAAAGTCATCGTGGAGCCGACCACATCGGAACAGACCCTTGAGATATTGAACAATATCAAGGCAAGATATGAGGAGCATCACCATGTTTCCTATTCCGATGATGCCATTTTGGCATGTGTCAAACTGACAGAACGCTATGTAACAGACCGATATTTCCCAGATAAAGCTATCGACGCCTTGGATGAAGTGGGGTCGAAAGTGCACCTGCGCTATGCCGACGTGCCACCCGAAATCATTAATCTGGAGAAAGAAATTGCCCAGGTCATTGAAAACAAGAAGCTTGCTGCCAAAAACCAGAACTTCGAGTTGGCAGCTGGTTTGCGCGACAAACAAGCCCGACTGGAGAAGGAACTGGACAGGCTACAGCATGAGTGGGAGATTGGCGACAATCGCATGCGTGAGCGAATCAGCGGAGATGACGTGGCCGACGTGGTGTCGATCATGACTGGCGTGCCCGTGCAACGTATGGCTGAAGACGAGGGGGTGAGACTGAAGAACCTCTCGGGCGAACTGAAAAAGGCTGTCGTCGCACAGGACAAGGCCATTGAGAAAATGGTGAAGTCTATCCAGCGAAACCGCGTAGGACTGAAAGATCCGCGCCACCCCATCGGCGCTTTCATGTTCCTCGGTCCCACAGGTGTAGGTAAGACCTACTTGGCCAAGAAGCTTGCCGAGCACATGTTTGGCAGCGAAGATGCGCTGATACGTGTCGACATGAGTGAGTATTCGGAGAGTTTCAACACTTCCCGACTCATCGGTGCGCCTCCGGGATACGTAGGCTATGAGGAAGGCGGACAGCTGACGGAGAAGGTTCGTCGCCGCCCCTACTCCATTGTGCTGCTCGACGAGATTGAGAAAGCGCATGGCAACGTGTTCAACATGCTGTTGCAGGTGCTCGACGAAGGAAGGTTGACCGACGGCAACGGACGTCTCATCGACTTCCGCAACACTGTGATTATCATGACGAGCAACGCCGGTACGCGTCAGTTGAAGGAGTTCGGACGTGGTGTGGGATTCACCGCAGGTGGACGCAGCGGCTTGGCTTTGAACGAAAGCGACAAGGAATATGCTCGCAGCATCATACAGAAAAGCCTAAGCAAGCAGTTCTCGCCAGAGTTCCTGAACCGTTTGGACGAAATCATCACATTCGACCAACTCGACCTCAATGCTATCAAACTGATTATTGACATTGAGCTGAAAGGACTCTATAAGCGTATTGAGGATATGGGCTACAGCCTGCAACTGACCGACGAGGCCAAAGAGTTTGTAGCCACAAAAGGCTACGATGTGCAGTTTGGTGCGCGTCCCCTGAAACGTGCTATCCAGAATTACATTGAGGACGGCGTATGCGAAATGCTGCTCGGCAATGAACTCCGCCCGGGCGATACCATTCTCGTGGAGAAACTGGAAGACAAGGAAGAATTGAAGTTCAGCCGAAAAGAAGCTGAAGTATAAGAATCAAAGGTGGAAGAAGGTATGAAGCAACGAGCATTCAGACGTACAGCAAGGGTGGCAGGTATAGGGCTTTTGGCCTTATGCCTTGCCCAATGTACCCCTCAGAAAGTGGACGGAACGAGCGAACAACTGACGGAAACAGTCGACAGTTTCGCCTATCATTACTTCAACTACCACCTGAAACAAGCCAGCCGTTTCTGCACAGAAGAGTCGCAGAAATGGCTAGATTTTTTGGCTTCCAACATCGAACAGGGTGATGTAGACCTGCTTCGCGAACAAGAAAACGAGGCAGAAATCACGCACGATGAAATACAATTGCAGGAATCAGATACCACAAAAACCATTCATCTGACCGTCAGGAATCACCTCGTGAAAGACAGTATAGGGAGAGTGGGAAGGATGGTGAGGAAGTCTGACTACAGCATTCAGACTGTCAAACTTGGCGGAAAATGGTTCATTAGAATGGAAGGCCCACTGCGAAGTGAAAAACGAAGTCGCGACTAAGACGGGGATGAATTACCGCGTAATGCTCTTTTTGCGTTTCGTAGGCTGGATTCACGGCTTTCATGCCCATATCAAAACGCAACACAAAATAATCGAAATTCAATCTTAATCCAAGGCCGTAGGCAACGGCAATCTGCTTGTAGAATTCATCAAGTTTGAACTGCCCGCCCGGTTGTTCTTCATAATTGCGCAAGGTCCAGATGTTACCTGCATCAATGAAGAATGCCCCATTGATTTTCCAGAAGAGGAAAGTGCGATATTCTGCATTCAGGTCAAGCTTCATGTCGCCCGTCTGATTGATGAAGTCAATGGCACCATTTGTGCCATGAAACTTACCCGGCCCAAGTCCTCTTACATTCCAACCTCTTACTGAATTGGCACCGCCCGAGAAGTAACGTTTCTCAAACGGTAGCACCTTACTGTTGCCATACGGGTAGGCAATGCCCATACCGGCATGAAGCACCAACTCGTTTTTCGGACTGAAACGAAGCACATGGGTGTAGTCGAAATCGGCTTTCGCATACTGGGCATAGGCTATTCCGAAGAGAGTATATTGCCCGTTTTCGTTTTCTTTCTTTCCCAACACGCGACTGGTTGCATTCAACAAGTTTCCTGCTGTCTCCACATTCAGTTTGTAGGCATTATTGCCCGAAGTGTGCGACATGGAGAAACCAATCTTCATAATGAATAAATCTTCGTAGTTGTAGCGCAGGATGGCATTTCGATTGCTCACGCTGTCAAGGTAGTCGTGCTTGAAAGTGGCCGAAATCCAAGGCATGTTGATGTAGTTGAGGTCAATGACGTCCGCTCTGTATGAGGTGCGACCAGTAGTGGATGTCCATCGGTAGCGCCAGGCGGCATTGAACAACCGGCGTTGGAATTCAGGGCGGTTCTGCAAATTATAGCTGACAGACAGCTCCGAACTTGCCCTGCTCTTCTTTCGATAGCTATGCGAAATGAAGGGCAGGATGAATCTTGGGAAAACGAGTTTCGACTCAAGACTGTACTCCTCGTAGTTTTCATTCTGATAGCCTTCCAGTCCGGTGATGGCTTCAAATGCACCACGCAGCTGCATGCTGAACGTTTCTGAACCGCGGAATAGGTTGCGGTTTTCGTAGGTTAGCGATGCGGCAGCGCCCAAGTTTCCCGACGTGTTAGTGCCCTCGGGCTGAAAACTCAGGCTATTAGGCTTGTTTGTACTTACCTGAATATGGCAGTCAAGCAAAGTAGTATCGGGCAGTTCGTTGAACTTGATGCTCGTATACCTCACAGCCGGCAAACGTCCCAGTTGGTTGTACGTCCGCTGTAAGTCACTACTGCTGTAGGGTTTGCCTTCTTCAATCCATGTATTTTCTCTAAGCACGCTCTGCCGTATGTGCAGTTTGTCGCCATCGCCGCTGACGAAGTTCACTTGGCGAATGTTGTATTGCGGATGAGGCACAGGCAACGAGTCACGATTGGCAAGCAGCAAAGGCAGGTGCATGGTCACGTCGAGCAGGCGTGAACCGTGCATGCTGTCAACGGTAAAGGAGATGTAATTCTTATGAAACTTATAGAAGCCCTGATCGTTGAGTGCCTTTGTCAAACGTTTTCTCTCGTTGTCCAATTGGTCTACCGAGAAGCGCATTCCTTCTTTGAGTAGTGAGTGGTGGGAAGTGAGAGGTGAGAGAATATCGGCAATCCGCTTGTCCTGAATGTCGTAGTCGATGTGGCGTATGAAGTACGGCTCACCCGGATGGAGCAGATAGTCGACGTCGATTTTCCTTCCTTTTACTGCTGTTTCCGCTTCGACGGAAGCATCCAGAAAGCCCATGTTCTGCATGGCGTTTTGCATGTCGGAACATGTCCGACGCATCAACAGCGTGTCGTAGACAACATTCGACGAGCGGAACAATCCGCCATTGGGCTGTTGCTTGATGTAAGGCTGAAGCTTCGAGACATCAATGATTTTGTCGTCTGTCTTCACACTCACTTTGTGTAGCCGGTATTCACCATCGCCCAAGGGTTTGTTGGCGGCACACGAAGCCATTGTCAGCAACAGAATTCCCGTTGCCGTAGCTGCCATGATATGGTCAGTCCATCTCAATACGCTTCGTGTTGCCAATTCTTTTTTATCTTTTTCCCACGTTCAACCTTTTGAAAGCTGCTTAATACTGCCTTTCTCCGAAGATGGTGGTTCCGATGCGTACCATCGTGGAACGGCACTCTACGGCTATCGGATAGTCGTCGCTCATGCCCCAACTGCGATGCTGGAAGTATTCCTTGTCAGCGAAATAGTGTGCCTTTACTTCGTCGAAGAAGTCGGCTGCGGTGAGCATTTCTTTCCTGATTTGTGACTCATCGTCCACATTCGAGGCCATCATCATCAGTCCACAGATGCGCACACCGGCCATTTCGCGCCATTCTCCCTCATCCAGCAACTGCCGACAGTCGTCGAGCGTCAATCCATACTTTGTGGCTTCTTCTGCGAGGTGAAGCTCCAGGAGGACATCGGTCACACGCCCCACCTTCACGGATTGCTTGTTGATTTCGCGTAAAAGCTTGAGCGAGTCGACCGCTTCGATCATCGTGATATACGGCACGATGTACTTCACTTTGTTGGTCTGCAGATGACCGATGAAGTGCCATTGGATGTCGCTGGGTAGCGTTTCGTGCTTGAGCTTAAGTTCCTGTTCGTGGCTCTCTCCAAACACACGTTGCCCCTCTTCGTAGGCAGCAAGAATCTGTTCGTTGGGATGAAACTTGCTGATGGCCACCAACTGCACGCCCTGAGGAAGGCTGTCGAGCACCCGATGCAGGTTTTTCTTTACGTCAGTCATCGTCACACCTCCGTTTCCTGCTCATATTCGGGCTTCTCTGCCTCGTCGTTCTGGGTAGCGCTCTTATACTCGTAGACATCCATGATCTGTGTCTCCGCGATGCTGGCAATTGCGTAGTCCACGATTGAACCTTTCATGGCCTCTTCGATGTTCTTCACGGCAGAGGGCAATGTGCCAGCCTGCACGAGGTAATAGACATTCGAGCGTTTCTCCTTCTCGGTCTTTTCGTCGATGGTGATAAACTGTAGTTTTGCCTTATACCAACGGTCGGCCATCTCTGCATCGCTGAAGAATATCTCTTTGTAGGTAGCCTTCTTGATGTCTGCCACGTCGAATGCACCGCTGATGTAGTTCGTCATCTCCTCGATGATGCGGCGCTCGGCTTCTGTGAAGCTCAAGGCATCGACCACATATTGTTCTGTCACTTTCTTTGTCAGACCGTCTTCCATGGTCTTCTCATACTTGATTTTGGTTTCAAACCATTCTGCTGTTCTTGATCGCATCATATAGTTTAAATTATTTACGATATTTCGATATTAAAACATTTCAATATTACGCCCCAACGATTGATGAAAGTATCATGCCGAGGCTGACGCATAGTCCATAGACAAACATATTGCGGGCCGTTTCTCCAAGCACCCAGTTCAGTTCCCGTCCGTGGCCGATACTCACCATATGGCGGTAGGCCTGAACGTGGAGCATCAGATAGATCAGCGGCAGCACGCTGGCCCACACATGGCCGTTCATTGCAAAGACGATGCCCAGCAGGCACGCCACGATGCCCAAGGCGAGGTAGAACTTTTGGCTCCATGCCTTCCCCATGCGTACGGCCAGCGTCAGTTTACCAGCCCGACGGTCGTTGTCGATGTCGCGGTAGTTGTTCACCATGAGCAACCCGTCAATAACAATACCACACGCTATGGAGGCTACTATCACCTCTGCGTTTATCGAGTGTGCCAATATATAATAAGGTACGCACACAGGAACGATGCCGAAAAACACCAGTACCAGCACGTCACCCAATCCGTGATAGCTCAGGCAAGTGGTGTAGAGGAAGCAGAATACCACGCAAAGCACCCCCACGGCCACTAACCACCAGCCACCATACCATACCAGAGGTAGACCAACAACACAGGCCGTCGCGGTGGTCAGCGTAATAGCCCGCTGCATGGCTCGGCCGCTCACCCACCCCATGGCGCAGGCACGCTTGGGTCCCAGGCGAGTATCGTCGTCGTTTCCGTGAAGAAAATCAAAGTAGTCGTTCACGAAATTGGCGTCGATTTGCATGATGAAAGCAAACAACAGGCAAAGCACACCTGCTGCTATTTGCCACCCCTGCAGAGGATGTGGGAGGTCCTTCCAGGCCAAAGCCCAAGCTATCATCACCGGCACAGCAGCTCCCGTCAATGTCTTCGGGCGAGCTGCCAAGACCCATGCCTTCAATGAATTTTTTTTCATATTTCGCAGAAATTGTTTGCAAAAGTAATATAAATATTGTACATTTGCAAATGTTTTAGGTTTTTTCATGGATTATGATTGACAAGAAAGTGAGTCTCGATCTGATGGAGTTCATCGAACGTGAAATCCTTCCGCGCTATGCTGAGTTCGACAAAGCACACAACATGCAGCATGTCACAGGCGTCATCCGTCGCTCCATAGCCATCGCCCAATCGGTAGGGGCGGATGTCAATATGGCCTACGCCATAGCAGCCTATCATGACTTAGGGCTCTCTGGTCCGCGAGCCGTCCACCACCTGACAAGTGGAAAAATACTCTTAGCCGACGTGCGCTTGCGTCGTTGGTTCACAACCGACCAGCTGAATGTGATGAAAGAAGCCGTGGAAGACCATCGTGCATCAGCCTCGCATGCGCCACGAAGCATCTATGGAAAAATAGTGGCTGAGGCTGACCGCGACCTCGACCCCGATACCGTGTTCCGCCGCACCATACAATTCGGACTGTCTAACTATCCCGAAAAAGACCGCGAAGAACAGTTCGACCGCTTCCTGAAGCATGTTCGCGAGAAATACAGCGAGCACGGTTACATACGTCTATGGATGCCAGGATCGCCCAACGAAGAGAAACTCAAGCAGATACGGAAACACATTGCCAATCCATCGGAATTGAAGGAAATATTCAACCGCCTCTACGACGAAGAAATAACAAATGCAAACAATTAATATTCAAAAGAAAATGAAAAAGAATTCTATCATCGCATGCGCCGTCGCCATAATGCTGTCGGGCTGCGGATTCACGGGTGGCACAGCCACCAACAATGGAGCCGACTTAGGCAGCGTGCTGGGAGGTATCATCGGTGCCGTCACTCAGGGCGATGCTGCCGCCAACATCCTTTACGATGTCATTGGTGCCACAAGACTCTCGAAAGAAGACGTCATCGGTACTTGGAGCTATCGTGGACCAGGTGTGGCCTTTACATCAGAGAATCTTCTGGCCAAGGCTGGTGGTGAAGTGGCTGCCGCCAAAGCACGTCAGGAGCTGGAAAAGCCCTATCAGAGCATCGGAATCAAGGCTTCAAACACCTACTTCACTTTCAAACAGGACAATACGTTCGAAGGTAAGGTAGACGGCCAGCCCATCAGCGGCACCTACGACTACAACCCAGAGACGAGTGTCGTCAAACTGCAGACACTCCTGGTCTCCACCACAGGCTATCTCACTCGCAACGCCAAAGGCATCAGTCTGCTTTTTGAGTCGAAGAAGCTTCTGCAGGCCCTTCAGATTGCAGGTGCCATGAGTGGCAACGCTACCCTCAGCACCATCGGCGACCTGAGTAAGAACTACGATGGCATCCGCATGGGCTTCGACCTGAAGAAGTAGTTGGTACGCTGGACTTAGACTATCTCTGAGCACGCCGTACATGATTTCCATGCACGGCGTGAATTATCTCTATGCACGTCGTAAATCATCTCTATGCACGTCGTACATGATCTCCATGTGCGTCGTTAATCTATGCTGAAGGAGGAAAGGTAAAGCCGTTCGACTTTGTGTGTCGTATGCCGACATCCTCGGCATGATGGACAAGAAGGGCGGAGTTGTGATGATACACATGGAGGACTATCCGAAGATTCTGCCTTCCAAAGGCAGGATTCTCCCTACCGCAAAGTTATGACCTGAATGATGATTGATTTACTATTGTTAGCTCTCAAATAAACTCCGATTTATCTGATTACGCCTCTATCTTCTTAATCACCTTTGCAGGTACACCGCCAACTATTGTGTTTGGCTCTACGTCCTTTGTCACAACTGCACCCGCTGCAACTACTGCTCCATCGCCAATGGTAACTCTTGCCAGCACCGTAGCATTGGCCCCAATCCAGACGTTCTTACCAATGTGAATAGGTGCATACGACATGCTCTGACGACGGGCTGGGTCAAGGTCGTGGTTGATGGTGGCCAGGACAACGTTGTGGCCAATGAGTGCACCCTCGTCGATGGTGATGCCACCCTGGTCCTGAAACTTGCAACCCATATTGATGAACACTCGTTCACCAACGATGGTGTTCTTTCCACAATCGGTATGAAACGGCGGGAACAAGCCTACTGTCTTGGGCACTTCACGTCCCCAAAGCAGCTCTAATAAGTCGTGCAACTGCTCGGGCGTGTGGTATTTGCTGTTTATCTCAGCCGTTATCTTCAGAGCTTCCTGAGATAACCGATGAAACATCATGTGGACATCGGAGCCTCCTACGACGGGCTTTCCAGATGCCATGTAGTCACGAAATTCTTGTATTGTCATATACTTCTCTATTGCTTTTGACGCATTCTCACTAATTGACCTTCGGTCTTCTTCTGTCGCGACTCGGCAGAGTTCAAGCTCGCTTGACTCTGCTCTCGCTGCTTCATCAGTTCTATAGCCTCTTTACCCGTAAGATGCTCTATATCTAAACGAATCATCATCATTCGCGACAGGCCATTCTCCAGTTCCTTCTGCAAGGCTTCCTCATGGTTGGGATTATATCTGTTTCCAAACATCCGGGCTGTTTCCAACTTCTCGGCTTCATCCTCAATGATATGGATTCTTCCAAAAGCTATCACACTCCGAAAGAAAGTGGTGTATTTCTCTGGATGAACATCGTCTTGTTCGATGACACAAAATGATGCCTTGTCACACTTGCGTATGGCATCGACTTTATGACCGTTCAGCGCACTATGGAAATACAACCTGCCATCGGCATAGACATAGCTGATGGGGACGGCATACGGATAGTCGTTGTCTCCCAACAAAGCCAAAGTCCCTGCCGTGGATTTCTGCAGTATGCTGATGCTTTCATCGTCTGAAAGCTGTTGGCGCAAGCGCCTCATTGCTCTAAATTGCTCCATATCACGATAATACTTTTAAACCGATAATTGATCCGATAAGAGTTGTCAAGAAGAATAACCTCCAAAAGGTTGCGACTCCTTCTAAGGCTCATGTTCGTTGGCTCCTGCGTGGATAGCTGTCGTTGATGCTATGTTGGTTTCAATTTCTATTGTTCAATGTCCAACCCACATAACTGCCAATAATGCCAATGATAAGGTTCATGCAGCATCCTTTGCCCTCACCGCTCATAATGCGGTTGGCAATGTAGCCGACGAAAACACATGTGAGTATTGGCCAAGCCGTGAAATCTGCAATGTGTTCTAACATAAGTCCTATTCCTGATTCAATTGTTCTTCCAGAAACTCAGCTGCATCGGCTACGCAGTCAGGGCATTCTCTGAGTACCACCTTAGTACCCACGCCCTTTAGCAATTTACATTGAGTGGCTCCGTTTCTCTTCTGGAACTGGGTCATAATCACTCGCATCTGCTTCATGGATTTGACTTTGTCCTTGTTGAACAATCCCAAGACAAGACCGGCACCTACAAGTGCTCCACAGGTTCCTTCCATATTGCCCATTCCCGCACCAAAGGAGTTGGCAATGTTCATGGCCAGCTCTTCATCAATTCCTACAATATCAGCGTATGTGTGTAGGATGGCCTGGGCGCAGTTGTGACTTCCGCACCTTTTTTTCTCTGCTGCTATATGTTTTCTTGTTTCCATATTCAATTCTTTATTCCATTAGCCCAATTTGACTTCGTCTTTGTCCTTTGCGACTCTGCCATTCATGCAAGCTTGATGGCTCTCGTTGCACTGTCCGGTCATTTCTTTTCCCTGTTTATCATACTGTTTGCGCTTGCCAACAGGAGGTTCTGTGAGTGTAATCTTAACCACTGCCGTTCTTTCAAGGCTGCGGGCAATGGCATCATCGAAAGCATCCATGTGGTGAGGTAGGAAACGCTGGCAGATGGCTCTCAAACCTTCGACCTTCTCTCCGCGGTCTGTCACTATCTCTGCTTTTCCAACGGCTGTTGCTGACTTGTATTGTAAAGTAAAGCTACCGTCTTTCGGACCAACAGTAGGAGCACATTTGGTAACAGCCGACAGGAACACCGTCGGACAATGTGCTATGCAGTCTAACTTGTCGCCCTCCAAGGCACAATGAAAATAGAACGTCCTTTCATCTGTCCGAGCCAATGACAGGGGTAATCCGTATGGAGTCCCGTCGGGTCTGGTCATACTGACAGTCACGTAGGGAGCCTTATCCAGCACCTCCAATGCGAAGGTGGCATCCATTTCTCTGCTTGCTTTTCTCATCATTTTATTTTTTGAGTGACACTATTACATACAAAATACCACATGACTATCCAAAAGACGATTACGCAGACAAAAGCCACGGTGAAAGTTGTGTCAGAAAACAGGTCACGTTTCGAGAAATTCGCAATGCCATGAAATGCAGCGCATAATAGCAATGAATGATATGAATGTTTTTATACTTTGTGAGTTCCATGCCAAATTCCGATTTTTCTACCTGTTTTATCAATCTTTATCTGAATTTTCTGAAAACAAACATTTCGTCATCTTCGCTCCAGTTCTCCTCAATATCTTCGGGCACGGCAGGGCCATGATGGTGTTTGTTCCAGAACTCAACGATGTGGAAACCGAGACGGTTTACATAGAAATGAATGTTGCGCTTCTCGAAATAGGGAGTGATGGTTTCCCATACGCGTATTTCGGGGTGCATGGCTTCTACGGCCTTCCATGCTGCCTGGCCGATGCCCTTGCTATGTGCCTCGGGATTGACAAAGAGGATTTCCAATTCGCCCTTCGCATGCTGCTGGTCAATCTGAAGAATCAGACCGCCAACCACATTTCCGTCACAAACGATGCGGTAAGTCTCTGCCTGTTCCCCGTTCATACTGCGTTCGATGGTCTTCCTTGAAATGACCTCCTCGCCTTCTTCCATGCGGTCATCGCGCATGCCGAACTCGATTTGCGCTCCATACTTGAATGCCCGTTGGTTGTCGAGGATAAACTGTTCTTTATCGTCGGGAGTGACTGGAACTAATCTGATGTTGTCTGTCATGTTGTAAATAGTTGTTCCGCATGAAAAAGGATGTATCTTATTACCCATCACGCCTTGCAGGATGGCAAAGACTTCCGTCTTTTTATTTACTTAATCGCTCCAATGCCGCAGTGTCAAGTCGGTAAATCGTCCAGTCATTCATGGGCACGGCTCCGAGTGAGAGATAGAAGTCGATGCTGGGCTGGTTCCAGTTGAGACACGTCCATTCCATGCGTCCGCAATGATGCTCGCGTGCTATTCTGACCAGATGAAGCAGGAGAGCTTTTCCATAACCCTTGCCTCGCTTTTCCGGCCATACGAACAAGTCTTCCAGATATAACCCTGAGTGTCCAATGAACGTCGAGAAATTGTAGAAGTAGAGTGCGAAGCCCACTTCCCGGCCATCCACTACGGCAAACACTGCCTCCGCCCTGTGTTCATCGAACATTTCACGTTCCAGCACTTCTGGCGAAGCAATCACCTCGTTCTCCAACTTTTCATACCGGGCTATGCCCCGTATGAAATCAAGCAACAGCGGCACGTCCTGCCGTTCTGCCCTGCGAATCAATATCTTGTCTTTAGTCATGCTATTCCTAACAGCTCAATTTCAAATATCAATGTCGAACCACCAGGGATGCCTGGCTGGGAGAATTTGCCATAGCCCATTTCAGCAGGGATATATACCTCCCATTTATCGCCGATGTGCATCTGCTGCATGGCGATGATCCAGCCCTCTATGAGGTCACAGAGCCTGCAAGCCAACGGCACTCCGCCACGGCTGCTGTCGAACGTTTTGCCGTCAATAGTCTTGCCCGTATAGTGAGCCGTCACGATACTTCTTACACTGGGTGTCGCACTCTGGGCATTACCCTCAGCCAACACCTTATAGTATATTCCCTTCGGAAGAGCCTTCACGCCTTCCTCCTTGGCTTTTGCCTCCAGCCAATCCTTGTTGGCCTGTATATATTCCCGCTTATTCATCTTGTTTCTCCAAATAGTTTACCTTCTTTCCTGTTTTCTCGGCGTATGTAATCTCACGCCTCGTACTCTCGCCGATATAACCACCCACATTGATAACGAAGATTTCATCAGCCAGATCAATCTTGCGAAGGTGCATGTCATCAAGCATTTCCTTCGTGCCTGGTTGCCAAACCTCAT
>Ga0310695_10008680_pt1 | contig 15578 bp, 14 predicted proteins | sample RumenRJG_04DNA_FD_203882 | JGI IMG/M metagenome (GOLD analysis project Ga0310695, IMG submission 203882) | Bovine rumen microbial communities from Lethbridge, Alberta, Canada - RJG_04 (v2) (version 2) | ecosystem: Host-associated > Mammals > Digestive system > Stomach > Rumen | place: Canada...
CGTCAGAGAGTAGAATAAACCCGACAAACGCGGGCAGTGCGAACAATCCCTATTCCGCTCAAGTAGATATTCTGCGCAACAGACTGCATAAAGGCCTTATCACGCCCGAGCAGTACAACCAAGCCGTAGAGAAGCTGAAACAATCCAACCACAATTAAAATACTGAAACATGTTTATCGACAAAATCCAGATTCACGTCAAGGCGGGAAACGGAGGGAACGGCGTGGTGTCCTTCCGCCGCGAAAAATACGTCGCGAAGGGCGGTCCTGACGGCGGCGACGGGGGGAACGGCGGGAACATCGTCTTCCGCATCGACGAAGGGGCCAATACCCTCCTCGCGTTCCGCTATCACCGCAAATTCACGGCCGGAAACGGCGGGGACGGCGCGGGACAGAAATTCCACGGGGCGAACGGCGAGGACACCGTGATCCTCGTCCCCCGGGGCACTCTGATCCGCGACGCCGAAACCGGGAAAATCATCCGCGACATGTCCGGGGACGAAGATTTCATCCTCTGCCGCGGAGGCCGGGGAGGCTGGGGCAACCGCCATTTCGCCACCCCCACGCGTCAGATCCCCCGGTTCGCGAAGGGCGGTCTTCCGGGGGAGGAACGGGACGTGGTGCTCGAACTGAAAATGATCGCGGACGTCGGTCTGGCGGGTCTCCCCTCCGCAGGCAAGAGTTCCCTGCTGGCCGCGCTTTCCTCCGCCACCCCGAAGATCGCCGCCTACCACTTCACCACCCTCGAACCCTCCCTCGGCGTGGTGTCCACGGGCGGGGAATCGGGCTTCGTCATGGCGGATATCCCCGGGCTGATCGAAGGAGCCTCCGAAGGCGCGGGTCTCGGCCATGCGTTCCTGCGCCACATCGAGCGGTGCCGGATGCTCGTTCAGGTCGTCGACATCTCGGGCGAGGAGGGCCGGACGCCGGTGGAGGATTTCGAGACCATCTCGGCGGAGCTCGAAAAATTCTCCCCCGAACTGGCCGCCCGCCCCCGGATCGTCGCCGCGAACAAGGCGGATCTTCTGCTCGGCGGGGAGGAGGAATTCCCCATGCTGAGAGAACTCTCCCCCGAATGCGCCGCGCTGGAAGACCGGTGCGCCGAAGCGGGATACGAGGTCCTCTATATCTCCGCGCAGAAGAAGATGGGCCTGAAAGCGCTCGTCGACAGGATCGCCGCCATGCTGAGGGACCTGCCGCCCATTCTGACCTACGAATCCGAAGTCACCCCCGAGGACGAGGCCTTCGATCTGCCCGTTCCCGAAAACGTCACGATCCGGCGCGCGGACGACGCTTCCTTCCATGTGGAGGGACCGTGGATCGACGCGCTGGTGAACCGCGTGAACTTCAACGACCGGGAATCCATGATGTATTTCGAACGCTCGCTGACCAAGTACGGCATCATCGACAAACTCAGGGAGGCCGGATGCGGCGAGGGCGACGAGGTGTGGATCGACGATATTTCGTTTGAGTTTGTGGACTGACACACAGGCTGCACGAACGCCGCCATGAAGTTTTTGATCAAACTTTTTTCAAAAAGTTTGCCGGGGATGCGCAGCTCCCCAGTCAAGGGGCAGAGCCCTTGCCGACGTCCGCAGACGTCGGAACACCCATGACCTCCTAGGAGTTCCTCTTTTGGTACTCGTGTTCAACTTGTTGAACCGGCTCCTCGATAAAGGAGAAAAGTACAACGTGAGATTTTAGATCAAAGTATTCAGAGAAATTCACAGAGATAAGGAAACCGCCATGCTCGAAGAACTGAAACAGAAGGTATACGAAGCCTGCATGAAGATCCCCGCGTGGAAGCTCGCGATCTTCACCTGGGGCAACGTCTCCGGGATCGACCGGGAACGGGGACTCGTCGTCATCAAGCCCTCCGGGGTGGAGTACGACGAACTGAAACCCGAGCTCTTCCCCCTCGTGGATCTTATGACCGGCAAAACCGTCGAAGGGACCCTCAATCCCTCCTCCGACACCCCCACCCACCTGGAGATCTACCGGCGTTTCCCGGCTGTCGGCGGCGTGACCCACACCCATTCCACCTGGGCCACGATCTACGCTCAAACGGGTCGCGGCATCCGGCCCTACGGCACCACCCACGCGGACCACTTCGGCGGGGAGATCCCCTGCACCCGGGACATGACGGCGGAGGAGATCCGGGGCGAATACGAGCTCGAGACCGGCCGGGTCATCTGCGAGACCTTCGAGACCCGGGGGATCGACCCCATGCACATCCCGGCGGTCCTCGTCAAATCCCACGGGCCTTTCGCCTGGGGCAAGGATCCGATGGACTCCGTCGAATGCGCCATGACCCTCGAAGCCGTGGCGGACATGGCGTTCCACACGGAAGTTCTCTCGGCCGCCGGGCAGATCCCCGAAATGGACGGCGTGCTCCTGCACCGTCACTTCGACCGCAAGCACGGACCGAACGCCTATTACGGGCAGAAAAAGCAGTAAAGGAGACCACCGACCGATGGACAAACAGATCCGGCTGCACCGGGCGGCGATGATTCTGACCGTGATCGGCCTCTGTCTCACCGGGATCGCGGAGGTGACCGCCCTCTTCCTCTTTCAGATGGTGGGGGGATGGTTCTCCTTCCTCGCCCTAGGGCTCCAGACCGCCGTCTTCTTCCTCCTCGGGATGGTGCTCCTCTGGAGCGGGACGGGATTCTTCATCGCGGAATATGTGACGTGGAAGAAGAGCCTCGGGACGCCCGAAAACGCCTGAGAAATTCATGGAACATGAAAAGGCTGCCGTTCCCGTTTCACTAATACAAATTCCAGTCTGAATCATGGATTCAGACTGGCCTGAAAGTCAATCTGACTTTCAGGATCACACAAAACCATTTTGCAATGATTTTGTGTGGAATTAGTATAAGAGACGGCGGCAGCCTGATTTATCTCTCTTTATTTCATCCTGACTCTGAGCGTGAAGATCCGGTCGGTGAATTCCGCCGAGGTCAGCGTCGTGCGGACGAGGTATTCCTGTCCCCATTCCCGGCGGAGCTTGTCTTCGAGGGGCACTTTTTCGTCTTCGAATCCGAGGACGGGATCGGCTGTGATCCGGGCGTCCGTCCCGCTGAGATCATAGGTTCCGGCGGGAAGACTTTCGTCGGTCTGCCATTCCCCCCGGGACATCAGGGAGAAGCGGACTTCCCCGGGCTCTTCGAAGACGATCCGGTCCTCGCAGAAGAAGCCCTCCCCGTCCAGTCCGATCCGGCGGCGGAAGGAGGAAAGCCCGGCCTCCGTCGGATAGGCGGCCTTCAGTTCGAGGGTCAGGACGCTGCTTTCGCAGGAAAGGATCTCAGCCCTGTACTGCCCGCCCGGCTTCTGCTCGATCCATCCCCCGTCCTCTCCGGCGCGGCGGATTGCGGGGAGATTGTGATAAACCGAGCGCATCGTCCATAGAGTATAGCGTTTCGACGAGAAGGTGTCCTTCGTGTACTGCTCGACGCCGGGATCGACGAAGACCGGTTCCCCGCCGCCCCAGAGGATGAAGGAGCCCGCGTCGTTGTGGTTGTGGCTCTCCGCGTTGTGTCCGGCCTTTGCCGCGAGAGCAAGCCCGCGCTCCTTCGCGATCATCACGCCGAGATCCGGGTAGAACGAGACGCCGGGTCCTTCCCCTCCGCCCGCGGGAGAGCGTTTTTCGGGGATCGGTTCGGCGAGATTGCGCATCGAACGGTAGGTCGTGTTCCCGGGGACGAAGGTGCGGAACGCCCGGGGATCGGGATCTTCGGCAGCCATCGCCGCGAGCTTCTCCGATCCCGTCAGCCGCCCCATCCGCGCGAGCAGGGCTCTGTCCGGCCGGATCCTGTGGGAGGCGTCGGCGAAATTGGCCCACGCGTCCTTTCCGAGCCGGAAATCCGCAAAGTATTCGCACATCCGCCGCACGAAGGGATCGGAGGTGAGATCGACCTCCCCGCCCGTCATGTCGCGGATCAGTTCGAGGCAGTCGAAATACGAGGCCCCCGCGACGCCCCAGTAGCCCGGCCCCTCGTCGCATCCGCCGTCCGCGGGATAATCGGCGGTGAACCGGTCGAGGAAGACTGCCGAACGGTTGAGGGCGATCCGCTTCCGTTCTTCGTCGGGACAGCAGAGCATGAAAGCGGTGAGGGCGTTCGACACGATCCACGGGGTCCAGTTGTTGAGCCGCTCCCCGTTTTCACCCATCCACCAGTTGTTCTCCCCGTTCACGTCGCAGTAGGGATGGAAGATCCGCGCGTCCAGGAGTTCCGAGATCCGCCGCCGGATCGCCGGGGTCACGCCGTCGAGGATCTCAGCCCCGAGGAACCACACCCAGGCGAGAGCCGCCCCGGTCGCCGCCGAGAAGAGGTCCACGTGGCGCATATCGTCTTCCGGTCCGAGGCAGAAGGAGTCCGGCAGGCAGTTCACCGGATTGCCGTGGCAGGGGGCGTTGTGGGCGGGGATCACCCAGGACGTCTCCTCGCAGACCGCCCAGACATAGTCGGTCAGGAGATCCGTGAACCGGCCCTTTCCCTCCGCCCTCTCCGCCATCAGCAGGGTGAGCATGGCGTCCCGGCGGGCGAAATACGGCCTTTCGTATTCGGAGCGGTTCCCCGTTCTGTAATACTTCATGTAGAGGGTCGCGGGAAGAGCAGGCACGGGCTTGTCGAGCAGTTTTTCCGCCGCCTCCGCGATCCCCTCGGGTCTCAGATCTTCCCGGCAGAAGCCGACGGGCTCCGGAGCCAGATGATCCCCCGGACGCACGGTGTCGAAAAATTTCGGCATGGAAACCTCCTTTTTTCCGTATGGGTACGGACATTCCTCTTTCGCTTTCCGCCGTCATTGTACCACAAACTCTCCCCCGGCGCAAGGGGCGGGCCGAAATCCGCCTTTCGCTCTTTCGGGGGACTTCATCGGGAGCTTTATGAAAAAATCCCTTTTCCGCTGTCTGCCTGTGGTCGCCGCGATCCTCTGGGCAGCCGTCATCTTCCTCTGGTCCGCCGAGCCCGCCCCGGAATCCTCCGCGACCTCCGATCCCTTCGCCGACGCCTATATCGCCCTCTTCCACCCGGAATACGACAGCCTGTCCCCCGCGGAGCAGTTCGAGCTCCACGAATGGGCCAGCCATGTGGTCCGCAAGGCCGCGCATTTCACGGTATACGGGGTCCTCGGTGTCCTCTCCGCCCTCTCCTGCCGCCTCTCTCTCGGGTTCCGGGGCGCGCCGCTGACGGTGTTCTATCCCTTCGCCCTCTCCGCGCTCTACGCCGTGAGCGACGAGATCCACCAGTTCTTCGTGCCGGGGCGGGCCTGTCAGCTGCGGGATATCCTGCTCGATTCGTCGGGAGCCCTCCTCGGGGTGCTCTTGACCGCGGGGATCTTCTCCCTCGCCGCCCGTTCCGCCGGGAAACGGGGGCAAAATCGGGACGGTTTTTCTCCCGCTTCTTGACTTTTCCGCCGCTTTCCTGTATCATAGGGTCGGACGGCCTGTTTGCGACCGGATTTTGAAAGGAGTGCAATCATGAGATACAAACATGTCTTCGTCATCGGCGTGGACGGCGCGGGTTCCTTCTTCCGCGAGACCGAAACGCCCCGGCTCGACGAGATCTTCGGAAACGGGGCGGTGTCCTACGACGTCCTGACCTCCAATCCCACCATCAGCGCCCAGTGCTGGGGCTCCATGCTCCTCGGCGTCACGCCCGAAGTGCACGGACTGACCAATTCCATCGTCGGCGACATTCCCTACCCGGTGAAGGACTCCCCCGCTCCCTCCGCCTTCAGGGTGATCCGGGAGAACATGCCCGACGTCACCCTCGCCTCCTTCTGCAACTGGAATCCCATCAACGTCGGGATCATCGAAGAGGGCCTCGGGGTCTATAAGGACACGGGGGACGACGCCTCCCTGACGGATAAGATGTGCGCCTGGCTCGAGGAGAACGAACCGACCTTCTTCTTTGTCCAGTTCGACGGCGTGGACGGCGCGGGCCACCACTACGGCTACGGCACGGAAGGCCATCTCGCCCAGATCCGCACGACCGACGGCTATATCGGCCGGGTCTGGGACGTCTGCAAAAAGCGCGGTTTCCTCGACGAGGGGCTCTTCATCGTCACGGCGGACCACGGCGGATTCGACCACGGTCACGGCGGCTGGACGGACGGGGAGAAATACGTGATGTTCGCGGCGGCCGGCAAAACGGTGGAGCACGGGACCATCCGGGACATGGAGATCCGCGACACCGCCTCCGTCGTCCTGTACGCGCTGGGGCTCGAGGACAAACAGCCCGAAGAATGGACGGCCCGCGTTCCCTCCGGCCTCTTCAAAGGCGTGGAAGCGAAGGAACGCCCTGCCGGAGCCGTCCCCCGCGAGATCAAACCGGAATACCCCTGGCGGACCCGCGAGCCCTCCCCGACCCCGGACGGCGACGCCTCCCTCCCCGCTCTGATCGGACCCGAAAGAGTCGCCGCCTATCTGCCCTTCGACGGCACCATCGAGGACGCAGCGGGCAAGACCGCGACCGAACGCGGAGGCAAGCTCTATTTTGTCGACGGCTATTTCGGAGGCGCTGCCCGCTTCGACGACGGCTACGTCACGCTGAAGGGCTTCGACTGCGGAAAGAAGAGCTTCTCCGTCTCCTTCTGGATGAAGTGCGACGATATCACCGGCGACCCCGCTCTCTTCGGCAACAAGGACTGGCGGAGCGGATCGAATCCCGGCCTGGCCGTCGTTCTCGAATCCGGGATCGCGCATTTCAACGCATCCAACGGGAAACGCCGCTATGACGTCTCCTTCCGCCTGCCCCGGGACTGGCAGACCGGATGGGTCCACATGATCTGCGTCCTCGACCGGGAAAAAGGCCTGGTCGGCGCGTCCGCGGATTTCGGTCCCTTCGCGTTCAAGGCCCTCCCCGAGGAGCTGATCGAGGCGGATTTCTCGACGGAATTCCCCTTCAACCTCGGTCAGGACGGCACCGGCGCTTACGGCGTGAAGCTCCCCGTGGTCCTCGACGACGTTCTCTTTGTCGAAGGGGTCCTCGGCGACGAAGACAGGGACAAAATCAAGGCATTTTACGGGATCTGACCCGGATAAACGCGGCGGGAGGGGAAAGCGGCAGATCTTCTCCTCCCCCGCCTTCTGCCGGAAACCCGCCCCCGGCGGCTGCCATCCATTCTGAAAGGAGGTCCCGCGGCGTATGACGTCCTTTTTCCTGCGCCAGCTGATCGAGTGTCTCATCCTCGTCCCCAGCGCGCTCCTCGCCTACTACCCGCTGAAGGGGCGGACGCGCATCCGGCAGCCCCACTTCTATCTGGCGGTCCTCCTTGTGGTCGTCGGGTCTTCCTTCGTCGGAACGGGACTCAGCACGTATTTCCCGCCCCTCTCGGATGTGTTTTTCTACGGGGCGGCGGGGCTCTGCTACTTCCTCTTCTGCGTTCTCGGAACGGCGGAGCTTTCGAAAAAGATCTTCTGCCTTTCTAACGCCTCGATGCTCGGAGCGTTTGCCGTCGCCTACACCAATTACCTCGCGGCTCCCATCGAGGACGGAAGCGACGTGTTCACCGTGCCGGCCGGCCTGATCTGTCTCGGGATCGCCGCGCTGCTCATCCCGATCTTTTACCGGACGCTGACCGAGAAGATCTCGACGCTGCTCTACGACGAACGTCCCGTCATGAACTGGTGGCTGCTCAGCGTCTTCCTGTTCTTCATCACCGTTCTGCTCATGTGGATGACGCCGGACAACGCCGCGGAGATCCCCCGGGACTCCCGTCTTCTCGCCCTGATCGCCCTTCCCCTCTTTCCGATCGCCGCGCTCCTGCTCTATCACCTGCTCTGGCAGACTACGGTGCGCCTCACGGAAAACGCCCGGCTCGAAGAGGAAAACAATATGCTCCAGATGGAACAGAAGCGGTACGAAGCGTTCCGGGAATACATGGAGGAGACGCGGATCCTGCGCCACGACTTCCGGCACCACCTGATCGTCATGGCCCGGCTCTCCGCGGACGGCAAAACGGAGGAGCTCGACGCGTATCTGCGCCAGCTCAACGCGAAAGCGGTCCCGGAGCATGTCCGCTACTGCGCGAATCCCGCGGTGGACGCCATCGCCGCCCGCAACGCCGAGCTCGCTTCCGCCCAGGGGATCCGGCTGATCTGGGATCTGGATCTCGGCGAATCCCTGCCCGTGGAAGACGCGGATTTCTGCGGGGTCCTCGGGAATCTCGTGGAGAACGCGATCCGCGCGGCGAGTCAGGAAACGGCGGACAAACACTGGGTGAAGGTCCGCTCCCGGATGCTCTCGGACGCGATGCTGGGGCTTTCGGTGGAGAATCCCTGTTCGCGGAAGGTGAAGTTCAAAAACGGGCTCCCCGTCACGGACCGGTCCGGGCACGGCGTGGGCATGACCTCCGTCGCCGCCACGGTGAGACGCTACGGCGGGACGATGGAGTTCAAAACCGAGAACGGACTGTTTTCGGTGAATATCCTGTTCTATTCGCACTGAAAAAGGGGAACGGACGAAATGTCGCGTTCCCTCTTTCTTTTTACTGTTTATAAAGCCGGATCCGGCGTTTTCCTCTCAGAATTTCGGTACGATCACCGGTTCGCCGTTTCTCAGGGCGGATTCGTGGGCGCAGATGCCCGCCGCGGTGATATTGCCGCCCAGGTGTTCGTCGATCCAGGGTTTGCGCTCCTCGACGCAGCTCATGACGAATTCGTGGACGAGATGCGCGTGGGCTCCGTGGTGTCCCGCTCCCGCGCCCATTTTCAGGCTGTCCTGGGGATTGAGCGGATCGTAGTTCCCGCCGACGGTGAAGTGCCAGAGCTCTTCCGGCAGATCTTCATAGTAGTTCGGCATGGGGACGGTCTCCGCGGTGGTGGGTCTTCCCCGTCCGTCCACCGGCGCGCCGAGGGTCGTGATGATCGGGGCGTCCCAGTCGGCGAATCCCCATTCGAAGCTCTTCTCCGAGCCGAGGACGTGCATCCCCTCCTGATAGAGCCGCGCCGTCTCGAAGAGGGACCGGGTCGCCTCGCCCTTGAGCCCGTTCTCGAATTCAAAGATCGCGGTCTCGACGGGGTAGGGATTGCCGTACCGCCGGACCATCCACTCGGCCATCGTGCCGGAGCCGAAGCAGTTCACCCGGCAGATCCGCGAATCGGAAAGACCGACCATCGGGCCGATGGCATGGGTGCCGTACCAGAACGGGGGGAGCCCCATCCAGTAGTCCGGCCAGCCCGCCATGTCCTGATAGTGGGAGCCGCGGAAGAACTGGATCTTTCCGAATTCGCCCGCCTCCTTCATGCGCTTCGCGTAGAAGTACTGGTAGGTGTAAAGCGTGGTCTCCATCATCATGTAGTTCTTGCCGGATTTCCGCTTTGCCTTCACGATCCGGCGGATATCCTCGAGGGAGGTCGCCATCGGGACGGTGCAGGCGCAGTGCTTTCCCGCTTCGAGCGCCGCGACGGTCTGGTCCGCGTGGAGGGGGATCGGGGTGACGAGGTGGACCGCGTCGACGGAGGGATCGGAGAGGATCTCTTCGAAGCTCCCGGCACAGTCCGCGCCGCCGATGTAATCGGACGTGTTTTTGAGAACGGCGGGATTGGTGTCGAACAGGGTGAGTTTCCCGACGTTCGGGTGTTCCTTGTAGATGGGAGCGAACGCGCCGCCGAAGCCCAGCCCGATAAGCGCAACGTGCAGTTTTTTCATCTGTGTCCTCCTTGACAGTCAGCCGGTGAAGCCGTTGTTCGGGACTATTATACGCCGGAATCGGCAGCTTGTCCAGAGGGAAAAAACAATTCGGCCGTTTTCCGGGCGCACTGCGGCAGATCCGCCTCCCATCCGCGTGTTGACACCTCCCCGTCCGGTGTGCTATAATGGATCCCGGAAAAGACCGGAGGCGCATCCGATGCCGGAAAAGGAGACTGCCATGTCCATCACAATGGATGACGAAATGTTCCGCACCCTGACGGAATACTGCAATCAGTCCAACAACGCAGGAGACGACGCGCGGCGGGCCGAAATGCTCGGGCTCGGAGGAAGGGACATCCTCGTGGCTCCCGGCGCGATCATCCGCATCCCGAAGAATCAGATCGGGCGGAACGTGTACATCGGCCTGTACAGCTATCTGAACGGGAACGTCACGATCGGGGAGAATTCCCTCGTCGGCCCCCACTGCTCCGTCGCGGCGGGCAACCACAAATTCGATCCCGCCACCGGGTATTTTTCCGCCCGGACGGAGGGGGACGGGGACGACAGCATCATCATCGGGGCGGGATCCTGGCTCGCTTCGAACGTCACCGTGACGGCGGGCGTGAAGCTCGGGCGGGCGAATCTGGTCTGCGCCGGGGCTGTGGTGACGAAATCCACCCCCGATTACGCCATCATGGCGGGGATCCCGGCGAAGCAGGTCGGGCGGATCGATCCCGGGACCGGGGAATACCACTGGTTTTCAAGGGAGGGGCGCGATGGAGAAGCTTGAACAGCGGAGGACGAAGCCCGGCGAGCTCTTCCCCTTTCCGGAGGACGGACGGCTCGTCGAGGAAAATCCGCCCTGCCTTTCGTGGCTCAAGGTCCCGGGGGCGAAAGAATACACGGCGGCGGTGTACCGGAACGGATTTGAGATCTGGCGGGGGACGACGGAGAAGAACTTCATCGTTCCCGATCCGCTTCCCGGTCCCGGGGAATACGAATGGGACCTGTTCACCGAAACCGCGGAGCGCGGGAAGATCCGTTTCGCCCTCTCTCCCCGCGCGGTCCCGATCCGCCGTACGACGGGAAGCGCCCTCTACGACGCCATCCCGGACGAAAGGCCCCGGCATCTCTTCCGGGCTACGGATCTTGCCTCTCTCAGAGAGCGGAAGACCGTCTGCGGGACCCTCCGGCGCAATATCGAGATCGCCCTTGCGGACGGGATCCCCGAGCGGCCCATGTTCCACCGGAACCCGGACGCCCTGCCCTACCGCGAGTACTTCGGACAGTTCCGGGACTTCTGCGACCGGGATCTTATCGCCTGCGCCCTGGGTTACGCGGTCCTCGGGGACAACAAAGCGGGGGAGCACGCGAAACGGCTGTTCCTCACATTCTGCGACTGGAACCCGGAGGGCCCCTGCTCCCTGAACGGCCGATGGGGGGACGAGGTGGGGCTCTCGATGGCCCGGTGCCTGCCCTCCGCCCTCGATCTGCTCTGGCCCCTGCTCGACGAAAAAGAGCGGGACTATGCCGCGCGGACCGTCCGGGCTTACGGCGAACAGTGCCGGGCAAGGCTGGATCGGCTGGACTTCACCCAGAATCCGGGGAACTCCCACGCGGGGCGGATCCCGGCCTATCTCGGAGAAGCGGCGGCCGTTCTGAAAGGCACCGGGGTCCAGAGCCGGGAGGAGGCGGTCCGCTGGCTGGACACGGCCCTCGCAATCTACGGCGGGATCTTCCCCTATTACGGGACGACCGACGGGGGATGGGCGGAGGGACCCTTCTATGCGGCCTCCTACGTGAAGTGGTATCTGCCCTTCTTCTCGCTGGTCGAACGGTTTTCGGAGTGCCGTTTCCTCGACCGTCCCTTCTATCAGCGTCTGCCCCAGTTCTTCCTGCATTTCGCCTCCTCCGCCTTCGAGAATCACCCCTTCGGGGACGGCTACTGGTGCGGGACCGAGGACGCGGAATGGCCGGGTTTCTTCGCGCAGAATCCTCTCCGGGTCTACGCGGCGCGAACGGGACCGGATCTGGCGCGGAAGCGGGCGGAAGAAGCGGAGAAGACGGATCGGTATCTGCTCCATCTGCTCGATCTCTTCCTCCCGGAGGGAAAGGGGCCCGCGGTCCTCTTGAACGGGGAAGCGGAAAATACCGCCGTGTTCCCGGACGCGGGATTCGTCAGCATGCACACGGACCTCGCTCACCCCGAGAGGGATTTCGCCGTCCTCGCCCGGGCCTCGAAATTCGGATCCGACAGCCACCGGCACGCGGATCAGGGGTCCTTCGCCCTCTTCTGCGGGGGGATCGCGCTCGTCTCCCCCTCCGGGTATTTCGGCCGGGAATACGGCTCCCTCCATCACCGGAACTGGTGCAGGACGACCCAGGCCCACAACGCGATCCTCATCGACGGAGAAGGGCAGGCGGAGAATTCCATGACGTCTGTCGGCAAAATACTCTCGTGTTGGGACGAGGGAAAGAAAAAGACGGCAGTCCTCGATCTGAGCGAAGCCTATCCGTCCCTTTTGAAGTGGCAGAGGGCCCTGATTCTCGAACCGGGCCTGCTGACCGTCGCCGACGAGATCGAAGCGGAGGAGGAGGTCGCCGTCACCTGGCCCCTCCACACCCTCTCCGCCCCAGAAGCCGACGGGAACGCGATCCGCCTCACCCGCCGCGGAGTCGACATGAGGGCGGAGCCGGAGGAGGGCGGGCTCGTACTGCGGGAGATCCTCGACCGGTTCCCGGTGGATCTCAACGCCGGTCAGCCCGAGGCCTATCACGTCTCCATGCCCCCGCAGTATCACGTCTTCTGGGAGACGAAACCCGCGAAACGGCACAGGATCACGGTCCGGATCACGGCGGAGCGGGGCGGGGAGCCTCCCGTCTGATGATTGATCCCCGGCCCCCCGAAATGGCGAAGACGCGCAAATCCGCCGGGGGAAGCACTGACGAAAAAAGCGGGAGAAAGAGCCTTAAGCTCCCTCTCCCGGGGCCATTCATACAAATTCCATTCTAAATCATAAATTTAGAATGCCCTGAAAGTCATTCTGACTTTCAGGATCACTCAAAACCATTGCAATGGTTTTGAGTGGAATTAGTATCAGAATCCAAGATCCCAGAGTTTTCCGCACAGGGCGGGCAGGCGTTCGGCTACCAGCTGCATTTCGAGCTTGATGCCGTCCTCCCAGTTCTCCCAGCCCGCGATGACGTCGCCCCACGCACAGATCTGCTCGCCGAGGACGGGGTACTTCCGGTCGATGCGGATCCCGCGGTCCTTAGCGGGGGAGGAGGCCATCCAGTGGTCCCACTGCCACGGGTCGAGGGAGGCGATCTCCTCGGGGGACCAGGAAACCCGCCCCGTGACGATGTAGAGAGGCTTCCAGGAGCAGTTGATGAGGGTGAATCCCGCTTCGGCCAAATCAGGCGCGAGCTGATAGAAGGACTCCCACGCGACGACGACGGTCCGCTTGTCGATCCGGTCGTCATACTCCTTTCGGAATCCCTCCCAGACGATGGGGGTGCGGCCGAGGGAGAGGACCATGTCCGTCACGATGCGGATGTATTCGGCGTACATCTCGTGGATATCGGCGATCCCGTGCTCCTCCATATAGGCTTTTGTCCGTTCGCACTTCTCCCATTCGCCGATGGCGGCCTCGTCCCCGCCGATATGGATCCACGGGGAGTGGGGGAACATGTCCGCGACTTCGGAAAAGATGGTCCGGAGGGCGTCGAAGACCTCGTCCGATGCCGGGAGAACGCCCGCGGTCCCGAAGATCTCCGGGTATTTGGCGAAGAACTGGGAGGTGTGTCCCGGGACGTCGACCTCCGGCACCAGCACGATCCCGCGGGATTCGGCGTAGTCCACCAGCGTCCCGATCTCCTCCGGCGTATAGGACCGGCCTTCGGTGGCGAGCTTCGGGAAGGACTTCATCGGCAGGGTAAAGCTCTGGAAATCGGTGAAATGCAGCTGCAGCCGGGACGCGCGGTTCTTCCAGCAGAGGTCCACGTATTCCAGAAGGTACGGGAGCGGATGCCACTGACGGGCGAGGTCGACCATCAGGCCTCTCCAGGGGCAGTCGGGGCTTTCGGTGAGATCGCAGGGGGCGGCGAGAAGGGAGTCCCCGTCCTTTTCGATCCGGTCCAGGAGATCCGCCAGCCCGTTGTGCATCCCCTTTTTCTCCGCGGCGCAGAGCGTGACACCGCTCTCCGCGACGGTCAGTCTGTATCCCTCTTCGGGCAGGGCGGGATCCCGTTTCAAAACGATCCCTCCCTCGGTTTCATTCCGGCAAAAGCCGATGCCGAACGCTTTTCCGGCGTACTCTTCGAAGACGGCGGCGCAGTCCGCGAAAAACGGATCGGCGCAGATTCCGGGAACGAGGGCGATTTTTTCTGATGCAGTCATGATGTCCTCCGCAGATTCGGTTTTTTATCCCGGGTCCAGTATACATCACCGGCGCGGATCTGTCAAGTCATTCCTCCGGCTCAAGTCCTTGACAGGGAGGTGAGGAAGGGATATAATGGAAACGGCGGTCGGGGAGGCGGAGAGGATTCCGGCGTTCCGGAGGATGATCACGAAGAGCCCTCCGCCCGCTTCTGCCCCGATGATCCTTTACGCCCGTTTCCGGGACGGCGGAGAGAGCGCGGCGGATCCCGAGACAGGATAAAAACGAACCGACAGAAAGGCGATCCCATGGACCTGATTGAAAAAATGACCTCCTCCGAGCTGATCTTCGACGGGAAGGTCGTGCATCTGTACCGCGACACGGTGGAACTGCCCGACGGGGCGTCCGCCATCCGGGAGATCGTGAAGCACATCGGGGCGGTCTGCGTCGTTCCCCTGACGGACGACGGGGACGTGATCCTCGAGCGGCAGTACCGCTATGCCGTGGGGCAGATTTTGACGGAGATCCCCGCCGGAAAGCTCGACTATCCCGGGGAGGACTGGACGGAAGCGGCTCTGCGCGAACTGCGGGAGGAGACCGGCGCGATCCCGCGGGACCTGTACGATCTCGGGGACTTCTACGGTTCCCCGGCCATCATGGGGGAGCGGATCCGCATGTTCCTCGCCCGGGGGCTGACCTTCTCGGAGCGTCACCTCGACGAGGACGAATTTCTCGACGTGGTCCGGATGCCCCTCGGGAAAGCGGTGACGGCGGTGATGAACGGGGAAATCCCGGACGGCAAGACCCAGTGCGCCATCCTCCGCGCGGCCCGGATGATCGACGAAAAGCGGATCTGACGGGAAGTCCGGCGGAAATGAAAAGCATATCGGAAAACAGGCAACACACGGAGCGGATCTATGCTCCGAGCGTCCGAAAGGAGGACAGCGAAACATGACGGAAATCAGGAAGGTGTTCCGGGATCCGGTCCCGGCGATGCGGTTCATCGGGAAGAAGTATTCCGATTTCAGCGGATGGGGCGAATGGTTCGCGGGCGGATGGTTTGACGCGGTTGAGGCGGCGATGGGCGGGCCCGAAAAGATCCTCGCCGTCTGGGAAAACGGAGGCGGGTACTGCGGTCTGGAACGCCGGGGAGACGGAGTCCCCTTCGAGTACTGGATCGGGATGTTCGCCCCCGCCGGCACGCCCGTTCCCGAGGGATTCGCCTGCGTCGATTTCCCGGCAGGAGCCCTCGGCACGGCGTGGATCTGCGGTCCGGAGTCCGAGGTCCACGGCGCGATCCCCCAATGCGCCGACAGGATCCGGGAGGCGGGGATGGAATTCCGGCAGGACGCGGAGGGCGGGATCTGGTCCTTCGAAAACGGCCTCTGCCCCCGGTTCACGACCCCCGACGAGGCCGGGAACGTCATTCTCGATTACTGCTATTACGTCAAATAATACTAATCTCAAGCTAAAAAGGAAACGCGGCTTCCCCGAAGAAGCCTGGCAAGAACTTCAATTGGGGGGAGGACAAGGTTATACCAATTAAGTGCGGTTGAACCCTT
>Ga0310695_10008681_pt1 | contig 15577 bp, 14 predicted proteins | sample RumenRJG_04DNA_FD_203882 | JGI IMG/M metagenome (GOLD analysis project Ga0310695, IMG submission 203882) | Bovine rumen microbial communities from Lethbridge, Alberta, Canada - RJG_04 (v2) (version 2) | ecosystem: Host-associated > Mammals > Digestive system > Stomach > Rumen | place: Canada...
ACAGCCCTTACAGGGCATAAAAAAGGCCGATGCAGTGCATCGACCCTTTTGCCTATTTCTGTGCTATCTGTGTGACCTATTCAATCGCTTCCTTAATGCAATCAACTATGTACTTCACATCCTCATCGCTAACATATGGCCCTGCGGGCAGGCACATGCCGATCTTAAAGATGTCCTCCTCTACCCCATTGGTGTAAACCTCACAACCGGCATAAACGGGCTGCTTGTGCATGGGCTTCCATACCGGGCGGCACTCTACCTTCTTGCCGAGCATAAACACGCGCATAGCTTCTACGTTCTCGTTGGGCTGGCAGTCCGTCGTGGGGCTATCCACCTGATGAATCACACCTGCAGCACCACCCACGGCGGTCTTTATTACCTCCTTGTAAGCATTCTCTTGCCCCTTTACCTTTACCGAAGGATCAATAGTCATTGTGCAGAGCCAGTAGTTTGAGTCATAACGAGGATCATCCGGCTGGCGGTTAATCTTCACACCAGGAATATCCTTCAACAGTTCCTCATACAGGTGCTGCACGTGCTTATGGTGGGCGATGTGCGCATCCAATACGGTCATCTGTCCGCGACCGATACCTGCACACACATTACTCATGCGATAATTGAATCCGATGGCCGTGTGCTGATAATATGGATAAGCATCGCGAGCCTGAGTAGCCAGCCACATAATTTGATTGGCATCCTCCGCACTGCGGCAAATCAGAGCGCCACCACCACTTGTGGTAATCATCTTGTTGCCGTTAAACGAAAGCACACCATACGTGCCAAACGTGCCCAGCACCCGTCCGTCGAAGCGTGAGCCCATACCCTCAGCAGCATCCTCTACCACAGGTATGTTATACTTATCTGCGATAGCCATAATCTTGTCTATCTGGTAAGGCATTCCGTATAGTGCCACAGGTACAATAGCCTTGGGGTACTTTCCTGTCTTAGCTTTTCTGTCGATGATAGCCTTCTCCAGCAGTTCCGGATCCATATTCCAAGTATCCTTCTCAGAACCGATGAATACAGGCTTAGCTCCGCAATAGGTAATAGGATGACTCGACGCACAGAAGGTAAAGCTCTGTACGCACACCTCATCACCAGGACCTACGCCGCATGCCAACAAGGCAAGGTGCACAGCCCCCGTACCAGCACTAAGACAAACCACCTTGGTATCCTTCAGTGCCTCATTCATATGCCATGACGCAGGATTCGCCTCTGGCCAACGAGAGTCGCCATATACTGCGCTTTCAGTATTACCAGTAACAAACCTGCGAAGATTCTCCTCGAAAGCATTCACGTTTGGTCCCATAGGCACCACCCAATTCGTATCGAATGCTTCTTTCACGTACTTCTGTTCCCAACCTTCCTCGCTCATGTGAGCCAGACAGAGGTAAATCGTTTTTCTTTCTGCCATAATAACTATGTTTTTATTATTTATTTTATTCTTGAATTATTTTCTTATCGATTTTGTAGCCCCAACGGGGCTTATATTGTTTGCCCTGTAAGGGCTTTATATCCTAGCGTAGGGGCTTGCCCCTACGTAAACGGGTGACCCGTTTATAAACGCCCCTGTAGGGAGCTCATAACTATATACCCCTTCGGGGGTGTGGTGGTTGGTGTTAACCATTGATCATAGGGGCGAGCCCCTATGCTATGTTATTTAACCCTTTCAGGGTCTATCCTTTTGAGGTTATTTCCATTGATTCTTCCTCTTGTATTGCTCACACATCTCCAGCAACTTCTTGAACGCCTCTACCCTCTCTGGCTTCAAATCCCCAGCATTCAGTCTTTTTCTTGTGGCTTTCAGCCAGTTCAGCATATCATGCTCTTCTATCCTGTGACGCGACGGATTACGATGGTTCTCCTTTATAAAGGATTTCACCTCATTATAGCGAATATTCCAACGTTCGTCTTGCGTCATATCATCCGTTTGATTCGTGTAATCCGTGTTCGAACAGGAGAAAATTCTCTAATTCTTAAATTCTTGATTCACATCCAATAGTCATTACCCTCACATCAGTTATGGCCCTTAGTTCATGGCTAATACCGCATTTGACGTACACGAAATCTTCGGCTTTACAATGCTCTATTTTGCCATCCAAGACAATATCAAAATCACCACTCAATACAAAGAAGCCTTCCTGCATATCATTGTGGACGTGAGCCTCAGCAATTTCACCGGCTTCAGGCTCTGACCACATTTGCCTCACACATCCAAGTAACTACTCTCGCTCTACCCATACCTTACCCATACCCATTGAGTATGCCTAGAGTATGCTTAGAGTATGGCTAAAAGCAGCCTGGAGTATGGCTAGAGTATGGCTAAACTATTTTTGCATCATTCCACGGGCACCTTCGTAGGAGCAACTTTGTGCTCCAATCTTCTGTGCTTCATTCAGTGCTTTTTCAATATCAGCCGCTTTGAGGTCGGTCAGGCCCTTTCTTGATTTGAATAGTTCGTTAATAAAAGCAGCGGCAGTCCAATCACCTGCACCAGCGGTGTCCACCACCCTATCATTGGCAACGGGTTCTAGATGCTTCCAATCAGAGTTAACGCGGTAGTTCAACCCCTTGGCACCTTGAGTCTGGATGAACAGCTTATCCTTGTAACCGTCAAATTGCTTAATGTCTTTAATGCGCTGATCTGAGAATTTAATGATGTCAGCCACCTCAACGCATTGATTAAACCGCTTCACATCCCCTCCTCTGCTGGAAGGTTCAAAGAATATTACCGAGCCTTTTTCTTTGAATGTCTCCGCCAATCTCAGAATGGCAGGTGAAACCCTGTCAAAGAAAAAGACGTTGGGGACAAAATCCATTTTTTCAATCACCTCATTCGCTTGCTTTAGCGTCAGCGATTTGAAATCAAGATAGAACCGCCCCATGTTGTTACGTGATTCAAACTTATGCGTAGGAATACCGTCTTTATTGATGAAGTTACGTTGTACTATCACAGGTGTCTTACCGTCTTGGGTAGAGACAAAATCCGTATGTACATTGTGTCTTTTCATGTCATCAAGCACTCTCTTGGCATCCTTTGTCCCGTCAAGACGTGCTATAGGATAAGCCTCCCAACCCATATAGGAAAGTATCATCATGACATTTCCACAAGTTCCACCCACATAATAGGATACAGGTACTTTTTGTCCGTCCCAAATTAAAACATCCAGACTAATCAGTCCTGCGCCAACGCATATATTATTATCAAATTTCATATTTCAAGTTTCAAGATTCAAACTTCAGGATTAAGCCTCTCCACCAAATCTGTCTTCACCTTCTCCCACGCCACCTGCGGGTTATACTCCACCTGTGGCCCAAGAATCATTTGGGTATCCGTCAAGAACTCCTCGTCCTGCAGCTTCTCCTCCATATTCATCACAAATTCTTTGTACGTGGGCAGGTGCGATGCCGTAAAGCCCAAGTACCGCTCATAGCTCTGCATCACCCGCTCACGGTCAATCTCCGGCACCAACGTCAGAATCTTCCAGAGGTCAAACAAATCTCTGCCTTTCCTCCGCTGATAAACAGCCCGCAGTTTCGTCCCTGTCAGCTCCGCCAACTCATACGTCAGCACTTCGCAAGCACCTTTGAACCACAAACTCTCCACCACAAAAGGCTTCCTTACCATTGGGAATACCGAAAAGTGCTCCTTACAGTTAATCTCTACCTTCAAGTGAATCTCGCCCTCATCCATGTCCGTGGGCTGCACCTTGAACACAAGCGTATTATTGTGCTTCTTCTGCTTCACCACCGGCTCACCCAGCCAAGCCAGCGCATCCCTTAGATGGTCTATCGTCTCCTTGATTGGCTCTGCCTTCACTTGCACCAGATCAATGTCCTCCGAGTATCTGGGCTGCGGCTTCAGATACAACTTACCCAGTGCCGTACCGCCTCTGAACGCCAGATGCTCCGCAAGAAATGCATCGTTATAAATAGACACCAGCGCACGACAAAGAATCAAATCCTGCTCGATGAATTTATTCACCACCCACGGGGCCTTCTCACTCCATTCTGTAATATATCGCTCTGGTATCATAACTCGTCAATCTCGATGGTTTCGTTCACAATTATTTTCCACTTAGTATTACGTTCACATCCCTCGCTGCTCTTGCCCGCCTTTAAGGGAACATATTGGAGCACAGAACTGCTACACTTCAACAATCCTAATACCGGTTCTGCCGCTTCCTTTTCTTCCAGCACCTCATCCAGGATATAACCCAAACGCTGCAGACTGGTCACTGGCACCTCTTTCACAAAGTCAGCCCCCAAGCGTCCAAAATCCAGTTTCTCCACCAATTCCGCCAACACGGTGGCAGCCCGCGAAACACTGCCCGTCTTGGCCTGATATGTCAGCAAGTCCACTGCCGTCAGTTCAGGGCACGACACGTTAATGTAGCCCGTCCGCGTCTGCCGTCTCTCCACATATGCTTCAGGAATATGACTCTTACAGAAATAATGCGTAAGATATTTCTCCCCTTTCTTATCACGCATGGCGGGAGGCTCTATCATGACGCTGAACCGCAACGGCACCTGATGCGAAGCTCCGTGATAGCTTGCCGCACTCAAAAGAGCCACATAGTATTTGCGTCCTAGGTGGCGCATCATATCATCCAGGTAAAACGGCTGAGGTACAGCCCCACGCAACACATATTCATCAGGCACTATTACATAGAAGCCGCGCAAAGGCGACATAATCCGCCCCTTGCTCACCTCCCGGGTCAGCGCACGCGCAATGCTACCAGCACTCATTTCAGGGAATGCCTGCGCCACCTCATCGTGTGTGAAGGTGTAATTGCCTCTAAGCGGCTTATCATATATCCAGCTTGCTATGCTTGCCATTTCTCCGAACTCATTAATTCGTTTGCAAAATTAGACATTTTTTGTCTATCTGCGCAAATTAATAACGAATTATCTCTTTTTTTATTGTGTCTTAACCTCTCTATTTTGGGAATCAGTCATTATAGGCATCACCTTTTATCCACATTAAAAAAGACGTACTCTTTTTATTCAGTTCATCAAAATCTATGCTGTCTATAGCATAGTCACGACTGATGACATTGTATATCGCAACTTCTTGCGGGTTCTCCATAGCCGTCAACAGAGCACCCACCGACAGCAATTTGCTCGACAACAGCGCTATACCATAGCACGCTTTCTCCTGGATCTTGCTTAGTATCTCATCTTCTGACTTAATGAAATTCGAAAGCATACGATATAGCTCAAACGGGTTGCGCTCATGGGCATAGATGATGTTATCTTTAGCATCTTCTTGATTGAACAGTTCGTGGTACTCCTTGATGATTGAGTCTGTTCTGAAAGGGTTCAGTGATGGATATGGCACGACAGGGAAATCCTCATCGGGCGTAAACTCTCCGACAATTTTGCTCCATTTCTCAGTGCCATTCTCTCCCAATAGAGAAATCAGAATCCTGATTCTTTCCGGCTCTGCTTCAAGACCTATCCCAGGGTTAAAACTTACCATCGGTTCCAAGTCGTCAGCCAGATTGATATATCTGATGCACTTGTCTATCTCTGCATTTTCCGAAACAACAATATACAAATTCTTGCTGCCTGCATCGTGATAGATTGACTTGACCAGATTGAAGTAGAGAACTTTTGGCAGCGCACTGATATCCACAATAATATTGTCATACCCTTCAATCATGCTTTTCATTTCTATATTGAGAAATTTCACACCCCTGTTGAGGTCTCTTTGTGCACCGGTCTTCAGGTGATGGTCAGAAAATGGTATTGCTCCGCTCTCTATCAGTTTGTTTCTAGCATCAATATTCTTCTGCACCATCGCTGCGTTAGGCGACTTATTGTAATCACCATAGACAATTGTCTTACAGTCAAAATCAACCTTGGCATCCACAAAAGCCTTTAGCACATTGTTCATACGAGGGTCAAAACCTTCACCCATGATGAGCAATGTCTTCCCTTGGGGACGGTACGGGTCATTCCAGAATCCGATGACCTCCTCGTCGCCTTCTAGCATCACATACGAATCCCAGTTTCCCATTTCTCTTCTTTTTTAATCCAGTCTGTCAGTTCTTTTATGGTGCGTTTTCTCCAGCCACCATAACCCAGCGGCAAAGAGAAAGCAGCACATATCCATCTGTTCAGGTAGAAAACGATCCACTCCTTGTCTTTCTCTCCTTGTTTTGTTTCCCGAGTAAACAACAGATTGTTGGCCAGACAAATCTTCAACACCCCTTCTAGTTTGGTGTCGTCAATCAAGTTCATACTGCTCCCGAAAAGGGTTTCCGTATCTCTGATGGCAAACCCATTCACTGTTCCATACGAACCGCCCAGTTGCAGCGTCTGACTTTTACAAAATCCTCCTAGGTTACTGATGAAGGTAAAAACACCCCTTCCATGCTCAGTCAACAATCTTTTGAGTTTCTTTTTGCACTCGTCTTTAATCAGTCTATCCTGCACCGCAGCCGTCAGCAGCAACGCTCTTCGAGGATGCAACAGCTTTTGGGTAAGCAGTTGTTCATAGAGCACATTACAGAAACTGATGAACTGCTCCGTATTGTTTGGTGACAACTCTTTAAGTTTTTCCACACCATAATACATCGGATAATTGAAAACCGCTGGAATAATATCACGGCTTATCTTTACGATATCCGCTTTTATAAGTTCACCGTAAGTGGAACGTTCGTGGGGGAACATAGGGAAAGACGTCTTAAACTCCCGTTGGGAAAAAAGCATCAAGGCAAAAGTCTGTTCTGCCTTATCTTGCAAAGTCTCAAAATTATCTTCAATATATCCCAGCAATTCATCATACAGACCGTACCGTGTTGCAATATCATTTCTGCAATAATCAATAATTGCCTGATATTGTTCATCTGACAGGATTGATGTCTGCTCAAGCGAATTACTTAGTTTGATGTCGTAAGAAGATAAATTGGAGCGTTTCTCAATAATACTTCCCAGCATCTTTTCAAATTTATTGTCCGTTCCCAGGTGAATGCTATTGTAGTCCCGACCTATCATATCCGTTTTGGGCATCAACTCTTCATACGTAAACTTGTCATATCGCATGGCCAGCCATACTGTATTGCTGATGCGGGTTTCCACCAATTCCTGTCTTAAGAAATCAAGTTGTGTCTTTGATAGTTTGTGGCAATCATCCAGTTGAAAGATGAATTCATCCACAATCGTCTTGCCTTGCAGTTTAAAGTCGGAAGCATGCAGTTCGTTCAGTATAAACAAAGAATCATGGCCGTGTCGTTCATCTGACGACACGTATGTTTCTATGATGTCCGTTATCTGCCGCTCTATTCCTGCAGCCCAGTCATACATTTCTTGGGCAGTATGCGGTGCCGGATTGGGTGCAAACCGATTTGATAACTCCAGCGAAGGACTAAACGTCACTTCTGCCAACTGCTCGTAACTTAAATTTTTCAATCGCTGAAGTGCCTTGATTGCTACCAGCGTAAACCGAGCATTGAGCAATGCGAAAAGCAGCCTTCTGGCTTGTGGCTTTGTGAAGACTTCTTCATCCTCCAAGTCTGCATAGCTCCTATTGGTCAGCAGATATGCACCGCATTTCAAAATCTTATTAGCCGTAACCACGCCCATTCCCTTCAGTGCTTTGAACAACTTGTCATTGTCTTTCTTGTTGTTATAAACCCTAAAGAGCACCGAAGGTGAAAAACAACGCAACATCGTGGTTTTTCCGCCACCGGGAGCACTGCATATATAGGTTAAATTACCCCACAAAGCCCCCCTGTCACTATAATCCTTAAGAGGATACAGCGTATCATCTGAAAGAAGGCTGATGAATACATCATCGGAAGTCATCTTTTCAGATGCCCTCATGCTGAATGGATTCTCATACTGTTGCATAATCAGTGACGGGTTATTCTGTAGAACAACGGATAGAGCGGATCACTTCCCTCTCTTTTGGGCTGCCAGATAATAGGTAAGGAGTTGTTAGGAGTATTATGGTTGAGAACCACGGTTAGCGCACATTGCTTGTAACCCAAATGATATCTTGTGTCTCCAGCATCATAACTGTTCATGTATGCCTCTGTAAATGCTGGCACATTAACATAACGTGGGTCTTTGATTATATTCATCATCGCCTTTGCTTCAGCGTCCTGATGGTTTGTAAACTTTGCGTCTTCATACAACATATCAATGCATTCCACCTCCACATTCAGCCATGTGTGCTGTTTCTTGTATTCATCCAACATCTGATTGATATATGCCATTGATGCTTGGGTGGCTATCAGGAAATATAGATGGATGTCAAAACCATCTTCAAGCACTCCCCGAAACTTGGGATTGTTATGAATGGCCTCAAAGAATTTGGGCAATTTACCTCCGAATGACCCATCCGGCTTTTGACGAATGAAAGATGACCCGCTGGCGGTAAAGTCATCTATCAAGACAATACTCTCAAACTTCTTGGTGGCATCCTGTCCTACATCAACGCTTTTTCCCAACTCCTCTGCAAGTTCCTCTATCTTGTTGTCATCCGGATAGTAATTGGTCAACACCTGGTCGTTGTCCAAGTAACTGTTTCTACGGATAATATCTATATGTGAGCCATCACTAAGGCCAATGAACAACGTCTTCCTCTTATGCAACTTAAACTCAGGCGAATTGTCTAGCCGCCTGTAGTTGAACTTGTTGACCTTTTCACCGTTGGCTGTGTAGTCAGCCACCACCTTTTCCCTAATCAGCGGAATAATCTTGGTGTTGTAAAGTAAATCTATCAAATGCGAAATCTGGTTGGAGTTGATATAGATGATGTACTTCTTCACAAACCCATACATCCTTTTCCTGTCATCCAGATTATCAAACTGGCTCAGCCACAGATAGAAATTCCCTATGAACTTAATGCCGGGCATATACTGATCGTAGGAGTTGTATTTGATATCCGACATCAAATCCACCTCCTGAAGTTCATTTCTTGCTTCTATGTCATCCCAACCCATCAATTGGGTAAGATATTGCTTTGCCAGTTCAAACCGCATACGTTCAAAACTTTATCTTAAAACCGTCTTTATTGACCTTAATCTTTCGCAAATAGTATTTTATCACGTCCAGACCGCGCAATTCTCTCGGAGTCAGGTTCCAGCATGTTTCCGGGTTGCGCGACACACCATCAACACTCAGGGAATAAGGCATGGAAAGCATTTCAAAGTCATTGCCCTCATAGTCGCCACGGTCTCCAATGACAAGTACATCCTCAGAAATCTGTTTAACAGCCGTCTTGCTCGCCTTGGTGCTAACTACTATATCCATAGAATGGCTAGAACTCCATATATGGAGACGGTTGAGATTGTTGCTGAGAATAATCTCATTGCAAATCTCGTATGCTTTCTGTTTGTCAATACACGACAAAGATAGCTGAGTGCTATACTTTTTCAGTTTGTCGGGCTTGAAGTGATAACGTTTCAACTCTTTCTGGAGCGAAACCAGTTGTCCATCCAAAGGCGAATTCTTGATTGCTTCTATGGAAGATGTATCTTCTGTGAGCGGCACAATGACTGCGCCATTGTAGCACCCTAGATAAACCTGTGACCAGTATTCCTTCTGGACAGAGTTACGAAGCAACTTGTGCATGGAATCCCCTCTACCAGTCATTATGGCAATCCGGATGCCCTCTGCAAGGAGTTTATTTATTTGCCTGGCTATAGACTCTTCAAGCACTTCTTTCCAGCGGGCATTTCTGTCCACATTGCAAATAGTCCCATCGTAATCCAAAGCCAATAGGTTGTATTCCTTGTCTAGCAACCGAGATATGTACTCATCGTAGGCTTTACTGTATGCCTCATATTCATTGGATGGAACCAGTGCTCTGCTTCCCAGCCTCAGCTTACGGCTGATGGCCAGATCCTTTATTGGTTGCTCAATGCTTTCATCGTTGATGAGTTTGGCATAGTTCAAATGATACAATTCAGTACCATAATCGGGTACACCAGGGCGTCCGGGGTCAATGCCTCTCACTTCTCCTATGGCAGAAACGAATTGGAATGACTTAGCCAGTAAGTCAATAGTAGCAAGCGGCGTTCTGAGATCGGATTCGATACGAACCACATTTACATCTTCAGGCATTTTGCTTAATGTCTTATCTGCCAGCAAGCGGTCATTTTCATTTACCAGGGCCACGATACATGAGTTAGTTCCCTTTTTGTCAAACCACTGATGTCTGCCATGACCAAAGTTGCGGTAGTCTGCCATCAAGACAGAGCCTAGGGCTGCTTCAGAGAATTTTGATTCTATATCAACGGCGACAGGTTCACTCAGATTACTATAGAGAACAATGAAGTTGTCTATCTTCGAGAAATCCATCTCATGATTTTGACTAAACCCTATACCCTTCTTGATATACTTTGACGGCTTTGCATCAAAGAAGCAACGATATATTAACACAAAGAACGCCACGAGAGAGTTGGTTGCCAAAAAGCCGTCTTTTATAGTAGGAATAGGGAAAGTATGCTTTTTGAAGTCAGAGCTATACTTATCAATAACCTCATCCCACTTGGGGCTTTCGCGAAGGCAGATTCCGGTCATATCGCCCCTTCCGACTTCCAAACCGTGTTGAAAAGCAATCAAAAAATCCTTATTTCGACCTGCAGCACTGAAGAACAACAGTTTACTATCACGTATAACTGTATCTGAACTTGTATCAAAAGCAAGAGGGGTCATAGGAACTGCGATCCCACACATTTGCTTATATAACATCGATGCATAACTGGCCGCACTGAAAGAGCCACCGCTACCAATGCAAATCAAAGGGGTACCGGCGTTCACTGAGAAAAAGGAGCGCAACGCTGATACATCCTGTTCCTCTGCCCACTTTATGGTTCCTGCAAGTTTTTCCAACTCACTATTAAACGGTTTTCCCATTGTCAATTATTTGTTTCAAGTTTCAGGATTCATGTTTGAACTTCGTTCGAGTCTGCTCACGCTCGACAAAGTTCAGATATATTTGACTTTGTTCTCACTCAACCGCAGACTTCAAGTCCTTGCGGACGGTTTGGAGTACTTTTGCCGCTTCCTTCCATTTGTCTTCTTTTTGGAAGTCAGGGTTACGGAAATACTTGTTGAAAGAAGTTCCTCCAATGGGGAATTTCTTGTCTTCTCGGTTCTGAACCTTTGTCAGTGCCTCGTATAACTTATCGCTGAACGGTTTCAAGTTGTTCTTGAAAAAGTTCAAATCAGCTGCCTCGCGTAGTAGATGGACGTATGCCTCCATCTTAATATTGTCAAGGCCGTCCTCCAGCAACTTCAACAACTCCACTTGCGGCTCTCTAAGTGAAACATCGATTTTTGGAGAGAACCATTTCGCAAACAGACCGTTTAAGTCTTCCACAGTCTTACCGTATGCCATGCAAGGCAGGAGCCGTGCATTGAAGTATTCAACTTTCTTAAGCACTCGGTCTATTCTCTTTTGAATATCGTCTGGCTGGTGAGCGGTGTTATCAAATCGAGTCTGCAAGGTATCTTCCAACTGCTTACGCATAGCCTCCATAAGAATGAGCAAGGTCTGAAGATGCTCTTCCTCGCCGTCACTCAGTGTCACATCCTTGCGCACGAGGAAGTCAACGATGTTGTCTTCGTCGAGCACGGGGAAATGCGGCCCTGCATGAAGGTTGACAAAGTTCAAGGCTTTGGAGAATAGTTCATCATTTGCCCACGGCTGCGTCTTGGCAGGAATGTGCTTGGGGGCTGGATTGATTTCATTTTCCTCAAAGATATTCTTCAAGGCATTGAGCAATTCATGTTGCTCGCTTTCTGAAAGATCCAATTCACCGAGTTCATCCTTTCCGACAAGTGCCTGTATGCGTTGTTTCAGATATAGGAGTTGTCTGATGACAGATGTATTCCGCTTCGTGCGGCAGTAATAGATGTAGTCCTGTAGTTCTGTCTTAATCGATTCTTTCTGGGCTGCACTGTCAAGATAAGCCCTCAAAGCCAGGCTACGCGATTCTTTCGTCATCTTTAATGGAAGCATCGCCAAATTGCCCAAGTTAGTTTTGAGCGAATCAAGTGCGACCTCCAAATCTACGATGGCCTCGTGATAAGGCTTACGGGCTATTATCTTATACGGTTCCGTCAATTTGGAATGGTCATCAATAGCCGCATTGCGGTCACAAAGTGTCTCCATAAGGTTACGGAGGCGCATGGCGCGACCCTCACCAATGGCTATATCGTGTTCCAACTGGTATTCTGGTTTGGAGAGCTGTTCCTTCCAGTTTTGGATTTTACGTAACCACTCGTCGAAAGGAAAGCATACATAAAAGTTGATGTCCAACATCTCCGACATACGCTTATACTGCGTAGTAACCCCCTCCGCAACATTCTGGGCATACATCACAAACAGAAGTATGTCAGTGTGGCGGAACAGATCTGCCAGATTAGCCTGAGTCATCAGAAACTCAAGCACTTTCAATCGCGCAGTTATATGTCTTGTCTCTTCATACATAATATGGTCATGTTTGGTATGTGATAGCTCAGATGATTAGCCTCAGCGGTTATATCTCATTTGGTGATTTTACATCACCTTTCTTTGTTTCTTCTTATAAATCAGCTACTTAAAAATACCTTGAAAAAAGATTGGAAGTGATTTTTAAGACCTCCTCTCTTGCACTATACTTGCAATCGAAATCAGACGACAAACGTCGGTTTCAGGTTTCAAGATTGACCTGCGTCGAGCCTGCTCACGCTCGGGATAGCTCGAACAAGTTCGGCTCTTCGCTCGCTCAATCGCAGTCTTCCAGTTCCAGGTGCACATGGACGCGATGATTGAGCCTTGTGTTAATAAACAAAATGTTTAATTTAAAATGTAACGCGTATGCAAAACAAGTTCTTAACACCGCACTTCTCTCAGATGGAGTTCACCGAGAGCCCTACTGCCAAGAAGTATGGTATCGACAACACCCCGACGCCAACGGTTGTAAACAACCTCTACAATCTTTGCGTCAACACCATGGAGCCGCTTCGTGAAGAACTGCAACTCCCAGTCATCATCACCTCTGGTTATCGAGCCCAGGCACTTAACGACATCCTGTCCCACAGTTCGCACAAAAGCCAGCATTTACAGGGGCTCGCCTGCGATTTTTATGTGGGCTGGAGCAAGTCACTCGACAGTCGTGGCCAGTCTGGAGTCTGCGGTCTCAACGCCCGCGAACGCCTCATCAAGGCCTTCCGTCTCATTTTGACGAGTGAGAAGATCGATTATGACCAACTCATTCTGTACCCCAACTTCATCCATGTGAGCTTCGTGAGCCGTGACAAGAACCGCCACTACATCATGAAAGCGGAAGGCAACGGTCGCTACAGCAGAGTCACCCGCGCTCAGGCGCTGTCTCTTGTCTAAAGAGTTTCAGGTTTCAAGTTTCAGGTTTCAGGTGGGCCTGAAGGCCTAGTTTCAGGTTTCAAGTTTCAGGTTTCAGGTGGGCCTGAAGGCCTAGTTTCAGGTTTCAGGTTCTTCAGCCCTGTGATAGGGCTCGTCCTGAGTGAAGCGATGAACTTGGCGATGGACTTACTGAGATTAAGACAGTCGTTGTAAAGCCGCTTGGCAGTATCGTCGTCAATAAAGCCCACATCAGAGGCTCGAATGATTTGACTTCGTACTTCACCACAAGACCCTTTCGCGATATATAAGAAGTTGATAAACTCCTTGTTCCCGTCTCGCTCAAAGCCCTCAGCGATGTTGTCCATCACAGAACCTGATGAAGCATGAATCTGCTGGACGAACCTAGAATCCTTGCTGAATTCCCCTTGCTTAGTTATCGAGTAAACCTGCTTACACAGTTCTCTCGCTTTCTGAAATATGTCGAGTTCTTCAAAATTCTTAGCGTAGCCCATACTTGAAACTAGAAACGCGGCGCAAGCCGCTATGAAACTTGAAACGCGGCGCAAGCCGCTATGAAACTTGAAACTAGAAACGCGGCGCAAGCCGCTATGAAACTTGAAACAAAAATTTTATTAACAATTAAATTTTTTATCGAATTATGGCACGTATTAAACAAGTCGGTGTCGGACGTAAAACGACAGGAACAATCGATGGTGTTAACTATTATGTACGTAACGGCGAAACTTTCGCACGTGCAGCTCCTAACATGCCTGCGAGTGCTTACAACACCCCAGAGGCGAAGCTCCGTCAGGCCATCTTCAAGATGATCCAGCAGCACACGAAGTACCATCTTCGCACTATCAAGCAGACCATATCCTCCAAGGGAAACGTCTCTTCAAGCAACCGTTACATCTCTCTCAACTACAAGGCTTTCGCTGCTGCTCTCGCAGATCTCGCAGAGCAGTACTGCGCTGGCGAGCCAGTTACTCTGGATGACATAGAGGCTGCTATCAGCGCCTATGCCGCTGCCCATCCCAAGGCCATCACCATCGCTTCCAAGAGCGGTTACAGCGATGTATGGCTCGCCGGAGCCTGGCCTGAGACCATCACCCTCAACGCCCTGGCTGGCGACAGCACCGTCATCATCATCGTCAACGAGTATGGCCAGCAGACAACCATCAATGCAGACGGCACTACCACCACAGGCCAGATTACTGTCAACGGTGGTTCAGGCTCGAACACTGGCGGTTCGTCGACAGGCTCAGAAACCGGTGGTGACAACACTGGCAGTGGCACCAACACTGGTGGTAACTCAGGCTCTGGCGACAACACCGGAGGCAACTCTGGTGGTAACTCTGGTGGTAACACTGGTAGCGTAGATCCTGTGACAGTTGCCGCACCAACTTTCTCGGGGGCTGATCAGTTCACTGAGACAACTCAGGTGACCATGACTGCTGAGAGTGGCGCAACCATCCACTACACTACCGACGGCACAACGCCAACGTCTTCGAGCACTACCTACAGCGTACCTATCACACTGAGTGATACTACCACCGTCAAGGCTATCGCCGTCAAGGATGGTATAAGCTCAAGCGTAACCAGCAGGACTTATACTAAGGCCTCTGGTGGCGGCTCTGGCGACATGAACTGATGGAGCAGCGAGCGCAATGACAAGCTTGCTTGATCATTGCCGAGTCGCGACATCAGTGGACCAAAGGTCAACTAGGCGGTTAACCGCTAGTTTCAGGTTTCAAGTTTCAGGTTTCAGGTAAGGATCCAGCCTGAACTTGAACTTGGGACTTGGAACTCTCTTGAAACATAAAACGGCCGCAAGGCCTATGAAACATGAAACAAATTCTTATTAACTTCAAAATTTTATCGTTATGAAGAAAATTTTTCAGAAGCTTCTTGGTAAGCTCATTAAGAAAGCAGTGAAAAAGTCGGTTGATGCCGCAGTCGAAAACCCCGAAATCCTTGTTCCTGCATCGGAACAGGAGTCAGACCCTGACAAGGTACCCGACGTTAGTGCCAACCCCAAGGATCCCCTTTGGGTGATTATCCTTAAGATTCTGTCTTATATCATCACCCTCATCCTCGGTTTCGTCACTTCCAGCTGCACCGGCCATCTCTTCTAAACTCTCATTGGTTTCAGGTTCCAAGTAGGTTCCTGGCTCCAAGCACAGGCTCAGGCATTGTACATGAAACCTGAAACTTGAAACCTGAAACTAGGCCTTCAGGCCCACCTGAAACATG
>Ga0310695_10008687_pt1 | contig 15565 bp, 10 predicted proteins | sample RumenRJG_04DNA_FD_203882 | JGI IMG/M metagenome (GOLD analysis project Ga0310695, IMG submission 203882) | Bovine rumen microbial communities from Lethbridge, Alberta, Canada - RJG_04 (v2) (version 2) | ecosystem: Host-associated > Mammals > Digestive system > Stomach > Rumen | place: Canada...
TACCATCAATACTGCTGATAAAGCACTCGCATCTTATCTGCCTGAAGTAGGATCTTCGGTCACGCTGACGCTCAGGGAACCGGTTGTTCCGGAAGGCTATAATCCCTCTACCACGGAATATCCGATCGTGATCGCGGCAGCAGCCAATGAAGCCCTCACAGATGATGTTTTCGTAACAACCACAACTTATACCATCTCCGTGAACGGTCAAAAGCAGGCCACTGTCACCAATACAAAGAAGACCGGAAAAGCACGGATCGATGATGAAATCTTCGTAACAAAGGTTGATCAGTACAATAAACCCTTGAGCGGTGAGGTATTCACACTCTTCGATGGACAGACCGCCATCAAGACATTCTCCGGCACCACGTTCACCATCAGCACCAGTGATGCAGCGCTGGCCTCTTACCTGCCGGGGCCTGACAGTCCGAAGAGCCTGACATTGAAGGAAACCAAAGCACCGGACGGCTACACACCATCAGATGCTGAATATACCGTTGAAATCACGGCTGTTGAAAATGAGCAGCTCACAAATGGCGTGTTTATCACAACCACTGCCTACTCCATATTGATCAACGGGGAAGAATCCGTTACGGTTCCCAACACCAGAAGGACCGGGACAGACCGCATTGACGATCATGTCACGATCTTCAAAGTGGACGGAAACGGGAATCCGCTTTCGGCTGAAACCTTCTCCCTTTACAAAGGAGAAACATTGGTCCGGTCCTACTCCGGCGAATCATTTGCCATCAATACGGATGATGAAGCATTGGCTCCTTATCTGCCGGATGCACCTTCATCAGTTACGCTGACTCTCAGGGAACCCGTAGTTCCCGAAGGCTATAACCCTTCCACTACGGAATACCCGGTCGTGATCGCGGCAACGGCCAATGAAGCTCTCACGGATGGCGTCTTTGTCACCACCACGACATATACCATCTCTGTGAACGGTCAAAAGCAGGCCACCATCACCAATACAAAGAAGACCGGTACCGCACGGGTTGACGATGAGATCATCGTCAACAAGGTTGACCAGGATGATAACGCCCTGAACGGTGCGATCTTCACACTGTTTGACAGCGAGAATACTGTTGTGAAAGCCTTCTCCGGCGGCGCCTTCACCATCAACACTAACGACTCCGCTCTGACATCTTACCTGCCGGCAGCCGGAGATTCTGCAACGCTGACACTGAAAGAAACGAAAGCTCCGGACGGGTACGAACCTTCTGACGCAGCATTTTCCATTGAAATCACTGCAAGCGCTAATGAGGAGCTCAAAGACGGCATCTTTGTGACTACGACAACCTATCACATGACGATCGACGGCAAAGACTCCATTACGGTTCCAAACACCAAAAAGACCGCTGCAGCACGGAATGACGAATGCATCACGATCTATAAGGTGGATGAGGACAATAAACCGCTTTCCGCAGAAACCTTCTCACTCTACAGTGGTGAGACCCTTGTCCGTTCCTATTCCGGCGAAAGCTTTACCATCTGCACCGATGATGAAGCGCTTGATGCTTACCTGCCTGTCGCTCCTGCATCGGCGACCCTGATGCTGAAAGAACCGGTCGTGCCGGATGGTTACAACCCTTCCACCACAGATTACCCGATCGTGATATCTGCCGAGGCAGCCGAAGAACTCACTGAAGGCGTATTCGTCACTACTACGACCTATACCATCTCCGTGAACGGGGAAAAGCAGGCCACTGTCACCAATACAAAGAAGACGGGTACAGACCGGGTCGATGATGAAGTGCTCATCACCAAGGTTGATCAGAATAATGCCCTCCTGAGCGGCGCGGTCTTTACCCTGTATGATGGACAGGACCCTGTAACCACCTTCTCCGCGCCGGCTTTTGATATCAGTACCGATGATCTGATGCTGGCGCCTTATCTGCCGGAGCCCGGAAATACAACTACACTGATACTGAAGGAAACAGAGGCACCGGATGGTTATGAACGCTCGGACACGGAATATAATATTGAGATCTCCGCAAGCGCTGAAGAAGCCCTGGATAATGGCATCTTTGTGACTACCACAACATACCATATGACGATCAACGGCGGAAAATCCGTCACGGTGAGCAACAGCAAAAAGACAGGCTTCGCCCGTGTTGATAATCATGTGACTGTCAAAAAGACAGATCAGTACGGAAAAGCGGTGAATGACGCAGTCTTCACCCTTTACAACGGGGAAAACCCTGTCAGAACTTACACCGGCAGCTCCTTTGCCATCAGCACGGATGATCCCGCGCTTGCAGCCATCCTGCCTGCGCCGGACCAGAATGTAATACTGACGCTCAAAGAAACCTCAGCCCCGGATTGGTATGAGCTCTCCAAAGAAGAGTTTGTGATTGACATCACATCTTCTCAGGAGGAGGAACTCACCGGCGGCGTCTTTATCACAACCACCACCTATGACATCACGATCAACGGGAAAGATACAGCTGATGTGATCGATCCCTACCGGGGGAGTGGCAGAGTGATGATGAGAAGCTCCAAACATATTGTGGACGCGGATGGAAACCCGCAGGAAGCCCATCAGATCCCGTTTGAGCTCTGGTATAAGAGTATCTTCTTCCTGTCTGAAAACGACCCGGCTCGTGTACCTTTCATCAGCAGGGATGTCACCATTCAGGATGACGGAACGACTCCGTTCACTTACCCTGTCGAATATACCCTCGCGGATCAAGCTGATCCTGCAATGACCGAAGATGGTTTCTTCCGCGTATCCCTGCCGGAACTGGAAAAGAAGAATCTCGCAAAACGCAGCAGAAATGCTGACGGTGCAATGGAATGGACCGTTGAATACTACCTGACGGAAAAGACTGTTGTTGACAAACAGCTCAAACCGCCGGATCAGTCCTTTGATATCCGTCTCACCCTGACTGATGATCACGAAGGACATATCCTGCCCACCGAACTGAGCATCACAGAAGTCAGTAACGGGCACACGACAGTCATAACCGACCCTGAGGTCCTCACCGATACAGAAAACGGGATCGGAGCCGGTGAATTTGTCAACCGCGAGCGCCTTGACACCGTCATCAGCGGCATTTCCGGCAGAAAGATCCTCACCGGACGGGAATTGAGAGATTCCGACACATGGAAATTCACCATAAGTTCGGCCGATGACGGACCGCTGCCGGAGCAGATTTCAGTCCTGAATGAAATGGATCGGTTCGCTTTTGGTCCGATCACCTTCACAGCTTCCGACCTTGGCGAATGTCACATGACTGCAGACGGCACATCCTACACTTGTGAGGAGAAAACCTATCACTACACTGTCACTGAAAGCGGAACCGTCAGCGGCGTAACCAACGACGCTGCGAAAGAATTCACAATCACTGTTTCTGTAGGAGAAGACGGAAACGTCAAAGCTGTCTGCGAACCGGAAAACCTTGATGACACTTTGAGTTTCACAAACACCTATGTTCCCGCACCGGTTTCCCTGCAGTTCGGAGGAACAAAGACACTGCTGGATTATCCTGAGGATCAGGAAGCGCCAGAATTCACTTTCACATTACAGGAAGCCGGCGGATCCTATACGGATGAGAAGACTATCCGCGGAGACGGCGCATACCTGTTCGATGACATCAGCTTTGACCGCACCGGGGAATATACTTACATCATCGCTGAAACAAACGGTAGTGTAACCGAAATTGAGTATGACAGCAATACATACACGATCCATGTGGAGGTTTATGATGACGGCAGCGGCCGGCTGAAGTACAACGTGACGGATGACAGCGGCACGGAGATCGATCCCGGACAAATGAATTTCACCAACAAATATGGCCTATCCACACTGGTCTTCTCCGGGAAAAAGACCCTCCTTGGCAGAGACCTGGAAAAAGGCGAGTTCAGCTTCCAGCTGCTGGATGGTGAAGGGAATGTCCTCCAGACCGCAGAGAATACCGCATCCGGAGAGATCCTTTTTGATCCGGTCTCCTATACAAAGGAAGGTATTTACGAATATTCGGTCAAAGAAATTTCCGGATCGGCAGAAAATATTATTTATGACGATACCGTTTATCATTTCATTGTCACAGTGACCCGGGATGAAAGAGGCGTGCTGACAGCAGAAGTATCCGGCGATGATATTAAAGCACTCAATTTTACAAACCAGTATCAATTGGTTTTCTACAAACTTGATACCCTGCCGGAGACCGGTTTCTCCGCGGTGCATCCGGAGGTTTTATCCGGAATGCCGAAAGATCTGGGCTATACTCCCTCAGGTTTGACACTACAGATCCCGACACTGGATGTAATGACGGAAATCAGGAATGTCCCGCTGTATAACGGCGAATATCCAGTGGAATGGCTGGGAGACGCAGCGGGTATGTTGGAAGGCTCTGCGCTGCCGGGCGATGGCGGCAGCATCATCACCGGTCACAACCACCTGAATACCATGGAACCGGGCCCGTTTGCACTGCTCTCCAAACTCGGAGTGGGAGACAGACTCTTCATCACCGATGAGGAAAACAGCCTGCAGATCTTCCGTGTGTATGCGGTGGAAAAAATTGCCGAAGATGACATTGCCGGCTTCGAACAGATCGCCCGCAGCGGCAAAGCCCCGCTGCTCCTCATCACCTGTGAAGATGAACGGCCGGAAGGCGGATATGCAAACCGCCGCATCGTGGCAGCCGAGCCCTGTTCAGACCGTCTTCAGTTTTAAAACAAAAACAGGGTGATGATGCTCATACCGAAGCATCGTCACCCTGTTATCATTATTACAACTACAGCATCGCGTTCTTCGGCGTACGCGGGAAGGGCAGGATATCACGAATGTTAGCCATACCGGTCATGTACATGATCATCCGCTCAAAGCCCAGACCAAACCCGGCGTGATGGGTCGAACCATAACGGCGCAGATCCAGATACCATTCATAATCCGCTTTGTTCAGGCCGCATTCCTCAATACGCTGTTCCAGCACATCCAAACGTTCCTCACGCTGGGAACCACCAATGATCTCACCAACACCCGGAACCAGAAGGTCAACCGCGGCAACTGTTTTGCCGTCATCATTGACACGCATATAGAAGGCTTTCAGCTCCTTCGGGTAATTGATAACGAAGAGCGGTTTCTTGTAGACAACTTCGGTCAGGTAGCGTTCATGCTCCGTCTGCAGGTCAGCTCCCCAGTAAACCGGGTACTGGAACTGATCCTTGACCTTTTCGAGCTGTTCAATGGCTTCCGTATAAGTGACCGTAGCAAAATCAGAATCGATCACATGCTGGATACGTTCAAGCAGTCCCTTATCAATGAAATCATTGAAGAATTTCATTTCCTGGCTGCAATGTTCCATCACATAGGAAAGGATGAACTTGACCATGTCACGGGCAAGATCCATGTCATCCTGAAGGTCGGCAAAGGCGATTTCCGGTTCGATCATCCAGAATTCCGAAGCATGACGGGCAGTATAGGATTCTTCCGCGCGGAAGGTAGGCCCGAAGGTATAGATCTTACCGAAGGTCTGGGCCATCGTCTCACCCTGCAGCTGACCGGAGACTGTCAGCGCGGTGGATGTACCGAAGAAATCCTGAGAATAGTCAATTGAGCCATCTTCCAGTTTCGGCAGGTTGTTCAGATCGAGCGTCGTCACACGGAACATCTCGCCGGCACCTTCACAGTCACTGGTGGTGATGATCGGGGTATGGGCATAAACGAAACCGCGTTCATTGAAGAACTTATGGATCGCATAAGCCGTAACGGAACGCACCCGGAAGGTGGCGCTCAGGGTGTTGGTGCGCATGCGCAGGTGCGGCAGGGTCCGCAGATATTCAAGCGTATGGCGCTTCTTCTGCAGCGGATATTCCGGAGTAGAAGTGCCTTCTACCTCAATAGATTGTGCTTCAACTTCAAAAGGCTGTTTAGCTTCCGGAGTAAGCTTGAAAAGACCGTGCACGATCAATGCTGCACCAACATTCTGCCCGGCGATTTCTTTATAATTGCTCAGACTGTCAAACATGACTACCTGCAGCGGCAGATGCGTTCCGCCGTCAGACAGCTGAATGAATGCCAGTGATTTCTGGTCACGGATCGATTTGACCCATCCGCAGACCGTGATCTCCTTTCCGCTAAAGGATTCCGGTGAGGCAAATAATTCTCTGATTTCTGTACGTTTCACTTTCTAAACTCCTGACACTTAAGGTCAATTTTTTATTATGTTTTTACTTGATGGTATAGCAAGCCGACTCAAACCCGTTGCGGACCGCATTGCCGGTATCCGTATATAACTGGAACACAGGACAATAGGTTTTCAGCGCCGCCTCAGTCGTGCCGATACGCTGGAAACTGAAGCAGGCCTTTTCACCGGTGCCAACGCTCTTTCCAAGATAAACCGGTTCATTTGACGGAGTAATGATAGCCCCGTTCGGGTTGGAACACATGCAGTAATATCGCTCATTCCAAATACCGGAGCCCTCATTTGTAAAACAAACCTCAACATAAAGATTGTCCAGCGGGACAAAGTTATAGTCGCCTGGGTTACCGATCTTATAAATTGTGTGTGTCGTATATCCCACGCTCAGATACGGTCTGGGAACATCGGTTGCAGTCGGAGGGATCACCGGTGCAGGCTTTGTCGGAGTAGCCTCAGGTGTAGGCGTGGCTGTATCCGTTGGTGTCGGTGAGGGATTATCAATAGCCCATTGTGTCTCTGTTTCACGCCGCAGAGCTTCCGCAGTGGCCTGAGCGGCCTGCATCATTTCCTCCGGACTCATCGTCGGAGTGGATGTCGGCGCAACAGGAATATTTGAACAGGCACCGAGAATTGACGCAAACGATAAAATGAGGATCAATTTTTTTAATCTTTTCATGGTTGCTCCTCTCTTCACATATTACCTTTGGATTATAAACGACATTTCACGTTTCTGCCAAACGTTCCCCTATAAAAATTATATCCGAAAGCAGGAAAAAGATAATAAGCATATCGGCGTTTTCCGGGCAAGACAGTCAAATTATCATTCATATCCCGCTGATGAGGCACTGTTTCCAAAAATCAACTATCCGTAAGTTCAATCTTTATATCGGTTCCGTCAATCACCGGCATGATGATTTGCTGCAGATCATCTGCCACATAAACTGTTTCCAGCTGCGGCAAAAACCTTATAGCGCTGAAATCTTTGATTTCTGCCTGAGCCAGGGTGAGACCTTTCAGCGAGACATAATTTTCAATGCCATCGAGAGAATCCATTTTCAAATCGCGGAGTGAAAGGCTGGTCAGATAGGGATACGTTCCGATTTGCTGCATGGATGTGATCGGATTTTTTCCAACGTCCAGTGTCTCCAGCCAGTGGCATTCCTCCAAAGGAGTGACATCCCGCAGCCCGACGTCAAACAGCACTGCACCACGCAGCATCTTCAGATCACCGAGCGGATAAATATCTTCCAGCCGCATATGTTTCAGTTCGATATAGCGCAGATTTTCCAGGCGGGAAAGCGCACTGATATTCACCTGTCCCTGATAAACCATGAAAAACCTCTCCAGTTCCGGCAGCAGCGTCAGATCATTCAGTGAATGGATCGTCCCCTGTTTGTGAAAAGCCTTATCCTGCAAAAAAAACTCTTCCTGATCGGCATAAGCTTCCGTACCGTAGATATAGAGGGTCCGGACATTGCGGAGATCCTCTGGTTTCAGCGCAGTGTTCTCATCCAGCCCCAATTGCAGCCTCACGGCTTTTTCGATCAAAGGTTCGCTGAAAACAACTGTCGGAACAGGGGCCGGCCCGGGTTTGAAAATATCAGTGAAGCGTCCCAACAAAAAACCGGAAATGCAGAACAGAAGCGCACAGGCGGCTAAAACAAGCATCTGCCTTCCTGAAATACAGCGGCGTTTTTTCCCTGCGGACTGCAGATCCATACGGACCGATTTGATATCCGCATAACGGTCATCCGGAGAAAACGCCGTACATTTGTCGATCACATGCTGTACACCCGGATCGATCCGGATATTTCGGTTGGGCTGAATGCTGCCGGTCACCATCCAGCGCAGCAGGACACCGAATGAATAGATATCAGCTCTCTGACCGGTCTGCTCAAAGCCGTATTGTTCCGGAGGGGCATAGCCTTTCGTGCCGAAAATCATGGTGTCCGTGCCGGTGTCATCCCGGATAGAGCGGGCAATATCAAAATCGATCAGGACGATTCCGCCATCCGGTTTTACGATGATATTTTCGGGCTTGACATCCCTGTGGATCAGCGGCGGATTTTGACTGTGAAGTTTTTCAAGGATGGCACAGAGCTTGTCTGATATGTCAAGGATTTCTTTAAGGTCCGGTCGTTTTTCCCGGAAATATTTGTTCAGCGGTGTTCCTTCGATATATTCGCGTACATAACAAAGGGTTTTCCCGTTCCGAAATTCCTCATAATATTTCGGCAAACCGGGGTCATCGAAAGATTTGAGACGATCGAATTCTGGTACTGAAGGAAATATATTCCGGTCGAAGCATTTTGCGATCACTTCTTTCCCATCCGCTTTTCTTCTGACAAGGAAAGTTTCTCTTCCGGAATGACTTGCGAGGCATTCCATCTGGTCATAGGCTTCAAGAAAATCAACGGGATACGTGCTTTGTGCAAATACGGTTTGGATATCCGCAACGATCTTATTTATTTCGTTCATTTCGCTCTCCTCGCAAAAGCGGCAGTCCAAGATCATACAGAATAATTTCTGTATCCGACAAAGAGATTTTGTTATGAAGGCAGTAGATGATCACGGTATCCCGTTTGATTCGGGGATAGAGAATGCTTTTGTCCGCTATTTTGAGCATTTCCTGAGCCTGGGCTACGTCCGCATTCAGGGCAAAGGCAAGCTGCAGGACAATATCCCTGGAGGGTTTGCGTTTCCCGCTGAAGATCTGGTGCCCGTAGGATCTTTCAACACTGATTTTTTGAATGATATGCTCGGGGATCTCATTATGCCGGCAGCACCAATCCTGAAGATATTCCGCAAAGGAGGGCAGCAGAAAAGCGGATTCATCCCGATGCAGAAACTGATCCAGGCTGCGTTCCTTGAATAAAAGTGCCATCAATTCATCTGTGCTGATATGCTTATCCGCTGACATAATCTTAAAGAAAACTTAATATAAGACCAATGTATTATTCTTTTCTCTTATTATATCATATCCGGCTATTCGTGAAACGCCAGTAAAGATAGCCTCTCCGCAGCAGCTGCGGCCGCAGATCGATTCGATATCCGGCGCTCCGCAATTCCTCTGCCGCAGCACAAAAAAGAGCCCTTAGGCCAAAACTGCGCATCGGAGACTGATTCCGGCAGGCGATTTTCCATCTTTCCATAAATTCATAGATCTCCTCACCGGGAACCATTCGGTGGATATAGTTTTTCGTCAGGACGGGCTGGAAAAGGTCCGGTTCAAAACCGCTATGAAAATTTGTACTGAAGAGGAATCCTTCCCGCAGCACAGCATAAGGAGGTACGGCTGACCTGCGGATCACGTTGGCTGTCCAGACGGAACCGAAGGGATTGGATGTTCCCTCCAGCAGCATGCCGCCGGGAATCATTTGCATGCCGAGCTGTTCAACAGGCTCTTCCCATTCAGCTTCCTCATATTGACGAAGCACATTGAAAGCCCGGATCAGCCGTACAGATTCACCCTCCCGCAGCGGCAGATTGAACCCGCCAAGGCGGAAAAAGGTCTTCTCATCAGCAAACGGTTCTGCCATAGCCACCCGTTCCGGATCGATCTCCACGCCCAGCACCGGCAGATTGGGATTCTGCACCCGGAACCTTTCAGCTGATTCCAGCGTTGTGAAGGGTTCAAACCCATAGCCAAGATCAACGAAAAAAGACCGCCTTTCCGGAGTATCCTGCATCCGGATCAGAGAACCTTCCGTCAGCAGCATAAAAATATCCGACCGGCGCAGACGGTTGCGGGCTGTTTTTCCCCGGGTCTGATGCCCCTGCGGTTTATATGGTGCCGGTTTTTTCATTCGCGATCCTGCTTAGTGCATCCGTATCCGGAATAATTCCGGAATTTGCTATAAATTTTTTCTCGAAGCGATAATTTCACGGTGCACGATTTCAGCTCCCTGAAGGACGCCCGGGAGGAAGGGACCTGGATGGGCACCATTCCCGACCAGATAGAGATTTTCGATATCTGCGCAGCGGTTTGGGAGCCTCGGGACCTCTGTCTTTTCCTGATTTGGGTCAAAGCCCCAGGCAGCGCCCATATAGCTGTTGAAGGATTCCTCCAGCATTCCGGGAGTGATATACCGCTCCCCAATGAGATCCATGCGCAGATCATTTTCAAAATAATTCTGTAATACGCTGAGGATCCGGTCACGGAAACGATAAGACTCCCGCGGCCAGTTGATTTCGGAATCAAGGTTCGGGACAGGACAGATCACAGACAAAGCACCTTTTCCATCCGGCACAAAATCAGGAAAGATTTTTGACGGGCAGCGAAGGAAGAACAGCGGTTCGGTGCTCAATGTTTTCTCCGAGAACAGTTCACGCTCCCATTGCTTCATATCAGAGGGCATCATGATATTGAAGCCAAGCAGCGGATGCTTTTCCACCGGTGGCTTCAGCAGAGCCATATGATAAATGAACAGGGAGATTCCGGGCTTGCGGAGCCGTGCCGCTTCTACAGTCCCGTAACGGAACCGGTCGGAATCGATCAGGTTCCGGCTTGTATGGGCCGTATCCGCGTCGGATATGACATAATCAGCCATACGGATGCTGTTATCTGTGAGGCGGACACCGGTAACAGCGCCGTTATATACCTGGATCGCTTCCACCTCAGAATTGTATTGGATCTCTCCACCGCACTCCTGGAAAAGCTTCACCAGGGCATTGACCAAAGCTTCCGGTCCGCCTTTTACGAGATAAACGCCCCAGCGCTGCATCGCGGAGGGAATGATCCTGTAAAAATGCGAACTGACCGAAGGAGCTCCCCCGCAGAACATGGACCAGAAAGAATGTACGCTGCGCAGTTCCTCAGAAGCAAACAAACGTTCACTGACGCTGCGGCCGCTTCTGCGCGGGCGCAGACTGCGGAACCCGAATTCCGGGGCAAAAGGATTGCGGCTGCGGCGGTAAGGCTTTTCGAAGAACTTCGGCAGATATTCATCGAGTATCCGGTCCGAACGTTTTCCGTAAGCAGCAAAGCCCTGCTGGTCCTGCAGGCCGAAAAGACTGTTTTTCATCAGCGTATCGGCAGGCTCACGGTAGAGGGTAAAACTATTATCTTCCGGGAAAACAAAACGCATGATCGGGGAATATTCTTCCAGCCTCAGGTAATCGCTCATCATCCTGCCTGTGCTTTCAAACAGGTTTTCGAGCTTCTGCGGCATCGTGATCAGACAGCCTGCGTTTGGAAAGGTAATATCCCCGATGCGTGTCGGCTGCAGCCATCCGCCCGGAAGAGACCTTTTTTCAACGATCCGGACCCGGAAACCTTCAGCCGCCAGACGGATGCCGGCAGCCAGCCCCCCGATCCCCGCACCGATGATCAATACGCTGTTATTTTTCATATTTTACCGTTTCAACCGCGGATTAGAGCACCGCAGGGATAATCAATAAGGACGGTTCTGATTGGCCCATATAGCGTCAAAAAGAACCGTCTGCATTGAAATTCCATGTTCAGGTGCATTCCGGAAAGCTATATCCGGTCCGCAGGCTGATCAGTTATTTTGATCAATGGCAATGATGTCCGCAGGAACTGCAGTCATCACAGCCGCATCCATCATCCAGATAAATGGATCCGGCTTCAATTTCTTCCGCTGTCCCGGGACGCAGGGAAACGATCTCGCAGTCGAAAACCAGCGTTTTCCCGGCCATCGGGTGGTTCAGGTCAACAGTCACGGTTTCGTCATTCCATTCCTGGATGTAGCTGTGCAGATGGTTGCCTTCATCATCTTCAAGGGGCACAAGGCGTCCTTTTTCGATCGGGAAATCAGCGGGGAACATTGATCTTTCCAACACATAGACAGCTTCCGGATCATATTCACCGTAACCATCTTCCGGTTCAATCGTGACGTTTTTCTTATCACCGACCTTCATCCCTTCCAGTTCCCGTTCAAGACCGGAGATCAGATTTCCATGGCCATGGATATATTCCAACGGATCGGCGGCAGAGGCAGAATCCTCAACAGCATTCTCCACATAAAGAGTATATGCCAGACCGACAACAACATCTTTCCCGACAGTCAAATTTTCACTCATTTTTACTTCCTCATTATTCATTCGTTGTTCATCTGCTTTGTGCATTTCTGCAGCCGGCAGATGATTAGTTACTGTTTCAGATTTTCATCCGCCTCAAAGGTGCGGCGCATGCCTTCTTCCAGCATGACCTTCGGATGATAATTCAGTTTCTTTTCCGCAATGCTCAGGTCCGCACACATGCGGTTGGCACCGCCGACACGGCGCGGGTTGTGAACCACCTGCGGTTCGATCCCCGTGATTTTCTGTGCCAGTTCAAGCACTTCATTGACAGAAGTTTCCTGGCCGGAGCCGATATTGATCACCGTCTCGTCATTGTTTTTGAGAGAGGCGGCGGAAATAAAGGCATCCACCACATCATCCACATACACGAAATCCCTTGTCTTCGTGCCATCCCCATGGATCACAACAGTGCCCTTCAAAGCGGACTGCCGCAAAAACGTCGGGATCACCGGCGAATGGGCGAAGGAAAAGCCCTGATAGGGCCCGTAGCAGTTGAAAATGCGCAGACAAACTGCCTGAAGTCCCCAAAGCTGACCGATGGTGCGGATGTAAAACTCACCGGCAAGTTTGGAGACCGCATAAGGCGATTCCGGCTGCGGATTCATATCCTCACGCAGCGGCATCACCGGCTGGTTTCCGTAAATCGCTCCGGAGGAAGCAAAAACCATTTTCTGATTGCCGACATCATGCATCGCTTCCAGCAACGTTACGGTTCCGCCGACATTGGTCTTTTCATATTCTCCGGGATAAAGCAATGAATCCGGAACAATGACCTTTGCCGCCAGATGGTAAATGATATCGACATCTTTCAGAAGCCGCCACAGGGATTCTTTGCTGTTGAGATCATTCCGGACAAATTGAACATCCGGCAGAAGACGCTCCGGTTCTCCGCCGGAACAGTCATCCAGCCCGATGACCTCATGTCCGTTTTCTATCAACCTGTTGGACAAAGCAGTTCCCAAAAACCCGGCTGCTCCGGTAACAAAACACTTCACGATCTGCTTCCCTTCTGTTTCAAATTTGGTTTAATCATAACAGATTTTTCAAAAACACTGTGGATTCCGCATTATCCTTAAGACACTGCACCTCAGCCTTTCCGCAGCGCTCTTCTGTTGATCTTTCCGCTGGGTGTCAGCGGCAGCTCGCTGACGATATAAAAATGCTTCGGAACCGCATAGGCAGAGACGCCGGTGTTTACAGCCACCTTCAACGCGGTTTCCAGCTGCCGGGACCATTCCTGTCCTTTCTTGAGAATGATATACGCTGCCGGAACTTCAAAGCACAAATCATCCGGTTCCGCAACAACTGCCGCTGCTTCAACTTCAGGGGCAGCGTTCAGGACCTGCTCCACCTCGACCGGACCGACCAGGTGGCCGGATGTATTGATCACGTCATCCGCCCTGCCGTCAAAGTGCAGAAAGCCGTTTTCATCAGCAGAAGCCAGATCGCCGGTCTCGTAGAGGCCGTTGGCAGTCTTCCGGGAAAAGGCATCCGGCATTTTATAATACGCCTTGAACATGGAGGAAAAACCGGTCTTCAGGCAAAGCCGGCCGCTGCCGCTTTGTCCGGACTGTTCCTCAATAACCACAATGGTATCATCCACCGCCTTTCCCATCCAGCCGGGGATGATCTTTTGTCCGGGCTGGTTGGCGATGCGGATCGTCCCGCATTCCGTCTGGAACCAGGTGTCATAGACGGGCTGTGAAAAAATTTCACCGGCCCAATGGAAAACAGCCGCGCCCAGCGGTTCCCCGATGCTGTAGATCTGTTTGAGAGCGGTGAAATCGAAGTCCGCGAAAAACGAGGGTTCCTCCCGCATCAGGGCACGCAAGGCGGTCGGGGCTGTGTACCACAGGCTGACTTTCTGATGGTGCAGGATCGGCATCCAGCGTTTGGCATGAAAATTTCCCTCATACTGGATCGAGGGGATGCCACACAGCATCGGACCAAGGATCCCGTAAACGGTACCGGTGATCCAGGCCGGATGTGCGGTACACCAGTACACATCGTCCTGTTTTGCATGCAGAATGTTTTCCATGCTGCGGACCACCGCCTCAGCGATCCCGTGACGGTGGAGAACCGGTTTCGGTGTTCCGGTTGTTCCTGATGTGAAGACAATAAAGGCGTCGTCTTCCGGATCTACTTCCGCACGCTGAGTCAAAGGTTCCCAATCGTTCTCCTTCCATTCGGAAAACAGCGGGTTTTCGCAAGCGTGTCCTGAGACGATAACTTTCTTTAAGGTTTCCGGAAATGACAGCTTTCCGTCGATTTTTGCCGGGTCGGCATCCGTAACAAAAAAGCAGGCATCCGCGGCATTCAGACGGACCTCCAGCCCGCCCGGCCCTAATCCGGGGAAAAGAACGCAGGGAACAGCTCCGAGCTTCAGCGCACCCCAGAAAAAGGACCAGACCGGGATCGTTTCCCGCATGGAGATCAGCACACGGTCTCCCTTCTCACAGCCGGACGCTTTCAGGCAGGAGGCTGCCCTCGAAGCTTTCCCGTCCAATGCCGGCATGTCATATGAAACCGTCTCCAAACGGGAGTTGACCACCATCAGTAAGTGCTGACCGGAAGGAGCCTTTTCCAATTGCTTTTCATACCATGCGAGAATTGTATTTCTGATCATATCGGATACCGCCTTATTCAAAAAAGGTAATAATCGCTAAAGAGAGTGAGCCAGATAAAGAGCCTGAAGACTGCTTTAGCGGGGGTATGGGGGCGGCAGCCCCCGAAAAACCGGTGCGGGCCAATGCTTCCGCAAACACACGAATACACATCCCGCACCTTGCGAAGCATGAGCTTCGGAATGCAAAGTTAGCTCTTATAGAAGAACACCAGTTCAGTGAATCTGCAAAAGTACGGTCACAAGTCAAAGTGTTATAAGTCAAGATCTGCAAATAAATTTTCCGTTTTGCGCAGCAGGATTTCCATCAGATCCAGACATTCCCGGTTCATACTGACATAAGTCCGGTCTTCGATATATCCTTTATCGTACATGAGATTCAGCCAATTTCTGGCTTTGACTGTATGATAAACAGCTTCGTGAAGCCCTTTCATATAGTCATTGGTTCCGGCTGTCATTTCCAGCTGGATCATGCATGCGCCGATCGTTCCGCCATATTTCATAAGCTGTTCGGCCGCATACTTTTCACCGGCCTCATCCCGCAAATAATCGCATAATTTTGCAAAACGATGAGACAAACGGATACCGCGTTCTTTCGCTATTTTCCTCATAATACAGTCCTTTCCCATACAAAGACCGGAACCGGCTGCCGGACCCGGTCGATTTTATTCTACTATATGAGCTCACTTTTTATACACATAGCAATCGGAAGTGAGTGCTTCGCAAAGGCGCGGCCTAAGCGTTCGTA
>Ga0310695_10008691_pt1 | contig 15560 bp, 14 predicted proteins | sample RumenRJG_04DNA_FD_203882 | JGI IMG/M metagenome (GOLD analysis project Ga0310695, IMG submission 203882) | Bovine rumen microbial communities from Lethbridge, Alberta, Canada - RJG_04 (v2) (version 2) | ecosystem: Host-associated > Mammals > Digestive system > Stomach > Rumen | place: Canada...
CGCACAGTTGATGTAGAACTTGATTTTTGGTTCCGTTCCACTTGGACGTGCGCTAACGATTGTTCCGTCTTCCAGGAAGAACTGGAGTACGTTGCTCTTTGGCCAAGGAAGGTTTGCCTTTGCGGCAGGATTTGCCGGGTCAAATTCAATTGACTGCTGTACGTCGCGGATTTTGCAGACTTTCTTTCCGCCCAAGGTCTGGAGGCCTTCCGTGCGGAGCTTGGTCATGATTCCCGTCATTATTGCAGGGCCCTTTACTCCGGGGAAGTACTTGCTTATTGCTCCGTCCTGGAAGTAGCCGTTTTCTTTGTACATGTCGTTCATGCGTTCAAGCAGGCTCTTTCCCTTGCTTGCCCAGTAGAGAGTCATTTCTGCGCACATTGCTGCTGCGGAGATTCCGTCTTTGTCGCGGCATTCTGTTTCCACAAGGTAGCCGTAGCTTTCTTCAAGGCCAAAGACATAATGTTCCTTGCCGGTCTTTTCCATCTGGCCTTCATCGAATGCAATCCACTTGAATCCGGTAAGACATTCCTTTACCTTTACGCCGTAGTTCTTTGCAACTGCGTCTACGAAGGGGCTTGTTACGATTGAGCGGATGAGTACCGGGTTTTCTGGCATCTTGCCCAGTTCCTTCTTGCTAAGGAGAACGTAGTCTGCAAGCAGGGCACCCATCTGGTTTCCTGTAACGAGGACATAGTTTCCGTCCTTGTCCGGGAATGCAGTTCCAAAGCGGTCTGCGTCTGGGTCTGTTGCCATAACAACGTCTGCCTTTTCCTTCTTTGCAAGCTCAACTGCCATTTTGAGTGCCGGTGCTTCTTCCGGGTTTGGCTTTTCTACAGTTGGGAAGTCTCCGTTTCCTTCGCGCTGTTCGGGTACGGTGATTACGTTAAGGCCAAGGTCGCCAAGTACCTTTTCTACGTGCATTGCGCCTGTTCCGTGGAGAGGCGTGTAGACAACCTTTACGCTGGAAGCCTTTTCTTTTATAAGGGCCGGGCGGTAGAGGTTTGCCTTTATCATTGCCTGGAACTTGTCGTCAATTTTCTTGTCAATGAGTACGATTTTTCCGGACTTGATTCCTTCTTCGCGTGAGATAAGCTTTGCTTCTTTTACTGCGTTAACTTCGTCGATGATTCCCTTGTCGTGGGGCTCAACAACCTGTGCTCCGTCTGCCCAGTATGCCTTGTAGCCGTTGTACTGGGGAGGGTTGTGGCTTGCCGTTACTACAACGCCGGTCTGGCAGCCAAGGGTGCGGATTGCATAGGAAAGTTCCGGGGTGGGGCGGAGTCCTGTAAAAAGATACGCCTTGATTCCGTTTGCCGCAAATACGCGTGCCGTTATGTCGCTGAACTTGTCGTGGTTGTGGCGGCTGTCGTAGGCGATGCATGCGCTAAGAGTGCCTTCTTTTGCCTCTTTGGGGAAGGCCTTGATAATGTAGTTTGCAAGACCCTGGGTTGCCTTTGAGATGTTGAGTGTGTTCATGCGGTTTGTTCCGCCGCCCATTACACCGCGGAGGCCGCCTGTGCCAAATTCAAGGCTCTGGTAGAAGCGGTCCTCAAGTTCCGCCATAGCTTCCTTTGAGTCTTTCTTTGCAACAAGGTCTTCTACTTCCTTGCGGAAAGCTTCGTCCTTTTCTTCTGCAATGTACTGTGCCGCTCTTTCGAGTATCTCTTTTTCTTCCATATTATTACTCCTAAAATGTTACCCTCAATTTGTTTGTTTTTTTATTATTCAGCTCCGTCTGCTTTCTTTAGCAGCGTAGTCTCCCAGCGCAAAAGCGAGCGTTCTGCAGCTTCGTCTCCGCCCATAACGTCGCACATTATGCGGAAAACTGGCTCTGTGCCGCTTGGCCTCATCCAGATGAATGCCCTTGGATTTCCGTCTTCGTCCAGGAAGCGTATCTTTAGGCCACCATTGCCGTTTGCCCAGTCGGAAGCGTTCTTAACTTCCTTGGTTCCGTTGGTAATGTCTGCCTCGTAGCCGGTAAAGCCGTAAATGGCATTAAGCTCGTCCGCATGCTTGCTCCAGTCATCGGTAAAGACTGCCTGAAAGCGTTTTTTAAGCAATGACTTGTCCTGTGTCTTAACGTCAAGAACCGCCCTGCTTTCGCTAACTCCTGTGGTTGCAAAGCGGGGAAGGGTGGAAAGCACGTCGCTAAGCATAAAGTCGTCCTTGTAGCGGTAAGACATTCCGGCCTTCTCGCACCAGATGTGGAAAAGCCCCTTGCAGAACTTGCCGTCGCTTCTCCTGTAGTCACGGATTGTAAGCATCTTGAGCACAGCAAAGAGTGTTGCCACCGGGTCGCGCACGCTGGAAGGATATGTAATGTTTCCACCGTTGCTTCCCTCGCCAAGAATGCGCACGTCGTAACCTTCGTCCCTCTTCTGGCGGGCAAGGTTCACCACGTTTGCTTCCCCAACTTCCGCGCGGAAAATCTCGTAGCCAAAGCTTTCGCAAATCTGGTCAATGCGCATGGATGTTGGACCGTTTACTACAACCGCATGCTTTCCAAAGGTTGCCTGCGTCCTCCACAAAAGCCCCTGTTCGTTAAGCGTCTCCTTCTTCCATTCCTCAAAGGCAAGCTCCGAAACAACGCTAAGCGCAAAAATCTCCTGTGCCGTAATTGGGCGGGCAGTCTGTGCGTCTTCGTCAAAGAATACAATGTTGCCCCTGTCACCGTCGCAGTCCGGCATGTAGCCAATAAGAATATTGTTGTTACCGTCCGAATGCAGGTCATTTATAACGTCCGCAAGACGGGTCATGTTCTCCGGCTCAGGAATAATCTCGTGCATTATAAGGCCCGGAGTATCGTTAAACGGAAGGAATTCAAGACCGCACTGGGGAATAAAGGTCTTGTCTATGGAAACAGACCTTGCAGAACCGTTCATGTCGCATACGATGGAAGCTGGAGTTTCCCTAAGGCCTTCCTTGATTGCCTCAAAAACAGCGTCCTGGCCCTTCTTGTTAAAGATGCCGGTAATAACCCCGCGGATGAATTTGTCGTAAGCCTCAACCGCACGAAGCTTGTGGAAGGAAGAATTTGCATACACCTGCTTAAGGTGGTGAAGGTTTGCCCCCTCAATAAGAAGGTTAGCCCTTTCCTCCGCATCAGAAGCCTTGCACTTCTCCCGGAAAATGTCTGCAAGAGCGTTGATCTCCTTGCCTTCAAGAACCCCGCCCTTGTTAAGACCGAATTTTATTCCGTTCCAGCCGATTGGATTGTGGCTGGCCGAAATGTAAAGGAAACCGTCAAGCTCCTTTGAATAAGCCATAATTTCCGGGGCAGATGCAACCTCTACAAAGTGGACGTAAATCCTCTTCTGCAGGAAAACCCTTATGATAACATCCGCCATTTCCTTGCCGGTAGGACGGGTATCCGTGCCAAGAGCCACGTGGGGCTCATCATTTTTTGACTTTGAAATAACATAATCCGCAAAAGTCTCTGCAATAAGAGCGCAAAGCAAGCGGTTAGTTTCTCCTATATCAGAATCCTTGTCTTCCGCACCGCCGCTCTTAGCAAAAACCTTGCGCCAACCGGATGCAGAAAGTATCATATCATTTTGAATCATGCTACTATTATAGCGACAATTCTCCATATTTTCAACAAAAAAGCCCGCATTTGCATGGTCATTTAGGCGGTCAGTTAGGCCCAAATAGCCTTAATTTGGCATTTTCTTTCTATAATATTCTTCTTTTGGAGCATATTTTATGGTTTTACCGCCTGTTCAAACCGCAAACAGCATTTTTCCCCTATTTCTTAAACAGCAGCGCCAAGGGTTCACGCAGCAAAGCTTCCAGCGGGGCGCGTCGTCTCTTAGCGGTCAGAGTAGGGCAAGTTTTCGCCAGAAAACTTGCGGGTAAAAATGCCAGGGAGGGCATTTTTCACCCGCTTTCCAGGGTTCCGCTATCGCTCCAGCCTCCTCACTTCGTTGCGGTGGCCGGCTGCGCCGCCCTTCCAATCGGGGCTAGGCTTTCTTGTGCTAAAGAAAGCAAAGACAAAAATCTTATTGTGTGATACAATCGTAGATGTAATAGATAAAGCAAAAATAAAGGACAGCTTCAGATGGCAAAAAAAACAGCTCCCAAAGATACGACCAAGCAATCCAAACAAACAAAAATGAACACATGGCGCATAATGGAAATTGACCAAATACTTCAAAGCGGGGAATGGCATACCGCAAAGGAACTTTCCATGCGTGTGGGAAACCGCGGCCCTAACGGAAAGCCAGAATTCAGCCAGCGTACAATCATGCGCGACCTTGAATACATGCGCGACACCATGGGTGCTCCAATCGAGGGTGGCCCCAATGGCTACCGCTACACCGAAAAGAATTTTTTCATCAAAAGCATCCCCCTTACAGAAGGAGAAGCCTTTTCCATTGCTGTAATAAACCCTCTGCTGGAACAGTACAGGAATACTCCAATAGAAAACCAGCTCCGTTCAATATTCGAAAAAATAACCAACTGCCTTCCAGAAAAAATTACGGTGGACACATCATTCCTAAATCCGCGCATAACCTTCATACCGGACAGGGGCGAACTAATCAACAACGACTTTTTTACAATAGTGTTCGACTCATTAAAATCCTGCAGGACACTTTCATTTGAATACCGCCCACTCCAAAAGTCAACCTTCATGCAAAGGGAAATTGACCCCTACCACATCGTATGCCAAAGGGGAAACTGGTACGTAATAGGCCTCTGCCACGACAAGGGCGACATCCGCATCTTTTCACTTGGAAGAATGAAAAAGCTTTCCCTAACAAAAAAGACTTTCCGCATTCCCCCAGACTTCAAACCCACCGACTACTTTGACGCAGAAATGGGCGTATGGTTTTCTGACCGCCAACCCATAACCGTAGAAATCCTTGTAGACAAAGAAATCGGAACCTACGCCGCCAACCGAATCTGGCACAGCGAACAAATTGTCCAGGAACGCAAAGACGGCAGCGTCTACGTAAAATTCCAAACCACCCAAAAGCAAGAAGTCCTCCGCTGGATTCTAGGCCAGGGGCACACAGTAAAAGTTCTTTCCCCAAAGGAACTGGCAGACGATGTTAGGGCCGAGGTAGAAAAAGTAAGGGCTTTGTACGGAAAATAAAATTTGCCAGATTTCTGGTATTTGATTTTGCCTCTGCATAGCTTGTCATCTGTTCCAGAAAAAGCAATGTAAAAAGTCAAAAAAAATCCCAACCCCTGACACTGTTTGTCAACACCCCCGCCGTATAATCCTCTTATAATAGCGAGGTGCTTGCATGAGATACTTAAAAGAAATCAAAGATGATGTCTACGAAAAGAAATTGATTGCGCTTTACAAAGGCATACCGGTGCGCCTGTACATGTGCAATCTAAAAAATGTTTACAGCAAGTCAAAATATTTTATGGAACAAAAATGGGATTCCCCATGCTTTGTTCATCCTTGCACAAATTTTTTTGACACCGTTAAAGAGTATTCCATAATAATTGCCTACGATGAAAATTTCAAAAAAATGAGCGAAAAAACTCAGAATATTTTGATCTATCACGAACTGGGGCATGTTCTGCAAAAGGATCCCAGCAAGCGTAAACTGTCGGACGAGATTGCCGCAGACAAATTTGCCATGGACAAAATTGGAAAAATTTCCAAAAAGCAGGCACGCCTTATGGCCGAATGGATTTGCCATTACGGAAAAAGGGGCTATGAAAATTCCTACAAAGAATTCGTCGAGCGCTTCACATAAAATCAGGAATGGCCACATCCGGCCCCCTTGCTTGCAACCCATTGCGTTTTGTAATATATTCAATAATTGAATATGATGAACAGTGACGTAGCAACCTTGCAAAATATTGCGGACACTCTAAAGGAAGAGCCTCTGGCAAGCCAGCGGGTACTTGCGGAAAATGCAGGAATTTCAATTGGACTTATGAATGCCATCCTCAAGCGCTTTGTTGAACGCGGCTGGATTATGCTTTCAAATGTAAACCTCAGAAAGCTCTCCTATGCCATTACCCCCGCCGGTATAGCCGAACTTTCCGCCCGCAGCAGAACCTTTGCCAAGCGCACTTTTGCAATTGCAAACAAATACAACGAAACCATCTGCAATGCCGTTGCCCAGGCCAAAAAAGAAGGCAAGGACACCATCGCACTCTACGGAAAAAGCTACATCAAATTCCTCCTGGCCTATGCCTGCCAGACACACGGTGTCGCATTCGTGGAAAAAGAAGCCGCTTCCCCGGTTATGCAAAAAGCCTACTGCGTTGTCGGCGAACAGTGCTCAGAAGACGAGGCTGCCTGCCTAACAAGCCAGGGCTGCGTTAGCCTTTTGGACTTGATTGAAGGGTAGGGGGCGCGATGCAAGAAGAATCACCCGGAATGCATTTTTACTGCCTCTACATAAGGACTGGCCTTGAATGGAATTTCGTAGAAGAAATCCAGCCAAAACTTGACTCCCCGGACACCCCATGCGGCGGAAAACTCTATTGCCTTGGCAAGCAGATGAAGCTAAAAAACGGCAAGGAATACAAAGACCCCATTTTCCCGGGCTACGTCTTTTGGGAAACGGATTCCCTTAACGGCTTGCACATTTTGCAGAAAGGCAAGGGTTTCCTAAAAATCCTTCCGCAGAACAGCGAACCTCACTTTTTGGAAGAAAAAGACGTGGAACTTATCCGCTCCTTCCTAAGGTACGGCATGATTGTTCCCATAGTCCATGTGGACTTTGACGTAAACGACAGAATCAAAATCCTGGACGGCTACTTTAAAGGCCAAGAAGCCCTGGTAAAAGCCGTGAACCGCCGCAACAAAAGGGTCAACTTTGAAGTTGAACTAATGAACGGCACCCACATAATTGGCCTAACCTACGAACTTGTAAAAAAGCTTGACAAAAACTGACCTTGCCCCGGCTTGCTGGATTGTTCACAATCTGAATACATTGACAACAATTTCTACTTATAATAATATATATGCATTAAAGGCAACCACAATTCGGCACGGAGCTTGATTCAAGCACGTACACCGGGTGGCGAACACTTCTCTTTTAAGCAAGGGCAAAAATGACGCGCTTGCCAATGGGGGAGGTGTCTTTAAAAGTTGAATATGCCCAAGCCTAGCCTTCTAAAAAAATATAAAGCCTGGCACAAATCATAAAGATTTCTTTTTTTTTCTTGCGGCGCTTGCATTTTAAACCTGGTATGTTTCCGCTGCCAGCCATGCCCATTATGTGGTACTTGCGGGGGTACGGCTTTCGCCTCCATTGCCATCGACTTCGGCCGGTCTAAAGCCCAGCCTCACCCGCCCGCAACGAGTTGCAAGCAACTCGCCCCTCCAGCACCTGCCGCACCGGAATATGCTTTAGGGGTTTCCTTTATCTAAAAAAATAATAGTGCCGTATTAACAAAGATAAGGATCTGCTATTAACTAAAGTAAAATCCCTTTATTGGGCTTACTAAAGCGGTGTTATTAACATTTGTAAGGGTGACTTATGGTTATAAATAGAAGGAAACTGGATAAAGTCTATCAATCCCTCGGATCTTGCCCTTATGTAGTTTCATTAAAATAATATTTTTTGCTTAGAGAGAACTTTGAAACTTCATCTTTTAGAAGTTCCATATACAAATAGATATAAATATCAAGGACGTTTTATAATGAAAACTCTCATCCTTGCTGGAGGAATGGGTACACGTCTTGGTGAAGAGACAAAGCTCATCCCAAAACCTATGGTTGAAATCGGAGGATATCCAATTCTCTGGCACATTATGAAAATCTATAGTCACTATGGCTATAACGATTTTATCATCCTTACCGGTTACAAAGGTCATGTAATTAAAGATTACTTTTTGAACTACTATAACCGCTATTCTGACATGACTATTGACATGGCCAATAACGATGTGCAGATTCATAAAATGCGCACAGAGCCATGGACTGTTACAATGCTTTATACAGGCCCAGATACAATGACAGCTGGCCGAATTGCTAAAGCAAAATCATATATTGGAAACGAACCGTTTATGCTCACTTATGGCGATGGAGTTTCTGATGTTGATATTTCAAAACTCGTAGATTCACATGCAAAATCTGGAAAACTCGTTACTTTAACCGCTGTAAAACCAGAAGGTCGTTTTGGTGCTCTTGAAATTCAGGCTGATGGCACAATCAGTCAGTTTCAGGAAAAACCAAGTGATGCCTGGATTAATGGCGGTTTTTTTGTTTGTGAAAATAAAGCACTAGATTATATTCCAACTGATTCACATGACATTATGTGGGAGCGTGCTCCTTTACAGAATATTGCGAAAGATGGGCAACTTCACGCTTATAAACACGACGGTTTCTGGCACCCAATGGATATGCTTAAAGATAAGGAAGATTTGAATAAGCTTTGGGCTACAGAAAAAGCACCATGGGATGTTTGGGGGCATTTTAAGAAGAAATAAGGAGTTTGTCATTCCGAACTCGATTAATGTGTCATTGTCGGGCTTGACCCGACAATCCATACAAAACTGGTAATAAAACAATGAACGAATTATTAAACTTTTATAAAGGAAAAAAAGTTTTCCTGACCGGCCATACAGGCTTCAAAGGAACCTGGCTTAGCCGTATTCTAATTTTAGCGGGTGCAGATGTAACAGGTTATTCTCTTGAACCTCCTACAAATCCAAGCCTTTTTGACCAGACAAAAACTGCGTCACAGATGAAGTCAATCATTGGTGATATCCGTGATGGGGCAAAGTTGAAAGCCTCTCTTGTAGAAGCAAAGCCTGATATTGTTCTTCATCTTGCAGCCCAGCCAATAGTCAGGACTTCATACAAAGATCCTGTAGGAACTTATGAAAGTAACGTAATGGGAACAGTAAATATTCTGGAAGCAGTACGTGCCTGTGATACAGTAAAATCTTTTGTAAACATTACAACTGACAAGGTTTATTTGAATAAGGAATGGGCCTGGGGCTACCGTGAAAACGAAGAACTTTGTGGTTATGATCCATATTCTAACAGTAAATCTTGTTCAGAACTCGTTACTTACAGCTATCGTAATTCATTCTTTAATGAAGAAAACTCTCCGGCTATTTCAACAGCCCGCAGTGGTAACGTAATCGGCGGTGGAGATTACGCAACAGATAGAATTATTCCAGATTGTATTCGTGCAGTTGAAGAAGGAAAAGAAATAATTCTTCGTAATCCTAATTCTACCCGTCCATATCAACATGTACTTGAATGTCTTCGTGGTTATCTTACATTGACTAAAGCTCAGTATGAAAATAAATCATTTGTAGGTTCATACAACTTTGGCCCAGATGATGAGTCTTGTGTAACAACAGGCCAACTTGCAACATTGTTCTGTGAAAACTGGGGAAAAGGTGCTGCCTGGAAAAATGTATGCGAAGCAAATGCTCCACACGAAGCAAACTTCTTAAAACTTGACTGTTCAAAATCTAAGACAGTGCTTGGCTGGTACCCACAGTGGGGAATCCGAGATGCAATGAAAAAGATTGTTGAATGGGAAAAGGCAGTACAGAGTGGTACAACGGCTGCAGAAATTACAGATAAACAGATAAAAGAATATTTTGGTGAATAGATTGTCGGGTCAAGCCCGACAATGACAAAATTCTGTCATTCCCCGGCTTGACCGGGGAATCCATAGGAGTAAATATGTTCGAAAACAAATCAAAAGAAGAAGCAACAAAAGAAATCTTAAACAGTGTAAAAGAATATTATAAAAAATTTATGGTTCGCCCTGAGTATAAGGATGGAGACCGCATTTCTTACGCAAGCCGTGTATTTGATGAAAATGAGATGATGAATCTTACAGATGCAACCCTTGAGTTCTGGCTTACAAGTGGACGTTATACAGACAATTTTGAGAAACAACTTGGAGAATATCTCGGAACTCCATTTGTTTCTCTTGTAAACTCCGGAAGTTCAGCTAATCTTTGTGCTTTCATGACTCTTACATCTCCTCTTTTGAAAGAAAAACAGGTAAAACGTGGTGATGAAGTTATTACAGTTGCCTGTGGTTTTCCAACAACTGTAACTCCAATTTTACAGTATGGTGCAATTCCGGTTTTTGTTGATGTAACAATTCCACAGTACAATATTGATGTAACTCAGCTTGAAGCTGCACTTTCTTCAAAAACAAAAGCAGTAATGATTGCACATACGCTTGGAAATCCTTTTGATCTGAAAACTGTTTCTGAATTTTGTAAAAAACACAATCTCTGGCTTATAGAAGATAACTGTGATGCTCTTGGTTCTGAATATACTTTGGATGGTAAAACATACAAGACTGGAACTGTAGGAGACATAGGAACTTCAAGCTTCTATCCTCCACACCACATGACAATGGGAGAAGGTGGAGCTGTGTATACAAAGAATCCTTTGCTCCATAAAATAATACGCTCATTTAGGGATTGGGGACGGGATTGTGTATGTCCTTCTGGAAAAGACAATCTGTGTGGACATCGTTTTGACAAACAATTTGGAACACTTCCGCTTGGATATGACCACAAATACACATACAGCCATTTTGGCTATAACCTTAAGGCGACTGATTTGCAGGCGGCTATTGGTTGTGCTCAACTTGAAAAGTTTCCAAGTTTTGTAGAAAAACGTAAAGAAAACTTTAAGCACCTTAGAGTTGGTCTTGAAAGCTTGCAGGACAAATTAATTTTGCCAGAGCCTGTAGAAAATGGTAACCCAAGTTGGTTTGGCTTTCTTATTACCTGTAAAGAAGGAACAGACAGAACAGAACTTGTAAAGAAGATTGAAGCAGCAAATATTCAGACACGTGCACTTTTTGCAGGGAACCTTACTCGCCACCCATGCTTTGACCAGATTCGTGGAACAGATGCATATCGTGTAATTGGAGATCTTTCTGTAACAGACCGTATTATGCGTGATACTTTTTGGATTGGTGTTTACCCGGGAATGACTGAAGCTATGATTGATAAGATGATTGAAGTTATTAAGGCTAGTGTATAAGCAATTATAAAATTATGGAAATAACAACTCCAAAAAAAATCAAAGTTGGAATAATCGGTACCGGAAACATTGGAAGCGATTTGCTCGCAAAAGTACAACGTTCTTCTATTTTAGAATGTGGGATTTTTGCAGGGCATAATCCAGATTCAGACGGAATTAGACGCGCTCTTTTGAGTCTGTACATTATATAGAAAAAAATCCGGAATGTTGTGAAATCGTTTTTGATGCTACTTCAGCAAAGGTTCATGAATATAATGCACCGATTTTAAGAAAACTTGGTAAATATGCAATAGATCTTACTCCTGCTCATGTCGGAAAGTTCTGTGTTCCTGTAGTGAATTTATCTGATGCAATCACTCTCGATAATGTGAATCTAATTACTTGTGGCGGACAGGCAACCATACCAATTGCTTGCGCGTTAAAATCTGTTTGTGATGTGAAATATCTTGAAATTGTTGCAACAATTGCTTCTAAATCGGCTGGAATTGGAACTCGTAACAATATTGATGAGTTCACTCAAACTACAAAAAATGCTATTCAAGAACTTGCTGGAATTAAGAATGCCAAAGCTATCATAATTTTGAATCCGGCAGAACCTCCTCTGACAATGCATAATACTGTATATGCTCTGATTGATAACCCAGATATGGAAGCAATCTCTAAGGCAGTGCAGAAAATGGAAAAACAGATTCAGGAGTATGTACCGGGGTATCGAGTCGTTCTTGGACCAGTCTACGAAAATGGTCGTGTTACGGTTAGTATTGAAGTTGTAGGTTCAGGAGATTTTCTTCCTGAATATGCCGGAAACCTTGATATTATAACTTGTGCGGCTGTGAAAATAGCAGAAACTTATGCAAAGGAGAAGTTGCTATGAGCAGATTAAGGTTTTTTGATGCAACTCTCCGAGATGGTTCTCATGCAATTAAGCATCAGTTAAAAGCAGAAACAATAGAAAGTTATTGTAAGGCAATTGATAGTGCAGGAATGTACACCGTTATTGTGGGGCATGGTAATGGACTTGGGGCTTCCAGTTTGCAGGTTGGTCTTTCACTTCTTTCTGATGATGAAATGCTTTCAACGGCACGAAAGAATCTTAGCCGTACAAAACTCGGTGCTTATTTGATTCCTGGTTTTGGAACAATCGAAGATGATATAATCCCAGCCCTTAATAATGGTGTTGAATTATTCAAGATTGGATGTCATTGTACTGAAGCTGATGTTACAAGACAGCATATTGAATATATAAAAAATGCCGGAAAGGAAGCTTACGGTGTTCTAATGATGTATCATCTTGCAAGTACTGAACGGATTTTGGAAGAAGCTCAGAAAATGCAATCTTATGGATCTGATGGTGTAATCATTATGGATAGTGCCGGAGCTTCTACTCCTGAACTGGTAAAGCGGACAATTGGTACGTTGTCAGATAATCTTAGAATTGATGTAGGCTTTCATCCTCATAATAATATGGGGCTTGCCGTTGCAAATGCTTATACTGCAATAAAACAAGGAGCGTCTATTATTGATGGAACTGTTCGCGGGTTTGGCGCTGGAGCTGGAAATGTTCAGCTTGAAGCAATTATTGCTCTTTTACAGAAAGAAGAGTATGAGCTTGGCGTTGACCTTTATCGCCTTCTTGATGTAAGCGAACAGATTATAAAGCCTATTATGACTGAAGATCGTGCTTTGACAGACATCAGTATTGTAAGCGGAATGAGTGGTGTGTTTAGTGCTTTTAAGGCACATGTGCATAATGCTGCATCTCGGTTTGGAGTTGATGAGCGTGATATCTTTATGGAACTTGGACGACGGAAAGTAGTTGCAGGTCAGGAAGATATGATTGTTGAAGTAGCAGAAAAACTAGCGCATCCTGTAAAAATTGATGAAGAGTCTTATCTGCTTTCATCTTTATCATAAAAATAAAAAGGGGTTTTGAATATGAATGTATCAGAATATATTTTTGATTATTACAACAAAAAAGGTGTTGATTCTGTATTTATGGTAACTGGCGGTCAGGCTATGTATTTGAATGATGCTGTTGCTTCAAACGGAAAATATAATGTTATCTGCCATCATCATGAACAGGCCTGTGCAATGTCTGCAGATGCTTATGGAAGAATAAAAAATAAGCCTGCCATTGCTTTGGTTACAGCTGGACCTGGTAGCGTTAATGCAATGAATGGTGTTGTTGGTGGATACACAGATTCTTCTCCGATGATCGTTATTTCCGGGCAGGCAAACCTTTCTTTTGTACAGTATCAGGAGCAGACAAACATCAGACAATTTGGTGTTCAGGGAATAAATATTAAACCACTCGTACAGAATGTAGTAAAGTACTTTATAACTATTGATGATGTAACAAAAGTTCAGTACTACCTCGAAAAAGCATGGGATGCAGCTACAACTGGTAGACCTGGACCTGTTTGGCTTGATGTACCTCTTGATATTCAGCGTGCAGAAATATCTGTTGATAAACAGAAGCCTGTTGAAAAAACAGAAATTAAAACAGATTCATATATACTTGATAAGACAATAAAATCTGCTATAGAAAAACTTAAGTCATCAAAAAGACCTGTATTCCTTGTTGGACAGGGGGTAAGTCTTGCTAAGGCTCGTGAAGAATTCTTGAAGCTTGTAGAACAAGTAAAGATTCCTGTAATTACAGCCCGACTTGGAATTGATTTAATTCCTACAGATAGCAAATATTATGTTGGAAGGCCTGGAAATTATGGGGAACGTTCAGCAAACTTTGGTATTCAGAATGCAGATTTAATTATTTCTATTGGATGTCGTATGGCATCATCATTAGTTGGACATACACCTTCAATGTTTGGTAAAAATGCCTATAAAATTGTAATTGATATTGATCAGAAGGAACTGGATAAACCTGGTGTTAATATAAATGAAAAGGCTTGTATTGATGCAAAATTATTCATCAATGAACTGAGCAAGAAAATCTGTGCAGAGAGCTTACCTGATTATTCTGAATGGGTAGCAAAAACAAATGAATGGAAAGAAAAATATCCTGTTTGCCAGCCTGAATATAAGAATGAAAAGCCTGTAAACTCATACTACTTTGTAAATGAACTTTCTCGTCTTGCACCTGATACTGCAAACATTCTTGTTGATACTGGTTCTTGCTTCCATGTTGCATGTCAGACTTGGAAAGTAAAGAAAGGTCAACAGTTTCTTACGACAGGTGGACTTTCTTCTATGGGATATTGGTGTGCAGGAATTGGGGCTTGTATAGCTAATGATAGAAAAGAGACTATCATAATTACTGGAGATGGAAGTCTTCAGATGAATATTCAGGAGTTTGCACCTATTCATCACAATAATCTTCCAATTAAAACTTTTGTTTTGAACAACAACGGATATCTTCTTATCCGTTCTACTCAGAAAAACTTTATGGGTAGATATATTGGCGAAGGTCCTGAAACCGGTGTTTGGTGTCCTGATACTGCAAAGATTGCAGCAGCCTATGAAATTCCATATTTTAAGATTGATAATGTAGATAAAATTGAAGAAACTGTGAAGAAAGTTTTTGAAACTAAAGGTCCTGTTATTTGTGAAGTAATGACTCCAGAATGGCAGCTTCTTGTTCCTCGCATTACTTCTGAAAAAATGCCAGATGGTCGTCTCGTTGCTCATGAATACTCTGATATGTTCCCATTCTTAAACAGAGAGGAATATAAAGAGCAAATGATTGCTGAAAAATAAGGAAGAGAGTGAATGAAGAAATTACTTTGTGTTTGGGGTGCCGCTGATTATGGCAAAAGTTCTTCGATAATAGAATTCGATTCATTGTTGAATAAGTACTTCGGCTCGAATATCCAGACAATACATTCTTTTGGAAATTTACCATATGATATTCAAAGAATATATAAGATTGGAAATTTCACAATTGGAATTGAAAGTCAGGGAGATCCAAACTCAAGGCAAAAAGCGTCATTAACATTATTTGGGAAGAATAACTGCGATATCATAATTTGCGCATCACGAACAAAAGGTGATACTGTAGCAAATGTGGATAATTTTTGTCATCGGCATGGATATGATTGTTTCTGGCTTTCAACAATCTATTCTCCAAAAACTTATAAACAATCAGGTACAATATTAAATCAAAGAAACGGACAAGTTTTATTTGATATTGTATCAGATTTTATGAATGGAAAGTATTAAGAAATTACGGAGGTATACCTTATGGCAAATTGGACACAAACTGAAATTGGTGAAATATGGGAAAAAGCTGAATATATTGATGAAAAGAATGAGCCTAATGGTTTTAGAAAAGATCAATGTGGTGCTTGGATAAAATGGTCTGACTATGGAAACCGTAATTCAAAATATGGTTGGGAAATTGACCATATAAAACCAGCATCCAAAGGTGGTGAAGATATTGTTAGTAATGCGCGACCTTTGCATTGGAAAAATAATGCAAGCAGGCAGGATGGCAGATTAACAAAAGTCGTAACCTCAAAAGGTACCAAAAATATATTGGTTGAAACTGGTGAAGAGTTTAATCCAAATGATTAGAATGGAGTAATTTGAAGCATGACATTGGCTATTACTGGTGCAACTTCGATGCTTGGTGTTGCTACAATAAAAA
>Ga0310695_10008692_pt1 | contig 15558 bp, 9 predicted proteins | sample RumenRJG_04DNA_FD_203882 | JGI IMG/M metagenome (GOLD analysis project Ga0310695, IMG submission 203882) | Bovine rumen microbial communities from Lethbridge, Alberta, Canada - RJG_04 (v2) (version 2) | ecosystem: Host-associated > Mammals > Digestive system > Stomach > Rumen | place: Canada...
AAAGAACGCATTATTGCGGAGAAGTCACCGAAATCGGAAAAGAAGTCGTAGTTGGCGGCTTCGTTGAAAGAATAAGAGACAAGGGCGGCGTAATTTTCATCGTTCTCCGCGACAGAACAGGTGTTGTACAGCTCATGTTCAACGACAAGACAGACCCTGCTGTATTCGAGAAGGCTGCTTCGTGCAGAAGCGAGTACGTGCTTATGGCTAAGGGCGAGGTTATCGAGCGCGAGAGCAAGAATGACAAGCTCAAGACTGGTAACGTTGAGATATTTGTAAGTGACCTCCGTATACTCTCAAAGGCTGAGACAACTCCTTTCGAGATTACTAATGAGACTAAGGTAAACGAGGAACTCCGCCTTAAATATCGCTACCTTGACCTCAGAAGAGCCCCGTTACAGCACAATATCATTATGCGCCATGAGATTGCAAGAGTTACGCGTGAGTACTTCTATGAGAACGGATTCCTCGAAATCGAAACTCCTATGATGATGAAGTCAACTCCCGAGGGCGCAAGAGATTACCTCATTCCTTCACGAGTTCACCCCGGTCAGTTCTATGCACTGCCGCAGTCTCCGCAGATTTATAAGCAGCTTCTCATGGTTGCAGGCTTCGATAAGTACATTCAGCTCGCACGCTGCTTCCGCGATGAGGACCTCCGTGCAGACCGTCAGCCTGAGTTCACTCAGATAGACCTTGAAATGTCATTCGTTGACGCTGAGGATATTCAGGAGTGCGTTGAAGGCTTCGTTAAGAGACTCTTCAAGGAAGTTATCAATGTTGATATTCAGCTCCCGCTTCAGAGACTTACTTTTGCTGACGCTATGAGCCGTTACGGTACTGATAAGCCTGATACCCGCTTCGGCTTCGAGATTCAGGACATCACCGACACTGTAAAGGACATCGATTTCGTTGTATTCAAGAGTGCTATTGAGGACGGCGGAAGTGTACGTGCTATCAATGTCAAGAACGGTGCTGCTGCATATACACGTAAGGAAATCGACAAGCTCGTTGAACACGCTAAGGGTATCGGAGCAAAGGGACTTGCTTACATTCGTTGGGCAGATGAGCCTAACTGTTCGTTCAAGAAATTCCTCGGTGAGGGAGACCTCGAAAAGATTTGTGCGGCTGTTGACGCTCATGAAGGCGACCTCGTTCTTATCTGTGCTGATAAGACTAAGACTGTTCTGTCAACTCTCGGTGCTATCCGTCTTATCTGTGCTAAGAAGCTTGATGTTATCCCCGAGGATAAGTACAACTTCCTGTGGATAACAGAAATGCCATTCTTCGAGTTTGATGAAGAGAATAATACATGGGTCGCAGCACATCACCCATTCACAATGCCTATGGAAGAATGCATCGAATATCTCGACACTGACCCTGCAAATGTGCGTGCTAAGTCGTGGGACCTCGTTCTCAACGGTACAGAGCTTTCAAGCGGTTCTATGCGTATCACCGACTATGAACTTCAGCAGAGAATGTTTGAGGCTCTTGGTATGAGTGATGAGGAGATAAACGCGAAGTTTGGATTCCTTGTTGACGCTTACCGTTACGCTTCACCTCCGCACGGCGGCATGGGAATTGGTCTCGACCGTATTGCAATGATTATGTGCAAGGCAGACAGCCTGCGTGACGTTACAGCGTTCCCGAAGGTACAGAATGCAAGTGAGCTTATGAGCGAGTGTCCGTCACCTGTTGACAAGGAAAACCTCGACGTACTCGGTATCAGCGTAAAGGAAACAGAATAATTGAGGGCACTGCCCTCGAACTCACGGCAGGGAGCGAGCTGCTTCCTCCACCCGGAAATTCACGTTGTAGCTTGTAAGCTCGCTTACTTTGTATAATGGGCGAGTTTGCTATCGTTCAAAGATAGCGATGAATAATAAATAAGGCACTATCATTTCAGATAGTGCCTTTATTTGTGTCCGCGAGTGAAAGCAGACTATACCTTTTTTACTGAGTATGCCCGTGAATTGGGAGTTCGGGGGACAGTGCCTCAGTTGACTGTCAGGCAGAGCCTTGACAAAAGAAACATTAAAGTGCTGCGAAACCTTTTTTGAGGTCGTCGAGAATGTCGTCAACGTTTTCGAGTCCGACAGAAAGTCTTATCATGCCGCCGTTGATTCCGCACGCAACAAGCTGCTCGTCTGTGAGCTGACGGTGTGTTGCACTTGCAGGGTGGAGTACACAGGTGCGGATATCAGCAACGTGTACCTCGTTGGAAGCAAGTGAAAGAGAATCCATGAACTTGACTGCCTGAGAGCGACCGCCCTTGATTATGAATGATATAACACCGCTGCAGCCGAGGGGGAGATACTTCTTAGCAAGCTCGTGGTACTCGTTGCTTGCGAGACCGGGGTAGTTTACCGATTCAACGTTCGGGTTTGCTTCGAGGAACTCTGAAACTATCTTTGCATTTTCGCAGTACTGCTTCATTCTTACTGCAAGAGTCTCAAGACCGAGATTGAGGTAGAATGCAGACTGAGCTGACGGATAGCAGCCGAAGTCTCTCATAAGCTGCATTCTTGCTTTAACAATGTAAGCAGCTTTGCCGTAAGCCTTTGTGTAGACAGTGCCGTGGTAGCTCTCGTCAGGCTCAGTGAACTCGGGGAAATTGCCGTTAGTCCAGTCGAAATTACCGGAATCAACGATAACACCGCCGCCCTGTACTGCGTGACCGTCCATGTACTTGGTAGTGGAGTGGATAACTATATCAGCTCCGAACTCGAAAGGACGGCAGAGAATAGGTGTCGGGAAGGTGTTGTCGATAATGAGCGGAACACCGTGAGCGTGAGCAATCTTAGCGAACTTTTCAATATCGAGAACTGCGAGTGCAGGGTTAGCGAGAGTTTCACCGAAAACAGCCTTTGTATTAGGCTTGAATGCGGCATTTATCTCGTCCTCGGAAGCATTTGCATTAACGAAAATGCACTCGATACCGAGTTTTTTGAGAGTATAAGCGAAGAGGTTTACAGTTCCGCCGTAGATAGTAGCGGCAGAAATGAAGCTGTCACCTGCTTTGAGAATATTGAGCAGTGAACAGAGTGAAGCAGCCTGACCGCTTGATGTGCACATTGCACCGATACCGCCTTCAAGAGCGGCAATTTTCTCCTCAACAGCCATAACTGTGGGGTTCTCGAAACGGGAATAAATAAGGCTCTTGGTAGGGTCGTCGAAAACTGCGGCAACGTCGTCAGTTGAATCGTAAACGTAGGTAGTGCTCTGAACTATTGGTACAACTCTTGGTTCTGTGTTTTTGGGAGTATAACCTGCGTGCAGGCATTTAGTTTCGATTTTCATAGATATCCTCCTTGGAATAATGGTGTGTTTTATTTTTAGAGACGATTTTTCTAACCTTGGGTACGCAGAATTCAAGAACAGCGCAGTATTTATCCACAAAGGTGATGACAAAAGTCTCTTTATAACTTGGCAAAGGGCGTGTTGCAGGCCACATATGCTTTTCTATCATGTCACGCTCAATATCGGAGATATCAGTCAGCATGACGGCATTTTTCAAAGCGATGTCGGAGTGACAGCGGCTGTGTTTAGGCTGACCCTTTTCACGCACGGAATTATAAGCCTTGCGGTCGTAATAGAAGAGGTCGTGCATGAGACCAGCTCTTGCCGCAGAACGTGCATCAAGTTTCAGCTTGCGGCAGACAATGTAGCCGTAGTAAGAAACATTTACACAGTGCTGAAAACGGGTCGTAGTGATGTGATGCTTTATAGTTTTGAGCTTTTCAAGCTCAGGTGAACCGATAATATCGCTGATGCAGGCATAGTATGTGCTTCCGGACAGTTCCTTGCGCGAACAAATAGCTTTTAGCATATCTATTATCCTTTATCAATTTATTCGGTATAAAACCGTTACATATATTATACAATATAATCGTCGAAAAATCAATAGGTAATTGATAATATGTTGCGTGATGAATTAGTGAATATGTGTGATAAAATGGTGTAGTTTTAACAAATAATTGATTAGAATCGCCATATTCGCTTGACAAAAAAGTCAGGGGTGTGTATAATATTTATAGCGGCGGACGTAGTTTTACAAATCTGCCATGCGAAAGGAATTGAGTTTAAATGAAAAATATTACTAAAAAGATTATCGCGATTTTTTCTGTAGTTTGTGTAGCGGCATCGTGCCTTGCAAGCTGCAGCTCCAGTGATAAAAAGAGCGAAAGCTCAGATGAGACTGCTATCAAGCAGTACGCACTCGAAATAGGCTCGGCTGATGATGCTAACCCTATCACTCAGGACAAGAATAAAGTTGATATCGACGCTGAAGACCCTACAGGTGCAAGCAGTGAAAGCTCTACAAATGCATCAGGTGCAGCAGTTGAAGATACTACTGAGATACAGGACGTTACTGATGCAAACGGTGAGCCTGTTACAGAGGCGGCTACTGTTACAGACGCTTCCGGTGCAACTGTTACTGATAAAGCAGGAAAGCCTGTTACTGAAATGGTAAAAGTTACAACTGTAGTAAAGAAGTCAGGCGGTACATCTGCAAGCAGCGCAAATACTGATACTGCTACACAGTCTAATGAGTCTTCCTACACTTCAAAGCAGGACGGCAGATATGCTATGTGGCTCGATATCTCCAAGGACGAGAACTTCTTCTTCGAGGGCGATTTCCTCCACGTTAAGTTCAAGGTTAAGGACGATGTTCCGGACGGCGACTATAAGATCAAGATTTCTCCTGACCTCTCAGACGTTGCAGGTAAAGCAGTTTACCCGAGCAAGGTACTTGAGGGTACTATCAGAATAAATAACGGTTCTATCGAACCTGTTGATGTTTCAGGTGAGACAGGAATGGTATTCTACGGCGACAACGTTGCCTGCAAGCAGGGCGATGTTATCGATTACTACATCAACATCAAGAACAATACCGGACTTGTTGCATTCGTTATCTGGTTCTATTTCGACAGCAACGCTCTCGATTTCATCAGTGCTGAGGCAAGCGGTGAGTTTGAGGAGATTGCAAGAAATACTGAGATAGGCAGTGCAAAGAAAGCAGCTGAATAATGAATATGAAGAATCCCGATAGTTTCCTATCGGGATTTTTTTATGCTTTGAGTTCAGTTTTCATTAGTGTAAGGTCGTAGATATCGAGTCTGCCATCTTTGCATAGGTCGGCTGCCTGCCACTTTTCAAGTTTTGTATCGGGTACTGTGAGGAGCCATTTCTGTAATTTTACAGCGTCTGCTACGGTGAGATTACCGTCAGCATTTACGTCTCCGCGTACAAATGGACAATACGGCTGCCATAGATTGCTTAACCAGTCTGCACGTTTCTCTATGTACTGTCTGACTAATTCTGCCGATTCCATTGAGTTACCACCGCTTGTAGCCGCACTGAATACCGAGTATTTGGGTCCGCCGTACATATGCCACATGGCATTGTTCATATCAGCTGAGGGACGTATACTTTCTGCAAGAGTTGTCATGTATGAATCGGTCAGCTTATTTAGGAATGGCTCAAAGTCATCGAAGTAGACCTCTCCGACCTGTTTTACAAAGTCGTCATTTTTATATAGCTGACCTATCCAGCTGATACCGACTGTCGGGCGTCCGCTTCCGGTTGAAGACGAAATACCGCCGTCGTCGTAGCCATGTATAGGGAAATATGCGATGAAGAGGTTATCGGGTCTGTATGAGAAACCGATGTTGCCGTCGGAGTTTTTGCGTGCGGAGGGGAAGTTGTTGTAGCTGAGGTCGAAGTCCCATGCAGGACTGAAATGAAGTTTGCCGTCACCGGTCTTGTCGGAGTCTTTCCAAAGGTAAAAGCTTGAAGATGTGCCGTCTATGTTTTCACTTATTTCCTGCACGAGATAGGCTTTGATAAGAGATTCTACGTCGATGTAATCGCTGTAATGCCTGCCTTTTGAGTTCACACCGTTTTCGGAGTAGACTGCGTCCTCAGCGTCCTGAACGAACGAGCGAATGTATTCTGCCTGTGCCTTTGAAGCGTACTCAGGACCGTCTATAGCGACAGACTGTCCGCGCGATGTTATAAATCCGCTCTGACACTTTGTTCCGTATCTGTTCCATTGCTGAAATTGCAGGAGATATCCGCCGGTGATATCGTCTGGGTCATTTGGAATATCGTAGTATTTGTAGCTGTTTTCCATGTAGTCGGTCGCGTATTTGGTACCCACAACCTTCTGCTGGTATTTTTCGAGGTCGCTGGAGTTTAATTCTTCAGTTTCCTCTTCAAGGTCACGGATATTGATACGGTTTTTCTGTATCTGTACTCTCTCCGAAAGCTGGTATGTTCCGCGGTATGCACCGTCGGCATAGAGGTCTACGAATACTGAGTCCATTATATATTCCATTCCGGCTTCTCTGCACATTTCCTGAGTAAGCTTGTTGCGAAGCATTGAGTGGTCGATATAGTTGGAAAGCAGTGCCCACTTTTTTGCCTTGCCCATACCAAAGAGGTCGGCTTTTTTGGGAAGCTTGAAATTATACGGCTTCTTTACACTGTAGTCCCATGATGAATTACCGCGGGAAGTAAGCTTGTCGAGTTCGCCGCTGTACTGGGTTTTTCCGGTATTGTCTAAAATCAGTATCTTACCTGTTTCAGTGAGGTACCTGTTTTCATCGAGAGGTTTCAGTCCGCCGTGACTGGTTGAAAGGTAGATACTTCCGAGGTTAGACTGCATAACTTTCAGTGTGCCGCAGATTTCAGTGCCGACTTTTATCTCAAAAGTGTCAGATTTGCTCAGAATCGCCGTAGTTTTGCCTGATACGATGGATTCACCGTTAAGGTAAACAGTTTTGTCAGCAGAGTATGTGATAACGAGGTTAGTGCGGTCGGCGGTTGCCGGAAGAAAAACGTACCAGCAGTTGTCCCATTCGCTGTGCCACCAATCAGTATAGTCGAGGTCGGTAGTGACAGTGGGGGAGAGGTTGCTGACTCTAAATGCCGAGACAGGCATGGTCTCGTCGTTTTCAGCCGGACCGGCGGCGAGTAATTTCCGTTTATCGGGCAAAGCCGGTGGTGCTTCATCAGGAATGTACAAGTCTGCGGAACGGTCGTACTGCTTTATTTCCCCCGATACTGTATCAAGCGGCGACGCTGACAGAAGTGTCGTAAAAGCGAGTGCCGCGCATATTGCAATAGTTTTGATTCTCATATAATTTCCTCCCTGACTTAATTCTACCATTAATACGCTGCCTTGTCAATCGCCGCATATAATCAAGTTACTGCCGAATGTTCAGTGAATTGGAAATCTTTTATAGTTTAAAGTCGGCACTATACAATTCGTTTATAGCGCTTGAGCAAAAATGGTAAATTAATACTTTCTTAACAAAATTTATATTGAAAATTGATAATTTATGTGCTATAATAATACACAGAAGATTACAGAGAGTATTTGAATCTGAGGCGTTTCAGAAACGGTCATACGTACCGTATCTGCCTTGTTTTGAAATTTTCTTCTCTAAAATTTTCCTTTCATATTCAGAAAAACCGCAGTTCTCCACCCGAACTGCGGTTTTTCGTTACTTTGTCATGCTCTGCATATGTTCACAGCAGCGGACGAGCATATTCCATGTTCCGCTGTCTACTTTGCCATTCTGCGGCAGACCGCTCCATCGCTGAAAACGTGTTACTGCTTCGGCAGTGGAATCGTCGTATCTGCCGCATATGTCTACATTCGGGGCATTGTCGTAGCTTTTGCCGATATCACTTAGCATTGCTTGCAGAATGTAAACAAGCTGTCCGGCGTCACCCTTTGCCGCAACGTACTTCGCTGACGGAAAAACAGCATATGGCAGTGGGGCACTGTGTTGAATACCCTTGTATACGCTGACTATCCTGTTCCACGTAGCACTGTCGGTATTACCTGTGTCGGGAAGTCCGTACTCACGCTGAAAAGCCTTTACGGCGATTATAGTTTCGTTTCCGTAAGTGCCATCGGGTATGATAAGCGGGATTTTACTGTTCATGAGTGCGATTGCATGAAGATAGGTCTGAAGTTCATATATATGCTGTTTGCGCTGTGCATTTGAGTAAGCCATGTGTCAACCTCCTGTAATGGTGTAGCCGGGTTCCTGATATGGACGCTTGTCGAATCCGTATTTGAGGTCGGAGTAGACTCCGGCAATAGCGTCCCATGTAACGGCGCCGACTATGCCCGATACGTCTATGCCGAACTGCCGCTGAAACTCCATGACTGCCTGCTTGGTAATCGGACCGAAGTAACCGGTATTGTTCACGGCAGGGATATTGCTGTAGGTCTGATGTATGAACGTCAGGTATTCCTGTATTATCCGCACTGAACTGCTTGAATCGCCCTCGCGGAGTACTGTTCCCGGATACAGCGCGACTGCTGTGTAATCCGGCTTTACAGAGTCTGCAATACCCTTGTATGCACGGTAGAGGTCATTACGTGTCGCGCGGTCAACTTCTCCTGTCTGCGGAAGTCCGAACACCCGCTGGAATGACTTGACTGAGCGTTCAGTGTATTCGCCGAAATAGCCGGTAATGTCTACCGGCTCGACTGCCGCGTAGTATGCGCCAATAACGGCAAGGTAGTACTGAAGCATTCTTACTTCAATACTCTGCATACCGATTTTGAGGTCTTCAGTGAATGCAGGAGTTATCTCCTCAAGACGTACACCTTCTGAGTCGAGTTCAGCAATGCGCTTGACACTTGTGTAAATACTCGTTATCTTGTACCATGTCGCCATGTCTACAACACCGGTCACGCCGAGACCGAACACCTCCTGAAATGTACGGACTGCCTCCTCTGTAGCGGCATCAAAAATGCCGTCGGCGGCAGGTATCTTCGGGATAGCCGGGTAGTTGCGCGATATGCGGTTGAGGTAGATTTGCAGGGATTTTACGTCGTTTCCGGCTGAGCCGAATCCGAGTGCGATACCCGGATAAGACGGCTGAGCAGTTTTAACAGGAGCGTCCTTCACGATGTCGATGTCCTTTCCGTAGTAGTATTGCAGTATCTCATAAGGTGTGTAACCGCGGTTTGCGAGAGTGACAGTTCCCCATTGTGAGAGTCCGGCACAGGTTGAGGTTGTGCCGTTGCAGAAGGCAGTGAACAGCGGCTCGACACTTCCCTGACGGCGTACATAGTCGTTATATAGTTCATCAACGAGGTAGCTTATATTCTGGAAGTACTCGCGGCCGTTTATGAATTTCTGGTCGTACTGGGTAGTTGCGGTTATGTCGAAGTCGTATCCGCGAGAGCGGTACCACTCAGTATAGATACGATTGAGAGCGAAACTCACTATCGCGTAGATATTTGCGCGCAGAGCACTCTCAGGCCATGTCGGGAATATTTCGCTCGATGCAACGTTTTTGACGTATGCCGGAAAGTCAACAGTGACGTTCGGGGCATCGGAATCGGGAGTTCCGAGGTGGACAGTGATAGTCTCCGGAATAAACGGTTTACCGGTAAGCATAGTGTACCTCCTTTAGTTTTTGCCGGACATATCTGAGGGTTCCTGATTGAAGAAAGTGACTGTCTCGTCAGTCGGAGACATCATCGCCGGAACCGGTATCATGCTGAAATTCTGAACAGACGTTATACCTGCAAAGACAGGTACGTCCACACTTCTGGCATTGAAAAAACCGTCCGCAGTCACGCTTACGTCGTATAGACTGTATGGCCGTGAAGAACTGTCAGGAGCCTGCGAGAAGCTGTTATCAGGAGCGGGCACGCTGAATTTTTCAGTTGTACCGCTGTTATTTGTCAGACCCTCAGCAAGAATGAGTCTGCTGCCGTCGAGTATGGCGGTCACAAGGACTGTCGCTCCCTCTATTGGTGCTGACTCGTCTCCGGTGCGGACGTTAACGAGGATATAGCCAGTTCCGCTGCCCATGCTCTCCTCCGAGACGTACTCTGGCGGTACGCGGTCGTCATGCTCCGGAACCTGTGTATCATTGCCAAGTCCTGTAAGGTCAGGCTCGGGGAAGCGGTCGCTGTAGTCGTTTGAGTCTGCCTTGTTTTCGGATTCGTTGTACGGAAAGTAGGCACTATCGTCCTGCTTTTCTTCGACTGCGGGGGTCTGTTGCGGAGTTGGAGCAGGTTCGGGAGCAGGGGGGATGTCGGCGGCGGAACGTCTGCCGTAAAGCCTCATCATCTCCTGTTTGTAGTGTTCGCTTTTATCAATATTCATCTTATCGCCTCCGTGATTTGCTGATGAATTATATGCGTATATACATTCGTTTATGCTTGTTCAGAATAGAGGCGAGGCAGCTTTTTCACTGTTTGGTCCGGAATTATATAAGAAGCGTATATTGGCTGAATATACAAATTTTTAATAATTACTTTGTTTAAACCTACAAAGTATGTCCAAATCACTTTAAAAAAGCTCGGGCATATGTTATAATATTATAAAGTTATATGTCGTGATAGTATAGTATGTATACTTCACGGCTTTAAAGGAGTTTTATCTATGCAGGGTAGTTCGTTCAGGAAAGTGCTCCAGCGCTTTATGATGGCAATAGAGGGCCTTCCGAATACTCTTGTTCCGCAGTGCGGAGGCGCTCTTGACGAGATCTGTGAGGTCCTGAATATCGGCAGGATCTTCGCTGTATATTATGAGAGTGCCAAGGCAGAGGCTGACGGTGACTGCGAAAACTATATGCTCTTTGATTCTGATGATTTCGATGAGCAGACCGAACACGTCGTCGAGAAGCGTACTCCTGTCGGAACTGTTATAATATATCGTGTTTTTGCTAAAAACGGACATTTGCAGTGGGACGACGATGACCTTGAACGCATTGATGTCCTCATCAAGATGCTCTTTGTCTTCAACGGCAGAACCAAGCTTATGCACGCGAATTATCGCCTTATGTTCTTCGACCCCGACCTTGAAGTATACAACCTCAAGTTTTTCTTCAAGAACATTTCTGAGGTGCTGAGAAACGGCGATATACAGCAGTATGCGGCACTTTATATAAATCTCAGGCACTTTTCGGCAGTCAACCTTCAGCTTGGCCGTCAGCTTGGTACTCTTGTTATGCGCCGCTATATCACTCACATCGGCAATATGCTTAAAGGTTACGAGCATATCGCACGTATCGGCGGTGACAACTTCGCTATTCTCGTTAAACAGGAAAACCTCGAAAATGTTCTCGAAGCTCTTGCAGGTACCGCTATTACCTACGATGACAAAACACAGGACCGTATCCTTGTTTCGGCTTCTGCCGGAGTTTACATAATAAACGGCGATATACCGGTAAATTCATTCAACGATATCATGGACAGGGTAAGTGTTGCTATTGCTATTGCCAAACGTAACAGCCAGTCTAATTTTGCGTTCTTTGGGACTGAGATGATGAAGCAGAATGAGCATATGCTCATGATAAGTTCACTGTTCCCGAGTGCGCTTGAAAATGAGGAGTTCATTGTTTACTATCAGCCGAAGGTGTCTATGGTGGACTGTTCTCTCGTTGGTGCTGAGGCTCTTTGCAGGTGGAGACACAACGGCAAACTTGTCTCGCCGGCTGAGTTTATTCCTATCCTTGAACGAGGTATCGACATCTGCAAACTCGATTTTTATATGCTCGACCACGTTTGCCACGATATAAGACGGTGGCTTGATGAGGGAAGGTCGGTCGTGAAAGTGTCAGTAAACCTTTCTCGCCGTCATCTCTCGGATATGGACCTGCTCGAACATATTGTAAATATTATTGACCGCAACAATGTGCCGCACAAGTACATCGAGGTCGAGCTTACTGAGACTACTACCGATGTAGAGTTCAATGACCTTAAACGCGTAATAAGCGGTTTGCAGGAACGGGGTATATCCACTTCCGTTGACGACTTTGGTATCGGATATTCGTCACTTACGCTTATCAAGGATATGCCGTGGAATGTCCTGAAAGTAGACAAGAGCTTCCTTCCGGAGCAGAATGAACACTACGACACAAAGAAAGAGGTAATGCTAAGGTACGTGGTGGGAATGGCTCGCGGTATGGGACTTGAATGTGTCGCCGAGGGTGTTGAGACACTCGAACAGATAGACCTGCTTTTGTCGAGTTCATGCGATATCGCACAGGGATTTTATTTCGACCGTCCTATGCCGGGTGAGGAATTCATAACCCGCCTTGACAATTACAGATACGAAATCAAACGATAAAATAAGCCGCTGTTGTAATAAACAGCGGCTTTTATGTGTGTTACAGAGCAAACGAGGTCACTGCATTTTGCCTGCTATGACCTTTTTACGGAGGAGTACCATGTCAAACGTATCTGCCCTTCCGTCGGAGGTGAGGTCGGCGGCAGACTCCTGTGTATATGTCAGGGAGTCGCCTGCGAGCAGGTAACGGCTGTACTTGACGAGGTCGGCGGCTGAAATTGTACCGTCGGAGTTGACGTCTCCGCGCAGTACATAGCTTTTGGTATCAAGCGAGTACCAGTCTACAGACTTGTTCTTGTACTATGATACTGCCCATATTATAACGTCGTCCTGAACTATGGGGTCTACGGATGTAGAAGAAAGTCTTGCGTCTGTTACGACTGTTTCCGGCTGTAATATCTCCCCCTTACTGCTGAGAATCTCATAGCTTACGTGGTCAAACTTTCCATTTTTCAGCACTTCCCAAAGTACACAGTACCTGTAGCCGCTGAGTGCGGCTATTTTTATATTTCCTGTCCTGAAGTCGCCGGAGCTGTCGGTGAGCCATATTACGTTGGTATCGGCAGTTTCACCTGTAGATTCGTCTATGCGGTCTGTACCGCCGATGTCCGAATTATCGCCGGTTCTGCTGATAATGCGTACAAAGCCGTCGTATATACCTGTTTTGTAGTTCTTGTAGTTGGAAGACGTGTAAAAGCGTTCAGACTTTCCGACTATCGCATAGGTAGATTTGTTGTAGGCGATGCCGCCCATATGGGTGAAGGTGGCATTCTGATGTTCACCGGGTTCAGCGTAAATGCCGCTGATATGCCATGCGAGCTTTTGTTTTATTCCTGCTCTTGAAGTATCAAGTTCCTGCATGACTATACCTCTGTCGTAGCAGTCGCCCTTCTGTATTGACACGAATCCGGTATCAGTGGGTATAAGGTCGATACCAAAAGAATGCGAACAAACGTTGGTATCCTCTATATCGAATTCGCCTTTTGCGGTGTCGAGTCGGTAAAGTTCAGCACCCTGATGACCGCTTTTCCATTCGGTATCGAACATAATAACGAGCTTGCCGTTCTTGTAAGCGAGTCTGCCGTTGCCTGCGTCGAATGGAATCGTGGACTCAGTATCAGCACTCGAAAGGGTATACATTTTCAGAAACTGTCCAGACTTAGTGAACTTTGTTATCATGACATTAAGCTCGTCCACTGAGCTGTTATCGAGAGTTTTACCCCATAGGGCATAAATGCAGTCGTCGTCACCGAAAGTCGCGGAGGCAAAAGTGTAGCCGGGGTTGTTCATGATAGTGTGGTGGAAGGTGGACTTCTGTATTACAACAGCTTTATCCTTTGTACCGAGTGCGGCATAAATCTCTCCGGTACTGTCAGTCATTTCTGTCAGGTAGTCAAGTTTTCCGAACATATCATATCCTTCGGTCTGTGAGGAAGTCTGGCGCTCGGTCTCATAGCTTTCTGACTGCTTTACAGCCTGATTGAAGTAGTCGCCGTCACCTGAAAACTTCATAAGACCAACAGGTTCTGTAACAGTAACAGGCTTGGTGGTAACGGTTGAAACCTGAGGAGAAGTTGTGGGTGATGAAGCAGTTGCCGACGTCGTTTTAGTCGTTGATGCTGACTTTGAAGTAGTCGTGACCGGAGCAGTCGTCACACCGTCACCGGGTATGGTTATATGTATCACGTACACATATTCTGAAGGAGTTTTTACAGTAATATCAGCATATCCCGGCTTAACAGCTTTGATAACTACCTGTGTGTCACTGCTTACCGATGCAGTACACGTTGAAGTATCTGAAGAAGTTACTTCTGTAACACCGATGTCGAACGTGTAGGTCAGCGTGACATTCATTTTAAGTGTGTAGTCGAGGTCAACGGTTTTGGCAGCGTTTGCAGTCTGAACCTGCGCGAATATTACTTCTGATACGTTTGAAGGTACAGCAGCGGCTGCTGTCACGGCGATAATTCCTGACAAGAGTGCCGATACCGGTTTTATGAATTTCATGGAATCACTCCCTTGACTGTTATATAATAATCATATTATAGCATATAGTATATAAAATATCAAGGTACACGGAAGAAATTAACATATTTTTCATTTTTCGCAGGAGATGAAGTTAAGTCACGACGATATTGGTTTAGGTTCAGAACAAATTCAGACAAAATGCATTTTGTCCACCTTTCTTACGCATCGTGGGTTTACCATTGGAAGATATTAACTTAAAATGAATATATCATAAGTAAAAGCAAATATGTGAAATTCTTAACAGGAGGGAAATAGTCATGGGTTTACATAAAAGAATGAAATCCATAGCTGCGGGAGCGATTGCCGGCACAATGTTCATAGCCGGACTTTCAGTATTTCCCGCTAATAATGGCACTCAGGACTTTGAAGTAAATGCCGCAAGTGCCTGCACAATAAACACCAACAAACTCTATCAGCGAATCCGCGGATTCGGCGGTATGAACCACCCTGAATGGCAAAGTTACAACGTTCAGAACGGAGCTCCCGGAGACATGACTGCATCACAGGTTCAGACAGCATTTGGCAACGGAGACGGCGAACTCGGACTTTCTATTCTGCGTATATTTGTCAGCGACGACCAAAACGCGTGGAAGAATGCTATCCCGACAGCACAAAGAGCTACAAAGCTCGATGCTACGGTATTTGCGACACCGTGGAATCCACCGGCATCAATGAGGTCAGCCGGAAAAGGCGGTCCCGGCGGCGGACTGTACGTCCTCAACAACGGAGCTGAGGGACAGTACGCAAAGCACCTCAATAGTTTTATTAAATATTGTAACAGTCAGGGCGTACAGCTCAATTCTATTTCGGTACAGAATGAGCCTGACTGGTCAGGTGAGTGGACATACTGGTCACCCGACCGTGCCGCAAGTTTCCTTGCAAACTACGGAAAAGCCGTAGTTGACGGCACAACAACGAAGATGATGTCGCCGGAGAGCTTCAGCTACAACAAGAGCTACTACAACGCGATTCTGAACAACTCAAAGGCAATGGAAAACTGTGATATGTTCGGCACACATTTCTACGGTACACAGCGCAATTCCATGGACTTCCCCGCACTCGAAAACAGCGGCAAGGAAATATGGATGACCGAGGTTTACGTACCTAACAGCGACGCAAACTCAGCCGACAGATGGCCTGAGGCGGTAGCGGTATCGGAAAATATCCACAATGCACTGGTAGTCGGCAACATGAATGCGTACGTATGGTGGTATATCCGCCGACAGTACAGTCCTATATGGGACACCGGAAAGGTATCGAAGCGCGGCTACGCAATGGCACAGTTCTCGAAATACATACGTCCCGGCGACGTGCGAATCGACGCTACAGAACAGCCTAACAGCAATATACTTGTTTCCGCGTACAAGCACAGCGACACACAGGTCGAAGTCGTAGCAATAAACAAGGGTAACAG
>Ga0310695_10008693_pt1 | contig 15556 bp, 15 predicted proteins | sample RumenRJG_04DNA_FD_203882 | JGI IMG/M metagenome (GOLD analysis project Ga0310695, IMG submission 203882) | Bovine rumen microbial communities from Lethbridge, Alberta, Canada - RJG_04 (v2) (version 2) | ecosystem: Host-associated > Mammals > Digestive system > Stomach > Rumen | place: Canada...
GCGCCTAGCGAACAAACAAGAAGCGAAAGCTTCGAAGTAGTCGGCAACGCGAACCCGTCGAATCCCCATATAGGAAACTATATGGGGCGGTAGGAATCCCCTTGCTTTAGCAAGGGGAGGATGTCAAGCATGTATCTATCCTTTAGTAAATTTAACCCCTATAAAACTACTAGCAAATTAGCAGGTATTCTTGATATAGGATAATTATCTGATTTATAAGATAATTTATAAAATTGCACAAACTACGTGCAGTCTAAAATGTAACGCACATCAAAAAAGCAAAATTCATTAGACAAAATCTTTGCCCTTATGATTATCTCATCGAATGTAATTGGAGATGATTATGAGTGGTATAGGTCAGGAGCTTTCAGTACAGAATGTTTCAAAGTACTACGGAAGCTTTAAAGCACTTACCGATATTAACCTAGTTTGCAAGCCAGGCGAGTTTGTATCTATCTTAGGTTCATCAGGTTCAGGTAAGACAACTTTATTAAAAGTCATCGCAGGCTTTGAGCGCTGCTCTGATGGTAAGATTTTCATTAACGGTAAAGACGTAGCTAATGTTCCTTGCTTTAAAAGAAACATTGGTATGTTGTTCCAAAACTACGCACTATTCCCACATTTAACCGTTGCTCAAAACATTGCCTATCCTTTAAAACTTAGAAAGCTTAAAAAAGCTGAAATTGATAAAAAAGTAAGCGACATGATTGATTTAATTAAGCTAACTGGTCTTGGAGATAGATACCCTCGTCAATTATCAGGTGGTCAGCAACAGCGTGTAGGTTTAGCAAGAGCGATTATTTACAACCCTCCATTATTACTTCTAGATGAGCCATTAGGCGCTTTAGATAAGAACTTACGTCATGAGATGCAATTTGAGATTAAGCGCATTACTCATGAACTTGGTATGACCACCATCTCAGTTACCCACGATCAAGAAGAAGCTTTCTCAATGTCAGATAAGATCTGCATTGTCTCAGCAGGTCAAATTCAGCAGTTTGCAACCCCAGAGCAAATCTACGAAAAGCCTACTAACCGCTTTGTCGCAGAATTCATGGGTACTACTAACATCATCCCTCTAAAAGATGCTGTTTACACTGACGGTGATGATGGTAAGACTTTAGTGGTAGGTACAAGTGAGCTAACTAATGGCAAGTGTGTGTTAAAGACAGAAACTAAGTCAATTAAATCACAAGATACTAATCCATTCTTTGCTCTTCGTCCTGAGGCTATTCATTTAGCAAAAGAGGGAAGTGTTTATGACAACACTTTTGAAGCTGAGCTTACCGAGAGCATTTACCTAGGTCAGTACGTAAAAGCAAAAGCTAAAGTTGGCTCACTTTTACTTAATGTCACCTTAGATGTGCGTGAATATCGCGCTCTAGATTTAACACAAAAAGTTAAGTTCTGTTTTGATGCAGAGCACACCGCAATTCTATACAGTTAGGAGATCTTGATATGAAGAAGTTTGGTTTTGTAAAAAGCGTTTTAGTAGCTTCAATGGTTGCAGCCCTATCTACAGGCTGTGGTGATGATAAAAAGGCAGAGTCAACTGCAGGTGCAACTGAGACTAAAGATGCCGGCTCTTTAGTTTTCGTTGACTGGGGCGGCACTAACACTGATGCACGTATCGCTCAGAATATTAAACCTTTTGAAGAGCAAACCGGTATTAAGGTCACTGTTGTCACTCCATCCGATTACGCAAAGCTGATTGCGATGGTCGAAAATGGCACTACCGAGTGGGATGTTATGAACTGCGATGCCTACTGGGGTGTTTACGCAGGTGCTAAGGGCTATCTTGAGCCAATTGATTATAAGGTGGTTACAGAGAAACTTGATAAAGCAGTTGAACTTGAGCATGTAGTTGGTGCTGAGGTTTATGACTCTGTAATTTCATTTAACACCTCAAAGTACTCTGATGCTAATGCACCTAAGTCTTGGCAAGAGTTTTATGACGTTGAAAAGTTCCCCAGGTAAGCGTGCAATGTGGCAGTACCCTGTAACTGTTCTAGAGTCAGCACTTTTAGCAGACGGCGTACCAATGGATAAGCTATACCCTTTAGATTTAGACAGAGCCTTTGCTAAGTTAGATACCATCAAAGATTCAATTGTTTGGTGGACAAAAGGTGCTCAGCCATCTCAAATGCTATCAACAGGTGAGGCTGATTTAGCTTTAGCTTGGTCTGGCCGTATTCTAAATGCTAAAGATGAAGGCTCGCCAATTGACTTAACCTACAACGAGGGTATGAGAATCGCTGCAGGTTGGGTAGTTCCAAAGAACGCTCCTAACAAAGACAATGCCATGAAGTTTATTAACTATGTGTCATCAGCTAAAGCCCAGGCTGCTTTCTCTTCACAAATTCCTTATGGCTCAACTAACCCAGAGGCTGTAAAGCTACTATCTGCTGAGCAAATCAAGCGTATCGGTCAAGCACCTGATCAAATCGAGCATGAGTTCTACATCGACAACCAATATTGGGCAGAGCACTTAACCGAGGTTGTAGAGCGCTTTAACGCTTGGTTACTTAAGAAATAATTACCTTAAGCAATAATTAACTTAAGTTCTAATTAAAAGAGGGGGAGCAATCCCCTTTTAAGGAAGTTTGTATGTCAAATACTACCTTCAAGCAAAACCCATTTGAAAAAGCTAAGTGGCTATTGTTAATCATTCCAATTTTGTACGTTGTGTTAACCATGGGCTATCCTTTATTTGACATCATTTGTAAGTCATTTAAAGGTAAAGATGGTTTTACTTTCTCTTTTTACACCAAGATTTTTACAGAGCCACTTTATCTTGAAGTTTTATATTCAACTATCAAGATTGGTCTTATCGTAACCATTGTCTGCCTAGTTTTAGCCTATCCTATGGCTTATTTAAGCGTTGTTGCTAAATCTAAAAAGGTTAAAACTTTAATTACCGCAGGCGTGTTGATCCCTTATTGGGTATCAATGCTGGTTCGTATCTTTGCTTGGCAAATTATTTTGCAAAACAACGGTATCGTAAACCAAGCTTTAATGTTCATAGGTTTTGTACAAAGCCCAGCTAAGCTTTTATATACCGATTTAGCTGTGACTATCTCACTTGTACACATCTTGCTACCATTCATGTTTTTAAGCTTACAAAACTCGATGAAGCAGATTGATTTAAATTTGATGCTAGCTTCAAAGATCATGGGCGGTACTCGCGCTTATGGCTTTATCCATGTGTTTCTGCCACTTTCTAAAGCTGGCATGCTCTCAGGCTCAATTATGGTCTTTGTGTTAGCTCTAGGCTTCTATATCGCACCTGCCTTATTAGGTGGCCCTGATAACATGATGCTATCAAACCTAATTGAAGTAAGTATGAATAACTTCAACTGGGGCTTAGCCTCTGCTTTATCTGTAGAGCTTTTGGTAATTGTGTACTTGATTATCGCTATTGCCTTTAAGTTTACCGGCAACATCTTTGTGCGTGATATTTAGGAGATAATATGCTGTACTTCTTTGTCTTCTTACTTTTAGTAATTATCATCGCACCTGCTTTGGTAATTATTCCGCAGTCATTTACCTCACTAAACTACTTTGTCTATCCAATAAAGAGCTTTTCTTTAAAGTGGTATGACAAGTTCTTTGAAAACGAGCAGTGGATTACATCTTTAGAGCGCAGTTTACTTATTGCCATCTGTGTAGCTATCTTTGCAACTATTATTGGCTCTTTAGCAGCTTTAGCTGTAAACAAGCTTAACTTTAAAGGTAAGAATATCTTCTTAAATTTAATGTTAACTCCAATGATTGTGCCAGTGGTCATTACAGGTGTGGCTTTATATGCAAGCTTTGCCAAAGTTGGTTTAAATAACACTATCCCAGGTCTTATCATGGCCCATAGCTTACTTGCTATTCCAATGGTGTTTTTAACCATGTCCGCAGCCTTTGCTCGTTTTGATACTAATTTAGAGTTAGCTGCCATGTCGATGGGCTCAACTCCAGTAGGAGCCTTCTTTAAAGTAACCTTACCTGGAGTTAAAAGCTCAGTTGTAACCTCTGCTTTATTGTCCTTTGTAACTTCACTTGATGAGGTGGTTGTAACCATCTTTGTATCAGGTGCTAATACTAAGACCTTACCTATGATGATGTGGGAGAACCTGCGCGCTACTATCGATCCAACCATTGCAGTAGCTGCAACCTTCTTAATCATCCTCACCTTAGGCATGTATGTTGTAAAAGAGATTTTTGAAGCAAGATCTAAGGATTAAAAATGTCTGTAACTGTTTATAAAAATGCTCAGTTTCCAAATGAGAAGACTACTACTAATTTTGTTGTAGAGGGTACTAAGTTTGTACAAGTAGGAGGGGACACCTCTACCTTTGAAAAATCAGCTGATGTAAAAGTTGTCGATTTAAAAGGCAAGCTAACCATTCCTCCTTTTGCTGATGCTCACATCCATTTAGATTATGTGTATACAGCCAATCTGCCAACTCATGAAACCTCATCGGGTACCTTATTTGAGGCAATTGATAATTGGTCAGAGTCTAAAAGTAAGCTCACTGTTGATGCTATCAAATCTCGTGCCTATATTGCCATTAAGCAGCAGATAAGCCATGGTGTGCAGTATGTGCGTACCCATGTCGATGTTACCGATCCTAACTTTACTGCGCTAAAAGCCATGCTTGAGATTAAAGAGCAGCTAAAAGACTACATGGAGATTCAGTTAGTTGCTTTCCCACAAGAAGGTTATTACGCCTATAAAGGTGGTGCTGATCTTGTAGAAGAGGCTTTAAAGCAAGGTGCCGATGTCGTAGGTGGTATTCCTCACTTTGAGTTTACTCGTGAAGATGGTGTGAAGTCTGTAGAAAAAGGCTTTGAGCTTGCGATGAAATACAACAAGCTTTTAGATTTTCACTGCGATGAAACAGACGATGAGCAGTCACGCTTTTCTGAGTCAATTGCTGCCTTAACTTACTTTAATGGTCTTCAAGGCAGAACTGCAGCCTCTCATACTTGTGCCATGGGCTCATATAACAATGCCTATGCCTTTAAGATGATGACTAAATATAAAAAGGCAGGCTTGAACTTTATTGTGTGTCCTACTGAGAACTGCTATTTACAAGGTCGTTACGATAGCTATCCAAAGCGCCGTGGCATTAGCCGCGTTGATGAGCTTACCCGTAACGGTCTTAACGTAAGTTTTGCTCAAGATTCTATCTCTGATCCATGGTACCCACTTGGTAATGGTAACTTAATGCATCAATTAGACTTTGGTTTACATTTATCTCACATGATGTCAGTTGACGAGATTAAAGACTCACTTAAGTTTGTTACCTCCAATGGTGCTAAGACCATGTGCGTGCAAGACTATGGCATTAAAGACGGCAATACCGCTAATTTTGTAGTCTTAGATGAGGATAATGTCTTTGATGCAGTACGCAATACCGCAAGCACTATCTTAAGTGTAAGACAAGGTAAGGTGATCATGGAAAAAGCACCTGAGACTGTTTTAACTAAGTATGATTTCTAGGAGCTATCATGAACGTAATGCATAATATGACTCGTCTTGATTTTGAAGCTCATCAAGACGCAATTGTGGTCATTCCTGTAGGCTCAACTGAGCAGCATGGCCCTCATTTACCTTTAGGTGTGGACAGCTACATCGCTCAGGGAATTTCTGAGATCTTAGCAACTAAAGCTAATGTTATCTTAGCTCCAACTCTAACCTATGGATATAAATCAAAGCCTTTATCAGGTGGCGGTCCTTTATTTAAAGGCACTATTGATTTAAATGCTAAAACTTTAATTGATCTTGTCTATGACATTCTCTGTGAGTTTGCCCGTGATGGTTATAACAAGATCTTTTTAAATAACGCTCACTTTGAAAATCAAGCCTATATTGAAGAGGCGATGGATTTAGCTACAGCCCAATTTCCAAATTTAAAGGTCGTACAATCAAATTGGTGGGATGTACTAGATCAAAAAACAGTCGATGAAATCTTCTCTGATGTGAAGTTCCCAGGTTGGGCCTTAGAGCATGCAGCCATTACTGAAACTTCACTTATGATGTACTTAAAGCCAGATTTGGTGAGAACTGAACTTATCCCTGAAGATGTTCTAGCCACAGCTTTACCATATTCTGTGTATCCTGCAAGAAAAGAGATGGTCCCAGAGTGTGGAGTATTAGCATCTCCTAAAGGCTCAACAGCTGAAAAGGGAAAGTTAATAGTTGATAAAGCAATTGAAGGATTTTTAAAGATTTTTGACAAGGAGTTTAAGTAATGAGTAAACACTATGTAATTACTATCTCGCGTCAATTTGGAAGTTTAGGTAGAGCCATTGCCCAAAAGGTAGCCCATAAGCTTAATATTGAGTATTACGATCGTGATTTAATTGAGCAGGCTGCTACTATCTTAAATGAGGATATGCGCTCTATATCTCCAATGGATGAGAGTATAAAACTACCTTTTGCTAAAGCTTTATTTCCTCTAGGTATTGGTACAGGCTCTACTCATCGCAGGCTTTTCAAAGTTCAAGAAAGTTTAATTCATGAGTGTGTAGCTAAAAGTGATTGTTTGATTGTAGGTCGCTGTGCGGACTATATCTTAAAAGATTATGAGCGACGTTTTAATGTCATGATCTACGCCCCACTTGAAGAGAGAATTAAAAACTCAGTAAATACTTTAAGAATTCCAGAGTATGAGGTAGCAGATTACGTTAAAGAAATTGATAAGGCACGTGATTCCTACCACAAGTTTTTCACCGATGAAAAGCTCGATACTTTAAAGTATCGCGATTTGTTAATCGATTCATCAACTATGTCGCAAGATGATATTGCCGATATCATCATTGAGTCTGCTCAACGTAAACTTAAGTTCTAACCTTACTTAAGTATTTTAGGCAGGGCAACCTGCCTATTTTTTTTCTTATCAACAAATTAAATAAAAATTTGTTAGCTTAGTAGTTCATGAAAGGAAAGTACTTTAAAGACAATCTTTGATAACTGCCATCGGCTTTAATATCATTTAAAGCTTGATTGATTTTATCAACAAGTTCGCCTTTGCCTTTAGCAACTCCAATCTTACTGTCAGTTAAGGCACTTGACATATTATCGTAGAAGCCTACAACATACATGTTGTTTTGAATAAAGTAGATGTTAGCTTTGTAAACAGATAATGTTGAGATAATAAAAGCATCAATCTCATCATCTTGCAGCGCATCAAAGAGCTCTTGATAATCGTTATAAGGCACTAAGTTAATGTTTTGACTTCCTCCCCGCGCTAAAGCGCGAGGAGGAAGTCAACTTGTCGATCTTTTTATCTATCGGCTTATCTTTAGTTTTCTAAAGTTTTTCTGTTTTTCTTCTTTGTATAAGCTACAGATGAGCTTGTTTTAGTTTAACTTAAATACTCTCATGATTTTACACTGTATTAGACAGAGAAAATTAAAGAAAATCACGAAAGTATGAGCCTTAACGTCATTTGCACCAACTAAAAGTTAAAACTATAAGCAAATTCACAATTTAGTTTTTGAAGGTGAAATATTTTCTTATAAACACAAAAATCTTTGCAAAATTGAACTTAAGCTTTTTGCGATCACGCCGTTAACAGTGTGTAAGGTCATAGGCCTTATCTTGACTTATTTGTTGATAACCTTTTTAAGATTGTATAAATTTTAAAGATTGTATAGATAGAGATGTTAACCCCTGAGATTAGAAATGAGCTTTTAGTTGATGAAATGCAACTAGGGCAGAGATTAAATGAGGACGTGCAGACTCAAAATCATGCTGATTTTGCGTTAATGCTCTCTATGCTCTCTCAGGATGTAACCGATCAAGCAATCTTCTCAGACGAAAAGCAAAAAGTAAAAGAAGTTGATTTAAGAGCTAAATTTAAATTACCAAAAGAGCAAAAGCAGTATGCAACAGCTTCTGACTTTGATCGCGGTAGTGAAATGACTGCGTTATTTGCCCGCGACGGCTTTACCTCAGTATTTTTAGCTCAATGCCTATGTAATGAACCTTTAACTCAATTTGATAGAGACATTAAACCTGAGGTCTTCTCTCAATTAGCACCTTTAAAGCAAGAAAAGTTGCGTAAGGTAAATCAAGGTAAAGTTCTAACCTATGAGAAGATCCATGAAACAGGTGATGGTTTTGATATCCTAGATGTAATTAACTCCTCACGCATTGAAGAGAAGATTGCAACTTCAGTGTAGTTAATTACAACCTTCAATTTAGTCTTTTCTAAAATTAACCGTACTCTTAACAGCTAAGTCTGTATCAAAACCTAGTTTTAGTGCTTGTACAAGTCTTTGTCACAAGTTGTCTTTGATTTAGAAACTGTGCCATTTTTGCATAAGTACTTACCTTCAGTGGTGCACTTAACAACACCTCCTTTTTTGCCAGAGCATGGATAGTTAGCAGCCATGGCATGATTTGCAATCAAGATGAAACTGCACAAGGTAAGTAAAGTTGCTAAAATTCTCTTCATATCTATACTTTAATTCTACATACAAAAATCCACAGGACTGCCTGTGGATTAAAAAAGCTAGCCTATGGCCTTTTTAAAGCGCTGTAAAGCCTCTTTTAATACACTATGCGGACAACCTAGGTTAATACGTAAAAATCCTGGGTATGGGCTATGGTAGGTCTCCCCATCGTTGACTAGGATCTTGCCATCTTTTAAAAGTTTAGCTTTTAAATCATGCCCTGAGTAACCTAAAGAAGAGCAATCCACCCATGCTAAATAGGTCGCCTCAAGTGGGGCTACATTTACTTTTGGGTAATGGTCTTTAAAGAAAGTCTTTAGAATTTGATAGTTTTCTTGGATATAGTCATTGAGCTCTACTATCCACTCATCGCACTTGGTGTAGGCAGCTACCGTTGCGGCAAAACCAAAGGCTGGCACATCACAAATTTCGTTGTTTTCAGCCTGTCTTGTAATTCTATAGAGTAGATCTTGATTTTGAGTAAAGAAATAAGCGTTCTTTAAACCTGCAATATTAAAGGTCTTAGAGCCAGAGCGTAAGGTAATGATGTGATCGTTATAGCTCTCATCTAAAGTAGTTAGCGCGATAAACTTTGAGCCATTTGGTTTAATGTCACAGTGCACTTCATCAGAGATGATAGTGATGTTATGTCTCTTACAGATCTCAATGACCTTTAAAAGCTCTTCACGAGTCCATAATCTTCCGCTTGGGTTGTGGGGATTACAGAATAATAAGACTTTACAGTTTGTGTGAGATGCTTTTTCCTCAAGATCATCAAAGTCAATTGTAAACTTGCCATCTTTGTAAATGAGGTTATTATCATTTGATCTAAGGCCAGCGTTTTTGATGGTCTTATAAAAACAATTATAAGCAGGGGATTGAATTAAAACCTCATCACCTGGGAAACATAGTGCTTGTAAAATCGCAGCTACCGCAGGTACTAAGGCTGAGACCACGGTTACCCACTCTTTTTTAACTGTCTGGTTGTAGTGGCGCTTGTGGAAATCAACTATAGCTTGATAATACTCATCAGTTGGCATGCCATAGCCATAGGTACCTAATTGTGCTTGATGATTTACAGCTTCATAAATTGCAGGAGCTGCCTTAAAGTCCATATCCGCAACCCATAAAGGAATGACTTCAGGATCTTTTAAAATATCCCACTTATCAGAAAATGAATGATGACGGTCGATGATTTCATCGAAATTGAACTTACACATGGTTAAATCCTTCTTCTTTAAAGCTAAGAATATCAAATCTCTTAGCTTTCTATAATTTCTATTTTGCAATCATTTGGAGCTTTGACGTATTCATCAATGATGAGCTTATCAAGGCCTTTTAATTTAATCTTGCCAGATTTAGGATTTTTAATGCTTACCATGCGTGTATTGATAGTAGCGTTTACTGTTGAATCTTCAAACGCAAGATCACAATTTTCATCAAATGAGCAATTGTCAATGACTAAGTTATCTGCATAGCAAAGTGGTTGGGTACCTATAATTTTGCAATTGCGCAAAGTTAAATTACGTGAGTGCCATCCTAGGTATTCACCTTTTAATATGCTATTTTCAACAATAACGTTGTCTGTTTCCCAAAAGGCATCTTTAGAGTCGATGATGCTGTCTTTTATAGTTATATTTGAACAATTTTGAAAAACATACTTACTTACTAGGTTTAATTCTACTACCTTGAAATTGTGGCTGTCTAGAGCAAAATTGTTGCCATTTATAGCTTTTACCTTAAAAAGCTCGATGTTGTCACAACACCATAAAGTCTCTTCGGCGTTGGTGAAGTTGCAGTTAGAAATTTTAAAGTCTTTGAGTTTTCTAAACATCTTAGGCGCATCAATTTGGCAGTTTGAAACTTCAAAGTTTTGTGAATACCAAATGCCAGCACGGGCACGGGTATCAAAATGACAATCATGAATATTGCCACCAGTAATATGCCATAAAGGGTACATGCCGAAAAAATTACACTTTTCACATTCAAGGTTAGAGCCTTCTTTTAAAGCAGACTCTCCTTCTAAAATTTGCACGTTTATAAGCTTTATATTGTGTGAATTAAATAATGGTCTTTCGCCTTGAAAACTTTGGTTTTGAATTAACTGTTGCATATAAGCCTTCATAAGGATTGTATTTTTGATCTTGTTAAGAATAGGGCAAATTTTAAAGTTTGTAAATTTCTAGAATGTTTTAAGGTATTAACTAGTGGTTAATAAAATAAAAGGCAACCATAGGTTGCCTAGTATCTTTTTTTGAAATTTTAGAAGTTAGCTTTAGTCTTGCTTTTGAATAGATTCAAACTCTACCCAGCAAGTTTTCTTGTAAAAGGCAATTCCAAATACTCTGATTTCTTTTATTCTTTTGTAAAATCTAAACAAGGATTTAGCGTAGTGTTTTTCTTTAACTTGCTTTATTGCGTCTTTAGCTAAAGTCATCATTTGCTTATCTGATTTAGCTGCTTTAATCTCTATGATAAATCCAGTCTTTTGCGCTGTTTGCTTAGCATCAAGTTTTAAAAGAAAACTAAAATCAGCTCTACCATCACCAAGCTCGGCATTTGATGCATATTTGTTGTCACCTTTATTTAATAGAGCTGATAACCTACCATTTAAGAAAGCATGGTACATACTCTCTTTATCAGTACCTTTTTGGGTATCGTAGATACTTACGTAAGTTGCTAAGGTATCTTGCAAATATTCTTCTAAACATCCTGGATCAGTTTGTTTTAAGGCAAATAAAAGATCTGGTAAGGTCTCGTTAAACTTTGGATTAGCTTTGGTGAAACACCAAGAAATAGCATCACCTAACTCTTCTCTCACAGAAAGGTTTGGTATTACAAGAGAAACAGTCTTTTGGGTATTACTATTTACTTCATCAGCTACTTGTTCTTCATGTTTTAAATTTTTAGCATAAGTTAAGTAACCAGACGAGAACAAAAAGTTCCAAAAGTAATTCGAGTTTTTGCTTTTGCCTAAAATTTCATAATTGATATCTCTCGATACTTTTACGGTAATGCTTTTCCCATCTAATAAGCTTTGTAAGTCATCTGCGTAGGTATCAGGATCACTTGCAAACATTTTAGATACTAGCTCGATGTTTCCGGTTCCGCCCCAGTAACTTTCAGGTCCTAGCTTAGGACTTACTAATATAGCTTTAGTTCTGCTTATAACATCCCAAGGGCAAAAGATATCGTCATCACCTATATGATACCCGTCGTACCACTTTTGGTATTCAGCATATCTATCATCTAATCCATAGTACGAAAGCATAGTCTTAACTTCATCTGTGGTAAAACCAAAAAGCTTAGAATAGTCATAGTTATCTAAACCACAGCTGTAAAAGTTATTAAGGCCTGTAAAAATACTTTCTTTAGCTACTCTTAAGCAGCCTGTAATTACTGACTTTTTAAGCAGTTTATTGTTCTTTAAGCCAGAGCTAAATAGGATTGATGTAATGTCTCTTATTTTTTGGTAAAAATCGCAATTAGCAACTTTTGACAAAGGAACATCGTATTCGTCAATTAAAACTACTACATCTTTTGAGGTTGCAGCTTTTAAAATTGACATAAGATCACTTAAAAAAGAGGTACCTGTAATCCACTTTTGAGTATATGGAATTTTTCTATCTTTAAGATCTATAAGTTCTTGTAAGTTCTTTTTTAAATTTGCATCTAATTTGTCGGAAACTAAAAGAAATTGAAATTCTTCAGCAACTTTTCCTAACTCATCAAAGAATTTGTTAATGGCAATTTCTGAGGATTCTTTGGACCACGCATCTTTTAAAGATAAAAAGATAACAGGATACTGTCCCATATACTCATCACAGAATTCTTTGTCTTTAAAAATCTCAGTATCTTTGAAAAGTTCTATTTGCTTGGATTTATCACTTGGATCTTCATAGTTAATCTCCAAGAAGCTTTTAAGCATTGATAAAGTAATTGACTTACCAAAGCGTCTTGGACGAGTGAATAGCATAGTAGCGCTACCATCTTTCATGATAGTTTTGATATATTGAGTTTTATCGACGTAATAGCAGTTATTTACGATAAAATCTGAAAATTCCTTGATATCAGTTGCTACTGTTTTTAAATTTTCACTCATGTTAAATCCTTAAAAGTAGGAAACTTACCTTCTATAATTATAGATGCTTTAATTGAGTTTTGTAATGAAGAATCTCAAGTTCAGTGAAGAATATTTGATTTAGTTTTAAAGCTAAAAAAAGAGGACCTAAGTCCTCTTTGTAAAAGAAAAAGAGCGGTTCTTTTGATTAAGGCTTTTGATGCATCTCACGGTTGATAATTGAGGCTTTATCGCCTTTTTTGAGGATAATGCAAACAGCTCCAGTGCCACCTTTCCAAACAGGTGCTGAATGAAAGGCTAGAACGTCAGGTAATTGTTTTAGCCAATGAGCAACATGACTTTTCATTAAAGCTTTAGGCTTAGAGCGTTCACCTTTACCGTGAATGATTAAGACACATCTAAACTCATGCTCTTTAGCAAAGCCTATAAACTTCATGACCTCGTTGTAAGCGCCTTCAATAGTCTTACCATGGAGATCAATATAGTCAGCTTCAGGATATTCTCCTTTACGTAGTTTTTGTACTACATAAGGTTGCACACCAGGTCGGCGAAACTCAAGAATTTCATTAGGCTCAACCATGTGCACAAAGCCAGAGGAAGCTGAATCTGTAACATCCTCAGGAAGACGAGTTGCGGCATCTTGCCTAATTTTAGCGGTGGTTTTATCTAAGACTTTGGTGGTAACTTCGATTTTATCTTGCTTTAAAGGGGCAATATCTCCACCTACAAGCTCGGTGAAGGCAGGATCTTGATGCTCTTTTTCTTGCTCTTTTAGTAAGGCTAAAAAGTCTAGTTCTTTGTTGTCCATAATTCTCTTTGAGGTTTAGCGTTTGAAAATATGGACCATATTACCAAATTAGGCTGCTGAATACACAAAGATAGTGAAAATTACGCAGATACAGACAAAGACAATGCCAGAAAATCTAAGTTTATTGTAGATACGAAGAGGGGATTTAATATCAGGCTCTTTACTACCTCCTAAACGAGGCAGACGTACTAAATTTCCTTGATAGTAACGAGGACCTCCTAAGCTTATGTTTGCATACGATCCCATCATGTCTAATACGATGGAGGCAACAGGTGTTTTAAACTCTTTATAGTGAAGTTTTAAATTCTTTAAAATGCGCAGAGCAAACACGGAACACATCATAGTGACAAATAAAACTACCACTGCAGGAATTAACAGAGCTTGTTCAAAGCGGTAGATAAAGGCGCCAAAGATCTCCCATCTTTTGTGTTTAAATGAAAATGAGCGATTCATCACCGCTACCATTTGCATGATGATAGCCCCTTCTAAGCCTAAGAGAATGTACCAGACCATAATAGCAAACCAGTTTATAAAAAGTCTCATTGCAACAGCTTCTGATAGAGCTTTGTTTATGCCCATTTCAGATAACTTTGAGCAGTCACGAAACATGATCTTTTGTAGCTCTATTTTGGCTAAATCTTTTCTTTCATCGCGTAGAAAGTGTTTTACCTCTAATGCTGTTTTTAAGACGATTTTAGACTCTAGTAAGAAAGGTAAAACTAAAAGTGACACAATCGTGTCATGATCGATAACAAAGCGTAAGACAATGATGATAAAAAGGGCAATTGATAGTAAGAAAAATGGCAAAAACACACTTGAAAATAGGGTTTGTCCTTGAGAGTTTTCCTTACGATTTACTTTAGCTGCCATTTTTGAAAATAATGGGGCTAATGAGGATAAACGCCAGGTGGCGTTAATTGGAAGGATAATTTCTAAAAGCATTGCTGTAAGCAAGGTCACAGCAGGGTATTGTAAGATGTCAAAGAAGGTACTTAACACATCGCCAAAACTTGCTTCACTTGCTGCATTTAGAATTTGCTCAACTTCCATTTTTCTCTCTTAATATTATTTTTTGTAATAATGATAATTAAAAGTGTAATTTGTAAATAAAGCTTTAGATACAAAAAAGGCTCTAAAACTTGCGTCCTAGAGCCTTTTTCTAAAGAATACCTTAAAGCATCTTAATTAGTGAGAGTACTAACTTTGCACTAGTCTCAGATGCGCTCTTTACATTAAACTCGTAGGTATCGATCTCATTTTCACATGAGCTATCAGATACTGAACGGATAATAATGAAAGGAACTTTAAAGCTATTTGCAATTTGTGCGATCGGTGCACCTTCACACTCAGTTACCATAGCATCACTATGAGTGTCGATAATTGCTTGTTTCTTCTCAGGGCTATTGATGAATTGATCACCAGAGACAACTAAACCTTTTTTGACTTTGTCTTTAATCTCAGGAATAGTCATAGCGGCAATTTCAGCTTTAGCAATCAGCTCAGGATTTGCATTAAAGTATAATTCCTGTCCTGCCATTTGTCCTTTTTTATAACCAAAAGCTGTGAAGTCAGCATCATGATAGGCAGCTTTTGTTGAAAATACTAAGTCGCCAATGTGTAGACCTTTAGCAATTGAGCCTGCAATACCAGAGTTAATTACATAACTTACTTGATACATGCAGATCATCATGGCAGTAACTGCAGCTGCTGCACATTTACCAATACCAGAACGTGCTAAAACAACTTCTTTACCTTCATTGGTAGTTGCTTCATAAAAGATGGTAGAGCCAAATTCTTTTTTCTCGTACTTATCAAATTTTGATAAAAAGTACTCTGTCTCTTCATCCATTGCACAGATAATACCGATTTTCATAAAAAATTCTCCTAAATGTTCGGTCATTGTATCAGTATTCCATCTTTTTTGCTTAAAATTTAAAAATTACTTTAATTATCAGTGTGTTAATTTATTAAACATGCCCTAAAAAACATCAAAATTAGCAAAACTATGCAGATGACCGCATTCTTTATGTTGATTTAACATTTATTTGAGAGAAGTCCCCTTGCTCTATAGCTAGGGGATGAATCGATAGCAGGTACGCATGAATAAAATAATTTTTTAAAGAATGGCTAAAACAACGCTTTTTTGATCTTGGTAAATTAAAAAAATCGTAAAAAGTTAAAACGTACATTAAAAAAGGCTGTCGACATGTAAA
>Ga0310695_10008695_pt1 | contig 15555 bp, 8 predicted proteins | sample RumenRJG_04DNA_FD_203882 | JGI IMG/M metagenome (GOLD analysis project Ga0310695, IMG submission 203882) | Bovine rumen microbial communities from Lethbridge, Alberta, Canada - RJG_04 (v2) (version 2) | ecosystem: Host-associated > Mammals > Digestive system > Stomach > Rumen | place: Canada...
TCCCGGAATTTCCGTGAACCAGGAAATCGCGAAGGCGCGCCTGCCGGCGGCCCCGTAAGGCTTAATTTTCTATATTGGATATGTGATCGTGGGGTTGAATCGCATATCTCGTAGCGTAGTGCTTGGGGAACTCCTTTCGTTCCTCGCTTTGCTCGTTTCGTGCGGGGATGCTCCCGTTTACGATGCCGATATTTCTGTCCCGTTCGATTCTGCGGTCATCGCGCAGGATGCTAGTGTCGAAGGGTTCGTGAAAGTACTCGCGACGGGTGCCCGCGTCGAACTCGGCGATTCCGACCCGTCCGCCAATGTCAAGGAACGTTCGCAGTTGAAGGTGGCCTTCGACTACGATTTCTCCATCGGCGTGAACGAAGTGACCTGCGGGGAATATGACGAGGTCGCGCGCAGGGCGAAACTCGAACTGAAACTCGACTGCCCCGATGAAAATCTCCCGGCTTCGGATTTGACATTCTACGACGCCGTGCTCTTTGCCAATGCGAAAAGCAAATTGCTGGGGCGCGATACCGCTTACCGTTATGTGAGCGCAGAGTTCGACAAATCGGGGCATTGCATCGATTTGGCCGCATTCCGCTTCGACGAATCTACGAACGGCTTGCGCCTTCCGACCGAAGCCGAATGGATGCTTGTCGCGAAGCAGGGATGGAATACGGAGTTTTCTTGGAATGCCCGCAATTCGGACCGCAAAAAGCACGAAGTGTGCTCAATGCCTGCAAACAATCTTGGTGTGTGCGACATGGCGGGCAACGTGATGGAATGGGTGAACGACTGGCTCGGGCTTTTCCGTGACACGTCCCTCGTGGATTTCGCAGGCGCGCCCGATGCCGGAGGCTTCGGGGAGCGCATCGTCAAGGGCGGCAGTTACCGCAACGCTCCCGCGGCTATCAAGGTCCAGAGTCGCACGGATGTCTACACGGTGACTTCTTCTACGCATGCCGACTATGTAGGCTTCCGTCTCGCGTATGGCGCCATTCCGAACGCATCGTGGATGAACTCGTCGGGGCAGGTCTCTTCGAATCCGGTGCTGTTGCGTGCCGATGCCAAATCGATGAAGTCCTTGACGGGAACATCGCGTAGCATTCTCACCTTCGTAAACGAAATATCGGGGAACTTGGCCTTTGTTGATTTCCGGTCGCCGCTTTTATCCGTAGTGGAACTCGAATCTACCGAAGGGGCTTACCATCCGGACATATCGCCGGACGGCAAGTGGATCGCCTATTGCACGGGGCTCGAAGGGGTCAGCGGCAAGTCGAAACTTTATGTGCGCAAGCTCGATTCTCATGATACATCGGTAATCCGTCTAGATGTCGAATCGGCGGCGATTCCGCGCTGGCGTGTGCTCAAAACGGGCGATACGGCAATCGTTTTCGTGACGGATGCGGGCAACAATGCGGAAGAATCAACGTTCAAGAAGGCAACGACATGGCAGGTGCCCTTCAGGAAAGGAAAATTTGGGCTTCCGGTGAAACTGCTCGACGGCGCTTATCACGGCGGCATCAGCAGTGACAATCGTTTGTCTGTAACAGGTGCGAGGCTGTTGCGTGCGAAGGTGGCCGGCCCACACGCGCGCAATGTGATGTCGGGCGGTCGCGATACTGTGTGGTACGACGGTGCGCAAGCCTGTAATGTGAGTATCGCGCCCGACGGGAGCAAGCGTACGGCGTTTCTCGATTTCGGCGAGGGGCCCGGCCGCAAGTTCGTCGGAGAGAATTACGGCGTGCATGAACGGATTTTCGTCGCCGACAGTACGGGCAAACTCGTGCATAGCGTGGCTTCTCCGGCAGGTTACAGCTTTGACCATGTGGAATGGGCGCACGGCGAAGGGGATATCCTTGTCGCGACGCTTGCCGACATGAATGGAAACCACAAGAAAATCGTGGCCGTGAACCTGGATGACGACAGCATTACGGAAATCGTGGAAGGCGATGACCTGTGGCATCCGTGCCTGTGGTCGCAGGGAGGCTCTTCCGACGAGACGCAACTTGACCTCGACAGTGCGGGAGCGTATCTCGCATCGGGATTCACGGGAGCGCACCTCTCGTTCCGCAAGAAGATGGAACTTTTCTGGAAAAGGCTCCCGTACACGCAGGTTATTTGCCTCGGGAGTTCCAGGATGCAGCGCGGGATCAATCCCGATATGTATCCCGAATTCGAAATGCTGAACATGGGCTCGACGGGCATAGAGGCTGAACGCGAGACGTTCTTTTTCAAGAATTATGTTGCCAATCATTTTGACAGGATCAAGGTTGTCGCACTGTCGCTGGATTTTGACGGCTATCACGGGGTTTCGGATTTTGTGAGGGAGGTCTTCGATGCCGTTCCGGGTTATGTGTTCGATGCGAACCATGAATTCTGGAAGGATGGAATCCCGCCGGGATTCATCGAGGCGGTCGAATCCTTCGTGAACCCGGCGGATCCCGAATTGGAATTCAGTGCACGCGGAAACTATCTGTATAAGGTCGACGGTTCCTGGGACGATGGGGCCGGTGCGGAAGTCATGTACGATTCCGTATTCACGGACCTGGAATTGAAAAATTTGGACAAGTACATCGGATACATAGAGAACATGGCGCTCTTCTGTTCTATGCACGGAGTGCATTTTGTGGGTGTCGTATTCCCGCAGGCACCGCAATTCAGGGAAACGGGAAGCTTCGGCATCTACGGTATTAAGCGCTCACTGGTCGAAAAACTGCTGGAGCGGTTCAGGAAGCGTGAAAAGGAGGATCCGTATTTCCACCTGATGGACGAGAACAAGATGGGCTATCACGATTATACGGACGATATGGCGCAGGATAGCGACCACCTGAATTACCGCGGGGCTAGACAGCTGACAGAGCGATTTGTACAATTGTTGAGGACATTTGAAAAACCGGATTGAAATAATTGCGGTTCTCGCCGTATTGCTTTTCCTCGTGTCGTGTGCCGATGACGGGGGGTATAATAGTGATGTCGTCGTTCCGGATTTTGTGCAGGTCGAAGTCCGCGGTGGATCGTTTCCCGGATTCGTGGGAGTCCTCTCCGCCGGTGCGCACGTTTATCTCGGGACGGATTCTCCGGATGCTCCCGTGAAGGAACGTTCCCGGATGAAGGTGAAGTTCGATTACAATTTCTCCATTAGCGATCACGAGGTGACCTGCGGAGAGTTTAAGGAACGGGAATGCTCCAATTCCGATCTTCCCGTAACGGATGTGACTTTCTACGATGCGGTATTGTTCGCGAACGCGAAGAGCGTGTCGTTGGGAATCGATACGGCCTATTCGTACACTTCGGCGACGTTCGATGCTTCCGGCCACTGCGTGAACTTGGAGGGCTTTGCCTTTTTGCCGGAAGCGGAAGGCTTGCGCTTGCCGACCGAAGCGGAATGGATGCTCGTGGCACAAATGGGATGGAATGCGGAATTTGCTTGGAATGCCAATAATTCGGGTTACAAAAAGCATGAATTCTGTTCGATGCCCGCGAACAATGTCGGCGTGTGCGATATGGCGGGCAACGTGATGGAATGGGTGAACGACTGGCTCGCTCTGTTCAAGGATACGACGCTTGTCAACTATGTCGGTGCTCCCGATGCGGGTTCCATAGGCGAACGCGTCGTGAAGGGAGGGAGCTTCCGGAATGATCCTTCCTCCATCAAAATGTACAGCCGCGGTGATGTGTATACGGTTACATCCGCGACGCATACCGACTATATCGGGTTCCGCCTTGCTTACGGCAAGATCCCGAATGCGGTTTGGATGAATTCTTCGGGCGAGGCGTCCGAATCCCCGGTGAGGCTCCTCGCCGGATCGGAAACCGTGCGTTCGCTTTACGATTCTCCGAGGGCGAAGCTCGTGTTCCGTAACGAGGTGTCCGGAAAATTGTCGTATGTGGAGTATTCGTTGCTCGCTCCCGTCGTTGCCGACCTTCCCGGAACATCGGATGCTTACCATCCGGAGCTTTCTCCGAATGGCCGCCTGCTGGCTTATTCTACGGGAATGGAAGGCGTGCCCGGAAAATCGTCTCTGTTCGTCCGTTCCTTGAACAGCTTTGATTCGGTCGCGGTCAAGCTTAATGTGGAATCTGCCGCCATCCCGCGGTGGCGCGTGCTTGCAAACGGTGATACCGCCATCGTGTACGTGACCGATGCCGGCAACAATGCAGATGCGTCGACATTCATGCAGAAATCCACATGGCAAGTGACCTTCATGAACGGCAAGTTCGGCGAGCCTCAAAAGCTTTTTGACGGGGCGTACCATGGCGGAATCAGCGACGATGGACGCTTGGCCGTGACGGGAGCACGCCTCCTACGGTCCCGCGTAGCGGATTCGGATACGGTCTGGTATCATGGTGAGCAAGCCTGCAACGCAAGCCTCTCGAATGACGGAAGCAAACGTACCGCGTTCCTTGATTTCGGTAAGGGCCCGGGCCGCGAATTCGTCGGAGAATCTTACGGCGTCCACGAAAGGATTCTTGTGGCCGACAGTACGGGCAAACTCGTGCACAGTGTCGCCGCTCCTTCGGGTTACAGTTTCGATCATGTGGAATGGGCGCATGGAGCCTCGGACATCCTTGTCGCCACGCTCACCGACGTGAACGGAAATCATAAGAAAATCGTTGCGGTGGATATCGATTCCGACCGTATCGTGGATTTGGTCGAAGGCGAAGACCTCTGGATGCCCTCGTTCTGGTTCAAGGGCTCCCTGCGGCAATCTGGCGAGAATGCGCTTGATCCGGATAGCGCGGGAGTCTATTATGCGGGTATGGGCGGAGAGGCCGAGATATTCTACCGCTACAAGCTGGAATTGCTCTGGAGCAATTACGCACAGACCGAGTTAGTCGCGCTCGGTTCTTCCAGGATGCTCAATGGCTTCAATCCTCTGTTGATAGGGGATTTGCGGTATGCAATCAATATGGCGACTGTACCCAATACGATGTATGCTTCGATGTTCGTGTTTGAAAACTATGTGTTGCCGCATGCGCGTCACCTCAAGTACCTGCTTGTCTCGCTGGATATCGACTTGTGGTACAAGAACGATAAGGAAGACAATTATTTCTATAGCCAGTACCTCATGAATCCGGGAATCGTTTACGACATGAATCATAAATTCTGGAAGGATGGCGTACCGGATGGTATGCCCGATGCCGTCGCGGATGCTCCCGGGAATGATTACTACAGGACGGCGCTGACGAAGGAACGGGGCTTCTTTGCGGAGGAAACTGGCAACTGGGGAGTAGGCGACCTCGTCAATTTTGACAGCACATGGCGTGATTCCTACAGAGCCGAATTCGACAGCGCCTTTGCGCACTTCGCAAATATCGTCCGGCTGGCGGAAGACAAGGGCATTGTGGTCATCGGGATCATTTTCCCGCAGAGCCCTTCGTTCCGGCAGACGGGCTCGTTCGGGCGTTACGGGATTCGCCGCAGCGAGATGCCCGGCATTATGGAAAAACTCGATTCCCTCAGCAAGGCGCATGGGAATTTCGTGCTGTTCGACGAGAACAGGATGGGTGATCACGACTATCCGGAATCAATGGCTGCAAACCAGGATCATTTGAACCGTGCCGGAGCCGTTCAGCTGACGCAGCGGCTGGATTCGCTTATAATTGGGATCGAGGCTAAAAAATGAAGATGAGGCTTCTTGTAATTGTCTTGTTGGCTCTCGTCTGGGCGGGTTGTTCAGACGTGTCGAGCTCAAGTGATTACAACAGCGATCCTGACCGCTTCATCAAAAGTGAGACGGATACGTTGGAAGGCATGGTTCGCATTTTCGCGAAAGGTGCTTCCACTATCCTTGGGACGAATGACGCGGAAGCGAAAAAGAATGAAAAGCCCGCCATGAAGGTCGAGTTTACATACGATTTCTCGATTGGGCGCCGCGAGATGACCTGTGGTGAATATAATGAGCTGATGGAACACGAGGTCAAATGCTCCAACAAAAAATTCCCGATTGGAAACGTGACGTACTATGATGCGGTCCTCCTGGCTAATGCGCGGAGCAAGAAGGAAGGTTTTGATACTGCCTACACGTACGAGAAGGCTGTATTCGATTACGGTGGACATTGCACCAATCTGGAAGGCTTTACGTTCCATCCCGAGGTGGAAGCTTACCGCCTGCCGACGGAAGCGGAATGGGTGCTTGCCGCGACGCAGGGGTGGAGTTACGTCAAGGCCTGGACTGCCGAGAATTCCGCTTACAGCGGGCAGCTCGGGTGCACCCAACCGGCGAACGGGATACACCTTTGCGATATGGTCGGAAACTTGATGGAGTGGGTGAACGACTGGCTCGGAAATTTCAGCGATACCGTCGTCACGAACTTTGTCGGCGCTCCGGACGGGGGCGGTGTCGGAGAACGTGTCGTGAAAGGCGGGAGCTTCCGCGACAACGGCTTGGCGATAACGCCGTTCAATAGGGGCGATGTCTACATGGTTTCCTCCGCGACGAAGCAGGGCTACATCGGCTTCAGGCTTGCGTTCGGCTCCATTCCCGACCCGACGTGGATGGACCGCTCCGGAAAATCCAATACGAGCAGGGTGACGCCCATATCGGGGTCGACGGCCTTGCGTGAAAAGTCGGGTGCGAACAAGCTCAAGCTGGTTTTCCGTAACGATGTGACTGGCAATCTCGTCTATTTCAACTATTCCAGCGCACTCCCCGTAACATACGAATTCAATGACAGCGTGGATGCGTACCATCCGGAAATTTCGCCTGATGGAAATTGGGTGGCCTACTGCACCGGTGTCGAGGGCATTGACGGAAAATCGAAGGTGTACGTGCGTCGCCTGGATGCTCCGGACAAGGCTGCCCTGAAACTCGATGTGGAAAAGGCGGCGATTCCGCGGTGGCTTGTGCGAAGCTCCGGCGATACCGTAATCGTATACGTTTCCGATGCAAGCAATAATGCCGAAGACGCCGATTTCAAAAAGATGTCCACGTGGGAAGTCCCCTTTGCCGGCGGGAAGTTCGGCACTCCGGAAAAACTCTTTGACGGCGCGTACCATGACGGCATTTCGGTAGATGGAACTCTCGCGGTGACGGGCTCGAGCAAGTTACGCGCACGCATCGCAAAATCCGGGGATGTTGGGGAATTCATCGATACCGTTTGGTATGCGGGTGAGCAAGCCTGCAACGCGAGCCTCGCGAAGGACGGAAGCAAGCGTGTCTCGTTCCTGGATTTTGGAGGCAAGCCGGGTCGCGATTTTGTCGGAAGCAAGTACAAGACGCATGAACGCATCCTCATTGCGGACAGCACCGGAAAGCTCGTGCATAGCGTGGCTGCTCCTTCTGGCTACACCTTCGATCACAGCGAATGGTCGGGCGAGGGCTTCGTGGCGGTCCTTGTCAATGCGAACGGCGCGCATGTCAAGATTGTGTATGTTGATCCGGAAGACGGCTCGTATGTGACGCTTGCAGAAGGCGATGAACTCTGGCATCCGAGCCTGTGGCAGAAGGGGAACAGTTCGTCGAACTCGGGTAGCCTCCTGGACCTCGATAGCGCGGGCGTATACTACAGGGAATCTGCTGAAGACTACGTTTACGTATTCCGCGAGAAGATGGAAGACTTCTGGACGATGAAGGATTCGGTGGATGTTATCGCGATGGGTAGTTCGCGTGTCATGTACGGCATCTACTACAAGGAGTTCCCGACGCATGTGGTTCTGAATATGGCGTATCCGGGAGCGGACATGTACGATGCGCGCTACATTTTCCTGAATTATGTGTTGCAGCACATGACGAACTTGAAGTATCTGATTCTCGAAGTTGCTCCCGACATGTTCTACCGCCAGGCATCGTCTCACTGGATTCCCATGTACCAGTCGGTTCCCGGTATTGCCTACGATGCGCATCACGGGTTCTGGGCGAGTGGCATTCCGGAAGGTTTCATCGAAGCGGTCAAGGAATGCCCGACATACCCGGATATGAGCAATGTCCCGTACGATGAGGATTTCATGTATCCTCCCAGGTCGTGGGGGAAGGCGGTGCTGATGGCCGATTCCACCTATAGCCTCGTGGACGACGATCTCGTGGAGACGAGCATGGGCGCGTATAGCGAAATTATAGACGCTGCCCTGGAGGCAGGAATCAAGATTATCGGGGTCGTGTTCCCGAGACATCCGGAGTACCGGAAGACGGGTTCCTACGGCGCTTATGGTCCCATGCGTTCATATGCGAAGCGCATCCTTGATAGGGTGGCGATGTTTGATATGGTCATATTGGACGAGAACAAGTGGGGTGAGCACGATTATACGGACGAGATGGCTTACGACTACGATCACCTGAGTATCGAGGGTGCGAAGCAGCTGAGCCGCCGTGTCGATTCCCTGCTCCGGACTTTGGAATAATGAATCTCCTGCGCTTCCTGATTGTTCCGCTCGCCGTTTCGCTGTTCGCCATTTTCCCGCTGACGGATACGGACATCTGGTGGCATCTTGCCTGTGCGCGCGAGTGGGTGACCACATGGACTCCGGTGCGCACGCCGGTCGTGAACGTGCACGAGTATTTCCAGCAGGTGGTCGGCTTCGTTTATGCTCTCGGGGGCGCTCCGCTCCTGGTCGCGTTCAAGGCGCTCCTGTGGGGAGGCGTGTTTGCGCTGTTCCTTTTCCCGCTCCGGCGCGCCTCGCTAGATTGGCGTGCGGTGGCGTTTGCGGTCGTGGTGCTGTTCCTGCTGCGATTCCAGTTCGAAATCCGCCCGGTCGTGTTTTCGATGCTGTTCCTCGGCATTTTCTGGAACCTGCTTCCGCGTCTTTTCGATTTCCCGAAAAGGAATGCGGTGCTTGTCGCAGTGTTGTTACTTTGTTTGCAGTGGCTGTGGTGCAGGTTCCAGGGATTGTATGTGCTTGGTCCCCTGGTTACGGGGGTATGCATTCTGTTCTGGCTTTTGGCGCAGGGGCGGAATGCGGGCCATCGCGCAAAGCTTTTTTATGCGGGTTTCTGGCTGCTGCTTTGCGCGATGCCTCTCTTGCATGAAGGCGGCCTCGCGCTGTTTTTCTACCCCTTCGGATTGCTTGACCGTCTGCTCGGCCTTTCGGAATCGGCGGCGGTGTTTGCTTCCGGGATAGCGGAAAACCGGAGCCTCCTCGCGCTTGTGGCGCTGCGGGAGAACCTGGTGGCTTCTGCAGTGGCTTCTGTGCTTGCGATGGCGTCAATTATTTTGTGCGTAAGGCTCCTTGTCGCGGCTGTACGGCGTAGGGCCTGGCCGGATTGGCATGCAACTTCGGCGCACGCCGTTCTTGCCGCGACAGCTTTCCTCGCGCTCGTCGCGGAACGCAATGTGGCATTGTTCCTGCCCGTGTTTGCGTGTTTCGTACTCGGGCCCGCGTGGGGTTGCGCCCCTGTATGCAGGGCGTGCCGTTTTTGCAGGTATGTTCCCGCCGCGGCGATATTCCTTGTGCTCGGATTCTGGTGCAGGAGCCTTATGCCTTATGACGCTACGATGGTCGCCAGGTCGCGCGTTCCCGTCGCCGCGGCACAGTGGATGAAGGCGCATCCCCACGCGGGCAGGCTCTTCAACGACGATCGCGCGGGCGGCTACCTCGCGTTCGTGAATCCGGGCGACTCCACATATCTGGACGGGCGCTTCATCTTGAAGACGGCGGAGTTCTTTTCGCGGTACCTTGGATATGCGGGCAATCCCGACGCGTTCATGCACGACATGGATTCCCTGGGAGTTGACCGCGCGCTGTTCCCCCTGCGCTATTATGCGCGCTGGGATGCGGTCGTGGACGCCCTTTCGCGAAGCGGCCGGTGGACCCTGGAATATGTGGATAACGACTTTGTCGTTTTTGATAGAAATAGCTTAAGATAATCTTACTCCAACTATAATACCCTCAACAAGTTACGTTTCTTGGACTGTCGAAAATTGCCGTTTTTGAGCGAAAAACGGCGTTTTTAGTTGGGGCAGTCTGCACATCTGTTTACTATGATGCTTGTCAAGGGATAGTTGAAAATTTTCCTGTTGATAGGTTGTGAAATCCTTATGGAGCAGGGTAGGATTCCTGCGTTATTAAACATGGGTATTATGCGTAAAGAGGGCGGGATAAAAAAGTTTTTTCGCAAAAGTCCCTTTTTCGTGTGATTTTGCGCACTTTCAAAAAAAAGAGTTTCGGTGCGTCCTGACGGGTTTATGCTTTACTTAATTTTTGAATCCAATCGTTATTGAATTTATCTGCTACCATTCGGTTTATTGTGGAAAACGTTATTTCTTTATTGGATGTTGTGTCGTCGCCCTGGCAGTCGGTGCTTAAGTGTGTCCGGGCTGAATGCAATGATTTTGGCATGGCTATTTTTGACGCGGTAGGTTACGAAGGTTTTGTCGATGGATATGCCTGCCTCACCGTTCCAGATACTTTCCGTGAGACTTGGCTCAACAGCCATTATGGAACTCTGCTCCGCAAGGTCTTTACGAAGGTATTGGGTCCCGAGTTCAAGGATTACAAGATCCGTCTGCTCGCTCCCTCCGAATCGGTTCCCGAAATCAAGCTCGCTCCGGTTCCGCGCAAGGTTGCGCGCGTCACGCCTCCCGCTCCGAAAAAGGTTCTCCGTCGTAAGATTAGTTTGTACAAAAATTACACGTTTGAGACGTTTGTGGAAGGCGAATGCAATTCGACCGCCCTCCGCGCCTGCGAGACGGTAGTCGAGAATCCGGGCGACAAGGGCATGAACCCGCTGCTCGTCTACGGCGCGTCGGGCCTTGGTAAGACTCACCTCCTGCAGGCCATCGCCGCGCGCCTCCAGGATACGCGTCCCGACTTCAAGATCGTGTATCGTGCGGCCTACGACTTCTTGCGCGATTGCGTGTCGATGGCCGAAGCTTCCTTCGCGGGCGACAGGGCTCTTTATGCCGAACGCGAACAGAAGTTCAAGGAAAACTACGCGGACTCTGATGTCCTACTGGTCGATGATATCCAGCTTCTCGAAAAGGCTCCCAAGAGCCAGGAACGCCTGGCTCTGCTCGTGAAGATGCTGAGGAGCCGCGGTAAACAGGTCGTACTTTCTTGCGACCGTCATCCGTCCGCGTTCAAGAAACTTGCTGCGGGGGAGACTCCCTCGCGCGATGCGAAGATTCCGCAGCTGTCTGCGAATCTGCTTGCACACCTGGAAAACTGTGTCGCCGTGGGAATGGTCGAACCCGACCTGAATACCCGTATGGCGGTCATCCGCGAGAAGTCGAAGGATCTGCCGTTCGCGTCGAACGACCGCGAAGAAATCTGCAGGTTCCTTTCCATCCCGCCGCGTGCGAACGTGCGCCTCATCGAAGGGACGCTGAACTGGTTGCGCGCCATGCACACCCTGAACGGCGTGGAGCTGAACCTCACGTGCGTCAAGCAGCTGCTGGTATCCCCGCAGAATGACGGTGCGAAGCTCACGCTCAAGAACATTAGCGAAACGGTCGCGGCTTCGTTCCGCGTTGAAACGGTTGTGCTTTCTTCCAAGCGCCAGGACAAGGGTGCATCGCTGCCCCGCAAGGTCGCCATGTTCCTCTGCCGCGAACTCACCAAGGAATCCCTGCAAGAAGTGGGCAAGGCGTTCAACCGCGACTATGCCACGGTTATCGCTTCCATCCAGTCGCTCATTGCCATGATGGGCAAGGATGACGATCTCGCGCGTCGCGTGCAGGACATCCGCTACATGCTGGAAACCTGATGAAGGCTCTGATTACGGGTGGCGCCGGCGTCGTGGGGAGGGCACTCTGTCGTGAACTTCTCGGCCGCGGTGTCGAAGTCCGCGTGCTCACCCTGCCGGGCGATCCTCTTGCAAAAACGCTTCCTCCCGAAGTGGAGGTTTTCTACGGCGACGTGACGGACCGCGGTTCGCTCGAACCCGCTTTCGCTGGAGTGGATACAGTTTTTCATCTTGCCGCCATCCTCCTTTCTACGGTTCCGGACGCCTTCGCGAAAATCAATGCGGGCGGGACGCGGAATGTCGTGGAATGCTGCGAGGCCGCCGGTGTCCGCAGGCTCCTCTACGTTTCGAGCATTTCGGTCACCTATCCGGTGCTGACCCCGTACGGGCAGAGCAAGCTTGCCGGGGAATCCCTTGTCAAGCAGTCCGGGCTCGACTGGACCATCGTTCGTCCGACGCTCGTCATCGGCGATGGCGGTGGCATCGAGTTCAACATGTTCGCGCGGTATGTGACGCGCTTCCCGGTCTACTTGATGCCTGGCGGCGGCCAATCGAAAAAGCGTCCGGTGCGAAGCGTGGACCTGGTCAAGGGTATCGCCGCCGCCGGGCTTGCCGATTCCGCAGTCGGCAGGACATACGCGCTCGCCGGCCCAGAGGTCATGACCATGGCCGAGATGGCGAGGCGCATCCTCGCATCGCACGGTCGCCGTCACCTGATGCTCCCGCTCCCGTGGTGGCTCTCGAAGCGCCTCGCCGTACTCAAGAACTGGGCCGGCGGCAACCGCGTTTCGGCGGAGCAGGCCCTGGCCGGATTCCTCTACGACGCCGTTCCCGATATCGACGATGCCGTCCGGGACCTCGGTTATGCTCCCGAAAACGCACTTTAGCGTGATTTTATACCCTATAAACCCGTAATCTGTCCCAAATTCCGTTCTTTTTGCCTCAAATTGGTATATATTAACGGAAAAACAAAGAGGATATTATGAAACGTTCGTTCCTTTTGGCCGGTTGTGTGGCCGCATCGCTTTCCCTTTTCGCCTGTGGCGACGACAGCAGTTCTTCGCCCAACAATGTTGACCGCGATACCATTGAATCTTCGGGTAGCGAAGATCCCGATTCTTCGGCCGGCAAGTCCGGCGACAAGTCCAGTTCCTCCGCCGAGAAGCCTGAATCTTCTTCGAGCGAGGATTCCGGAAACCGTGCCGCTACTTTGGACGACTTCGAGAAGAACATGGTCATCAAGGGCCTGTTCAAGACGGAAATCAACCTCTCCGTGGGTGCGAAGAACGGCGTGTTCACGCTCTGGCTTCCCGGCGAGACGGTGGACTCCGCGTGGGTCGTCGCCCATTCCGACTTCAAGAAGGGCGTTCTCGAAATCAATTCCGACAATGCGACGTATGCGACCACCGACGAAGGCGGAACGATCAAGTCGATGTTGAAGCTCGTGAACGACGGTGCGAAGCTCTCGTTCATCGTCAACGAAGATGAAAAGCTCCTCTGCGTGTACAACGGCGATACGCTCAAGGTGGAAACGGCCAAGGTGAAGGTCAAGACGAACGTGATTGCAAACGGCGATTCCCTCGAAGGCAAGCGCGTGAGCTGCAAGCGCGGCGATACGACCGACGTCTATTCGTTCTATAAGGGCGCCTACGTGCTTCGTAACGTGGTGAAGGCTGGCGCCGATTCCACGCTCGGCACGAGCTGGAGTACCGGTTACTACGATATCCAGCGCAACAAGCTCCTGCTCCTTACCAAGTACTCGCCCAGGAGCGTCAAGGCCCTGGTGACGACCGAACTTGGCGAAGACTATTCGATGACTTCCCTCGGCGGCAACAAGACCGAATGCGAAGCCGAAGGCTTCAAGGCGGGGAAGGTCGATGCTTCCAAGCTCGCTACGGAATGGGATGCGGTCGTCGGCGATGTCGACTGGTCCATGGAACTCAAGTCCGACGGAACGTTCAAGATCCTCGCGAACGAAGGCCGCAAGGACATCCGTAACGGCGACTGGGCCCTCTTCGGCGACGTGCTTGTCCTGCGCAACAGGGAATGCCTTGACGCGGACTGCATCACGTCCATCATGGGAACCGTTTCCGATTTCGATGCGAAGAAGGGATTCTCCTACGTCCATACGAAGTCGTTCCCGAATGACGACAAGGAACATCAGGAATTGCCGTTCGCCTGGACGGCGCCTATCTACGAGTAGTTAATCGGTATGAAAGCCTATATCGCCCAGATGAGGGTGCTTCCGGGAAAGCCGGAAGAAAATTTCAAGAACATGAAGTCCATCGTGGCGCGCGCAAAGAAGGCGGGCGCCGCCTTGGTTGTATTCCCTGAAAACGCCATTTCCGGCAACTACGCCCGCCTCGGGTCCAAACAGAACGAGACCGGCTTCCAGCGCGCCTGCTGCGATGCGGAATATGCCCTCCAGAAACTCTCGAAGGGAATCGAGATCCTGGTGGGTTCGAGCGAGATGTTCGACGAATGCATGTGCAGCCATTACGTGAATGGCGGCATGGACGGCTGGGAACACGATTTCGAGGTCTACTCGGGTTACCAGGAATTCACGACGGGCAAGGAATCCGAAATCGAGGAGATCTGCGCCCGTGCCGCAAAGCGCTCCGGCAAGCCTGTCCTTTACGTGAATGCAATCGGTACCGAAAATTCCGGCAAGAACATCTATGCGCTCGATGGCGCAAGCCGCGTTTACGATGCCGCGGGCAAGGTCGCCTTCCGCATGGAACAGTTCAAGGAAGGCGAAGCGCTCATTGAAATTGCGAAGGGCAAGGTGAAGGCGCTCCCGCTAGCGGGCAAGCCTGCTCCCAAGCCCGTAAAACCTGCCGAACCCATCGCGCAGATCCACGACGCGCTCGTGTACATGATCCGCGAGAACCTCGCGAACTTCCATATTCCCCGCATGGTCATCGGGGCGAGCGGTGGTATCGACAGTGCGGTATCGGCGGCTCTCTATGCCGAGGCCATCGGCGCGAAGAATGTTTACCTCGTGAACATGCCGACGCGCTTCAATTCCGATACTACCAAGAATGCCGCGCGCGACCTTGCGAAAAATCTCGGCAGCCCGTACACGGTCGCACCGATTTCGGATATGCTGAACGCGGTCTGCGAGAGCCTCGCGAAATGCGAGTTCGTCCGTAGCGACGCGAAGATCAAGATCGAGGGACTCCATTACGAGAACCTCCAGGCGCGTACGCGTTCTTCGTCCGTGCTTCTTTCCATCGCATCCGTGCTCGGTGCGGGAATCACCTGCAACGGCAACAAGAGCGAAGCGACCGCCGGCTACTGCACGCTTTACGGCGACAGCTGCGGCGTGATGTGCGCTCTCGGTGACCTCTGGAAAACCCAGGTGTACGAACTGGCGGACTACATCAACCGCAAAAAGGAAATCATCCCGAAGGCGTCCATCGACGTTCCCGCGAGTGCGGAACTCAGCGAGGCGATGAACGTGGACGAAGGCAAGGGCGATCCGATCAAGTACCCTTACCACGACAGGCTCTTCTCCTACTGGGTCGACCAGAATCACGGCCTCGACGAGACGGAAGCCCTGCTTGAGGCAGGGACGCTCTGCAAGGAAATCGGAGCCGACGCGAAGTATTTCAAGAAGCTGTTCAAGAACAAGGCCGAAGCGCTTGCCGATATGCGTGCCTGGCACCGCCGTTTCCGCGGGCTTGCGCTCGCCAAGCGCATACAGTTCCCGCCGATTCTTTCGGTGAGCGGGATGGCGTTCGGCGGCGAATATACCGAAAGCCAGGGTTAGCTTTTATTTGTCGATTACGGCGGAGGCGACGACGCCGTCATTGTCGTACAGCACCAGAATCTGTCCCGGCGTCGACGCAAACTGGGGTTCGTCGAATCGTACGGTAATGCTTTCGCTGTCCAGGTGGGCGATGCGGGCGGGCGCCCCTTTATGCCCGAGTCTTATCTGCGC
>Ga0310695_10008697_pt1 | contig 15548 bp, 11 predicted proteins | sample RumenRJG_04DNA_FD_203882 | JGI IMG/M metagenome (GOLD analysis project Ga0310695, IMG submission 203882) | Bovine rumen microbial communities from Lethbridge, Alberta, Canada - RJG_04 (v2) (version 2) | ecosystem: Host-associated > Mammals > Digestive system > Stomach > Rumen | place: Canada...
ACTCTACTGACGTTGTTGTCAGCAAGACAGCATTGCTGTCACCGTCATCCTTGCTGCATCCTGTCAGCAACAACAACGCTATCATCCATAAATTGATAATCTTTCTCATAGTCCTGTGCAAAGATAGCGATTCTTTTCCAAACAGCCAACAAAATACCAAAAAATCCGTGCAGGAAATCGTTGAGGTTCCTACTGTGAATTGAGATGAAGTGAATTTTATTTTTCCTGCCTACAGATTTTATTTTCCCTGCCTACGAATTTTATGTTTCCAACTTAGAAACATATGTACCCAACTTAGAAACACATGTCTCCAACTTGGAAACATAAGTACCCAAGTTGGGAACAGAAATTATCCAACCTGCAAAATTCTTTTTTCCAACGTCCCGCCGAAACTTTTCCTTAGACAAAGATTCTTCCGCTCACCTGTTTCGGCGTTTAACAAAATGCAAACTTTTTAGCAAAAAATCACATTAAAAGGGTAGAAAAGGGAGCGTTTTGTTAATTTCTTGCACAAAAATGTACATTTTTTATAAATTTATTCGTTTTTTACAGAAGTAAGTATTACCTTTGCACGGTCTTTTCGAAAGGCTGTAATATGCCTACACCTCTCCCGCAGAGGTCGATAATATTTCTACTCATAGGCGAATAATTACTTATAGTAACGCCTGAAGTTTAGTTATATGATATAATGTACGCGAACAATATTTAATTTAATTATCAATAAAAACAAGAGAGTGTTTATGGAAAAAAGACTAACGATGTTTTTGGCCTGCCTGTTCCTGAGCTTAGGAATGGCACTGGCCCAGACAAGAGTCACAGGAACCGTCATCTCTGCCGAAGACAACCAGCCGATTATCGGTGCTACCGTCTTGGTGCAGGGACAGAGGACCGGTACCGTGACCGATGCCAATGGTCACTTTACCATTTCGGTGCCTTCGGGCAAGAAAATCCAAGTAAGCTACATCGGTATGGAGACCGAGACCGTGACACCCAAGAACGGCATGACCGTCTATCTGAAGAACGCTGCCGAGATTGAGGAAATCGTCGTAACGGGTATGCAGAAGATGGACAAGCGTCTGTTTACGGGTGCAACCTCTAAGTTGGATGCCGAGAAGGCCAAACTGGACGGTGTGGCCGACATTTCGCGCTCACTGGAAGGTCGTGTAGCCGGTGTGAGTGTGCAGAACGTATCAGGTACCTTCGGTACAGCTCCAAAGATTCGCGTGCGTGGTGCTACTTCTATCTATGGTTCGTCAAAGCCCCTGTGGGTGGTTGACGGTGTCATCATGGAGGATGTGACAGAGGTAGATGCCGACGCGCTGTCGTCGGGTGATGCCGTCACTCTGATTTCGTCAGCCATTGCCGGCTTGAACTCGGACGATATTGAGTCGTTCCAGATTCTGAAGGACGGTTCGGCTACCTCTATCTATGGTGCCCGCGCTATGGCTGGTGTGATTGTTGTCACCACCAAGAAGGGTAAGCAGGGGCAGACCCGCATCAACTATACGGGTGAGTACACCATGCGTCTGAAGCCCAGCTACTCGAACTTCAACATCATGAACTCGCAGGAGCAGATGGGTATCTACAAGGAGCTCGAGAACAACGGTCTGATTTCGTTTGGCCGTACCTATCGTGCCACCAGCAGTGGTGTATATGGAAAGATGTACCATCTGTTGAACACCTTTGATCCCACGACCGGAACCTACGCTTTGGCAAATACTGATGCAGCCAAGAATGCCTATCTGCAGGAAGCAGAAATGCGCAATACGGACTGGTTCGACGAGTTGTTCAAGAACTCCATCCAGCACAATCACTCTATCTCTATGTCGACGGGTACTGACAAGTCGCAGTACTATACCTCTTTCAGCTACATGAACGACCCGGGTTGGACAGAGGCTTCAAAGGTAGAGCGCTTCACAACTAACATCAACGCAAACTTCAACATCTCCAGCAAGGTGTCGTTGAACCTGATTGGAAATGCCAGCTACCGTAAGCAGCGTGCTCCCGGATCAACTAACCAGAGTAACAATGCTGTGACCGGCGAAACCAGCCGCGACTTTGACATCAACCCCTACAGCTACGCCCTGAACACATCGCGTACGCTGGACCCCAATGCCTACTATGTTCGTAACTTTGCTCCATTCAACATCCACAATGAGTTGGCCAACAACTACATCGATTTGGATGTCTTTGATATGAAGATTCAGGGTGAATTGAAGTATAAGCCCATCCGTCAGGTTGAACTGGGGGCATTGGCCGCCTACAAATACTCTGGCACCAATCAGTCGACCCAGATTCGTGAAAACTCTAACATGGCCATGTCGTTCCGTATGATGGACGATGCTACCATGCGCGATGCCAACCCATGGCTCTACACCGACCCGGACAATGCCAATTCGCTGCCTATCAGCGTTCTGCCCAACGGTGGTTTCTACAATGAACGGAAGTACAGAATGAACAACTTTAGCTTGCGTCTTACTGCAAATTATAGCGATGCCTTTAATGACGACATGCACATTGTCAACGTCTTTGGTGGTATGGAGGTTAACAAAACCGACCGAACCAGCAGTTTCTACGACGGTCCTGGTATGCAGTACGACATGGGTTATCTGCCCAGTTACGACTACCGCTACTTCAAGCAGGCAAGCGAGCAAAATGCTGACTACTACGGTTTGTCAAATGATTATGGCCGCGAGCTTTCGTTCTTCGGAACAGCTACCTATTCTTATAAGGGACGATACATCATCAACGGAACTGTACGCTACGAGGGTTCGAACCGACTGGGTAAGGCCACCAGCGCACGCTGGCTGCCCACGTGGAACGTCTCGGGTGCATGGAACGCACACGAGGAGCCTTGGTTCGAGAAGACGTTCAAGAACGTGCTGACTCACGCCACGCTGAAGGCTTCGTACTCGCTGACGGGTGACAAGCCTTCTACGAACAATGCGCAGGTCATCATCCAGAGCTACAACCCCTGGCGTCCGTTTACGAATGTGAAGGAGTCGGGTCTGGAGATTTATGATTTCGCCAACCCCGACCTGACCTACGAGAAGAAGCACGAGCTCAACATCGGTATCGACCTGGGCTTCCTGAACAACCGCATCAATGTGCAGTTCGACTGGTATAAGCGTAACAACTACGACCTGATTGGCCCGCGTGTGCTCAATGGTACTACCGGTACGCTTCGTGACTATGCCAACGTGGCTTCTATGCGCTCGCATGGTGAGGAGCTGAGCATTTCTACCAAGAACATCATTACGAAGGACTTCCAGTGGAGCACCGACTTCATCTTCTCGCACGTGAAGACCAAGGTGACGGACTTGGATACCTACAGCCGTGTCATCAGCATGATCAGCAACTCTGGTTTCACCATGCCCGGTTATGCTTACCGTTCACTGTTCTCCATGGACTTCAGGGGGCTGAATGAGAATGGTATTCCTACGTTTATCAATACAAACGGTGATCTGACCACCAGCAACATCGACTTCCAGTCGTACGACACTGACTACCTGATATATGAAGGACCTACAGACCCCACGACGACTGGTTCGCTGGGTAATACCTTCAAGTATAAGGGCTTCACGCTGAACATCTTTGCCACCTATTCATTTGGCAATGTGATTCGTCTCGACCCGGCATTCCACGTGTCTTATTCTGACCTGAGCGCTACTCCGAAGGAGTTCAAGAACCGCTGGACAATGGCAGGCGACGAGAAACGCACTGACATTCCGGCTATTGCCGACCTGCGACTGATACAGAACGACTCGCACCTTGCATACGCATACAATGCCTACAACAAGTCGACGGCTCGTGTGGCCAAGGGAGACTTCATCCGCATGAAGGAGATTTCGCTGAGCTATGAATTCCCCAAGAATCTCATTGCTCCGCTGAAGTTGAACAGTCTCTCCATGAAACTCCAGGCTACCAACCTCTTCCTGATCTACTCGGACAAGAAGCTGAACGGTCAGGATCCTGAGTTCTTCAACACGGGTGGTGTAGCTGTGCCTATGCCTAAGCAGTTTACCTTCACGCTGCGTGTAGGCATCTAATAAGGCAAGTCAGACAATGAAAGAAAACAAAGTAAAAAGAAAGATGATTATGAAAAAATATATAGGATTATCCATTCTTGCCTTCAGTTTCGGCATGACTTCATGCAACGACTATCTGGACACGCTTCCTGACGATAGAGCCGAAGTGGATACAGAAACCAAGGTGGCTCAGTTCTTGGTATCGGCCTACCCGAACCGTTCTGCAGACATGATCATGGAACATGCCTCTGACAACATTCAGGATAACGGAGCCCAGTTTGCTGCTCAAGACTATCAGGGCTCCATGTACCGTTGGGAACCCGTGCTAACTACTTCGTGGGAGAGTCCGCAGTGGATATGGAACTCACACTATACGGCCATCGCTACCGCCAATCAGGCGCTTGCCGCTATTGCCGAGTTGGGGAACCCTGCCAGTCTGAACGGTCCCAAGGCCGAGGCTCTGCTCTGCCGGGCATACGCCATGTTCCGCTTGAGCAATGTCTTCTGTATGGCTTATGACCCCACCAAGGCCAGCCAGTATCAGGGACTGCCCTATCCGACAGAACCCGGTGTCAGCGTAGAAGACCGTGGTACGCTGGAGGAACTGTACGCAAAAATCAATGCCGACATTGAGGAGGCCCTTCCGATGGTCAACGATGCGCATTTGAAAGTACCCAAGTACCATTTTAACCAAAAAGCCGCCTACGCATTTGCCGCACGCTTCAACCTGTACTATCATAAGTACGACAAGGCCATCCAGTATGCCACTACCGCTATTGGTAGCAATCCCATGGGAGTTTTGCGCAACTATGCCCAATATATGAGTCTGGCTGGTGTCGAGGACATCAACAATGCTTACGTAGCTGCTGCTGAGCCTGCTAACTTCCTGCTCATTACTGCCAACTCCATCGACGGACGCGCACAGTCTTCGTCCAGCTGGCGGCGCTATGCTTGTCACTATGACATTTGGCAGCGCGAGCTGGTGTGGGCACCAGGTATGCCTTGGGGCAGTGGTTCTACCAATAACGTTTTGTATCAGGCAAGAATGCTGTACGGTGGAGCAAACGAATCGGTCTATATGCCCACCATGGTTGAGTTCTTTGCCGTTACAGACAAGGTGGCAAACACAGGTACACCTTACATCGTTGACGTAGCATTCAGTGCCGATGAGACTCTGTTGGTACGTGCCGAGGCATATACGCTGAAAAAGCAATATGCAGAAGCCCTTCAGGATATGAACTACTGGATTGAAAACCACTGTCGTGAAAGCTATGGTACTGCCACCAAGCCGACACTTACAGAGGAACTTGTCAACACGACTTTCAACAATATCGAGTACACTCCTGACACCCTTTATACCGCTAACCAGCGTACTCCCAAGAAGCATCTGAAACCTCAGGGCTTCACGGTGGAAAGCGGCACACAGGAGAACATGATTCAGATGGTGTTGCACATGCGCCGTATCCAGACCTGGCAGCGGGGCTTGCGTTTCCAGGACCTGAAGCGTTATGGCATCGTGTTCAGTCATAACATCAGCGGCAGTGATCCTATCGTGTTCAAGGCTGGCGACCCTCGCGGTGCTATCCAGCTTCCTCAGGATGCTATCAAGGCCGGTATTGCGCCTAACGAATATGGCGATCAGACGACCACAGCCGTCTCTGAAGAAGACAAGGACGAGATGAGTGTTATTCGCGAGTCGGAAGAGAATAAGAAATAATGACCTTCAAAAGATCACACAATTATGAATAAAAGTATATTATCATTAATCAGCCTGCTCGCAATGATGACATTTATGACATCATGCAGTAGCGACGATCCCTCTGGCGAGAGCATCTTCAAGACAGAGGAGACCACGACGACCGAGTTTGACAAGTGGCTCTATGCCAACTTCACTCAGCCGTATAATATTCAGTTCCGCTATCGCTATCAAGACAGCGAGACTGACAACTACTACAATGTAGTGCCTGCTGACCCTGAGAAGGCTAAAGCGCTGGCTATCCTGGTCAAGGAGTTGTGGATAAGCCCTTATGAGACTGTGTTTGGTGCAAACTTCATCAAGCAATACGGCCCGAAAGTATATCAGTTGTTGGGCTCTCCTGAGTTCAACTCGTCGGGCAGCATCGTGTTAGGCTATGCTGAGAGTGGTGTCAAGATTACGTTGTTCCGAGTCAACGAAATTGACGTGGACAATATCTATGTCAACACCGACGACGCTTTCCGCGACCATTATGCATTGCCCATGGACTTGAACTACTGGTACTTCCACACCATGCACCATGAGTTCTTCCACATCATGACTCAGACGAAGAATTTCCCGACGGACTTCAACCTCATTTCAGCTGGTAAATACCACACCAGCGACTGGATTAACGTGAAGGACGTGGATGCTCCCCTGGAGGGCTTTGTCACCGGTTATGCCAGCAATGAGCCTAATGAGGATATGGCTGAGGTGTTCTCTACCTATGTCACTTCTACCGATGAGGTGTGGAATCAGATTATGCAGCGGGCTCGCATCGAGACAGGTTCTGCCGTAAAGAAGGATGCTAATGGAAATCCTGTTTACAAGCTGGATGCTGACGGCAATAGGATTGTAAAAGGTTATGTTTACGATCAGAACGGAAACCGTCTGATTTATCAAGGCGCGGACGGAAAGTTCTATTATGCGGTAGAGTATGAAGTAGAGACTGAAAACACCTACGATGACACTTACTATGACGTGTTGCAGCAAAAGCTTGACATGGTTCGTGACTACCTGAACGACAGCTGGGGTATCAGCCTTGACGCACTGCGTGCCGAGGTGCTGAAGCGTACTGCCGGTGTGTATGATTTGGATTTGAAAACTCTAAAATAAATGAAGCGTATGAAAAGAATATTCAATTTGTTGCTTTGTGCAACTATTGCTATAGCATACACATCGTGTAAGAACGAGGTTGACGACGTATTCGACAAGTCTTCGGCATTGCGCATGGAGACTGCCCTGAAGGAATACAACACCACGTTGCAGTCGCCTGCCAACGGATGGCGGATGGAATATTACGGCGGACTGGAGTACGGCGGTTATACGATGTTCCTGAAATTCAATCCAGACAATACCGTCACAGTATCTAACGAGATATATGGCGGTGACCAGTCTGCAACGACTCACTACAAGCTGGAACAGAGTGCCGGTGTCGTGCTGTCTTTCGATGAGTACAACCAGATTTTCCACTTCTTCTCTGACCCTGCCAATCCGCTCGAAATCGGCAATAAAGGAAAAGGTATGGAAGGAGACTTGGAATTCCGTATGCAAACCGTCAGAGCTGACAGCGTCATCATGACTGGCAAGAAACACGGTGCCCGTATTGTGATGACCCCGGCAACCGAAGACTGGAGCAGCTATATTAACGAAGTGGCAGAATCGGAGACCGAAATGGCATTCGGCTCATATTTCTTTAGAGTAGGTGATGAGGTCGCCACCGTTGCTGCCAACTATCGGCAGATGACTTTCAGCTACACGGACGAAGAGGGAGTCGCCAACTCGATAGAGGCACCCTATATCGTTCGGCCAAACGCTATACACTTCTACAATCCTGTCAGCATTTTCGGCAAGACCATTACTGATCTTACTTATGTAGGTGGTGAGGATTATCTGTTCACATCGAACGATCCAGAAGCTCAAATGAACGGATACGTTCCACCGGTTAGTGAGGCGCTGACATCTGGTAACTGGTACATTTGCTATGCAAACCTGAGTGCAGCCATTCAGCAGTATTGGGACTACGCAGCTCCGCGTCTGCTTGCCAAAGAGGGTGAGAAGCTTGGTTATGCTTATCTGAGCGGGAACCTGTTCTACATCAGAAGCGGCAATTATTGGAGTGGATTCAATTTTGGTACTACTGTTGATTCTGATAATCAGGTGACCTATTCATTGGTTGGTTATGGAGGCTCAAGCAATCAACAGAACAATGCCAAATACTATTGGGCTGCTAAGGACAGTGAGGGAGTGACCTTCTTCCGCTATTTCATCAGTCCGCTGATTGGAACATTTGAACTGGAGTCTAACGATGTCCGTAATCCGACAATGATTAAGCTGACCAACGTTAAGAATCCTGATATGTATTACATTGTAACCAAGCAATCTTATCCTGCTACTACAGGAATGTAAGATTGTCAGACAGTTACTATAACTCCGGGCAGGACTTCCGCAACGATTTCCTGCCCGGAATTTTTGTGTTTTGAGAAAATATTCCTACCTTTGCATCCATGAAGAAGTTTTCGCAGCGTTATTTGTTTCCCTCCTTACGAGTCTTGTTGCTGGCAGTATGGCTGTTCCAGCTGACTGGCCTTTGGGCGGTGCCGGCCCATCCGGGCAAGCTGCAGGTGCGTCAGCCTGACGGCACCATGTTGACCCTCTGTCTCAAGGGCGACGAGTGGTGTCACTACCACACGACGGCTGACGGATATACCGTTGTGAAAGACTCTCTGGGATACTATGTGTATGCCGAACTGGAAGGTGGGGTGCTGAAAGCGACAGCCATGACTGCTCATGACGAGGGAGAGCGCTCTGCCGAAGAAGTAGCTTTCTTGGAGAATATGCCCGTCCGGCAGGTGCCTGCCATGACGCCACAAATGCTGTCCATGAAGCAGCAGGCCGCTCAGGCCACTGTGGAACATGTTGCACGGCGGCGTGCAGGAGGGACGAACTTTGCCAACTTCAAGGGGCTCATCATCCTTGCCGAATATAAAGACCAAAAGTTCTCACGCAAAGACTATAAGCAACTGATGGATGACATGGTCAACAAGGAGGGGTATACAGGCTTTGACGATGTTGAATGTACGGGCAGTGTGCGCGACTACTTCTCCGACAACAGCAATGGCCTGTTCAAACCGGAATTTACCGTAGTAGGTCCTTATACTCTTAACTATAGTCAGTATGATGCCAAAGGGACAGAAAATGGCCCAACGCTGGTTCGGGCAGCGGTCAATGCTGCCGATGCCGATGTGAACTATCAGGAGTTTGACGGCGACGGTGACGGAGCTGTCGATTTGGTGTTTGTCGTCTTTGCCGGCAATGGTGCTAACTTCACCGATAATGACGAGCGGCTTATCTGGCCTCACCGCTGGATTCTTTCGAGAACCAAGAAGGACGATGTCAGTGTGAGAGACTATGTCTGTGCTGTCGAACTTTACGGTTATACCAGCAAGCCAGAGACTGTCCTGATTGACGGCATAGGCACTATCTGTCATGAGTTCAGCCATGTGTTGGGACTGCCTGATTTCTATGATGCCGACTACGAGGAAGACGGCCAGAGTAACGACCCCGGCGACTGGTCTGTCATGGCCGCAGGGTGCTATGCCAACTACGACCGCACTCCCGTGGGCTATTCGCTCTATGAGCGTTATGCCGTAGGATTCATGGACGAACCTCCCGTCATCAGCAGCCCGGGCAATATGACGCTCGATCCGCTGCCGCTTCTAACCGCCTGCTCGGGTTATCGCATCAATACCCCAGTGGACAACGAATTCTTCCTGTTGGAGAACCGCCAACAGGCGGCTTTCAAGTGGGATGCTTTTCTGCCGGGCAGCGGTATGCTGGTACACCGGGTGGACAAGACCAAGACTTCTGTATGGGATTATAATACCGTCAATACTAATCCTGACCATAACTATTATGAGTTGGTGCGGGCAGGCGGTGCACATTCCTATACGTATAAAGAGAAACGGCATTTTGAGTCGACTGCTGCCGATGTATTCCCCGGTGATGATCATGTTACGGAACTGGGCAATACGACTTCCCCGGCCAATCTGCTCTCGTGGTCAGGAGAGCCCTGTCCCTACGAGTTGTCGAATATCCAAATGACTGATGAGGGCTTGATAACCTTTGACGTCAAAAGTGCGGGTATTCCCGAAGGCATTGTGGAACTCCGCACCCACACCCAGACCGTGCTTTCAGATGCTCCTCTCTACAATCTGCAAGGTCAGCGCGTCACCCGTCAGCACAAAGGGCTGCTTATTCAGGACGGAAAGAAGGTGCTGAGTAAGTAGAGTAGTTTCTCTGCTACCGTTTCTGTTTGAAGAAGTCCTGCATGAGTTGGCGGCATTCCTCTTCCAAAATTCCACCTGTCACACGGCACTTGGGGTGTAGGGCACGGGGGGCGTAGTCGCTATAGCCCCGTTTCTCGTCGCGACAGCCGTAGACAACACGTGGTATCTGGCTCCAACCCAAGGCTCCGGCACACATGGTACATGGCTCTACGGTGACATAAAGGGTACAATCCGTCAGGTATTTTCCTCCTAACTCATTGGCAGCAGCTGTGATGGCCTGCATCTCAGCATGAGCCGTTACGTCGTGCAGCGTTTCTGTCAGGTTGTGGGCGCGGGCAATGACCCGATCCTGACACACTACAACGGCACCAATAGGTATCTCACCCTCGTCGAAGGCCTGCTGTGCCTCAGCCAGCGCCTTCCGCATGTACATCTCATCCTTATTTTTTTCTTCCATGATGCAAAAGTACAAAATATTTTTTGTACTTTTGCAAGGTGGAATGGAAAATAGTGCATATTGACGAGACGGACTCTACCAACCGCTGGCTGAGAGAACAGGGTGGGGAAGAGAATGTGGTTGTGTGGGCTGACTACCAGACGGCAGGACGAGGTTGTGGCACGAACCATTGGGAGAGCGAGCGCGGCAAGAACCTGACCTTCTCCATGCTGCTGCATCCCCACGATGTGCCAGCGCAGAAGCAGTTCCACATTTCGATGGCTATCTCATTGGCCCTCTGTAAGGCGTTGGGACAACATATCGGTGACCTGAGCATCAAGTGGCCCAATGATATCTATTGGCGTGACGGCAAGATAGGCGGCATCCTGATAGAGGTTACCCTTCTGGGGAACAAAGTGAAGGACTGCATTATCGGTATAGGACTGAATATCAACCAGCGCGTCTTCCGCAGTGATGCACCCAACCCGGTGTCTATGTGGCAAATCTGCGAGCAGGAGACCGACTGTGAACAACTGTTGCAGGAAATTCTCCAGGCTTTTCAGGAGTATATGGGCAAGTCAAACAAGGATGAGTATCAGTCAATGCTCTATCGTCGAAAGGGCTTCCATCCCTATGCCGACAAAGACGGTGCCTTTATGGCTGAGATAATTGATGTCGAGGACGATGGCCATCTGTTGCTGCGCGACGACAACGGACAGCTGCGTCGCTATGCTTTCAAGGAGGTGACGTTTGTAATTTAAAATGGCGTGGTAACTTAATAACGAAATAAAATAATCGGAACTATGGCAAGATTTAAGAGAATTCTATTGAAGTTGTCAGGTGAGAGCCTGATGGGTAAGCAAGGCTATGGTATTGACCCTGAGCGTCTGAGTGACTATGCTCGCCAAATTAAGGAAGTCAGCGAGATGGGTGTACAGATCGGTATCGTCATCGGTGGTGGTAACATCTTCCGTGGACTGAGTGGCAGCCAGAAAGGCTTCGACCGTGTGAAGGGTGACCAGATGGGTATGTGTGCCACCGTCATCAACTCGCTGGCATTGAGCTCCGCCTTAGGCGCTATCGGGGTGAAGAACCGTGTGATGACGGCTATCCGCATGGAGCCCATTGGTGAGTTCTATACCAAGTGGAAGGCTATCGAGGCTATGGAGGCAGGCTATGTCTGCATCTTCTCTGCAGGTACTGGCTCTCCCTATTTCACTACCGATACCGGCTCCAGCCTGCGTGGTATCGAGATTGAGGCTGACGTGATGCTGAAGGGTACTCGTGTCGATGGTGTCTATACGGCCGACCCCGAGAAGGATCCCACCGCTACCAAGTTTGATGCCATTACTTATAAAGATGTACTCGCGCGAGGTCTGAAGGTGATGGACCTGACCGCCATCTGCATGTGTCAGGACAACAATCTGCCCATCTATGTCTTCAATATGGATATAGTCGGCAATTTGAAGAAAGTGATGGATGGTGAGGAGATTGGTACGTTAGTTTATAATGGCTAACTGCCCATGGTGATTACGCCTCTTCGAACTCGACATATTCGCCATCGGAGTCGTCGAAAATCTTGCGATTCTCGCGCTTCTCATGATGGTGGTCTATAATCGTTTCGCCCGTTGCCGTTTGCGTGTGACGGGCGGTTTGCTGTTTTGAGCTCTGATTGCTTTGAGTATTCTGACTATTCTGGGAACTCTGAGCATTCTGATTGCTCTGAGGCTGTGCGCGCTGGCTATACTGTTGACGCTTGCGTCCTACCTCGTCGCGGAACTGCTGTTCCCGTTTGTCGGCAGCTTGCTGGGCAGCTTTGTGGGCTTGCTTGATTTTTCTGATGACAGTGCCTCCAACTAGCATTCCGATGAATACAAGGAGAAAGAACACAAATAGCAATATTTCCATAATTTAGGCTTTTAGTAGTTTTGTTAGTTATTTCTTTTTCTGGGCATTTGCGAACAATGAGAGCATCACATACCACGCGATGATGGCTGCCAGTCCGCTGATGCCGAGCAATATGAACATCGGGATGCAGGTGACCAAAAAGATGTACTTGATTTCATTGCCCTTCCATCCCCAAGTTTTAAATTTCAGGGCGAACATAGGAATCTCGCTCACCAATAGCCAGCAGCTGACTAACATTCCGGTAAAGACAGCATAGTAATATATAGGCGAGGAGAGCAGCCATTCACCTGAGTCTGCAATCAAGGCTCCCCAGAACAATGCATTGGCAGGAGTGGGAAGTCCAATGAAGCCCATAGCCTGTCGTTCGTCAAGATTGAATTTTGCCAGTCGCAGGGCCGAGAAAGCCGCCATGATAAAGGCAGCGTATGCCAAATAGTGCCAAGGCAGGTGTTGCACTCCTGTCTTGAGGAAGTCGAAGATGATTGCTGATGGAGCCAAGCCGAAGGTGATGTCGTCAGCCAGTGAGTCCAGTTCCTTGCCAATGGGTGAGCTGACCCCCAAAAGGCGTGCCGACATGCCGTCGAAGAAATCGAATATCGCTCCGATAATGATGAACATCAGAGCCGTATCCCATGCCCCGTAAAGGGCCCAGTAAGTGGCAATACACCCTGATATCAGATTCAGGCAGGTGATGCTATTGGGAATGTGCTTTTTAATCATTGAACCTTGAGTTTTGAACATTAAGCCAACTTGGCGATAACCGTCTGGTCGCCCGTTGTGGGCTGCCCCATCGTGACACAAGCCTTGGCTGTCAGTGGCAGATAGACGTCGACGCGTGAGCCCAATTTAATGAAACCCATGTGCTCGTCAATATAGCACTCTTCGCCCTCCTTGGCATAGGTGACAATACGCCGAGCCATGGCACCTGCAATCTGGCGTACAAGGACATCCTCACCATCAGGTGTGGTAATCATGACATCGGCATGTTCGTTCTCTTCACTGGCCTTAGGAAGCCATGCCTTGTGGTAGTTGCCGTTCTGGTGGTGTACGAATTTGACCTTTCCGTCCACGGGGAACCAGTTGGCATGAACGTTCAGTGGACTCATGAAGATGCTGATCATCAGACGTTTGTCGTGGAAATACTCGTTTTCCTCGGCCTCTTCCAACACCACAATCTTACCATCGGCAGGAGCAACCACCAATTTGTCTGTGTCACCGTTGAAATAGCGGATAGGACAGCGGTAGAAATTCAGCATGGAAAGCCATACAAAGGCTCCGATACCACACGTTATAGGCATGACGAAATGACGTGCCAATGGGTGAATGGCCCCTAGAATATACCACATCAACAAATTGACGGCAAGAATGATAAGGCCGCCATACAGCAGTTCACTAGTGCCTTCACGGTGTATTCTTATTTTCTTTAATTTTTTGATTCTTTCTCCCATGGGAAGTTCAGATATGTTGACTTTCAATGTGCAAAGGTACATAATAATTATGAATTACAAATTAATATTTATGAAATTTTTTGGTAAATTCGCCTTTTCGTTGTATCTTTGAACCTCAAAAAGCGAAAATGGAAGATTTCATACATCTACATGTACATACTTATTACTCCATTCTAGATGGTCAGTCAAGTATCAAACGGCTGGTAGACAAAGCCATCGGGAATGGCATGCGGGGTATGGCGATTACCGATCATGGCGACATGTTTGGTATCAAGGAATTTCATGACTATGTCGGAGGCATCAACAAGGGACGCAAGAAGGAGGGGCAGCCACCTTTTGTGCCCATTTTCGGTTGCGAAATGTATGTGTCGCGTCATGGTTCCAAGTCATTACGCCGCGGCAAGGAGGACCAGAGTGGCTACCACCTCATCGTGTTGGCCAAGAACTATAAAGGCTATAAGAACCTCATCAAGTTAGTAAGCCGTTCGTGGGTGGATGGCTATTACATGCGCCCCCGTACAGACCGTGAGGACCTGGAGCAGTTTCACGAAGGACTCATTGTCTGTTCGGCATGTATCGCCGGCGAGGTGCCTAAGAAGATTCTGAATGGTGACATTGCTGGTGCCCGCGAGGCTATCGAGTGGTATCACCGGGTGTTTGGCGACGACTACTATCTGGAACTTCAGCGTCATGAGGTGAAAGACCCGTCCATCCGTGCCAACCGTGAGACGTTCCCCTTGCAGCAGAAAGCTAACAAGGTACTCATTGAACTGGCTCACGAATACGGCATCAAGCTGGTATGCTCGAACGATGCCCACTTTGTGGATCAGGAGAACGCTGAAGCTCATGACCACCTGCTGTGTCTGTCGACGGGTAAGGACCTGGACGATCCCACCCGTATGCTCTATTCCAAGCAGGAGTGGTTCAAGACTCGTGAAGAGATGAACGAGGTGTTCAGCGATGTCCCTGAGGCTTTGTCTAACACCTGTGAGATTTTAGATAAGATAGAAATCTATAGCATCGACCATGACCCCATCATGCCTTTCTTCCCCATCCCCGAGTCGTTTGGTACGGAAGAAGAGTGGCGTCGGAAGTTCACGGAGGAACAGCTGTTTCAGGAGTTCACCAGTGACGAGAATGGCGAGAACCAGCTCCCGCAGGAAGAGGGTGAGAAGAAAATCAAGAAACTGGGCGGCTATGACAAGTTGTATCGCATCAAGTTCGAGGCTGACTATTTGGCAGAACTAGCCTATGCAGGTGCCAGAAAACGCTATGGCACCCCTATTCCCAAGGACGTTGAAGACCGAGTACGCTTTGAGCTGCACATCATGAAGACGATGGGCTTCCCGGGCTACTTCCTCATTGTGCAGGACTTTATCAACTCTGCCCGCGACGAACTGGGCGTGATGGTAGGACCGGGACGTGGCTCTGCTGCAGGTTCTGTGGTGGCTTACTGCTTGGGCATCACTAAGATAGACCCTCTGAAGTACGACTTGCTGTTCGAGCGTTTCTTGAATCCTGACCGTATCTCGTTGCCCGATATTGATACCGACTTCGATGATGACGGGCGCGGCAAAGTGCTGAAATGGGTGGAAGATAAATATGGTCATGAGAACTGTGCGCACATCATCACTTATGCCACCATGGCCACCAAGAACAGTCTGAAGGATGTGGCCCGTGTGGAGAAGGTGCCTATTGCTGTCA
>Ga0310695_10008698_pt1 | contig 15548 bp, 23 predicted proteins | sample RumenRJG_04DNA_FD_203882 | JGI IMG/M metagenome (GOLD analysis project Ga0310695, IMG submission 203882) | Bovine rumen microbial communities from Lethbridge, Alberta, Canada - RJG_04 (v2) (version 2) | ecosystem: Host-associated > Mammals > Digestive system > Stomach > Rumen | place: Canada...
TAGTGAACTTTAACATGTTTAACCGTAAATCGAGAGAACCAGGGTATGTCAGACCCAAGGACTTGACGTTGCATGAGACGACGAGTGGCTGGCTAAAGAAGAGCGTGAGGAAATTCAAGATCTTCGTAAGTGCCAACAACCGGATGGAGCGCGAACGTGCTGCCACAGAGATTCTGCGACAGGCCAAGGAGCTGGCAGACCATCTAAAGAACACGAAAACCATCGAGGAAATCATGGACGAAGTGTGATTGACCATTGACCATTGAACATTGACAATTGAAGAGTATGGAAAAACTAGTAACGATTATTGATGTTGGCAGTTTCTCGGAACGCCAGTACCAGAAGCAGGATGGTACCACCGAATATTTCAAGAGTCGTGGCATCACGATGAAACGCGGTGGTGACACCTTCTATGGGGAGATGGTGGGCGAGTTGGCCTCGAAGAACCGCGATACGGAGTTCCAGCAAGGTTTGCCCTATATTGTAAAGGGATTCTGGAAGCACCGTACTTGGCAGGATCAGAACGGGCAGACACGACATGAGAACGCCTTCTATATTACAGACCTTCAGGTATTTTTAAACATTAATTATCATGTAATGGACCATGTAATTAATCATTAATGAAAAATTAATGGGTAATTTGGGGCATGAGGGATTTCCTGTGTGGACCAGAGTTGACTTTCGCATAAAATTTGTACCTTTGCACCCGATATGGGTGAAAAAGAGAACGCTTACGTACGCTTAGTACAATATATCCTGCCTCCCAACCTTGGGAAGAGTTTTGAGTTGGTAGACGTATCTGATGGGAAGATTGGTGACGAGTTGGTTCTGCATCTGTACCTTGATGAGAGGGACCTGCCTCCAAAGAATCGTACAGATCTGAGTCCGAATGGTTTCTATGAGGAGTCTCGTATTGACGACTTTCCTATCCGTGAGTATCGTACGGTGCTTCATATCCGCCGTCGCAGGTGGAAGGATGCAGAGGGACATACTGTATCGAACAATTGGAACCTGACGGCCAGGGGCACACGCATCTCTGAAGAGTTTGCTCTTTTTTTAAAAGAAGGCCTTAGATAGCCGTCCGATAGCCGCGATGTCGCTGCAGAAGCCTTATCATATCAAGGGCAAGGACTTCGAGCGTGCCTACAAGGACTACCTGAGTGATTTCCGGACATGGAAACATCTTGGCCATGCCAGCAAATACCTCATCTTCCCCCGCAACCTCGGGCCTAATGTGACCATCGACGAGACAGCCCTCTCTGACGGGGAACTATACACCATCATCTCCAACAAGGATGCGCATGGAGGCAAGGGGGCATTGATAGCCATCGTCAAGGGAACGAAGGTGGAAGATGTCGTAGAAGCCCTCAACAGGATATTCTGGTATGAGCGCAGCAAAGTGCTTGAGATAACAATGGACTTCTCTGCAAGCATGCATTCCATCGCCACCCAGTGCTTCCCCTATGCGATGATTACGCTCGACCGCTTCCATGTGCAGAAGGATTGCTACGATGCCATGCAGCAGCTTCGCATATCGCACCTCAAGGAAGCCAAGAAGGCTGAGATTGAGGCTCGTGAGCAGCACCGCCTGCGCAATAAGCGCAGCAAGGCTCATCGGAAACAGGGGAAGAAAGACCCTCGCGGCAGGAAGCCAAACAGAGCCAACGAGAGGTATGAACCGCCAAGGCTATCCAATGGTGACACACTCCCAGAACTGCTTGCAAGAAGCCGTTATCTGCTCATGGTATCCGCTGAGAAATGGACGCAAAGCCAGAATACACGCGCCAAGATACTCTTTGAACTCTATCCGGACATACAGACAGCATATTCGCTATGCCACTCGCTGAGGATGATCTTCTCTAATCCGAAGGCCACCAAGGAATCCGCCAGGGAAAGCATGAAGAAGTGGTATAACAAGATCGCTGAGTTTGAAAACGATGCGTTCAATACTGTTGCAGCTACCATCTATCAGAGAGAGGATGAGATACTTAACTACTTTATCAACAGGGCTACCAATGCTGCTGCAGAATCACTCAATGCTAAGATTAAGAACTTTAGGGCACAACTACATGGTGTCGCGGACGTAAACTTCTTCCTTTACAGGCTGTCTATGATATTTGGGTAGACACAGGAAATCCCTCATGCCCCACTAAATCAATAACAAAGGCAAGAACCTGCACAGGGAGGCAAAAGCAAAAGCACTCTCCACCAGTCAGGCTTCTCAGAGTAATAATATAGACCCCTATGCAGACACCATACACCGCAAGGATGTACAGTAAGATTATGATTTAGCAAATCATTCCTTTAATAAAATGAAATCCATCTATTACCTATTGTTCAGGAGAGTTTCAGCCCAATGGCCTCAGTCTCTCCTTACAAAGGTTTATTTCTTCTTTCCTACACTTTGAACTATTTCATAAATATTTTTAAGTGAATCAGGAATGATGATCTTAAGGCTAGAAGCAGCAGTAACTGCTTCCTTGCGCTTCATAGTTAACTCTGCTTCTACCTGAGACATCTTGTATTGATAAAGTTTCATAGCCTCATTATATTCAATGTTCTTGGTAGCAGTATCCTTATTGACAGCATCCTCAATATCATGTTTGATAGAGTTCAGTTCTGCTTGATATTCCCTATAGGTGTTCTGGAGCTGCAAGAAGGTATCTTCTACTGTTTGCTCATTGATGGAAGGAGTTCTGGTATAAAGCAGAGTGTCTCTTCCCTGACCAGTCACTGTATGAGGCTCAGAGATAACTTTTAATAGCTGCTCTCTTTGTTCAGCAAACACACCTCCAGGATGAATATACTGCCCAATGGTAGCACACACAGCTTCCAGATAGTAATATCTGTTTCTCTGCTTGATATTAAGAGTAGCTATATAGTCATCAGTAGTAATATACTCTTCTCTCTCTGGTCTGTCAGGAATATGAATATTGTAGTAGTCATAGTCACCATCTTGTGCTTCTTTAATAAGACGCTCTTTTGCACGGATAGCCTCTCTTAACCAAGAGATTAAAGACTTCAAGCTAGCAATATCTTTCATAGTAGACTCAACGCATAATACATTCTTCCAGCCTTCCTTAAGCAAGGATTCATCCTTACTGCCAAGGAGCTTGACTGTGGTAGTATAGAATATCATACTATTAAGGTTCTGTTCTGATACTCTGTACATTTCTTTTGCCACATTTGCCAAATAGTTGGCACTTGTTGAAGTAAGTCCTACTTCCCCAAAGAAAATCAAATCTTTTTCCATATTACATCGTCTTTTTAAATTTATTCACTATAAAATTGCCTAGTAATGCTCCTGATACAAAACAGAGCATAGTAAGAAGTATTGAGGGTATAATGATGTCCATTGTTATTTATTTAAGGGTTTAATTGTTATATTTGGATAATAAAGATTGTAAAAATGTGGAATAATAAACTGAAAATGCCTAATATTGCAATAGAATATTCCTAATAGATAGTACCAAACAAGAATAACCAAGTAGTAAAAAGTCTAATCTTTAGAATGTATTACCAGCATTTTAATGCTTTGCGGTGATGGGTATTGTTGGGGAGGTGGGGTATTAGAACCTCTTTCTACAAATACATAACAAAACCAGAATATTATTCTTTTGCTCTATCCTGAATAAATTTAAGCATCAGGACTAATATTGCCAGTATAAAACAAATCTCCATACACTATATATCTTATTATGTTATAGGGTGCTAAGTCCACATACCACAGGGTAAAAAAGAACAATGTAGTATAGAGTGAGGGGTAAGTCGCAAGGACTGGGAGAAAAAAATATAAAGGAAGTGGCACAAAACCACTTCCCTTACTCCTAACTCCAAAATCACAGGACTTAGATAATCTCACCACTGTAACGGACAATGGGGTCTGCACCTACCTTGTGCAATTCTTGACCCTGAATGGTGGAAATCCTCACTTTGTCACCCTCCTCATAGTCTCCCTTAGCCAGCTTTAACTGAACGGAAGTACCATCCTTGAAGGGAATCTCCAGTCTCAGAGCAGTGTCACCAGAGGCAAAGTCCACTGCTACTACAGTAGCCTCTTCACCATCAATGTTGTCATAGAGCTCCTGTCCAGGGAACTGAGCCTCCCAGATGTCCTTGAGGTTATACTTCTCACCAAAGGGCTTCCACTCTGAAGAATTGAACACTGAGTTAGCAGCTACTGCCAAGAAACTTTTTGCAATAATTGTTGCCATAGTCTTTAAAACTTTAAACTGTGAATAAATAATGTGAACTCTGACAAGGATTCTAAGTCAATGACTATTAAATCTCTGTCAAAAAAGGTAAGACGTGATATTTTGTTAAGAAACGAAAGTCCTGACTAGACTTTAACTAAAGAAAGAAAATAAATAAAAGAAAGAAAGGTAAATAAGAAAATAAAAGAAATGAAAAACAATAAAAAGGGAAATCCAACCACAAGGCCAGACTTCCCTTCTTTATCTAATAGTCAGTTAGTACAAATTCTCTTGTAACTCATGTACATAGATGAACCACTGATTGTTCTCCCAATCATCAGCATATCTCATAGCTGACTCTTTATCCCTGAATGTCTTCCAGTGCCTGTCAGAGGTATCCCTCTTAGAGGCTAATAATACTACATACTGCATATTATTATCTATTAGCCAGTATCTCATCAAACTTCTTAAACAATGCTTTGAATTCCTTAGAGTTAGTACCAACATGGAATTGATACATCAGTGCTGCCAAGAGTTCCACCTTCTCTGTCATAGGAATGCAGTAGAGGTGAAATGCCAAATCATCAAATCTCTGGACTGTTACATCATTGTAGTCCAGGTGCTGTAGGATAATGCCTGTCTCTGTCTTTGTTTCCATAATCTTAATGTTTAAATGTTAATTTACTACTATTGAATCTCTTCAGAATATTCAGCTCATACTCTCTGTTGTGTATAACACTGTCAAGAGCTTGTTGTGCCAGAGTCTCATCACCACTGAGAAGTCCTTCAGCATCAGATAGCCAAAGTTCCTCCTTATGGATTGTCATTACATACTTATCATTAGCCTTATTGATGATAATGTCATACTTGAAGTAGTTGTCTCCTGTGACAGGCTCATCATTATAAGTCTGAACCTGCCATTCCTTATACTGTACTGTTCTCATAATCAATCCTCAACAAATCTATCAAAGTGAATAATATGCTGATGTTCATCACATTCTACAATCATGCAGTCCTCATAGGTAGTACAGCATGCCAAAGGCCACTGTCTCATCCTGAAGTTAGTACCTTTCTTACAATAGTCGGAGAAATATTTCACCATATCGTCAAAGGCCTCTTTAGCCTTCTTATAGTCTGTAGTAGCTATCTTACAGAAACTACGGATGGAACTCTCATGCTCTACAAATACTGAATACACCTTGGGCTTCTTGAGGTACTCAATAAGGTGTTTACCTTGCATCCTACTCTCATATCCATTATATTGGATATTGTTTTCAAACCATTCAATGAAATCCTTCTCTGAGAGTCTTTCATACTCTGTGAGACCAGCTATACCAGAACAGTTGGTAATGATCTCCTTAATTCTTTCTTTTGTCATAATTGTTATTTTAAAGGGTTATTGAATAGCCCCGCCTGTCACACAGGGCTGTTGATTCTTATCTTAGATTACTGTACCAGTTGCATAACCATGCTTCTTGTCCAAGAACCTCTCCATGCAGAATGTGAGAGAGTTCTTATTAATCTCATCTCCCTCTTCAAAATCATTCTCAAAGGAGAGATCATACTCTACACCAGAGTCTCCCTCAAGGGGAATCCACATCTTCAGGAAGACATTGCCATCCTTCCTCTCCTTGGCTATAATCACAGGATTACCTGCTACATGAGCCATAGTAGAATCAATCAGTTCTGCATACTCCTGAAGATTCATCTTATCCTCTTCAGCTGTTTTCCACTCTCTCTTGATGTACTGTGCCTTTGCAAACACTTCCTTCATTTCAGCAATTGCTGATGCATTAAACTTTGCCATAATCTTGAATATTTAATTGTTATTGATATTGATATTAACTGGCTATTCTGTTTCCAAGGAGCCACCTCAGAGTCTTAGCTCATGCTATTATTGCTATCAGAGATCCCACTCATCACAGGCTTCCTCAGGAGAATACCCCAAGTTGTCCATGCAATAGATTACCTCTGCCTGAAGGCTGTACTTCTCAGCTTTAGCAATAGCTTCTTCTCTTGTCATAATTCTAATTATTTAATTGTCCAACCATAATTTCCGTAAGCCATCTTATAGGTAATAGCGGCCTGATAAGTACTGAACTTCCTCATCAGGTTGCCTAGAGAGTCATATACCTTATACATTACTTACAAAATACTTTTTCTGCTAAATCAAAGGTTTTTCCCCAGTTATCTTTAGAGTCAGTTACTACCTTGTAGAGAATAGTGTCATAGACCATATCTCTGCTGTAACCAAGAGTAGAGCAAGGCTCTATCTCATTCTCAAATGCCTCAAGGACATCAACAAGTGGAAGCTCAAGCATGTCTCTATCTTGAGCAAAAGCCCTCAGTGCTACCAAGGGCTTTTCAGGATACTGTTTAGGGTATGCCATAATTATTTATTATTTAAAGGGTTATAGTGCAGCTCACTTTGTGTAAGGTGGAGCTGCTTTACCTTATCAGAAGTTACATTTAGTGTAATGAGTGTTATATTCCTCAACAGTCAAAACCATCTCTTTACCAAAGATTCTGATAGTCTTGAACTTTGTCTCAAACTTACCATCAGAGGTAATCTTGGGAACATCAAACTTGATTTCACCTGAAATCATCAATCCACAGAAGTGATTGTGCTTCTCTTTCAGCATGTCAAGATGAGCATGCTTACTTGCTGTGTAATTCTCTGAACTACATACAGCATTACGATTAAATCTCTTTCTCATAATAGTTTTAGTTATTTGTTTACTACTCTAAACTCATTCCTGAGTTTGTTTTTTATCTGCCATTGTTCCTCTTGTCTGAGAGTTTCCAACTGACCATTATCTTCACAATAGTTAAACCAGCCAGTCCAGAGTTTCCCTTTGGCTGTCCAGTATTCATACCTCTTTTGTATCATGTTATTTCCACTGATTAAATTTCTCAATATCCTCTTTAGTCACAGTAATCTCAGAGTAACAGTCCAAGTTATCCAGATACTCACAATAGATTTCCTCTGCTTCAAGACCAATGTTATCTACCATGTTATTACAACAGGTTGTCATAATAGAAGCAACTTGACGATCCTTGGTATGCTGTTTATATTCCACAGTTCTACCAACATTGTAGCTCACCATGCATCCTACTATTAGCAGGGAAATGGCTGCTAGTGATTTAATTGTTCTCATACTTTACAGTTTCAAAGGTTTGCTACTATAATTCCTGTAATAGCTGATGCTATCATAGCAGTTCCAAGGATGGTTAATATCCATCCAAGGAACAATTGTCTTCTTCTAGTCATAATCAGCAATGATGATTCATCCACATTACATCCTGCATAATCTCAGCATCATAGTCAGAGTAATAGTCATCAAGCCATTCATCATACTCATCAGCAATAGCTTGACTAGCAATATTCATATAGTAATCAAGCATAGTCTTGTAGTCCTCTTCTGTAATACCCATGTCCTCAAGGAACAAGTTAAACTTGTAATTGATTAGTGAGTGATAGTCATCAATGAACTGAGTAGACCCAATTTTGTCAGCATCCCAAAGAGCCATAGAGAGCAATGTTTCCTCAAAGTCATCACACTCTCCAATACAGTCTAACTCCATAGCCTGTTGATTGTGAACCATCTTGACAATAGTTTCTACTGTCTCATCTACTGGCTTTTGCCAGTTTAGCTTGCTAGCAATCATCTGCATTGCTGTAAGCTCTGCTTTGTTGTACATCATAATTTTGTTTATTTAAAGGGTTATTATTGTGACAGTTGAACAATCCTCCTGCCAGTTGCTCAGGATGAGTAATTCCTGCTATATATCAGACAGGAATTCCTTCCTCAGCAAAGACTAGGGGGGATATACCCCAACCTGTCAAGGACAGGGGGAGGTGTGATGTGTTATCCCCAGTTTTTATACATATCAAAAAATTTTTAAAAATATCCCCGTCTTTACATACACAATTGATTTTTTTAGAATATGTCTACTTTTTATACATACAACAGATTTTTAAGAAAACTAATGTCCGAGTTCCTAATAGAATTTATGTGGGACTAACAAAATTTGTTAGGTTCTCCTTAGCTACTTTAACAATTTTATCTATTTAGCTGAAAATAATTGGATTATTATTTGGTTATGTCAGAGGAAATGCTTACCTTTGCACCGACCCTTGAGAGTTGTAGTCTCATGATCATCCTATTAAGGTCTAGTAGATATATAGAGGATTAGAAGTCGGGTTGTAGGTACAGATTGCAATATCATATAGTTACTGAGATTCACGGAAAGCTTAAACCCCGATAGGTCAAAAAATGCTTTGATATAAATCTGGTGTCCCGCCAAACTACAATGAACAAAGAGGCTGAGGGTAAAGAGGACTAGAGGGAAGAATTAACCGCCCAGAGGAAATTCAAAGTTAATGAGCGAAGAAAAATCCATAAGGGATTTCTTATGCTCAATTGTTAAATCAGATGAATCTCAGACTATACAGCTGTTGTGAAACACCTGGTGTCTACAAGAATAGAGATAAGAGAAGCTTAAGTGAAAGCTTCTCTTTCTTGTTTTTTAAGCAGTTTTGTTTCTGCTTAATTAGTTAATCCACTGTAATTTGCTGATTTTCTAGGTATTATTTTGATATTATAAAATTTCTTTCTACCTTTGCAGCGACAAATAGAAGTTTAACTAATCCATCAAAGGAATGAAAGGACTGAAGGAGTACATCAAGAAACATGGTAAGCATTTCACTGAGCAGCTGGCTTATGATGCTGCACTCAGTAAAAGGTGGAACAGAAAGCAGATAGAAGATGCTCTCCAAAAGAAAGTGTGGTATAATGTTACTGGCTCTACCATTGGTGATATTATCTACCTTGTTAATGAGTGCTATGATGACGGTCTTATTGGTGATGTAGTAGGATATAATAAGAAGTCAAAATGCATCTCTTATACCTTATTATATATAGGGGACTACAGAAACTATGGAGGAAAGCTTTTTGACGGATGGTTAGAGGATATAAGCCAACATGATTTCATCAGAGAGAATTTTGACTTTACACCTTATATATAAAAGAGGGAACCTTCACAGGCTCCCTTTTCTCTTCAATAGCATCATTATTAATTTAAAACTAACCGCATGAAAAACAAAAAATCACTATTCACTCTTTATCGAAGGCAAAGATAAAGCAAGAAAAATAATTTTCCAAATTACTTAAGAAGACTATTAGATACTAGGAATTACTAGTTGTTCATACTATCTTTGCAGCAGATAATTAAATAGGGTAGTATGGGTAAGTATTTATTTGCTGCAATAGTAGTTCTATTTGGAATAGTAGCCTTTGAATGGTATCAGTTGTCGGAGGTTAATGAAAAGTGGGAGACAGCTGAAGCTAATGTCAAGGCTTATGACTCTCAGCTTAGCTATGAAAAAAAAAAGAATACTGCCTTTAAGCTTAGTATTGAACAGTTGAACTATTTTAATGATTCTATACTTCAAGCTCTGAATGACACAAGAAATGAGTTGAAGATTAAAGACAAGAACCTCAAGGCTCTTCAAGCTGTCAAGTCAGGATTCACAAAAAGAGATACTGTTACAATAACTCAGGTAGATACTCTATTTAAGGAACCTACCTTAGCTATTGATACTATCCTAGGGGATCAGTGGTATAATCTCCAGCTAGGACTTAAGTATCCTTCTATGATTGCAGTAAAACCATACTTTAAGAGTGAAAAACATATTATAGTCTCCAGTAAGAAGGAGACTGTTAATCCCCCTAAAAAGTTCTTTCTTTTCAGATGGCTTCAAAAACGTCATGTAGTTCTGCATATTGATGTTGTTGAAAAGAATCCCTATGTTGACAATGAAAGTAGTAAATATGTCGAGATAATTAAGTAATGTTTTTTGTTCATAGTAAATTTTCGCTCCTGTCTGTGAAGATGGGAGTTTTTTATATTTCTATGTCTTGAACTGCATCTACCACTGTTTCATCCAAGAGCTTAGCATATATCTGTTCAGTGATTTTAGTGGTAGAGTGTCCACATATCTTTTTAATTACTTGAGGAATCACCCCCTCATTAATCAGAAGAGTAGCTCCTGTGTGTCTGGCCCAGTGGGTGCTTAATGGCTTATCTATACCCGAAGCTTGGGCTACTACTTTTAAATATGCATTATATTTCACGTTACTAATAATAGGGAGCTGTCCTTCATATTTCATCAGTATATCCCATGCAGGAGAAAGGATAGGTACTGTAAAGGGTTTCTTGGTCTTTTTGGCATTCCTGATATAAACTTTCATGCCCTTTATTTCCTTGATAAGACTGGCATCAAAGAGTCTTAAATCAGAATATCTAAGACAAGTATAAGTTTGAAATACAAATAAATCCCTGACTCTAGATAGACTTTCTGTACCCATAGGAGTACCTTTCAATCTATGGAACTCTTCAGAAGTCAAGCATTTGTCTATGCTGTCAACCCTTCTCCTCTCAATGTTAGTCCATTTGTAAGGGTTTCTATGAATATACCCATCACTGATTGCATCAAGGATAAAAGAGTTTAGGAATCTATGATAGTTATTCCAGATAGTAGACCTCTTGAGCTTAAGGTTTCTTAGGTATCTGTCATACTCGATGATGTTTAAGTCAGTTAAATCCTCAAAAGTAGTTATCTTTCCCCAAGCAAAGAAGAACTTGATAAATCTGTCATACCTCAGTTTGCTATCAGGCTCAAGGTTATACTTCCTGACTTCAGCTCTTTGTTGAAAGAAGTCTTTCAATGTTAGTATTCCTCTTCTTTTTCTTTCCAACTTTTCTGGAATACTACGGATGTCTATGTTATTATCCTCAATCATTTCTAGAATAATTTGCCTTACATCAGTCAGCAGCTTATCGAGTGTCTGGCTGATTTGTATGGCATCAGGACAGTTAGTTATAATTCCTTTTTTCCACTGGTTAGGATAGAGCATTATACCAGTAGAAAAGAATTTTTGTTTTCCTTCGAAGGTAATTCTAAGCTCTACAGCAGCCTTCTTACTGGGAGAAGCTATTTTTCTTCTGTCAAAGACAAATGATACTTGAGGATATTTGTTAATCATACTTAAAAAGAGTAAACAGGATGTTAATAAAAGAATTTTGAGTAAAAGTGTATTATTTGAGAGAGTAGAGTGTATTATATTTGTAATACATCCAACAGGAAAAAATAAAAAAAAGAGAGCCCTCTAACTGACTCTCTTTTAAGCACTTTGCTTTGCTAGTGAGGTGCCTGGCGGATTCGAACCGCCGTAGACGGTTTTGCAGACCGTTGACTAAGCCACTCATCCAAGGCACCGTTTCAGCGAAGAGAGAGTGATGCTTGCATCAACTCTTTTGAGCGTAGGTGTCTGACCAAGGTCAAGGCACCGTTTTCTTTAGCGGTTGCAAAGGTACGAATTATCTTTGATATCACCAAATTTTTTGCAGTTTTTTTTCAGTTCACAGCTCTTACAGGGGTCTCCATCGGCTCGAAGGGCGTCATATATGCGCCAAGAAGCATAGCCTAAGGCTAAAAAAAGGATGATTGCAGTTAAAATTATTTGCATGTTTAACTTCTCACTCTCTCACCTTCTCACTTCCTCACTTTCTCAATTGCGAAGCTTGCGAAGCAAAACTTTGTTGATGGCCTGAATCTTTCGTCCACCTTTCTCGATATCGCGCCCTATGTCCTCGCGTACATTATTTATATTATTAAAGAAGTCACTAAAGGCATTCAGTACCTGATTGGGTTGTCCCAAATCTTCAGAAACATCAGGATTTGCAAGAATGCGAATAGCTAAATGCTCAATATGTACGTCGATATCGTTGCCCGTCATAATTGGGTCGCCGTCATAATGGATGGCGCCAGGCTGTGTGCGGTGAATATGGATGCTGGGCGTACGGAAGGTATGAATCTTCGAGTTGTTGCGCAGTGTCTTCATAATCAGGTCGGCAGCAATCTGTGGAGCATCGAGTGCCGTAAAAGGTTCCATCACGATAACGTCCATCAAGCCGTCCTTCATGGTTGCACCCGGTGCGATATAGGCGTTGTTGCCATATTGCGACGCATTGGCACAGGCTATCAGGAACGCCTTATACTTTCTGGCACCCGTCTCGTCCTCAACCTCGTAAGTCTCCGGCTTGTATTTCAACCCCTCTTTCAACACATTTTCCACGTAAGTAATTGGACCTCGTTTGCCTGATTCAGCAAATTTCAGGGAAATAAAGGCATCAAAGCCCATACCGCATGTGCAGAAGAAGGGCAAACCATTGATAACGCCATAGTCAAATTCCTCAATCTGACAGCAGTTGATCATTTTGATGGCTCGAACGGGGTCGAGTGGTAGGCACAAGTGGCGAGCCAATCCGTTGCCAGAACCACAGGGAATAATACCCAAGGCAGTCTGCGTATGAACCAGCGAACGCGCCACTTCATTCACCGTACCGTCGCCACCAACAGCCACAACAACGTCAGCACCCTCATTGGCATAATGGCGTGCCAACTCTGCTGCGTGACCTGCATATTCAGTGAATACAACTTCATGACGGAAAACGGATGTGTCGAGATGTTCTTCTATCAGCTTCGGCATATCTTCTTTTCCGTGCGTACCCGAAATGGGGTTGACGATGAATATGATACTCTTTCTTGCACTCATTCGATTGCAAATATAAGAAAAAAGATGCAAACTAAGGTGGGAAATAAAAGAAATTTGATGAAAATGATTAAATATCTTGATTTTTGTTCTCTATTTAGAAAAAAATGTGTAATTTTGCAGTCTGAAAATAATAATAGTAGCTAAAGCTGCACCTATTTTATATGGGACAACTACAAGAAAAATACAAGCTTTATCGTGAGCCTCAGAAGTTTATGGAGGCTGACGTTTATCCCTATTTCCGTGCCATTGAGGGCAAGCAGGGAACTGAAGTTGAAATGGGCGGACACAAGGTCTTGATGTTTGGCTCAAATGCATATACGGGTCTTACGGGCGACCAGCGCATCATCGATGCTGCTAAGGCTGCGCTCGACAAGTATGGTTCCGGATGTGCCGGTAGCCGTTTCCTCAACGGAACTCTTGACCTGCATGTACAGCTGGAAAAGGAAATATCAGAATTTATCGGTAAAGACGATTGCCTGTGCTTCTCGACAGGATTCTCTGTCAATCAGGGCGTTTTGGCAATGGTTGTTGGTAAGGACGACTATATCATCTGCGACGATCGTGATCACGCAAGTATTGTGGACGGTCGCCGTTTGTCGTTTGCTCGTCAGCTGCACTATAAGCACAACGATATGGCCGATCTGGAGCGCGTGCTGCAGAAATTGCCTTACGAGGCTATCAAGCTGATTGTTGTCGATGGCGTATTCTCTATGGAGGGCGACTTGGCCAAACTGCCTGAGATTGTTGAGCTGAAGCATAAGTACAACTGCTCGATTATGGTTGACGAGGCCCATGGTATTGGTGTCTTTGGTAAGCAGGGTAGAGGTGTTTGCGACCATTTTGGACTGACAGACGAAGTAGACCTGATTATGGGCACCTTCTCTAAGTCACTCGCTTCGATTGGTGGTTTCATTGCATCTGATTGGGATACGATTAATTTCCTGCGTCATACCTGTCGCACTTATATTTTCTCTGCATCCAACACGCCTGCAGCAACGGCTGCCGCTATGGAGGCACTGCACATCATCCAGAAGGAACCTGAGCGTATTCAGGCTTTGTGGGACGTTACTAACTACGCCTTGAAGCGCTTCCGCGAAGAAGGTTTCGAAATTGGTGATACCGAGAGTCCTATCATTCCGCTCTATGTACGCGACGTAGACAAGACCTTCCTGGTAACTGCTTTGGCTTTCAAGGCTGGCGTATTCATCAACCCCGTTATTCCTCCCGCTTGTGCTCCTCAGGATACGCTGGTTCGCTATGCACTGATGGCTACGCATACGAAGGAACAGGTTGACAGATCAGTGGTTGCACTGAAGAAAATCTTCGTAGAGCAAGGAATTATCAAGTAAAGCAAGAAAAAATTGCCGAAATATTTGCGGGTGTCGGAGTTTTTTTGTACCTTTGCATCCGCTTTCAAGGCAACGAGGTGTAGCGCAGTTGGTAGCGTTCCTGGTTTGGGACCAGGCTGTCGCAGGTTCGAGTCCTGTCACCTCGACCACCTATATCGGAAAAGGCCGCTGATTCACAACGAATTAGCGGTCTTTTTTTTGTTTTTTCCCCGAAATCCCGTATTTTTAGGCTGTTTTCGGGGAAAAATGGGGGAAAAATAACGGGTGTTAGTGAACCTATTTTTACAAATTGAGTTCGATTCCTTTACAATTTTGAATCGTTAATTATTTATAAAAGATTGATAATGAGCAAAAACTCTCTATTTTTCGGACAAAAACGCTACTGATTTAATGCAACATATTGGTTGTATCGATAGTCATATCATTCTCTTTTCAAACTTAAAAAGGCCATCCTCCTGGTCAAACTGCTGCGGCATATTGGGGTCTGGGTGATGCTCGTTGAAAAACTCAACGGCATGGAAACCGCAACGGTTGATGTAGAAGTGGATGTTGCGGCGGTCGAAATACGGGGTGCAGGTTTCCCACACTTCTATCTCTGGATGCATGGTCTCTATGGCTTTCCAGATGGACTGGCCGATACCCTTGCTCTGAACACCTACTTTCACGTAGAGAAAGGCTAACTCTCCCATAGTACCATTAGCAGTAATGATGGCACCACCCACACGCTGACCATCCTCGCTAAAGGCTTCGTAAGCTTCGGCACCTTCTGCTTCTAATGACTGATAAAAGTCCTTATCTGGCAATACCTGCCACTGGTTTGTTTCTTCTGCATCTTTGTTATATGCCTCGAAACCATGCTGGAAGGACTCCTGCATTTCCTCTTTAAAGGCGATGGTATGCTCCTCAGAGAGTCTGATAAGCTTAATAGAATCCTTAAAACCAAAGAACTGTTTCAATCCTTTTCTCTCCTTCAAGTCATCTACGGTAAAACCATAATGTGTAGCTGCAGCAAGGGTGATGACACGTTCAAGGAAGTCATCGTAAGAAAGAGCGAACCACTCCTTGGGAATATCCACATCGATGGTTCCTCCGCCATAGTGACTGCCTTCGTTCCATGCTTCGTCAAACTCGGCTTCATATGATCCATCCTCCTTCTTGTTGAAGCAGTACCACGAGGCCCATTCTTCCATTCCCTCTACGTAATGGCCTACAAAATGCGGAGCAGAGTGCGATTTCGGCGAATAGGTGGCTTCGCCCTTCTTCGCGTCCCTGCGATAGATCATGAATTTCTCCATATGCATAAGTCGTAACCTTTTCTGTAGGCAATGTCCAGATACTTGTCCCAGTTTGTCTTTCTGGAATCACGTGCCTTTGACATTCCATCG
>Ga0310695_10008699_pt1 | contig 15548 bp, 16 predicted proteins | sample RumenRJG_04DNA_FD_203882 | JGI IMG/M metagenome (GOLD analysis project Ga0310695, IMG submission 203882) | Bovine rumen microbial communities from Lethbridge, Alberta, Canada - RJG_04 (v2) (version 2) | ecosystem: Host-associated > Mammals > Digestive system > Stomach > Rumen | place: Canada...
CCCCCCCCCACAAATACCCCCCCCCCCCCCCCCCCCCACCACACTCCTCGAAAAACAGTCACTCCTCTTCAATCTTCTGCGGGCCGCGGACACGCTCCTTCCGACTGAGCCCCTTCTTGATCTGTATGCTCACGCCGTCGCTCAGTCCTGTCACCACCGGCCGGCGCGTGTAGGTCGGTTTGTCGGCTGGGCCGCCGACGACATAGACGAAGGTGCTGTCGCCGCTGAACTCGATGGCACTCTCGGGCACGGTGAGCACCTTCCGTGCGCTGGCCAGCACAATCTCGGCATTGGCACTGTAGCCGCTGCGCAGGTGGAGGGAGGGTGAGCCGGCGGCAGAGCCGGAAGCTGGGTGCCGGGTGATGGCAGCCTTGATCTCGAACTGGTTGGCGCCGTTGCTCTCGACAGCCTTCGGCGAGACATACTCCAGCGATGCATCGAAGCTGACATCCTGCAAGGCACCGATGGTAATCTTCATCGGCATGCCCACCACGAGCTGGCCCACCTCTGTCTCGTCGATGTTGCCGCGGAAGATGAGGTCGTTCATGTTGGCCACGGAAGCGATGGTCGTACCGTCGTTGAAGGTGTTCGAGTTGATGACGGAGTTGCCCACCTTCACCGGAATGTCGAGGATGACGCCGCTGATGGTGGAGCGCACCAGGGTGCTGCTGGCCGATGCGTTCGACTTCGACACACCGTCGCGTACCACCTGGAGGGCATCGTCGGCAGCGTTCTTCTCTTCGCGGGCCTGCCGCATGGCCTGTCGCGACTTCTCATACTCGTCGGCACTGATCAGCTCCTTCTTGTAGAGTTCCTCCATGCGGCTGAAGTCGGTCTGTGCCTGCTTCAGGTTGATGGCGGCCAGGCGGACACGACTCTCTGCCGACGACAGCTGGCCCATGTCGGGAATGACCTTCACCTTGGCGATGACCTCGCCGGCATTGACATAGTCGCCGGCCTGCTTGAGTATCTCGGTGATGATACCCGATATCTGCGGCTTGACATTCACCTCGTTGCGGGGCTCTATCTTGCCTGTGACGACGGTCGACTTCTGCAGATCCTTTATCTCAGGCGTAAACTCGTTGTAGACAACTTCCTTGGGTTGCGATTTCTGCCAGAGGAATACAAACGTTCCGAGGAAGATGATGCCGATGATGGCGGCAATAATCAGTTTGCTGTATTTCTTCATCTTTATAATGCTTAATTATCAATGTTCAATGTCTGCATCGGCAAAGCCGACGCTTACTAGACTCAATATCATTCGTCGCGCATGGCATCGACGGGCTTGATGCTCATGGCGCGGGCGGCAGGAGCCAGTCCGGCCAGAATGCCCATAGCGGCGATGATGAGGGCGGCGAAGATGGCTGTCCAGAAGTCTACCTGGAAATGGGCCGTGACGATGCCGTCCTCGGTATTGCCCATCTCGAGCATCTGCAGGATCATCACACCGAAGAGGATGCCGCTCATGCCTGCCACGAGGGTGAGGACGACGCTCTCCGAGATGATCTGCGAGAGAATCATACGGGGCGTCGCTCCGATAGCGCGGCGGATGCCTATCTCTGTGGTGCGCTCACGCACGGTCACCATCATGATGTTCGACACCCCGATAGCTCCGGCCAAGAGCGTCCCCAAGCCAACGAGCCATATCAGGAAGTTGACCCCACGGAAGAGGTTGTCCAACACCTGGAACAGCACCTCGGTGTTGAACATCATCACACCCTGCTCGTCGGTGGGGTCGACGGTGTGAGCGCGGGCTACTGTCTCGCGGACACGCTGGCTCAGCGAGCTCATCACCACGCCCGGTCGGCCCGTTATGGCTATCATGTCCACCTGGTTGCCGCGGTTGTAGGTCTGCTGCATCAGCGTGATGGGCAGGATGACAGTAGTGCCGACTTCGTTGCCGAACGACATGCCGCCCGACATGTTGTAGTCTACCCCGACAATCTGGTAGTAGACCGAGTCGATGCGGATGCGCCGTCCACAAGGATCGCCGCCTCCGGGAAAAAGGTCCTTATAGGTTTTCTTGCCGATGACGCACACCTTGCGCCGCTGTTGCAGGTCCATGTCGTTGAGGTAGCGTCCGTAGTACATCTGCGGACTGTTGATGTGCTGATATTCTGGTGCGGTGCCGTTGACGCCTATCTGCGTCTTGCGGTCGCCAAAGTAGGCATAGCCGCCATTGCTGAAGAGCACGGGCGACACCACCTCCAGCTCGGGAACCTTCTGGCGAAGACGTTCCACGTCCTTGTAGTCCATCTGCCAAATGCGCCCCTTGCGGAAACCCTTATAGGCTTTTGTCGTCGGCTGTGCCCAAACCATAGCGGCATTGGTGGCGAAGCCGGAGAAGTTCTGGTTGAGCTTCTCTTTCAGCCCCTGACCGCCTCCGATGAGCGCCACGAGCATGAAGACACCCCAGAACACGCCGAAGCCTGTCAGGAAGGAGCGGCTCTTGTTGCGCGTCAGCGTGTCAAGAATCTCGCGGTAGCTGTCGATGTCTATTCTCATGGGTTTGCTCTTTTTTTCGCTTTTATATTCTATAGATATTGGGGGCTCTAAAGCTGATTATTCTGCCCGGAGAGCTTCGATGGGTCGGATGCGGGCTGCCTTCATGGCTGGCACAAGACCGGCGAACGTGCCAGCGATGACCATCACCATCGTAGCCTCAAGGCAGACGTCGAGTCCGACGGTGGGGTCGACGAACATTGTAGCCTTGAACAGTCCAGTATCGATGACGTCGTGCCCCAGGGTGGCATCCATATACTCGTTGGCCATGATACCCAGCAGCATGCCGATGTAGCCGAAGAAGGTGGTGATGATGACGCTCTCTACGATGATGAGGCGGAGAATGCTCCACGGTTTGGCTCCGATGGCTTTGCGGATGCCGAACTCATGGGTACGTTCCTTCACGGTGATGAGCATGATGTTCGACACGCCAACGATGCCGCTCAGCAACGTGAACAACCCCACAATCCAAAGGGCCATGCGAATGATGCTGATGCCGGTGTTCATCTGCATGCTCTGTGTGTAGCGGTTCCATATCCAGATGCTACGCTCGTCGTCGGGTGCTGCCTGATGATTGGCATTTAGGCGTGCACGGTATTTGCTCTCGAACTGCTCGTTGGCCTGCTGAGTGGGTAGGCCATGAAACGTAAACTCGATATTGCCCACTTCGTCGCTCTTGTTGAACATCGTGTTCAACGTGGAGTAGGCCGTATAGGCATTGCTTCGCGCGTTCTGCGGTTCCTGATAGATGCCCACCACGCGGAAGGCGAAACTGCCCACCTCGACATACTCTCCGACAAGGCCTTTGACATCTTTGGTCAGTTCGGCAGCCGTCTGGTCGCCTAATACGAGCACCTTGCGCTTCTCGTCCAAGTCAATCTTGTTGATGAAGCGGCCGTAGAGCATCTCGGTCTTGTCGATGCGATTGTGGTTGGGATAGACCCCCGTCAGCGTTGTGTTGATATATTGCTGTCCGTGGCTGATGGTCTGAGCGTATTGGTCTTGTGTGGCTCCCGTTTCATCGATATTGGCGCTGAACTCACTTTCGGTTGTTTGCAAGTCGCGTTCCTTCAGGCGGATGTCACGCCCCTCTTTTAGCCCCTTGTAGGGCTTGCTGGTCTCACCACCGAAGATCTTCATCGAGTTGCTCAGGAAACGAGTGCTCTGCCGCAGCTGCGCATTGATCAGCCCATTGCCCGCTCCGAGCAGCACGATGAGCATGAAGATGCCCCAGGCCACGGCGAATCCCGTCAGGCCTGTGCGCAGCTTGTTGCGGCGCGCCGTCTGCCATATCTCATTCAATAACTCCATCCTTGATCCTGATGATGCGGTTGGTCTGTTCGGCCACGCCTGGGTCGTGGGTTACGATAATCTGGGTCATGCCCTGCTCGGCGTTGAGTTGCTTGAGCAGCTGCATCACCTCTACCGATGTCTTCGAGTCGAGCGCACCCGTTGGCTCGTCGGCCAGGATGATGCGCGGGTGGGTAATTAGAGCGCGAGCGATGGCCACACGCTGTCGCTGACCGCCCGAGAGTTCGTTGGGATAGTGGGTTGCCCAGTCTAAGAGTCCGAGACGTTCGAGATATTCCAACGCCATCTGGTGTCGCTTCTTTCGTGACACACCTTGGTAAAACAGTGGCAACTCTACGTTTTCTACAGCTGTCTTGAACGATATCAGGTTGAACGACTGGAAGATGAAGCCTATCATCCTGTTGCGATATTCGGCCGCCTTGCGTTCGCTGAGGTCGCGAATAAGCGTCCCCGACAGCCAGTACTCGCCCGAGTCGTAGTTGTCGAGGATGCCCAATATGTTCAGCAGGGTCGACTTTCCCGAGCCGCTGGCTCCCATGATGCTGACAAACTCACCCTCGTCGATGTGGAGGTTGATGCCTTTCAGCACGTGCAGGGGTTGTGCGCCCTGGTAAGTCTTGTTGATGTCTTTCAGCTCAATCAATGCTATCTTTTATTTATGAAATGATACAATAGGGTCGAACTTCTCATCTTTAAGACGCAAAGATACTACATTCTGTTGAATCAACCGAGCTGATGCCATGCATTATTAACATCTTTTATGTCTATGTCCAGAAGTTTCATCTGGCGGAACAGTTCGGGGAGCTGGCGTTCGAGAAACTCCTTGCGCCGCGATTCGAGGATTCGTTGGCGTGCATCAGGCTCCACAAAGTAGCCCAGCCCCCGCTTATTATATATAATATGTTCGCGCGCGAGCTGCTCGTAGGCCTTTACTGCCGTGTTGGTGTTTACCTGCAGCAGCACGGCATACTCGCGCACACTGGGCACGCGGTCCTCGCCCTGATATGTTCCGGCGAGGATCTCGTCCATCAGTCGGTCGGCCATTTGCAGGTAGATGGCCTTGTCGTTGTTGAAGTTCATAGGCGTCATTTGTGGAGTGAAGTGTTGAGCCATTTACCGCTGACCGCCTGCATCCGGCAGAAGCAGCGGTACGAGAGGACGACGTTGAGCACCGTCAATAGGAGAAGAACTGCCGTCATGATGGTCTGAAATTGTTGGTTTTGGTTCCATACAGTTTCTATCCAGTCCATCGATGCGTCTGGCAGACAGTGAAGTCCTACAATCGCAAGGATAAAGAGAAAGAACAGGAAGCCACTGGTAATGACAAACTGCGAACGACGAAACAGCGACCCACCCAATAAGTAGAGCGAGACACTCCAAAGGTTTGTAACGAAAAAAGACAGACTGCTAAACCAGCAGAACGTTTCCCAACAATTGGGCAAGCCCGAATAGAAGGGTTTGGGAGTATCGGCGATGAGCAGCCCAATCAGCCACAACAGCGAAGCGCGAAGCAGATCGCCCACGACGAGGGCCAGCAACATGCACAACGGCCACACTATGAGCGAGTAGACCAGTGCCGAGGCATACTTCTCGCCATTGCTCGCGGGCAGCGAGAGCAGGGCGATGCGCCGTTGCTTGGTCTTGGCGAAGTCGAAGGTAGACGAGGCTGCCACCAACACGGCAATGCTCAGCAAGAATGCTGCAGCATTCACAGTAAAATTGACACTTGCAATATAGCCACTATCCATGCCTATAACAACACCAAACACCTGGAACAGGAAAATGCCGATGACGGAGCCTGTCGTCCAGCGTAGCAGCGTGTCCTTGTTCTGCACAAGATACCACTTGAGCACCTGTGCGAAACGTTTAAAACTGAATGTATTCATTGTCTTAAGTCTTTTTTGGGGTTAAACAATAGCACCTGTAACGGTAGCGTTGAACAGCAGCTCCAGGTTGAGCGAGGTCTCAGCCATTCCGGCTTTGCGTCGAGCGACGACCGACTGTCCGTGAACGGAAGGCTCTGCATAGACCACGTCTTTGTCGTCGGCACCTGCCGCACGCTCCTCAAAGACGTATTTGTCGCAAAGCTCAGCCACCGATGCATTGAGCATCAGCTGGCTCTCAGAGAGTATCAGCACGTGGTCGAGCAGTTGTTCCACATCGTGAACCTGATGGGTGGAGATGATGACCATGCGGTCGTCTGACATGTGGTTGGCCACCACTCTGCGGAACTGGCTCTTCGAGGGGATGTCCAGTCCGTTGGTCGGTTCGTCCATCAACAGCAGCTGCGTGTTGGCCGAGAGGGCGAAGCTCATGAACACCTTCTTCTTCTGTCCCATCGAGAGCTTGCCGAGATGCAGCTGATCGTCGAGGTCGAAGTCGTTGAGACATTCCTTCAGCACCTCGCGACTGAACCGCGGATAGAAGGGTGCGTTTAGCCGGATGTACTCATCGAGTGTCACCGATGGCAGGTCGAACTCTTCAGGCACCAGAAAAATCTCGCTCAAAGTCTGCGGCAAACGCCTGCTGCTGACCACTCCATCGACCGTCACCGTCCCTTCTTGTGGGCGGAGCAGCCCGTCGATGAGGTAGAGCAGCGTCGACTTGCCCGTGCCGTTCTTTCCTAATAGGCCATAGATATTGTTAGCCTGCAGTTGCAGACTGAAGTTGCGAAAAACCTGCTCGCCTCCGCCTGCATACTTGAAAAACATGTTTTTAATCTCAATCATAGCGTTGTCATTTCGTTAAAAGGTTCTTACTTTTTGCCAGCAAAATGAATTTATTATAGTGTACTACTACAATAGTACACCGCAAAGGTATGCACTATATGGTTATCCACCAAATATTTTCACAGTGAATAACATAAACAGGCTTATATTTAACGTTTGTTTAGGGTGAATCTCTCGTAGAAATGACTCGAACAAGAACTGTAGGTGTATGCTAATAATGCTTTTTCACCTGCAGCACCTGGTCGCAATAGTCGACAACGGCAGGGCGATGAGTAATGAAGATGATGGTCTTGTCGTGGCGCGAAAGGATGTTCTGCAGCAGTTGCCGCTCGGTCTCGGGGTCGAGGGCACTCGTAGCCTCGTCGAAGAGCATGATGCTGCCACTGCGCAGCAAGGCGCGGGCGATGGCAATGCGCTGTGCCTGTCCTTCACTCAGTCCGCCGCCACTCTCGCTGCAGACGGTGTCGAGTCCCTCTGGCAGGTCTAACACAAAGTCGGCACAAGCCTGATGAAGGGCTTCGCGCATCTCGTCTTCCGTCGCCGTGATGTTGGCCAGCCAGAGGTTGTCGCGGATGGTGCCGCTGAGCAGCGTGTTGCCCTGCGGCACATAGATGAAGTTGCAGCGCAGCCGGGGCGACAACGCGCGCGTTACCTTATTATTATAGATGGTGGCCTTGCCTTCCGTCGGACCGAGCAGGGCCAGTATGATGCGGATGAGCGTTGTCTTGCCTGCTCCCGTCTCGCCCATGATGGCGGTACACGACCCAGGATAGAAATCGAACGACAGGTGGTCGATCACCGTGCCACTCTTTTCGTCGTATGCAAACGTGATGTCCTCCAGCCTTACACCGGCCGGAGCTTTCAGTTCGATGGGCGTACCCTGTTCCTCCAGAGGGTCTTCCTCCAGTTCCATCAGGCGTTCGGCCGCCGTGAATACGCTGACAAATTGCGGCACCAGCTTGGCCAGGCTGCGTGCCGGACCTTGTATGCGGTTGACCAGTTGCAGAAAGGCCGTCATGCCGCCGAAGGTGAGTGTGCCGGCCGACATGCGCAGGGCGCTCCAGAGGAAGGCCACGAGATAGCCCAGGGCGAAGCCGAAGTTCAGGATGAGGTTGCTCATCACACTGAAGGCTGTGCGCTTCACCACCTTCTGTCGCAGTTCGCTCTGCGTCGTCTCTAATTTGTCGACCATCGCCGCGTCGCTCTCCATCGTCTTGATGAGCATGCGGTTCTGAATTGTTTCCTGCAGGACGCTCTGCACCTTCGAGTCGCTGTCGCGCACCTGACGTGTCAGGTAGCGCATCTTCCTGACGTAGTAGCGGCTGACGAGGATGAACAACGGCAGCATGGCAATGATGATGACCGACAGCCAGCGGTCCATCGAGAAGAGGTAGAAGAAGGCACCGAGGAACATCGTCAACGTCGAGATGGTGCTGGGGATGGTCTCCGTCAGGAAGTTCACCACGTTGTTGACGTCCTTCTCCAAGCGGTTGATGACGTCGCCGCTGTGCAGCTTCTCTTTGCCGTGCCACTGCGAGCGCAGGATACGGTCGAGCATCTTCTGCTGCATGCGGTTCTGAGCCTTGATGCCCAGGATGTTGCGCACCCAGATGCTGGAGATATGGATAGCGAAGTCGGCCAGGATGAGCATGCCCATCGTGGCAACGGCCCAATAGAGGTCGCCCTCGACAGAGTGGGCGGCCACATCGATGGCATGCTTCACGGCCCATATCTGGCTCAGGCTCACCACCACCTCCAGGAGTCCGAGCGTGGCGTTGATGACGGCCTGCAGACGGTTGCCCTGCCAGGCCCGCCACAGCCAGGTCAGTATCTCGCGAATCTTATACTTGAAGTCTTTTTTCATATTTGCATTATTTGGAGCTCGTTGTGCTGTTCTTCAGCTCCTGACATCCTGACCCCACATCATCTTCTGTCGCAGGGTGTCGATATAGCTGCGGCCGCAGCGTTTCACGATGAGCACCTCGTGGGCGGCACGGCGAATGGTGAGGCGCGTCAGTTCGTGACACTGCTCCGACCGTCCGTCGATGGCCACCAGGTACTGATGGGTGCGGCTGCGGACGGTCAGCCCTACCTCGCTGTCGGCCGGAATGGCGATGGGGCGGACGTTCAGACTGTGCGGAGCAACGGGTGTCAGGCAGAGGATGTCGGCCCCTGGCATGACGATGGGTCCGCCGTTCGACAGCGAATAGGCCGTGCTCCCCGTAGGCGTGCTGACGATGAGTCCGTCGGCCTGGTAGTTGACAAGGGATTCGCCATCTATCTGGCACTCGATGGTGATCATCGAGGCATTGTCGCGTTTCAGCACGGCGATGTCGTTCAGCGCAAAGGGTTTGTCGAAGAGCTGGCCGCCGTCGCCTTGAATCTCTATCACCGAGTGGCGTTCGAGGGCATAGTCGCCGCGGTGGACAGCCTCGATGGCCTCAGCCGTTTCATCGCTGCTGACATCGGCGAGGAACCCCAGCCTGCCCATGTTGACGCCCATGATGGGTATCTGCTTACTGCCCACCCAGGCAGCCGTCTTGAGCAGCGTGCCGTCTCCACCGAGCGAGAGGGCCATGTCGGCTTCAAAGCGGTCGTCGTCAATCAGCCCGTCGGGCTTCATGCTTACCTGATGGCTCTGGATGGCAAACGAATAGAACTCGCGCTCGATGTACACCTCGTCGCCATGGGCGGCAAGACAGTCGAGCACACGCTGGATGCTGCTCGACTTATTGGTCTGGTGGGTGTTCCCAAAGATGGAAAATCGCATAACTACCTGGTTTTTGCGTGCGAAGTTACGCATTTTCCATGAAACGACAAAAATATTTGTTTAAAATGAAAAGAAAAGCATGCGTGTTTGCGTTTTTTTTTGTATCTTCGCAGCCGAATCATTCATTTGCTAATACAGTAGATTATGAAAAAAGTATTTCAATTCATGGCCGACGGCTTCGAGGACATCGAGGCTCTGATACCGGTAGACGTACTGCGTCGAGGCGGCGTAGACATCAAGACAGTGAGCGTCAATGGCTCGAACATCGTGGAGAGTGCACACGGCGTGCAGATGGTTGCCGACCTGACTTTCGAGGAAGCGGAGCCGCTGCTCAAGGATGCCGACTTGCTGATGCTGCCCGGCGGACTGCCCGGTGCCGACAACCTGAATGCCCACGAGGGGCTGAAAAAGGCGCTTGTGGCACAAGCCGAGGCAGGCAAGATGGTAAGCGCCATCTGTGCCGCACCGCTCGTGCTGGGTGGACTGGGCATCCTCAAGGGCAAGCGGGCCACCTGCTATCCTGGTTTTGAGCATACCTTGGAAGGTGCAGAATATACGGCCGACCTGTGGACCATCGACGGTAACATCATCACGGGCGAAGGACCGGCTGCCGCTCTGCCCTACGCTTATTCGCTGCTGGCCCTGCTCGTCAGCGAGGAGAAGTCGCGCGAGGTGGCCGAAGGCATGCGCTATCTGCACCTGATGGAGGCAAGAATGCTCTGATTGAAGAGGAGTTAGATTTTTTTTGATGACTGACTACGCTATTATTTTGGCGGGGGGCAAGGGATTGCGTATGGGTTCTGACATACCGAAGCAGTTCCTGCCCATAGGTGGTATGCCCGTACTGATGCATACCATCCGCCGCTTTCGTGCCTACAGCGATGAGCTGAACATCATCCTGGTATTGCCCAAGGAGCAACACGACTACTGGGCGGAACTCTGCAGGCAGTATCAGTTCGAGGAAAAATACGTAATGACAACGGGCGGACCGACACGCTTCCATTCCATCCAAAACGGACTGAAGCTCATCCCCGACGATGCTGAGGGCGTGGTGGCCGTCCACGACGGTGTGCGGCCTTTCCCCTCGCTTGAGGTAATCGGCCGATGCTTTGAAGCAGCCCGCAGGACAGGGGCTGCCATCCCCGTCGTCCCTGTTGTGGAGACACTGCGACAGATACTGCCCACCCAAGATCCTGCTGCTCCAATCCCTGCCGCCGTGCCCTCCCAAGGTCCTATAAGTCGCTGTATCACAGCGACCCCCTCAGTTACCGTCCCACGTGACGACTACCGCTTGGTGCAGACACCGCAAGCCTTCGATATCCAGCTCCACAAACAGGCCTACCGCCAGCCCTACAGCGACAGCTTCACCGACGATGCATCCGTTGTAGAGCATTTCGGACATGCCATCACGCTTGTTGAAGGCAACCGTGAGAACATCAAGATCACTACACCCTTCGACATCGTCGTGGCCTCCGCCCTCCTGTCAAAACAACCTATTCCCTGATGCTGGACATTCTTGAACAAGATATCAAATATGTACCCGGAGTCGGACCTCACCGGAAAGAAATCCTGGAGCGCGAGCTGAACATCCATACGTTTGGCGACCTGTTGGAGTATTATCCCTACAAATACATCGACCGCAGCCGCATCTACACCATCAGCGAGCTGTCGGGCGAGATGCCCTACGTCCAGCTGAAAGGGCATATCCTCAGCTTCGAGGAGTTTGAGCAGGGACCGCGCAAGAAGCGCATCGTAGCCCACTTCACCGATGGCACGGGCATCGCCGACCTCGTCTGGTTTGTCCGGGCACAACAGCTCACGAAAGACCTGAAGGTGAACACCGACTATATCGTCTTCGGCAAACCAGGCATCTATGGCGGACGCTACCAGCTGGCCCACCCTGAGATAGAGCGGGCCTCGGAGGTGCAGCTCTCAGAGATGGGCATGCAGCCGCACTACAACACGACGGAGAAGATGAAGAAGATGGGGCTCACTTCGCGCACCATCGAGCGCATCACGAAGAGCATGCTCGAGCGCATCACCACACCGCTGCCCGAGACGTTGCCCCCCTTCATCGTCAACCGCCTCCACCTCGTGTCGCGCGACACAGCTTTCCGCCACGTCCACTACCCTAAGACGGCAGACGAGATGAGCCATGCCCGCCAGCGGCTGAAGTTTGAGGAACTGTTCTACGTTCAGCTAAATATATTAAGGTATGCCAGCGACCAGCGACGAAAGTATCGGGGCTATGTCTTCAGCCGCGTGGGTGACATCTTCAACACCTTCTACCGCGACCACCTGCCCTTCCCGCTGACAGGGGCGCAGAAGCGCGTCATCCGTGAGATACGCGCCGACATGGGCAGCGGACGGCAGATGAACCGTCTGTTGCAGGGCGACGTGGGCTCAGGAAAGACGCTCGTGGCCCTGATGTCGATGCTCATCGCCCTCGACAACGGCTATCAGGCCTGCATCATGGCTCCTACGGAGATTCTTGCCGAACAGCATCTCACCACCATCCGTGACTTTCTTGGCGACATGCCCATTCGTGTGGAGTTGCTCACGGGCATCGTCAAAGGAAAGAAACGGCGCGAGGTGCTGCAGGGAATCGCCGACGGTACGGTGCAGATTCTCGTCGGCACACACGCCGTCATTGAAGACACGGTGCAGTTCCTGAGGCTGGGGTTTGTCGTCGTCGACGAACAGCACCGCTTCGGCGTGGCGCAGCGTGCCAAGCTCTGGAGCAAGAGCCAGAACCCGCCTCATGTGCTCGTCATGACAGCAACACCCATCCCCCGTACATTGGCGATGACCATATATGGCGACCTCGACGTCAGCGTCATTGACGAATTGCCGCCAGGACGTAAGCCCGTCGTCACCCTGCATAAATACGACAACCAGATGATGTCGCTCTACCAAGGCATCCGTCAGCAGATCCGGCAGGGCCGACAGGTGTACATCGTGTTCCCCCTCATCAAGGAGAGCGAGAAAATCGACCTGAAGAACCTCGAGGATGGTTTCGAAACTCTGCGGCAGGCTTTCCCAGAGTTCCGTATGAGCAAGGTGCACGGCAAGATGAAACCTGCCGACAAGGATGAAGAGATGCAACGATTTGTGGCCGGCGAGACCCAGATTCTGGTGGCAACGACAGTCATCGAGGTGGGTGTCAACGTGCCCAATGCCTCGGTGATGGTCATCCTCGACGCACAGCGGTTCGGACTGTCACAGCTCCATCAGCTGCGTGGCAGGGTAGGGCGCGGCGCCGATCAGTCGTACTGCATCCTCGTCAGCAAGTACGAACTGAGCAACGAGACGCGGCGACGCCTCGACATCATGTGCGACACCAACGACGGCTTCCAGATAGCCGAGGCCGACCTCAAGCTGCGAGGCCCCGGCGACCTTGAGGGAACGCAGCAGAGCGGTATGGCCTTCGACCTGAAGATAGCCGACATCGCCCGCGACGGACAGCTCGTCCAGCTGGCCCGCGACGAGGCACAGCGCATCATTGACGACGACCCGGAATGTCAGAAAGCCGAATATCAGATGCTCTGGAACAGGCTGGCCGCATTGCGTAAAACAAATATAAACTGGGGGGCTATTTCATAAAAAAAGATAATAAAAACAGCCCTTTCTCTTCTGTTTCAATATTTTATTGTACCTTTGCAGCGATTTTTTCAACAACGATTATGATATACAATAAAACGATAAAAGCCCTTGCACTGACCGCCTTGATGGCTCTCTCTTCTACACACATTCAAGCTCAGGATCTCCTGGCCCGCCAGGCTCCCGTAGACCGCAAGGCAACAAAAGTAGACACTTTCGCACTGAAATCGGTTATCGAACGCGAGCAGGCTAACTCTGCCGTAGCTCAGCTCTACACCGAATGGAACAACAAATACGCTCACCGCGCTACCGAACTGCCCGACTCGTTCCGCATCGACCTGCGCCACTTCTGCATGCCCACACCGAGCCGCGTCATCACCAGCAACTTCGGACGTCGCTGGGGACGTATGCACAAAGGACTCGACATCAAGGTATATACCGGCGACACCATCCGCGCTGCCTTCGACGGCAAGGTGCGTATGGCACAATACGAGGCCAATGGCTACGGCAACTACGTCGTCATCCGCCACAACAACGGACTGGAGACTATCTACGGCCACATGTCGAAACACCTCGTACGCGAGAACCAGGAGGTAAAGGCAGGTACGCCCATCGGACTGGGTGGCAACACCGGACGTAGTACGGGTTCGCACCTCCACTTCGAGACGCGTCTCTGTGGCGTAGCGCTCGATCCGGCTCTGATGTTCGACTTCAAGGCTCAGGACGTGACGGCCGACTTCTACACCTTCCGCAAGAAGGCCTCGCATGCCGGTCGCACTGTAGCCCAGCGCAACAACAAGACAACGCAGGCTAAGGAAACCACAGAGCAGCCAGAGGTTGCAGAGAACGAGCAGGCTTCCGTCAAGACCTCTCGCGAGGCGACTGTCCGCAATAACAAGCAGCAGCGCACCCGCGAGCAGCGCCGACCGAAGCAGAAGAACTATACGGTGAAGAAGGGCGACACGCTCTATTCCATCGCTAAACGCAGCGGCATGACCGTCGACCAGCTCTGCAAGATGAATGGCATCAAGAAGAACTCGAGCATCAAGCCCGGACAGGTCATCAAGCATTCGTAACGAACAAGCATCCAGTGCTTCATACACATTGTCACAGCACTCAACCCCTCCAGGCTGAGTGCTGTTTGTTTTCCCGCATTTGTATTTGCCGCAAATACAAACTTGCGCTTACCATATATAGTCGTTACTCCTCCCCGTTCAGCCGAATTTGAAATCCCCATCATCACCCCCGTTCAGCCGAATTTGGAATCCCCATCATCACCCCCGTTCAGCCGAATTTGAAATTCGGCTGCAGTGAGTCGGGGATTTGAAATCCCTATCATCCGTAATAGTCGCTATGGTCCAGTCTCCTTTTCTCCTATAAAAAGCTAAGATGCCCGCGCCGCCCCTCTTCTTCCGAGGAGCCGGCGCGGGCCATCTGCACTTACATCTAAAAATATATGCTCAGAAATTGAAAAAGCCTACAATTATTTCACCGTAATCTTGCCCGCAAGCAATTCTTCTCCTACCAGGGCGCGGAAATAGAAATCTTGCGTATTTCATATTCATTTCGTTTTTAGGTATAAGTGTGAATCATCAAGAACGGATGTCTCCTCAATATCATTGAGTCTTAACGAGTCTTTCCACAAGTGGCAGAAAAAATAGCGTTGGTGTTCTTGGCCTGTGATGTTAGCTTTTAACATGAAGGCGAAAGCATCTCGATCTTTGAATTCTTCGTCGAAATTGAGAATAGAATAGGAGCCGCTTAGCTTCGTCTCTCCACTTTGGTAGGTTACGCTACTGTCGTTGTAGAATTCCAGCGACGTATTGGGGCCACTCCACTTATTTGCTCCAGTCTTTTCCAACACCCACTTCCCTTTAAGAATTTTTTTTGCAGCCAAACGGCTCTGAAGCAGATTGTCAACCTGTTGGTCGTTGTCATCTGAACATCCGACAAACAACGTCACCATCAATAACATAAGGATCTGGATTGAATACTTTTTTTTCATAATAATTATCAATTAGGATTTTGATACAATAAAAATATTTTACTCCAAGTCAATCACACCTGTGAACAGGTACGTGTCGTTGGATAGCTGCAGCGTATAGCTGCCCGAGAGGGTTGATGGCAGGGCGCAGAACTGCACGCCTGCGGCGACGTAAGTCTGATAGACAACGGTGTCGTTGTCGTCCAAGAGGGTGAGCGTGTACCCGCCGTGCTGCGACCATATATATAAGGTATGGCCGTCGAGGGTGACGTACGGGGGGCGGACGGGTGACTTGGGATAATGGTTGCCCAGATTTCCGTCATGATTGTAGCAGCAAGTTAAGTTGACAACTTCACCTACGACTTCATCGGCGGCGGGAGCTGCACTCATAAGTAGGACGCAGCATGTAAATAAAAGATTTTTTTCATATGGTACAATATTAATTAGTAAAACGATGGTGCAAAATTATCGAAAAAATCGCAATCTACCATCATTTTACGTAACAAAAACGTAACAAAATGCAACTGTTACGTAACAGTTGCATACAATGCGGGACTATCTTCATAGAGATGGGAGTGCTATGACAGCGACATAATGAATCTGTCGAAATCCTTGGCTCCACCCGTGGAGTCGGGGGATAGCTTTGTGAGCA
>Ga0310695_10008701_pt1 | contig 15546 bp, 12 predicted proteins | sample RumenRJG_04DNA_FD_203882 | JGI IMG/M metagenome (GOLD analysis project Ga0310695, IMG submission 203882) | Bovine rumen microbial communities from Lethbridge, Alberta, Canada - RJG_04 (v2) (version 2) | ecosystem: Host-associated > Mammals > Digestive system > Stomach > Rumen | place: Canada...
CGACTGATGGCGCGACTCGGCAGAGCTCATGCAAGCATGGCTCTGCGCTCGCTGCTTCATCAGTTCTGGTCAGCGTAGTCCCACTCGTCGGGCTCGGAGTTGATCTCCAGCACAGTACCCTTGGTAGGCATCTGGAACGAGCCGGTATAGACTCCGTCGTTCTCGGTCAGCGTGATACGGTTGCCGTTGACCTTGGCAATAGGCTCCTTACCCTCAACAGGCACGACGCCGATGTTCACGTTCGAGCCGGAATGCACCTGGTCGTTGCTGTTGATCTCCTGCTCACTGTCGTCGGTCACGGTCGAAGTGCCGTTACCGTACTTGTAGATGACCAGCCTGTAGTCACCCTCCTGACCCTGCTCGGTGCCGCTCTGCGAACCGCTGTTGCCGCCAGTGTTGGTGCCTGATCCGCTGTTGCCACCGGTGTTGCTACCTGAGCCACCGTTCTGCGAAACGCTTCCGCTCTGCGACTCACCACCGCTCTGCGAAGATCCGCTTCCGCCCTGGCTCTGTGACCCACCGGTGTTACTGTCGCCGCCCGTCGGAGTCGTTCCACCGCCATTGCTACCACCATTGCCACTCGTCTTCGTTGTGGCGCTGGCCTTCTTCAGCGTAGCCTCCAGGTTCAGGCTCTTGGCAATCAGTTCGCCAGTGGCACGGGCACGCAGTTTCACGCCCTTGATGTTCTTCGACACGGTGAAGACGTCCTCACTCACGGCACCGCCGTTGTTCTTGATGCCCAGAGAGAAGATGGCAAGGTCGGCAATCTTCACGTTCTTACCCTCCAGCAGCAGTTCCTTGATGCACGACACCATGTCGGTCAGCATCCCTTTGATGGCGCCCTTCGAGTACGGTGTGTTGTGGTTCGACATGTGTTCGGCCAGCGCATCCAGGTCGATGGTCTCCTCGATCACGGGGAAGGCGAACCATTTCCCGAACGCCGGAGACTTCCGGTTCTTGTTCTGTTTCAATACATACAAAATCATAATCGTTTAGTTTTTGTGTTGGTTTCTAATTTCGAGGCTCATGGCTCAGGCTGCGCGCATGGCCGTCGTCCCTTTGCCTCCTCAGAGTGTTTCTCTGATGTGGCAAAGGTACGAAATCCCAATACCGCTAATCGTGCGCATCATGCGCACCCATACGTTACGATGCAATAAACATAAAAAAATAGTCCCCAACTGAGGACTATTTGTATAAAGACAGGAATAAATGCTTTCTAGATGCAGTTTCTATGGATTAAACTTTACCCCACACATTTCCCATCTTCTATGCATTATGAAACCAAATCATAATAAAACACTAGATTCCCGGTTTCACGTAATTTATTAAGTACTTCAGGCTTCATTCCGTGAGCTAAAAAAGAATATTTTGGATCATCGGGATTTGAATGAGGTAACTCCACCTTCTCGTTATTCCAAAATTCGAATGGACCTCCTAAAATTACAACATCAGAAAGATCTCTTGTGATAAAAACCAAACCTTCTGACTTTTTCAGAGTTTTGTCATCACCATCCATATTAAAATAGATACATTTTCTAGCCACTTCGCTAGCTCCATGCAAATATGTAGACCCAACATAAGTATCTGACAACTTACCTTTTATTGTCTTTAATATCAAACTCTTCCAAAATTGAACAATATCGACATGTTCATCATTTTCATACAAGTTATATTTGGTACCATGTTCATCAACTTGAAGAGACTCTGTTCTAATCATTGTCGGCTTATTCAAACCACTGTCACTAAATACTTTTTCTGCCTCGTCTTTATTCTCTTCATAAGCCTTATAATATTGCTCATCTCTTGAAAGAAGAAGACAATGGTCAAGTTTCTGTTGCTTATAAGGATTCATACATGAAATCATAACGAGACAATCCTCTTTCGAAATCTTGGTTGCAAGACAAAGGCTATTTGTTGGATATACCAATTCCTCATGGAGAACATGATCATCGAAGTCCAAAGACAGGCCTGATCTTAACATTTCCAGTTCACTTTTAACCTGAGCCGAGATATCTGCTTTGAACTCATTATAATCCCTTCCATTGTATTTCCAACAACTTCGAATTGTATTTCTGGCTTTTTTGTAATCTTCTGAATCATTTGGTGCAGCTTTTTGCCAGAACAAACCTACTTTCCTTACCTCAGTAAATTCAAAAAGGACATAGTGGGATGATCTCAAGTTCACAAAAGGACTTTGAGCCAAAAAATCTATGGACTTATTTAATAAAGGATACTTCTTTTCAACATAATCTACCAAAATATTAGTGTCAAGATACATGTTAACCCTATATTGTTCTTCAACGATAGTAGCCATATTATTTCAAGAATTCTTCTATATGTTTCTTAACAAAATCTCTATCAATCACTTCACCCTTTTCTTTTTCCATACATGCTCTCTGTAACAATTGGTAGCAGATTTTCAACAAGAACCTTGGAGATCCCTTTAATTGGAAGTTTTTCACTTGCAGCATTTCATCGAGCCCAGATTCATCAAAAGGATATAATGAATCATCATCCTTATTAATACGAGCAACTGACAAATAATTCTTCACAACAACTTCCAACCCATTAATATCCAATGGTTTCAAATCCACAATACTACCTTTTATTCTTCCTGCTAAAGGTGGGGAATATGATTCAATAATTTCAAGTGCTTTACCAGTCATAGCAAATACTGAACACCAATTTTTTTCTCGGTCAATGAGAAGTCGCAGATTTCTTAGATAGTTATCAATATCTGTCTTTTTCAGTCTCTCTGCAGTAATCTCCTCAAATTCATCAATCAGAATAAAAAAGTCGGTATAGCCTAGCTGTTTACAAACAATATTCACAATGGCCTTTAGTATATTCACTTCACGCTTATCAAGTTCTTTCACACTACCAGATGTGAGCATGTCCCATGATTTGGATATACCAATTGTTTCGGAAACTATGTCATAAAAATATGTAGCAACAACAGGCGAATCTGTTTCTTGCGTATAACTTTTAATCATATGGTCTTTTAGACTTTGAAGAAGCTGTTTCTTTTCAACAGAATTCTTTTTATAAGTAATGGCATCTACCAACTCCTTGTAGTTCTGAACAGCAGCAGTTAGAGATGGTTCTGGCGCATCACCATCAAAATGTAAAACAGTTTGAGTGACATGAGGTGATGCAAGAAAAGACCTTTTTACGTCTTGATTTTTATCCAAATACTCAATAAAAATACCCCATAGGTACTTCCTGAAGTTTTCCACTCCAATCTGCGTAATGATGCCGCCTATAAGTTCCGCCAACTTTTGACCAGGGTTATCAATATATACAACGTAAGGTTTTACAGTATCGCTCTTTAAGTTCTTTAAAAGATACTTAATAAACATAAGGGTCTGGGTTTTACCTGATCCATAATCACCTCTGACTATAAGGCTCATGTATTTATCTAGGTTTCCTTTATCTTGTAACTTTTTAGAGAACAAAGCGTCGCTAATATAATTTACTATTGTCGTCGTTGCTTTGTCATCTACTGGGGTTAATTTCTCAACCACCTTATCAGATTCATTGATAATGGCTATTCCAGATTTTGGGAACGGATTGTATGATAGCCCAAATTTATCTTCAAGAGCATTCTTTTGACTTTCTACACTATTAAGTCTTTCTAAAATATCCATATAATTATAGTTTTAAAAGGTGAGTAATATATGTATTCCCTATTTTGGGAAAAAGGAAATCTTCTTTTTCATTGACAAATATCGCAGAAGTACTCTGTGGCTTGAATATACTAGAATCGTCTAAGCACTCCTCTACGATTTTATTCATAATATCCTCAATTGTAAAACGCATTTTAAATATTACAGTATAAATTATGTCAGGAATGTACACATATGATCCCTCCATTTCATCAACAACAAATCGAAGAATAGAAAAATCATCTGGCATTTTCCGTATGAAATAAGCTACACTTAAACCCTTAACAGTGGGTGTAGTTGTCACCCCAAAAGGTTTCAATGGGTATTTTTTTATAAAGCCTAGCGTTACGCCCCATTTTATATATACATCCCAAAATCGTGTAACATCTGCATTGTGGCTATTTATGGCTACAACATTTACTACTGGCTCTGATTTATTAATGAAATGGTCTGTATATTTACCTGAACTTGAATATGATATGATAGGGGTAGAATTCACCTCTAGAAAAGAAGCATCAAATTCTTCTCTATTATCAATAAATAACTCATGAAACTCCTTAAATCTGCAATAATCTAAGAATAATTTTTTAAAAACATCTTTTTCAATATCACATAATTCGTCATTAAAGTTTATAACTTGAAATAGGCCATGTTTTGAGACACAATAACCTTCAATTGAAGAAATCAGATTAAAATTTTTAAGAGCATTGACTAATTCTAATATATTTCTCTGAGTCCAGGCCTTTCCACTCCTTGATTTAAGTCCAATGTCTACACACAACCTGTAAAGGTTTGGTATGGAATCAACCACATATTTATCACATAAATAATAAATATTCCTCAGGTCTTCGAGATAGTAAACATTAAAGTAACTCCACCTTTTTCCATTTACAGGTTCCTCTTGTGGAGTAAACTCATTGTAAGTGGCAGTTTTTAAGTTTATATTTTTGCCCATACAACATCAGTTCCCTAAGACCAACAAGTTTTCCGAGAGTTCTACATTGTGCCTTGTTTTAATTTTCCACTTGTGCCCTCTCTCACGTATCTTGTATATTTGATAGTCACCAAAACCAACAGATTGAGCGATTTCACCCAAGTACTGAGTTGTTGGTATATAAACACCATACGGAGCAGAATCACCCAATATAAGATATGCTTTACTTCCTTTTTTTAGTACCCTTCTCATCTCAATGAGTACTCTGAACATATCTTCAAAGTAATGCATCATCAAAATATGAAAACTTTTCTTTCCTTTCCTGTCTGTTGCAAATGCTTGAATACTGTTGTACTTTTCTATCAGTGCTGTCATCAGTGATGCATTAGCCAAAGCAAATTCTGATTGACAAAATTCATCAAGATGAAAATCAGCATCTTTGTAGTGCGTAGTAGCACCTGTTACTAACTGATGTCTGATTTTCTCAGTAATATCATGCCAGTTCCTGGTTAATTCAAAGAAGTGAGTGTGAACTTTCGACACTTCACCATAATCCAAATTATTTAGATAAGGAGGAGATGTGATACACAAATCACAGCAGCCCTCTTTTATCCTGTTATTTTTCTCACGAGAGTCAGCTTTATAGACATCAGCCATTCTCTCATGATGTGGCATTGACTCTAGATCATTGAGCATCTGTTGGGCTATAGAATTAAACTTACCTAAAGCATCACCATGACCTGCTAAGTTCTTAGAACGGACGATGTAGGGTACAGCAATTGGGTGTAAAGCTGATTTATGGAGTGTTTGGCTCAATGCCAGATTAAGAAATAATTCATATTTCTCATCATTTAAAGTTCTAATAGCATCCCTGAGCAAATAGAGATTCTTTAATGTATCATCATCATAAAGACTTACAAGTAATTCGTGATACTCATTCTGAATATCATTTTGAGCATGACTCAGTACATAGCTCATTACTGATGCAATATGATCGTTACACTGATTTCTCTCAATATCCCAATTGAGTTTGGCATTGATAACATCACACATTAACTGCTGACTCTCATTTCCCATGGAATGAATTCTTTTCTTTTGCGCAGCGACAAGTGTTGTACCACAACCTGCAAATGGCTCATAGATACAATCTGGATGCCTTTCCATACCATCCACAATCAAGTCTACGAACTTATAAGAAAAACCCGCTGTAAACTTGTACCAGTTGTGAATAGCACTTTTTGCATTGTCCTTTGCCGACCCAATATTTGCTTCTAGCATCCTTTTATGTCAATAGAGTATAAACCCAAATTAAAATACAACGCTGCAAATCTACTCATTTTTTTGCAAATCTCAAAGCGTTTCTAACAAAAAATGAGGTTTTACCCGTTTTTTGCTACATTTTTGTGACATAATGTACTCAAATATCAATCATTCCATACCTTCTTCTTTGCTGTCACTACTAGTCTGGGAAACATTGCCGGAAACGCTCTTCAAGCAGATGCAGTCTCTCAATGAGTGCGTCAAATGCGAGGGAGGGACCAAACACCATAGTGCTGCGCATAGCCTCGTAATCGTCTCTCCACTCTTTCATGAAGTCTGCCGGTGGTACAAGAACTATGCGCTTCCTGATGTCGGGTGTATAGTCAACATCCCTCATGCTGGTGAACACCTGGCGGTGATGACTGATTGACTCCCAAAGTTCATCGTTGTGGATGGTCGGCTCGGCAAACGGCTCGTCCATCATCTTCTCCAAGTCATACAGGTGTCTGGACTTTCTGTTGGCGTGCCAACCTGCATTGGTGGTGAACAGTTCATGCAGCAGGAATACTTTTTCCAAGAAGGTCTTTTCGATGACAGCCGTAGGGATGAACGGATTGACGGAGGCTGTGCAAACATCGGGGAATGACGTTTCCACGAGGCTCTTCACTTGTACCGAGGTCGTAGGCTCTATCAGTGACCGTGCGCCAGTCTCTAACATGACTCGCGGCTTGATGTAGTCGAGAGATTCGCGGAAGAGACTTGGGTATTCGATGAAGATTTTTCGCGGCTCTGGGTATGTGGCATCACCTTCTCCGTCAGGCTCGGCAGTGGCTGAAAGTTCCGTAAGTCCATGCTGGCGGAATGCCTCTTGCAACTCGCCGAGGAAGGTGTCACGCACGAATGTGGAGGACTGTTTCCTCAACTTCTTCAGTTGTTTCTTGGTCAGATCTCCCTCCAAACCGAAGTAGGTACGGTCGATGGCAAGGTCGATGTCTTCAGAAAAGCGCTCGATTTTACCAAACACCTTGCTCAATGAGGTGCCACCCTTGAAAACCAGTCTGTCGGCAAAGGGCAGGGAAAAGACGATTTGCAGGATTGTTGTCACCCACAAATCCTTTTCAACGGCCTGTGGCGGTATATGTTTTGCCCCAGCCACATTCTGCAAGGCGGCTATCTGTTCATCCTTTGTAAGTTCTCTCCAGTTTATCATGATTCCTTGTTCACAATCTCGTTCAACATTTTCTGAATCCACTGCGGCATGAGTTTCAGGTCACTTTTGATGTCATGCTCTTGGATGTAGTCGTTCAGAAAGTTCCTTAACACGTTCTTTTGCTCGTCTGTCACATGGCCGTTGCCGATGCTTTTCAGGGCCAGACAGAGGGTTGCCATCGTCTTGTCCTTAAATGCAAAGTTCTTGGGAACCCCACGCTTAAACTCAATCGTGGTGTTTCCTGCTGTCAGTTTCCTGGCAGAACCGTTTGTCAGGAAAACGATTTTCATGGGAACCTGCGTAGAAAGGCCGAAGTAGTTCTCTGCGGCAAGTCCCGACATCAGCACCTGGGCATGGTCACGCCTTGCTATGGCCTCCGCTATCTCCGTTGGGCTAGGGAACACGGGGCCAAACTTGGTGACGGTCGTCTTCAGATAGACACCGTTAGCCAGACGGACAAGTTTGCCCTCCCTGACATAGATGGAGAGCAGGTCGCCAATGTAATCTTGGTCATATTCAGGGAAGTCTGACGCAAACAGCAACGACTTGTCCTTTGTTCGTTTGAACTTCTTTTCAACTATCTGAGATATAGTCATATCGTTATTTGAATTAACATTTATTCGCACCGAAATTTTTGCAAAATTACGGAAATTATTTCAAACGAACAAATAATTAAGGAAAAACTTTTCTTTTTCCCACAAATACACCCTCGGCGGAGGCGGGAAGCGGGGGCCGAGGGTGAGGGTATGAGTGACCTGGGGGATGTTACTCAAACCAGTCGTCGTAGTCGGGGATTTCGTTGGGCGGGGTGGCGTCGTAGGGACTGCCCACCAAGATGTTTGCCTTATGTTTCAACACTATGACCCTGCAGGTCGGTTTCTCGTATGCTCTCTTTTTCATTGCTGTGCCCTCCATTACTTTACGATTATTTTACGTCCATTATTGATATAGATGCCCTTGGTGCTGGGCTTGCCGCTGAGGCGGACGCCGTCGAGGGTGTACCATGCCTCGCTGTCAAATGATACCTCGCCCGTCGTGGTGTCGAGGGTGCCGATGGCGGTAGTCTCGCCGCTGGCCGAGACGAGTTTCACGGTGATGCGCTGCGGCAGTTCCTCGTCAGCCGCTGCGCCGCGAGTCATTCCGCGGGCGGGGGCATAGTCGAATGGCTCTACCCACTTCAGGTAGCACGACGTGGGGCGTATCTTTGCGCCGACTTTTGCCCTCACGAATTCGCCAGCCTCGACGAGTTTTCCGTCCACCTCCTTGCTCGCTCCTGCGAAGCCATACACCTTGCCGACTTCCTCGAAGTGCTCGGTCTCGCTCCAGTAGCGCGGCTGGTAGGTGCCTTTGAACTTCCAGTGGTTCCAGGGCATGCCGTCACCATAGTAATACTCCGTCTCCTTCTCGCCGCCCTCGTTGCCCTCGGTGAAGATGGAGATGCCGCCGCTAACATACATGGCCCAATGCTCCGTGCTCTCGCCGGGCACGTAGAGGTACGGATGGTTGGCCTGCAGCGTGTTCTCGACCACCTCGTTCGATAATGTCTCGCCTGCTTCTATCATCACGGCCACCCACTTGTGATCCTGATTCTCCTCGATGCCCTTGAACTCGTAGAACTTCCCCGACGGATTTTCGTTGGATCCAGCCAGCGTGATGCGGTTCCTCGTGAAGTTGAACGGCAGCATGATGGTCACGGGCTTTCCAGCGGTGAACGAGCGGTTATAGCGCAGGCTCTCCGTCCACAGTGGCGACGTGATGTCGGGGATGCCGAGGGGCGCGTCGTCGTACTCTATGATGTAACTCTTCACCCCGCTGTAATCGTAGTGCTCCACCAGATCACCGTATGTCGGCGTGTAATACTTGCCGTCGAAGACTATCATGTGGCCGTAGGTCTGCATGAAGCGGTGGTTGGTCGGGTCGCCGAAGTGGGCGAAGTTGGTGGGGGCAGTGGCCGATTCCACGGCGGGCGAGCCTTGCTTCAGGCCGCGCGTGCCGACGTAGAAGCAGTTGGTCAGTTTGCCGGAGCCTTGATAGTTGGTGCGGTGGAGGAACGTGCTATTCTTGTTGTTCTCATTTCCCCACCATAGTTCGTGCTTGCCGCCGTTGTTGTCGTACTGGCCGTGGATGAAGAGACAGTCTTCCAGTATGGCATATCCGTACTCCGACATGGCGCCGATGAAGCCGCCGCAGCCATAGGTCGTGCCGGAATAGTACGGGTTGTAGATGAGTCCGTCGAACACACAGCCCGTGATGTGGCATTGGTTGTATTGCGAACTCAGGAAGCCCACGAAGCCGCCGTGTCCGGCATTGCCGCTGTAGGTGCTGCTGATTTGGGTGCTCACGCGGCAATTCTCGATGGTGAGGTTGCCGTTAGTCAAGCCCACCATGCCGCCACAGTTCTGAAAGTCGCCAGCCTGAATGCAGCCCGTTGCGTGGAGGTTGCGGATGGTGGCACCGTCGGTACAATAGAACGGTGCGGTGTATTGTCCGACGGAAGTAGGGTTGAACGTCAGCGTATAGCCTTTGCCGTCGAAGGTGCCTTTGAACCGATGTTCATAGTTGCCCGCCATCGTCGCCGTCACGGTGATGTCGTTTGTAAGTTCGATGGTCTTGCCTTTGAAACCGTCTATCGATTTGTCGAACAGGATGCGTCGGCAGAAATAGTCCCAGCCTTTGGCGGTCTTGATGGTGTAGGTGTCGCCGCTCTCGTTCTTCGTGATGTCGTTTTCATTGAGCGGGAAGTTAAATGTTGCGCTGAGTGTGAGAATATCCCTGGGCATAGTGAATGTATAGGTGCCGTCGTGGTGGTCGGTGATGCCGTTGCCAAGAGTTAGCGTTGTGTTGTTGCCTGTCAGGGTCAGCATCTCCACACTTTCTCCCAATTGCGGCGTGAAGGTGATGGTCACCACATCACCGTCTCTAAGCGCGGTAGGACTGATACTGAACTGCGCATAACTATTGTTGACAGTCGCGTCGTAGAGTTCGAAATCCTTGGTCAGCGTGTAGTTGTTGCCTCCGACGGTGACGGTGACGCTGGCGGTATAAGCGCCAGACTTATAGACAAACATCGCTGAGTTGATTGTCTCGCCAGTACTCTTGTATGTGTAGGTGATGGTACCAGCGGTGGCACCGAGGCCAGTTTGATTGTTAAACTCCATCAAATTGAGCGATGGTGCATCGAATTGAAAACCGCTGACTGATCCGTCGTTGGCCGTCAGCGTCAGCGTGGCTTGGCGGTTAGTGAGGCTGCACTCGTGTCCCGCTCCGTTGTTGGTGCATGTGACGGTCAGCGTGTTGCCGTTGACCGACGGCGTTGAAAACGTGTGCTGCGGGTCGGCTGGCACCTCCTTCTGAAAGGTCACACTGATATATCCCGCTGTATGCCATGCATCGTTCGGGGCAAACTGGAACATTTGCATCTCTGGTAATGTGCTGGATGCAGCCCGGAATATCAGTTTCAGCGGTGATGAAGACGTGACGTTCATCGTGCCCGTATAGGTAACGTTGCCTGAATAATTACTCGAATTACCCGACGCATAGGCGGTTCCTCCGGTACTCTTGTTAAGCAGACTGCTCATGCTCGTGCCAGCATACAGGTTCATTCCCGATTCTTCAAACGAGAAATTCTTGATTTCCACTGCCGTCACCGTACCCTCAATGTCGGGAAAACTAATCTCCGTGTTGTACGTGCTGGTCACCAAATTATACTGATAGGTAGCAATTCCAGTACGGTCGCTGGTTTGTTGCCATATCATGTTATTGTTCAACACCATTCTGTTGCCAGCGGTGTTTGACAACGTACCGCTTGAGACGCTACAACCTGTGCTCATCGGCCAGGTTACAGTCTCTTCTACTGTCACAGCCCACGCCGTTTGCGCCATCGTGAGCATCGCGGCGAGGGTGAGGATGAGATTGAATGATAGTTTCATGTGTTTGAGCGTTGCTCGAACATTCTCACACTCGGCAAAGCTCATGCGAGCATGGCTCTGCTCTCGTTTAATTGAATGTTTCATACTCCTCATTTTGTTTCTTTTTTAATTGTTCTTGTATTATGGTTACTTTATAATTCTCTCATCAAAGTCTGGTAGGGGGAAGCACTATCGGTATGGGCATAAAGAAAGCGCAGGCCCCGTCCATATTCTCACTCAGGCCTGCGACAGCCCTTACATCCTACGGAAGAGTCTGCGCTTGAAGCGCACACTCCAATGGATGTAAGATCTTGCTCGTAAAATCTCTTTCGAGGTCGCAGTTCGAGTGAGAAATTGAGCAACAAAAAGATGTGTTGTAAAAACACGCCTGCAAAGGTACGAACTTTCCATGAAAATTGGTCACGGAAGATGTTTTTTTTAGTCATTTTTACCTATTCAACATAATATATCCCACATTCAAGTCCACAAAATGGACTTTTATAAACGTACAAATTTACCAATTGCGGCACAAAAACGCCCTCGGCGGAGCCCGAAAAATGACTGCCGAGAGTGCATTTCTTAAACTAGTTAAAGAATTTCTGCCGTTTTCCCCTCATTTTTTGCCAAACGTGCCACTTTTCTACGGCTCGCCGAGGTACTCGACGATGTGGCGGACGGCCTGGGGCGAGAAGAACTTGGCATTCTTGCTCTGGTAGCAGCCGGCGAGGGCGTCCACCAGCGGCGGACAACGCTTGATCCACTGCGCGAGGTGGTTGGTGGCCACGTGCGGGTCGCTGTCGGGGAAATACAACTGAGCCAGTTCGCTCTTGGGGTAACTCTTGATCGTCATAACAGTCTTGTTTTCAGTGCGTAAACATTATACTTTCGGTGCCTAAACATCATACTTCCGGCGCCTAAGCGCCATACTTCCGGAGGCCGTCGCCGACCGATTATGAAGGATATGAAGGATAGAAACCAAACTTTTATATAAAGGAAAACATTTAGTGGCCGACTAAATAATTTCCTATAAGGGAAAGTTGCAAAAACCTCCTTCATATCCTTCATACGCCATCGGTTCATCAGCCCGCCACCCCGTCGTCAGAACGGCAGTTCGCCCTCCTGCGGCTCGCTTGGTTCGCCCTCCCGCGTGTCGGTCATGGCCAGCGTCGCCTGTATCTGGTCGAGCGGTATCTGATAGACCTCGAAGAAGTTGCCCTGCATGGTGTGCACCTTCCTGAAGCCGAGGCTGGTCATGATGATGCCCACCTTGCGCGTGGAGAGACCGCGCCCCACCACGCCGCCGTTCAGGAACTGGCAGATCATGCCCGAGTTCATCAGCGTCACCTTCTCGCCCGCCGAGGGCCTGCGCAGCCGCGAGCGTATCAGTTGCTCCTCGTCGCTCTCTATGCGGAAGGCCTCGTTCTGCCGCTCCACGCGCCGCTGCTCGTCGGGGTCGAACCAGTAGCGGAAGCCCTGCCGCAGTTCGTCGCGCAACTGGGCGTAGAGTTGGTCGTAGTCGAGGCCCCATGTGCGGGGGTCGTCGATGTGGTCCACCTTATGGCAGAGCCAGCGCCGGTTGCCCGTCTCGTCGCTGAGGAAGCGCTCCTGGTTGCCCGAGCCGCAGAAGGAGGCCAGTCGGTGCTTCTCCTCGCGGAAGCGGGCGTAGGGCCGTCGCTCCTTCACCTTCTCGCTGGTGGCCAGGGCCTTCAGTTCCGAGATGTCGCGCGGCGACTGCAGGTCGATCTCCTCAATCTCCACCAGACAGTTCTCGGCCAGTGCCAGGTGGTCGTCCTTCGACGAGAAGGAGTTGTGGGCGTTCTCCCAGAAGTACATGCGCAACTGCGGGGGCAGCAGGTGGCGGAAGAAGGTGGTCTTGTAGATGCCCTGGGCGCCGATGAGCACGAATATCTCGTGGTTCGACGACAGGTCGCTCATCCACGTGGCCACCGCCGCCACGAGCCATTTGTGCAGCGTCCACTCGAAGTATTGCGGCTCCTGGGCCGAGACATGACGGCACAGTTCCTTCACGCGGTCGCGACTGTCCCACGCGGGCAGTGCCTCGACGTACTCGCGCACGGGGTGGGACAGGCGCGAGAAGTCGGAGTTGAGCACGTCGCGCACGTCTTGTTTCAGCACGCGCTTGCCGGTGTCTGCCGCTATCTGTCCGCGAATGGAGCAGAGCACCCGCTCGTCGAGTTGCAGCCAATCGGCTGTGTTCTTGATCATGAACATCGTTTGGTCCGTCACGAGGTTATACACCACTTCGACGCGCTGGCTGAGCCACTGGCGAATCTCGGGCAGGGTGATCATCGACGTCTCTTTCTGCTTGCGCCCCTGCCGGTTGAGGCGCCACGTGCCGTGCTCCTGGGTCTTCTTGTAGCAACTGCGGATGGTGGCCTCGCGCTGCTTCGTGTCGTAGTCGCTCCACTCCTGCGCCGCCCACGTCAGGAGTTCGTCCTGGTCGGCCCCGTAGCGGTTGAAGAGGAACGCCGCGTGCATTACGTAGTCGTGGTGATGGCCGCTCTGATAGGCCATCTGCCGCCGTGCCAGCGTCTGCTCCACGCGGGGCCAAGCCTCGTCCACCGTCACGGCGTGGGTGCCTGCCGCATACTCCTTGCGCGGCTTGCCCTTCTCGCCCCGTCCGTCGAAGTTGGCCTCCAGTATCTCCTCGTCGGTGATGACGAATGCCTCCGCCTCCCAGTTCACGTACACCTCGTCGTCGTGCGCCATCCCGCTCAGCCGCGAGTAGTCGGTACACTGCGTGTCGTAGTCGTGGCCCGTTAACTCGGCAAAGTACGTGTTGCCCTTCAGAAACGCCGCCCGCCACGATATAGCGGACCCACCCCCAGCCCCTCCCTGCTGAGGGAGGGGAGTAGATGCATCGTCCGTCTCACTGCCACGCACGTATCGATAGATAATACGCAGACCCTTACCGCTGATAGTCCTGTAAACCATCATGGCATGGGGATCATTCTTTGCTTTCTCGAAAGCCTCGTCGAGAATGTGATTACTCCCCTCCCTCTGCAGGGAGGGGTCGGGGGAGAGTCCATCAATATCGCACAGCGCCAGTCCCGTAAACCCCAGCACGTTCGCCGCTCCGCGCCCGTTGCCGTCGAACAGCACGCCCACCGAGAATGCCGGCACCAGTTTCTTCTTCACCTCCTCGTCGGCTTTCTCCTTGCCCAGCACCGAGGCCATCCTGCGGTAGTTCTCCGTCTTTGCCGTCACGCCGTTGTCGTAGCGTATCAGCCTTACCACCTCTTCCAGTCCCACCGCCTTGCTCGGCACGCTCGTCAGGCATTGGAACAAACTCAGTTTCTGTTGAATCATAGATACAATATTTAGTTGATGTCTTGCCCCACAAAAATACGAAAAACAAAAGACTCCGACAAAAATCGTCGGAGCCTTCGGAGTGTTTTCCGAACATTCAGAAGCCTTTTCCGAATGTTCAGAATTGTTTTCAGAACCGTTATTGCCCTTCTCTCTCCAGTTCTTCCAGTAGGGCCTTGCCCAACTTCACCATCTGCTCGTGTGCCCCCTGGCTGCCCCAACTGTCGGGCATGCCGTCGAGTTTGCCGCTGGTCATGGGTTTCTGGATGGCATCGAAGTTGCACTCAAAGGGCAGTTTCACCGTGAAAGGCCACGTGCTGACGTCGCGCACAAACTGGCTGAAGCCCTTCTTGTAGCCCTTGATCTGACAGACGCGATAGACCACCGCCCACGACGTGCTGGCAAACCAAAGCCCCTTGTGTGCCGTCTTCTCTATGGCTCTGACCACGGCCTCAGGTGCCGGATGCTGTGTATAGTCTGGTGGTGCAGAATAGGATGTCTTAAACCACTTGTCGGACGAGAAGTTCTGAGTGGTCACACTGTCTATGCGCTGCCCCACGGAGTTGTAATAGTTGATGGTGATGTTGCCGTTCTTGTTGGGATGGTCGTGCAGCAGTTCACCGAGTTTGTCCACCATCTGATTGATGATCTCAGAGGGCGATGGCTCCCCGCTGAGATCTTCCTGACCGTTTGGATTGTCTTCTATATTATTCATAATTGAATGGAGTTTAATACTAAATAAAATGTTGTCGGTAATGTACGTATTGTGATTTTGGAAAAAAGTGTGGACACTATTGGTACATTAACGACAAAACTTCCGGGCCAACGCCAATTAGCCTTACTCCAAGTTGTCTATACCGCCAATGCCCACACCATATGGTGTGAGCAGGCAGACAATCTCCCTTGGAGTTACTTTTAGAAACCGAAGTTTTGGCGTTGTTCGGAAGTTTACAAGAAAGCTGTCACTCCTTAATCACAATATGTTGGGTGCAAAGATACTATTATTCTCTGAGACGCCCAAATATTTATGAATATTTCTTATTATGGACTCATTTTTTTCTTCGTTTGAGGGTTCGACATTATATTGATTTTATTGTTAACTCACATTCTCTTATATAGTGCAAATGGCAGATTCTTGTTGATGATTGCGAGAATATGCCAACGTTTGGTAACGTAGGCTTTGTATTTATTCTTGTGAATGGCTGTAATGATTTGATTGGCAACCTTTTCTACTGGCAT
>Ga0310695_10008702_pt1 | contig 15546 bp, 32 predicted proteins | sample RumenRJG_04DNA_FD_203882 | JGI IMG/M metagenome (GOLD analysis project Ga0310695, IMG submission 203882) | Bovine rumen microbial communities from Lethbridge, Alberta, Canada - RJG_04 (v2) (version 2) | ecosystem: Host-associated > Mammals > Digestive system > Stomach > Rumen | place: Canada...
ATCATACGCAGACGTCGCAGACGTCGCGGCGATCAATCAGAACGCGGACACAATCGACGAAATAATGCACGGAAGCCAGACCAGCATCGCGGACGCATACAACCCGGCGGAGACATACGCCGCCGGAGATCTCGCGATGCACGACTTCCAGCTTTACAAGTGTAATACAGACGACACGACAGGAACATGGGACCCGACAAAATGGGAACGAACAACGGCAGCAGCAGAAGGAGGCGGCGGAGGAGGATCCGCTGTCTCAATTACGCCCACGCTCTCAACTGGGACAAAAATCGCCGATTTTGAAATAGACGGAGTTCCCGGGGAACTATACGCACCAACCGGAGGCGGAGGAGGCGGCGGAGGAAGCTCCCAGACTGTCGCCGACATTTTATGGAGCGGCTCAACCACACCAAACACCACAACAGGAACAGATATTACACTAAATCACGCTATATCAGATTATGATTTTATCGCATTTACAATTAATCAAAACAGCGGATATGATTCTGTTGTAATTGTTGCAGTAAATGAATTAACAATCGGGGAGAGCTATATCAACACAGGATACGGCGGTTCGCAAATGGATGTTTTCTTCGACTATACATCCGAAACAATTATAAATATAAAGAGTACGGCATCAGCGCATTTGACTACATATACCAAAATAACGGGGTTGAAGTTTTGCGGAACCCTCGCGCCGATGATTTACAGCACGGAAGAACGAGAGGTGGGCGCGTGGATAGATAACAAACCGCTATATCAAAAAACTTTTAATTTGATGAATCAGACGCTCAGCGATAATACATGGAATAATAACGTTTTAAGCACAACGGGAATAGATATAAAGTCTTATAAGGGCTTTTTTACACTCGGAAGCGTGTCTTTATTTCCATATGAATATTATCGAAATAATAGTGAGTTTTTCACATGTGTAACAAACGCCACAAACAGCGATTTAAACATACGACCAAACATGAACGCAGGGTCGCCGGTTTATGTCGGAATAGTTACTTTATTATATACGAAAGACGCAGACGCGCCAGGCTCCGGAAGTTATGGAGCGTTAGGGGTTCCGATGGAGCACTACGACGGAGTCGAAAGAGTCGTGGGAACATGGCAGGGCGAGACATTATATCAAAAAACTTTTAATGTTTCAAATTTATCGTGCACAACCTCGGACTATTTCGGAAGTTATTCGGGAAGCCTGGATTTGTCGGGATATATCGGAAGTTATTCGGATGTATTTCTGGACTTAGACATGAGTTATCTCACCACAGCGGGAGGAGTCAAAGAACGATTTGTTTTATTTCAAGCGCCGCCAAACACAACAAGTATAAATTTATTTACTTGTGCGAGTCGTTCTAATGTCTCGGCAGTATTAACAGTAAAATATACAAAGGCGACAACATAAAGGAGGACAGAACATGGGCAGACTATTTCGAGGCGAAGTAACAATCGAATTAACAGACGGAAAAGGCTCGCGGGAAATAATAAAGGGTCATAACATGGTTACAAACGCTCTCAATTATTTTTATAAAACCGCAGGAATGACGAACCCGTCGGCGTTTAACTCAGCAACACGAGGCAACGCTATATATAATTTACTCGGAGGCGTTATGTTGTTTGATACAGCGCTGCAAGAGTCGGCGGACGTTGTGAAGATCCCGCCGGGAGTGAAGATGATCGGAAACGGAGCCCGCGACATATTAAACAGCGGAAGTCCTCCGGAGCTTGGAAGCTGGAATGAGAGAGAAAGCGGGGAACAGGTCGACGGCTCGATAAAGCTCGTTTGGGATTTTAACAACGATCAAGCGAACGGAACAATCGCGGCAGTGTCGCTCTCGTCACGTTTTGGCGGACTCGTCGGGCTTGGAAATGCGTCCGGAGAATACAGGACCATTTCTGACACAATGACATCATACAACTCCATTACAAGCCGGACACCATCCGACGAAATCATGATAGGCTACACACAAAACGAACTAATCACGGTTGAGAGTTTATTCGGCGTTACAGAATGGACGGTTCACACATGGGCGAACCCTACGCGAGAGATTGACATCCGCGACAATATGTCGCCGCGATTAAAGTCAACTAAAACAGTGCAAATCCCGGCAGCGATCCAGAATCTCGGCGCACCTTATAACCAGTTGGAACACTGGCAGACAGCGTTCCACCAGTCGGGAGAAGTTGCTCAACGTTTAATAGTAGGATCATTATATAATTACTACCAATCAAGCAACACACGATATTTTACGGACGCTAATCCGGCGTTAGTTATTAAATATAATACGCGCACCGATGAAGTGACGGTGACGAGCCTCAGTCCGACAACAACAGGCGCGGAAGGGTTCGAGACCACGTCCGCAATATCTCTCGGAATCTCGTCAAAATATGCAATTATAAGAAATTATATAATTAATTTATCGAACATTGTTGACGTTGAAGAAAACACGGACGCGCAGACCGGCCACGGCTGGGGAAATTATACTGAAGATATTTTTATCGACCAGGTCGGTATTTTAGATGCTGAAAATAACAATTATAAAACATTAAATTATAACGAATCCAGCGGCGCGTATTATAACGCTACATACTACGAGTTGTTCCCACTCGTTGAAGTTACGCCGAACTATGTCTGGCGCGATCCTCGGTATCTGGCGACTATTTACAATTTAGAAACGCCGGTAGTTAAAACAGCCGACAAGGCGATGAAAGTCACGTACGTTCTAAGATTTAGCAGCTAAAGGGAGGCGACAACATGGAAAAGGTAAAAGCGGCATTTATAGCAATATGGGGAGCGGTCCTTGGATTTTTGGGAGTTCTGGCGGTTCCGGTTTTTTTGTTAGTTGGATGTAATCTGATTGACTACATAACGGCATTTATAGCTTGCAAGGTTAACGGCCATGAGTTCACGAGTCGGAAGAGCCTCCGGGGAATTGCTAAAAAAATTTTAATGTGGTTACTCGTTGTTGTGGGCGCCATCGTGGACCGCTTGCTTATTTACGCGGCCGAAGTTGCGCAGATCCGCCCGCCGTTTAAGTTTTTAGTTGCGTGTGTTGTTGCTATCTGGTTAGTATGTAATGAGCTAATATCAATTTTAGAAAATATCAAAGCGGCGGGGGTTAAGCTCCCGCCATTTTTGGAGCCATTAATCAAAAATATAAAAAAGCAGACAGAGGATAAAACAAAGATAGAGGATCCGGAGCAAACTCCGGAAGAAGAACAGAAAGAGAAGGAGGGGAACCCGAATGGCTAATATCTCAAAACTCGCGGAGCTCTCCGTGGATTTTGGATCCAGTAAAAGCAACCCGAGAGCGTACAAAGTCACAAAGATAACACCGCATCACATGGCGGGAAATCTGGCGGCCGACGACTGCGCCCGGGCGCATCTTTACGGAGAAAGAGAAGCCTCCGCGAACTATTACATCAGCAGCGACGGGACAATATGCGCCGGCGTGTCTGAAAATCGGAGAAGCTGGGCGAGCGCGAACCGCGAGAACGATCATGCCGCGATTACTATCGAAGTTGCAGACATTACAGGCGCGCCGGACTGGCGGATCTCCCGCGAAGCATACGAGGCGCTCGTGGAATTATGCGCGGATATATGCACCCGTTACGGGTTCCGCCCTCAGTATGACGGAACGCCGGCCGGCTCGTTAACTATGCATAAAATGTTTATAGATACGGAGTGTCCGGGGCCGCATCTCGAGGCATTAATCAAGGACGGCACCCTGGAGCGTGACATCCTGGCGAAGATGGACGCACCGGAGCCACAACCGGAGCCCGCGACACTTTACCGCGTCCAGGCGGGAGCGTTTAAGATCTTAGAAAACGCCGAAGGGCTGCGGGATCAAATGACGGCCGCAGGATTTGAGGCGTACCTGATCAAAGTCGGCAACCTTTACAAAGTCCAGGCGGGAGCATTTAAGAGCTACGAGAACGCGGAGAAGCTACAGAGACGGCTCGCTGTTTTCGGATTTGATAGTTTTATAACTACGGAGGCGGGAACGCCATCAAAGCCAGGAACCGGCAAGAGAAGCAACGAGGAAATCGCCCGGGAAGTTATAGAAGGAAAATGGGGCAACGATCCGGAACGCTCTCAGCGTCTCGAGGCTGCGGGATACAATGCTGCAGCGATACAAAAAGAAGTTAATAGGATATTAAGGTGACAACGCGCAACCCTGGAAGCGCGTCACAGGTCCCGGCGTTTGCAATCTGGCAGGCGTCGGGGCTTTTTTTGTTGGATCAAAAAATCACCGAATCGGTGAAAAAAGAGTTGACATTCCACCGAATCGGTGGTAAAATGAAATCATAGAAAACAAAAAAACAAACCGGAGGGCGAAAAAATGAAAAAATACAATATATACAATATGCAAACAGACGAGCTAATCGGAACAGTTGAAGCAACAAGCATTATAAAAGCCGAGATCAAGGCAAGCGAAAATTTTAATATTTCAAGTGCTGAAATATACGCGTTAACAGCATAAAGAAAAAGCCCGGGGAAACCCGGGCAGAATAAAAACCAGGGAGGCCGAAAAAATGACAAACGAAATTAAAATATTAAGCGGATGCAGCAACGAAACAATAAAAAAGGCGCTGGAAAGATGCAGCGGCAGCGAAGAGGCAAAAAAAAGAGCTTTAAACCTTGTAAATGATTTTAGAACAATAGAGACCGAAATCAAAAAAATGTTTAACAAATAAAGAAAAAGCCCGGGAGAGATCCCGGGCAGGATAAAAAACCAGGGAGGGCGATAAAATGACAGTTAAAGAACTTAGAAAAAAATTATTTGAGATTGAAGACCAGCAGAGGGAGATCACAGCGGAGGAGCTCGCCGGAATGATGTCTGAAGAATACGGAAACAACTCAATAATAAATATTGAGTTGACACGGATCGAAGTCTGCGACCTTTTAATCGCATGCACCACAACGAGAAACACGGCAAACGACGGCGGCAGAAAGTGGGAAAGATTACACGACAATATAAAGCAGCAGCTCAAGGAAACAGACAAAGAACACGGCTGGGCATAAAGACAGAGCCCGGGAGAGATCCCGGGCAAATAATAAAAGGAGGAACAGACATGAAAACCGCGGAAATAATAAAGGAACTTAGAAGACTCTCAGGAAACACCCGGGCATCGTTCGCCCGTCGGTATGGAATCCCACAGAGAACTCTCGAAAACTGGGAAGGCGAAGTGAACGACCCGCCGGCGTATGTTGTCGATTTACTGGCGCGGGCAGTTGTGACAGATCTCACAGGAAGGCCGGCAGAGTTCCGGGTAGTTTCGACAAAGATCGGAACCTCAGGAGAGCCGGACGGCGATCAGTTCGACGTCTCGAGAGTAAAAAACATAACAGACGCCATCGCGGACGCTGAGGACGACAGACAGAGAAACGCCGGAAATTATCAGACAGAAATCCGGATCTATTCGGAAGACGCCGACGACGACTGCGAGACGTTCGACTATTACACATTCAATTTTTAAACCGGAGCCGCCTCAGGAGGGGCGGCTTTTTTTGTTAAGACATTTTGATACAAATCGGACAAAATGGGACAGGGGAGGGGCAAATGAGGGGCAAATTTTACGAAAAACAGCAGAAAACGGATCCGGAGCAGCATCTTAAAAAATGCCGGAAAGTCGCATAAAATAACGGTTTTTGTTAAAAGTTGTCAAAATGTAAAAATCTATTATATAAATTTAAGAAATAATTATAATTTGTATATTTTATAAGAGTTTGAACAAATGGAGGGGCAAATGAGGGGCAAAAAAGACCGGAGCGTGATCACTCCGGCCGGCTTTTGTTATCCTATTATTTTTACTTGTGAAAGAATCGCCTCGTCGCGTTCCTTTAATTTTTGGGTTACATGGAAATATATCTCGCGCGTGGTTTTGCTCGTTGTGTGTCCGAGACGCCTCGCGATAGTTTCAAGAGAAACGCCCTGCTCCGCTAATAGTGAGACGTGGGTGTGTCGGAAGATATGCGGGTGCAAGTGTTTTTTACTGTCGAGACTCCGGAGAACCTGGCAGAGGCGGGCAGATGTCACAGGCTCCGCCCACGATGAAAAAAAGAGCGTTTGTGGCCGGATCTTATGGGCCATGATGTAAAGGAGCCGCCATTCTTTAAAAGTCCGAAGAAGTTCCGAGAGCTCCGGCGTAATAAATATATCACGGCGAGACGCTGCGGTTTTTGGCGAAGTGATCCCGCCATCTTGGCTCCGGGTTTTTGTAATATGGATGTATCTCCCGTCTATATCCTCAGGAAGAAGAGCGGAGAGTTCACCCACTCGGCATCCGGTAAGGGCTAAAAATTTACATATAAAATAATACTGAGAGCCCTCGAGCTGGGACAGGACGTGTTCGAGTTCCTCGCGTTCCAGATATTCGAGAGAAGGATCCCGGCGCGGATCTTTATCCGGGAATTTTGAAACGTGGAGCGGCTGCGAAATATATCCGAAATCATACGCCCAAACTAAAAAAGTATTAAAAACAGTGATAAAATGGTTTAATGTTTTCGATTTTTTTCCGGACTCAGCGAGCCGGCGTTTAATATAAGGGACCGATAAACGGGACACCACCACGTCACCGAGAATCTGGGAGACCCGGGAGAGCGTTCCCGCATAAGTCCGGCGGCTCGTCTCTTTTATGTCGGAGCGGCTGAGATATTCGGCGAAGAGACTCGAAAGAGTCCGGGTGCTCGCGTCGGTCCGGTTAATATTTATTTTTTCTATGAGATCAGCGGCGGCAAGTTTGCGAGCCTGGGCCGTGTCTTTTGTAAGAGGCACGGAAGCCCGGTGCATTTTGCCGTCTATACCCTCGAAGCGTTCGCAGAGCCTCAAGCCGTTTTTTGTCTTTTCAACCCACATCAGAGGATCCTCCCGTCTTTATTCTTTTTTATAACTCGGCAGCATCGCCAGTTCCTCAACTCTTTTTATCGCCTCAACGCGTCCGCCGTCGTTTAGCTGGTTAAATGCTGAAAGCAGCCGAACGGACTCCGGATCATCATCGAAGCCCCTCAGAGTTAAAATGGACACGTTGAAAAAGTCGGCCAGATTTTCCTCAGTCTCGAAAGACGGCTGACGCTCTCCGCGTTCATAAGCGCCGATTGTGGCATCGGCGACCCCGATCTTATCTGCGAGCTGTTTTTGTGTCAATTCATTTAGTTTTCTATAATATGCTAACATAGCACCGAAATTATTTTTTTTCATGTTATCGCCTCCAAAATTATAATACTACAATTTGTAGTTGACAGCAAGCTACAATTTGTAGTATTATAAACGCGTGGGAAACCACAAAAAATCAAAAAGGAGGCGGACGCATGAAGACACGCGAAGAAGTCGGAGCCACACTCCGCAGGCTGAGAGGCAACAGGACACTAAAAGAAGCCGCAGCCGCGATCGGCATTTCCTGGCGAACTTTACAAAGTTATGAGACCGGAGTCCGATCACCGCGAGACACTAAAAAGGCATTAATCGCGGACTATTACGGAGCAAAAGTGGCCGACATATTTTTTTGATTTAGAATACTACAAAGCGTAGTATAAAAGAGGGTTTAAGATGGAAGAAAAACTACTATTAAGCGTGTCGCAGCTCGCGGCCCGTGAGAAATGCAGTGAGTCGATCATCCGGAAGCGTGTCCGGGAAATGGAAGAAACAGGGCTTTATCCTCAGGGAGTGAAACAGCTCGGAGGCGTGAAGATTGACGTCGCGCAGTTTGAGGACTTTATTTTCCGAAGGAGGAGAGAGAAGAGATGAAGAAAACAAAAACAGATTTGACGGTTTTTGTCTATACGTTTTTATTTATCGTTTTGTCCGTCTGGTTAATCGTTACGGCGAAAGCATCCGCAGCGCACGAAAAGCAGATAGCGGATCTCACGAGGACGAACCAGGAACTCCGGGCAGATCTGGAAGAACTGAAAGACGATCAGTACTATCTCGAGAAAGAACAGAGACAACAAGCGGAAAGACTCAAGAGAACAGCCGAGAGAGTCGACGACCTGGAAGTATGGCAGGACGAGGCCCGCGGACAAGTGTCCCGCATTTATAACACACTCATAAAATTAACGCGCAAAAAGACTCAAGAAGAGCAAAAAGAAGCAGAGGTGGCACAAACAGCCACGGAACAAAATCAGACGGCAACGTGGAGCTCATACGAAGCCACGGAGGCATCCGAAGCCGCGGAGGCATCCGAAGCACAGCCAGAGACACCGCGAGCGGATGCAGCTCCGGACGGCCTGGTATATGTCGGGGACTACCAGCTCACGGCCTACGAGTGGACCGGGAATCCGTGCGCAAATGGAAATTATCCGACGGAAGGCTTCACCGTTGCGTCAAATACTTTCCCGATAGGCACACGGCTATATATCGAGGGAATAGGCGAAAGAGTCGTAGAAGACACCGGCGGGATGTCTGGGGACGTTATAGACATATACATGGGAGACCCGTCTGAGTGTATTCAATTTGGAAGACAGGCCGGGGCGGTTTATGTGATCGAGTAAAGGAGAAGGAAACATGGAAATAATAGGGAAGCCCGGCGAAGAAGTATGGGTAAAGGCAAAAATACACTTAATAACGCTCACAGAGGCTGGCATAACTTACTATGTGAAGATGGACGGATCCGGACAGTCGTTTGAAATGAAAGAGGGGGACATCATGGCAGCGGCTCCGAAAATTATAAGAGAGCCGGTAAATAGAGAAGAACCTCAGGAAGAGCCGGAAGCAGCTCCGAAGAAAAGAAGAGGCAGACCGAGAAAGGCCACGGTCGAAGATCTCGTAGCGAGAGCGGAAGGCGAACGCCCTCAGAGAATAGAGATACCAGACACGCCGGCCGACCGTGTGCACGAATTAGTTAAAAAAGACGATTTAAAAAGGAGGACCGGGAGGGAATAGGATGGAAGAGCAAAAGAAAAGAGCCCGCAGCGCAGGGAACGCCGCAGACTCAAAGATTAATAACATTTTATATTTTAGCGCATGGGCGGGAGTCGTGTCAACAGTGACGACCGGGTGGCATATTAACGGAATCGCAACGGGCGCCGCTTGTTTACTGTCGGCGGCTGCGACCATCGGTATATTTTATTTTTTAATCGGGGGACAGAATGAAAGAGATTAAACCAGCGAGGACGGAGCGGTTCACGATACCACTCACGCCAGTAACAAAGAAGAACTCGCAAGAAATCCACAAAAACAAATTAACGGGCAGACTATGGATAGCACCGTCTCCAAAATACAAAGAATACGAGCACGCCTGCGCCTGGTTTATGCCTCATTGTAAAACCATTAGAGAGCCGGTAAACGTCCGGGCACTGTTTTACATGCCAACGCGGCGACGCGTGGATCTCGTGAACCTGGAAGAGGCACTGCTGGACGTTTTGGTCCGTTATTGCGTTATAGACGACGACAACGCGGGAATAGTTACAGCGATGGACGGATCCCGGGTGCTTTATGACAAGGAAAACCCGCGCACGGAGGTTATTATCGAATATTTAGAGGAAGGAGCAGAGGATGAACAAAGTTGAATTAATGGGACGATTAACGAGGAACCCTGACGTCCGATATTATGACACGCAGGAAGGGGCGCAGAGTTGTGTCGCTCGTTATACCCTGGCAGTTGATAGGAGGATGGCAAGAAGAGACCAGGAAGGCCAGCAGACGGCGGACTTTATTTCTTGTATAGCGTTTGGAAGAGCCGGAGAGTTTGCGGAGAAATATCTGCAGCAGGGGACAAAAATCGCCATTACTGGAAGGATACAGACCGGAAGCTACACGAACAAGGACGGCCAAAAGATTTACACGATGGACGTTGTTATCGAGGAGCAAGAGTTCGCAGAGAGCAAAGGCAGCGGACAGGATCAGCAGCAGGGGCAGCCACAGCCACAGCAGGGGCAGCAGTCAAAGCAGAGCAGATCAAGACAGAACCAGGGACAGCAGAGCGGAGCATACGGCCAGAACTACGCCGGCGGGTTTATGGATATACCTCCCGGATTTGAGGATCAGCTTCCGTTCCGTTAAAAAGGAGACGGGGAAAGATGGATGATGGATTTATAAAAATTAATCGGCGTTTGCTGTCGTGGGAATGGTACCAGGACGCCAACACGGCCCGCGTGTTTATACACTGTTTAATTATGGCAAACTGGAAGGACGGAAGGTTCAGAGGGACGGAAGTCCCTCGCGGATCTTTTGTAACCGGACGGAAGAAGCTCGCGGAAGAACTCAAGATGTCGGAGCAATCCGTAAGAACCGCGCTCGACCACTTAAAATCAACCAACGAAATAACCATCAAATCAACGCCGAAATATTCAATAATTACGGTAGTTAAATACAATGAATACCAGTCGGACAACCGACAAACCAACCAACAACTAACCAACAACCAACCAACAACTAACCAACAACTAACCACAATAGAAGAAATAAAGAAAAGAAAGAAATTAAAAGAAGGGGAAGAAAAAGCCGCAGCCGCTCCCACCGCAAAAAGTAAAAAGGCGCTGAAAGAAATTGAAAATATTTATTTTTCAAAAGTAAAAAGGGAGGCCAAAGCATGATAGACGAGTGGGTGCAGGATATAAAGACCGGGGAAGCCTGGCGGCTTGACTCGGACCGCTCCCGCCCGGTATATCGAACCGAAGCCGGGGGGATCGAGTTCCGGGACGGACTCGGGTCCATGAGTAATTATAAATTTTTTCCATGTTGTCCGAAGGAAGCACCGACGAACCGAAACATCCAGGAGACGGGCGAGCAATTAACAATATTTGACTTTTTACAGATCGAGGACAACGGAGAACAGAAAACGGATCCGGAAACACTCGGAGAGCTCCGGGAGAAATATCTGGCGCGGGGCTATCGTCCGCGAATCGCTGAGGCCCTCGCACGGAGAGATCTCGGAAGAGACAACCCGGACGCGTTCCTGCTGAAAAAATTTAATATAACGGGGGAGGATAAAAACAAATGATTGAAGGGGCAGACGTGGAGCTGTTAACAAGGTTATACAGAAACGCAGAAAACAAGGGCGAACAGATCCTAATTCTGGCAGAGCTCACGGCGACAAACGAGGAAACAATTATAAATCTATTAAAAGACCAGGGGATGTTCAAACCGGAGGACCTGGCGGGAAGTCTCCGGACGTGCTCAGGCTGCGGCCGGAAGTATATCGCAACGACTAAAAGAGGGCGGGCCGTTTGTCCCGACTGTGCGTTCCTCAGACAAAAGCAGCGAGACAACGAGAGAAACAGAGAGAGAAGAGAAGCGACCAGGAAAAGAGCAGCAGAAAAGGAGGGACAGAGAGATGGTGTGCCCATATCGAAAATTATCAATAAAATCAGACCAGCCGGTAAGCAACCCAAATAAAAACATAATTAATTATATTACAGAAAAGGAGGTCTTCCCGGAGTGTCAGGGCGAGGCGTGTCCGTTCTATTTTAGACGGGAAACAACGAACGCGAAAGAGTTCTGCAAAAAAGCAGAGGCCGAAATTTTATAAAAAGGAGTGGGAAAGATGGAAGAGAAGAAACAGAGAGGGCTCGCGGATCTTAATCAAAAATAGACGGATACTGGAAGATTAAGATCAGAGAGCCGAACGTCTGGCAGTTAAAGAGCCGGCACGAGTGGGAGCGGATCCACGGGGAGAAGCTGAAAGCGTCCGACGTGATCCTGTTTCTTGACATGAACCCGGACAATTTCGACCCGGACAACCTGGTGAAAGTCTCCCGGGCGGAGCTCGCGAGGATCAACCAGGACAAACTCAGGGGAGCGGATCCGGAAATCAACATGGCAGCCGTGAACCTGGCGAGACTGAAAACACTTGCAAAGAATAAACAAAAAAAGAATATAAACAGAAAAAAATCAGAATAAAAAAAGAATGAAAAAGGAAGGAGGAGCGGAAGATGCCAGAGGCAGACATCCGGGAGGAACTCCACAAGCTGAGGCGGGAGACACTGGCAGCGCTGGAAGAGTGGGACTACGAAAAGGCGGCCGGACTCGTAAAGGCTGCGGGACATCTGGAAAGAATCCAGGATCCGGGGCACCGCTCCACGGCTGAGGAATTAAAGCACATAAAAATAAATATAAATTATATAACATACAAAAGGAAGGAGCGGAAGCCATGAAGGACGCGGGACAGTATAAGCTCGACAGCTATCGGACCAGCGAGAAGCGCCGGCCGTGCGATTATACCTGGGCGAGATACATCGGCCAGCCCGTGAGGCTTGGAACGACATCAGGAACCGTTCACGGAGTTATAAAAAGAATAGAAAAATATTACACAATAATAACAGACCGAAGCGGCAGAGAATGGGCGGGCACGCCGTACGACACGGCACCGGATAACAGGAAGGAGGAGCGAAGGTGATAAAAACAGAGGACGGGAAGACGCTCATCACGGGATCAGGCCAGGAAGTATTCCGAGATATGGTGGCGATTAATATCGCGTTTTTAAATCTCTTGGAGCAAGCAGGAAACGCCGAAGAACAAGCAAACGCGGCATTAACACAAGCAGCATTTCAAGCGGTAAGGCATAGAAACGACGGCCAGACAATAAGAAGTAATATAGAAACAGAACCAGACAAAGAAGAATAAATGGAGGGTAAAAGATGGAAGAGAAGTGCGAACGCTGCGGGAAGCAGATCAAGGGAGAGAAGTCTCAGACAATGGAAGTTTTCGGCATATGCCGCGAGTGTCTCGGAGAGCTTGAAGAGTTCATGAACGGGGCGGCCGTGCTCAAGTGGAACCCGATCAAGGTCAGGGAGATAACAGACGAGGAGCGGGCGGAACTAATAGACATGGGCTACACTCAGGAGCAAGTGGAGGAACTCACCATGGTAGAAGGGTTCACTCCGGAAGACGGTCAGGAAATACTCATAACATGCAAGGCAAGCAGCGGCCGCCTATTTGTAGAATACGACGAAGCAGTCAGAGACGGCGACGACAACTGGCTGGCAAGCGGGCGAGACTGGGAAGACGTGACAGCCTGGGCAGCAAAGCCGGAACCATATCAGGGAGAAGGAGGGACGGAAGAATGAGTAGACTCGAAGAGTTTAAGGAAACGGCAAAACTCGCAAATGATAATTTTGAGAGTATGTCAACAGAGGGCGCGCTGAAAAATAATAATTTGATAATGCTAACAGAAATCGCGGAAAGCCTGGCAGTAATAGCGGACACGCTGCGAGAAATAAACATAAACCAGCAAATAAAAAATATTTAAAAGGGGGCGGCGTGAACATGGCGAGGACACTCGAGGCAATCAAGGAAATTATAAAAATAAAAGGAGTGACGCAGAGAGATCTCGCGAAACAAATCGGGGCGAGCGAGTCCAGCGTTTCAAAATGGTTAAAAGGGACAAGACATCCAAATATTGAGGAGGTCGAGAGAATGCTGAACGCGCTCGGATGTAATGTGATCATTAAAAGAAAGACGATGGGAGGCGCTGCGATATGGGAATTATAAAACGGTTTTATATATGCGACCGGCTGAAAGATTGCAGGATCCGGAGCGGATGCAGCGGAAACGGCGGAGAGTGCAGCCACACCACAGAACAAAAGCATGCGAAGACTGGAGGGTTTACCATCGAGGAGCGGGACGGGGTCCTGATCATTCCGGACAACGTGGAAGCCATAAAGCACAACGACGGCAGCATTCTATTAATTGAACGGAAGGAGACTCAAAGTGCTAAAAGTTAAAAAGAATGAGACATGGATCAAGGGAGACAACATCACCACGACGACAGAACTCGCGGTATTAATTGCAGCATATAGAAAAGCATTAAGGAAGGACAGGATCCCGGAAGACACGGCCGACGCAGTAATAAAAAGAGCGGCAGAGCTGGGAATCAAAGCAGACCAAAAGGAGGCAGCGGAAGAAACGTGAAAAACTGGGGGGTTTATATATCCGGAAAGATAACAGGCGACCCGGACTACAAACAGAAATTTAAAAAGGCAGAGGAAGCACTGGAGCACATGGGAGCGACGCCGATCAATCCGGCCAGACTATCGGAAGGACTCGACCCAAAATTCTATTTACCAGTATGTCTCCAAATGTTAATTACAGCCGACGTTATTTTTTTACTTGACGACTGGAAAGAGTCGGAAGGCGCAAAGATAGAGGAAGCCGTGGCAAGGTACCAGGGAATCCCGGTAATATATCCACGACTTGAGGACGATCCCTGGTTTAAAGAAGAACGCCAGAGGATACAGCCGGAGAACATGGAAAACGGATGGACGGCGCTCAAGTATTTCGGAGACATTAACAGCGCGGCGGTTATTAAGATTGACAAAGGGGAGGAGGAAGGAGGCGGCAAAGTATGAAGACGGAAACATACCTGCAGGGCGCGAGGGATCTCAAGTTCTTAATTGAACAACTCGAAGACGAGCGTCGCGAAATCCTCGACACAATGGTTACGATCAAGTCAACAAGCGACTATTCGGACAGGGTCCAGACATCACCGCAGGGCGACAGCCTCGAGAGAAAAGTGATAGAAGTCCTCGAGAAGTTGGAGCGGCTCGACAGTCGTCTGATTAAAAAAGTTTATGCGCTCACCATAAGGCGGGACAACATCCGGAAGAAAGTCTGCAACATGAAGGAAGGCCAGAGCCGGCGGTTCCTAATTGACTATTATATAAAATGCAAGAGTTGGGACCAGATATTCGACGAGTACAAGATCGAGCCAGACTACCACATTAAACGCCGCGCGATCCGGGAACTCGAGAAGGTCGAACAGTTTAATAAAATTGTACAGTGAAAACACAGTAATAAATATATAATAATATAACCGGTAGATTTTAGAAAATATCTTCCATCTATACCCACAACCGGAGACGAGCGGACGATGGCTCGTCTCTTTTATTTATGGGAGGAGGCGGAAGAAATGATACAACAAAATTTTTATAAGTCGAAGACCTGGGAGACTGTGCGCGGGTCCGTGCTGAGACGTGATGGTTATTTATGCCAACGTTGCAAAAGATACGGACGCATGAGGGGAGCGGCTCACGTTCACCACATAAACCCGTTAGAGTTTTATCCGGAACTGGCGACAGCTCGGTGGAATTTAATCTCATTATGCATGAGATGTCACAACGAATTACACGACAGGGACACGCACGAGCTAACAGCCGAGGGCGAGAAACTGAGGAGGAAAACAAATGAACAGCACGAACGAGACCAGCGAAGGGGCTCCGGTTTATTATGACGGCTATCCGGACGCGCCGGGCTGGTATGATGTTTTAGTCGACGGCGAACCGGACAGGCTGAGGAACTGGCGCTGCCAGATCTCAGGGAAACACCACTGGCTCGACATCGAAGGGAAATACATCGACGCTCTCCACGCCGTAACATGGACCGGCGAAGGAACGATACAACCGTAGCGGGCGGAGTAATATCCGGCCGCTTTTATGTTGTAAAGTTGACGCGCTGTGCGCCTCATAGAGAGCGGCAAGGCTAACAGAAATATATTTTATTATTAAAACAAATAAACCGCGAAATTGAAGCGCACACAAAGCGACGCGGCTATCTCATGCAAGCCCCCCCGGGTTTAATTATTTTTTTTGTAAAAATGGGACAA
>Ga0310695_10008703_pt1 | contig 15546 bp, 13 predicted proteins | sample RumenRJG_04DNA_FD_203882 | JGI IMG/M metagenome (GOLD analysis project Ga0310695, IMG submission 203882) | Bovine rumen microbial communities from Lethbridge, Alberta, Canada - RJG_04 (v2) (version 2) | ecosystem: Host-associated > Mammals > Digestive system > Stomach > Rumen | place: Canada...
TATAAGGAAAAGCTTAGGGCGAGATCCTATGGCGATTCGAAAGGAAACGATGAAGTCTTCGTTGAACTGAAGAAAAAATATGACGGCATCGTCTATAAGAGACGTACGCAAGTCTGCTGCAAAGATGTCCTGAATGACATCACGACCTGTCATTTCAAAGATTCACAGGTCGGAAAAGAGATTCTCTATGCCTTGAACTATTACGGCAAACTGAGCCCTTCCATCTATATCGGATGCAAGAGAACCTCCTACGTAGGGAAAAAGGAAGAAGATCTCAGGATCACGTTTGATAAAGAGATCTCTTATCGGACAAGAAACCTTTCCCTTCAGAAAGATGATGATGACGACAGACCATTGACTGACAAGACGGTCATGGAATTGAAGATAAAGGATGCGATGCCGCTTTGGCTGGCTGACATCCTCGATGAAAACAAGGTTTATCCCCAGTCGTATTCGAAAGTGGGAAATGCCTTTCTGAAACAGTTGCAAGGAGAAATGTTATGACAAGTTTATTCGGAACAATCTTTACCGGATCATTGACCTTAGGCCAGTTTATCCTGGCAATCACCGCCAGTATGGTGATGGGACTGATCCTTTCCATCGTATTTATGTATAAAAACACCTATACCAAGTCATTTATCTGCGCATTGGTATTGCTTCCGGCAGTGGAGAGCGTCGTCATCATGCTGGTCAACGACAATCTCGGTGTCGGTTTATCGGTAGCCGGTTCTTTCGCTCTGATCCGTTTCCGTTCGGTCAAGGGCAATGCCAGAGAACTGGTGGCGGTCTTTATCGCCATGACGATCGGTATCATCTGTGGTACCGGATATGTCGGACTGGCCGGCGTATTCACTCTGCTTTTATCAGCGGTGATGCTGGCTTTGACGGTGAGCGGCTTTGGTCAGGTATCGGAAAACAGAAAGTATCTGAAGATCACGATCCCGGAATCGCTCAACTATGACGAAGTATTTGATGAAGTACTTCAGAAATATACAAGATCCTATGAACTGGAAAGCGTCAAGACCTTGACTCTGGGTTCCTTGTTCAGAGTGGAATACAATGTTGACATGAAAGATCATTCCCTGATAAAGAAAATGATCGATGAGCTCAGGACCAGAAACGGCAACCTCGAGATCAGCTGCGGCAGACTGACTGCCGAGAGGGAGGAACTGTAATGAAAAAGATGCTGTGCGTGATGATGGCCTTACTGATGCTGTGTGGATGCAATACGGTCATCGGCAATGAAGATACAAGCAGTACAACGGCTGTGGCCGACAATACGAACTATACGGAAGGCGGAGCTGACGCAAGCTATGAGATCAGCGGCTCAACCTATATTTCATTAGGAAATGAAGATGTAAAGATCAATAAAGCCGGTACATATATCCTGGAGGGAACACTGAACGGAAGTGTCATCGTTGAAGTTTCCGACAGTGAAGATGTACAGCTGGTATTGAATAACGTCACGATCAATTCCGCTGATTTTGCCGGTATCTATATCGTGGAAGGTGATGAGATCACGATCACTCTGGCAGAAGGCAGTGTCAACACGATCAGTGATTCTTCAGCATACACCCAGATCGACAGCAATGAAGTCGACGCCTTAATCTATTCCAAGGCAGATCTGTTTATCAACGGCGAAGGCAGCCTGGTGCTCAATTCCGCATACAATCACGGCATTGTTTCCAAGGATGATCTTGTCGTGACTTCAGGAAACTTTACGATCGATGTTGCCGGAGCCGGCATGAAAGGCAAGGACTGTCTGATCATCTCGGATGGCACTTATGTGATCCATTCAGGCAAGGACGGCTTGAAATCCGATAACGATGAGGATGCAGACAGAGGCTACATTACGATTTCCGGCGGCAGCTTTGAGATCACATCGGCTGGTGATGGTATCTACGGTTTGAACGCAGTGAATATTGAAGGCGGCACATTCAAGATTACGACAAGCACGTCTTCTTCCGATTCGGCCAAGGCCATCAAATCAGATCTTTCCGTGACAATCTCAGGCGGCGAATTCACAATTGATTCCTGTGATGACGGCATTCATTCCGATCAGGATGTTCTGATAAAAGGCGGAAACTTCAATATTGTCAGCGATGATGATGCGATCCATGGTGACAGCAAGGTTCAGATCGATGCAGGCGATTTCACCATCAATGCGCATGAAGGCATTGAAGCTACCTATGTACTGCTTAACGGCGGCAACATCGATATCACGGCAACAGATGACGGCATCAATGCCGGTCAGAAGGTGAACACCTATACGGCAACCATTGAGATCAACGATGGTACCATCAAGATCGATATGGGCCAGGGTGATACCGATGCGGTGGATTCCAACGGTTACATCTATATCAACGGCGGTACGCTGGAGATCAATGCACAGTCACCGTTTGATTACGATATGGGTGCAGAACTCAACGGCGGTACAGTCATTGTCAATGGAAGTGAAGTCAATTCCATTTCCAATCAGATGATGGGCGGTTTCGGCGGCATGGGCATGCATCAGATGCCGGGAGGAATGAACCAAGAGAATAATGAATACAATGAGGGACCGGGCTACCAGGAAGGGCAGTCCGGTTCCTATGGTCCGTTTGGCGGCAAGCCGGGAAGACACTGAGTCTTCCTTTTTCATATATAAAATAGATGAAGATAAAAAGTTGTATAATGAAATAAAGGTTGAAAAAATGAGCGAATTGAAAGATTTTAAATGTCCCAACTGCGGAGGCCGTTTAGAGTTCGACGCCCAGACACAGAAACTGAAATGTCCATATTGTGACGGAACGTTTGATCCGGAAGTTTTTAATGAGGGAGATAATTATACTGTCAGCAGTGAAAAATGGGAAGATGACGACATCGTTGTCTATACCTGCAAGTCCTGCGGCGGCACGATCATGGCGGATCGGGATACGGCAGCCAGCAGCTGTCCGTATTGCGGCAATCCGGTCGTAATGACCAGCAACGTCTCCGGCATATATAAACCAAAGAAGGTCATTCCTTTCCTGCTGGATAAGAAGCAGGCAAAAGAGCGTTATAAGAATTTCCTTAAAGGCAAAGTTCTTTTGCCGGATGCCTTCAAAAATGAGGCTGTCATCGACGAGATGAAAGGCATCTATGTTCCTTACTGGCTCTTTGGCGGTAAAGCCAATGCCAGAATGTGGTTTGATGCGACACGAGTCAGACACTGGAACGAAGGGGAATACATGTGTACGGAGACCAGTTACTACAAGGTCTTCCGTTCCGGTTCGGTCCGTTTCGCCGATGTCCCGGTCGATGCATCGGGCAAGATTGACGATCTTCTCACCGAATCGATTGAACCGTTCGATATCAAAGAGGCGAAGGAATTCTCCGAAAATTATCTGGCCGGCTATTATGCCGACAAGTACAGCGTTTCTGCCGAAGAGTCCAGACAGAAGGCAAATTCCAGAATCGCCAATTCGACAGCATCTTTATTTGCTTCAACGACCAGGATGTATGATTCCTGTGCTCCGTCTTCTTCCTCGATTTCGATCAGTGACGGCCGGCAGGATTATGTTATGTATCCGGTGTGGCTGCTCAATATCAAATACGGAAGCAAGCTCTACACTTTCGCGATGAACGGGCAGACCGGCAAGTTCGTCGGTGAACTGCCGATCGATCGGGGAAAACTGGGACGCATTGCCATATCGGTCTTCCTTGGCGTTACGGCTGCCATGACAGCATTACAGTATCTGCTGTATTTGGCGAGGTGATCCTATGAAGAAAATATTCAGTGTGATCCTCCTTGCCCTGACCTTACTGTGGGCAAACAACATCTATGCGACAGAAGACCATGTGATTCTGGAGAACTATCAGGATTTCATGAGCAGGGACCAGTACGATCAGCTCAATGAAGATCTTGCACAGATCCAGGAAAATTACGACGTCAACATCTATTTCATCTACGATACTTCGATCGATGATTCCGATAACGGCGTAAAGGCATATGCCGATGAATTCCTTGCTTCGCATTCGTTTAATTCCAACAACGTTGCGATCGTCATGTCTTCTTCCTATTATTACGTGGCGGCCAACGGCGACGGGGCAAACGAAGTCATCAAAAGGGATGAGGCGGTCTTTGACAGATTCTATTCGCGGGCTTCCATGCTTTCAAGCAGCGATCCGAACGCCTTCTTTGAAGGAATTACGAATGCCTACCAGTACGTGCTGGAACTGATCAATGCCAAGACTTACCAGTCGGATGCACCGGTCTCAAAAGAAAAAGCACTGGTCAATGACTTCTCCAATATCATGAGCGATGATGAAGAAGAAAGGCTCAACCGAAAACTGCAGAAGATCAAAGACAAATACGGCTTCGATGCAGTTGTCGTTACAACGGATTCGTTCAACGGCATGTCGGCGAGAGACTATGCGGATGATTTCTATGATTACAGCCAGTATTCGAAGGATGGCATCCTCTTTGTCCTGAACATGACGGAGAGAACCTGGTATGTTTCAACAAAGGGAAAGGGAATCGACTATTTTACCGATTACGGTATTGATGCGATCTTTGAAGAAATGGCTGAAGATCTTTCCGACGGCAAGTATTATGATGCTTTCGTGATCTATGCCGACAAAGTTGAAAAGTATGTCGTCAACGGCATGCAGGGCAATGTCGTCGATGTAGGCAATGAAGAAAAGTCATTCGGTGTATTCAATGTCATGATCTCGGCCATCGTCGGCGCGATATCATCGCTCATCACCTCTTTGTCCTTGAGAGGAAGGATGAAGAACGTAAGCAGGCAGCATTTTGCGCGAAACTATATCGTTTCTGATACCTTTGACATCAACGGCGCTTCGGATATGCTGGTAAACAGGCATGTTTCCAGAACCCGCAGACCGCGCCGTGATGACAGTATAGGCAGAGGTTCGGGACCGAGCCATATGGGCGGCGGTTCCAAAGTACATACGTCTTCAAGTGGTTCTTCCCATGGCGGCCATGGCGGACACTTTTAGAAGAAAGATAGATAATTAAATCAAAGGAGGAATAAAAATGGGTTTAATTAAAGCATTGACCGGGTCTGTAATCGGTACGGTACTTGACACATGGAAGGACTATTTTGTTTGTGATTCCCTTGATAACGATACCTTGATGGTAAAAGGCACAAAGAGGGGCTTCGGCGGTTCAGGCGATGTCATCACAAACGGTTCCGGCATCATCGTCAATGAAGGACAGTGTGCTCTGATCATTGAAGAAGGCAATATTCTGGAAGTTGCCAACGAGCCGGGAAGCTATACATTTGATTCTTCACTTTCACCAAGTATTTTTGACGGTGGTCTTGAAGGCCTCAAGAACTCTTTCAAGGATGCGGTAGAAAGATTCACATTCGGCGGTGAAGTCAACAAGTCACAGCGCGTTTACTATGTCAACACCAAGGAGATCATGGAAAACCGTTTCGGTACGGCTACACCGATCCCGTTCAGAGTTATTTTCGATAAAACGACCGGTTCGGAAGTCGAAATCTCTGTCAAATGCAATGGTGAATTCACCTTCAGAATCGTCAATCCGGTTGTCTTCTATCAGAAGGTCGCCGGCAATAAAGCCGACAGATTTGAGAAGGACGAACTGATTTCCATTATGAAGTCCGAAATGATGGATGCCTTGAATCCGGCATTCGGCAAGCTTTCCGATCTGAACATCCGTTATTCTGAACTTCCTTCTCATACAACGGAGATCAAGGATGCCTTAAGAGAAGCCTTAAGGACTCGCTGGGAAGAAAACAGAGGTATCGCTCTTGATTCGCTGACGACCAATTCCGTCACTATTCCGGAAGCAGATGCTGAAAAGATCAAGAACATTCAGTTCTCTTTCATCAACAGAGACAAGGATACAGCCAATGCAACGATCGTTTCCGCAACTGCCGATGCGATCAGAGATGCAGCAAACAACGCCAACGGTGCAGCGACCGGTTTCATGAATGTCAATATGGCAACCAATACCGGTGCACAGTTCCTGCAGCAGAACAATACAGCACAGGGCGGCGGCGGTTTCTGTCCGTTCTGCGGCCAACCGGTACCATCAGGTGCTAAATTCTGCCCAAGCTGCGGCAAAGCATTGCAATAGGCCTTAACAAAGCTCTGAAAGCCCGTCCTCGTGACGGGCTTTTTTATCTATCTTATTTATTGTTTTTCTGTTATCATTTAGGTGCATATGAAGTTCAGTGATATTTTGTCGGTATTGAGCGGACTGGCAATTTTCTTATACGGCATGGAAGTCATGGGCAATGGCTTTAAGCATATGGCCGGCGGAAAACTGCAGGATGTTCTCGAGAAGCTCACGAAAAAGCCTCTCGTCGCAATGCTGGCAGGAATGCTGGTAACAGCACTTGTACAATCATCTGGGGCAACGACAAGCATGCTTGTCAGTTTTGTCAATGCCGGAATCATGCGGGTTGAGCAGACGGTCTATGTCATTTTAGGCAGCAATGTCGGTACGACGATCACCGGCCATCTGATGGCTTTGGATGTCGGACTGGTCTCGCCGTTTTTGGCGTTCATCGGTGTATGTCTCATCATGTTTGTCAAGAACGACAAGCTCAACGCCATAGGTGAAATCATGATGGGCCTGGGCTTTGTTTTCATCGGCATGGATACAATGTCCGGCGGTCTGGCTCCTTTGGGAAGTTCACCGTTCTTCTTAAAAATTCTGACTTCGATGCGCAATCCGGTCTTCGGTATCCTGGTCGGTTTTGTTTTAACAACCATCGTACAGTCTTCTTCCGCTTCTCTGGGTATCATTCAGTCCCTGGCAAAGAGCGGCCTAGTCCAGATCAAAGATGTCATGTTCTTCAATCTGGGCCAGAATATCGGTTCCTGTACGACAGCGATGCTGGCATCCCTGAGTTTCAACCGCGATGCCAAGCGCGTTTCGATCATAAATCTGACTTTCAATATAGTGAATGCTGTTCTGTTCACCATCCTTTACTCCCTGTTCCCGTTTGACAGACTTTATCAAACTCTGGCACCGGGCAGTGTCGTTGAACAGATCGCCTTCATGCATACATTTACCAATATAGTGACTTCTTTGGTCTGCTTCCCGATTGCCGGTGTTCTGGCAAAGGTTGCCTATCTGTTTATTCCGGATCAGGGAAGCGAAAAACATCTGCAGCCGGAAGTGGAAGCTTCGCCGAAGATGGAAAACAATACAGCTTTCAACATCTACGGTATCAATATCGAGATCAACAATATGCTTAGCATTGTCGAATCATCCATTCGGGAAGGCTTAAATGCCATTCTGGAACATTTCTCCCGAATCGATCTGATCAGGGCAAATGAAGCACAGGTCAACCAGATAAACAAAGGTATTTCACGCAATCTGCTGCTTCTGATGGCATCCAATACCAATATGGAAGAATCACGTCAGGCAGCTTCACTTTTCTCAATGAATGTCGACCTGGAAAGAATGAGCGATCATGCCGTCAATATTGCCGAAGCAGGCGATGACCTGACAAGAAACGATCTGTCTTTCTCTCTGCTTGCATACGATGAACTCGAACATCTCTCCGGCATCATTTTTGATTCTTTCGATGCACTCAACGAGATCATCGGCAACGACAATAAAGATGCGTTTGCACGTATCAAGGAAAACGAAAATATGATCGATGAGCTTTGCATGACCTATCGGACAATCGAGATCGATCGTATGCGAAACAATGCGGCTGAGGCCGAATCCGGCGTCATCTATTCCGAACTGCTGATCGACATCGAAAGAATCGGCGACCATATCATGAATGTTGCGGAGAATCTTTGCAATAGTTATGAAGGCCAATAAGTGCCTTTTATAATAAAACCGTTTCAGGAATCCCCTGAGAAAGCGAGGTAGCAATGCATTACAACGGTGGATATCTAATCGGGCAGATCAACAAATTGACCAACAGGCGCGTGAATGAACTGCTGAAAAAGGAGAACATCAGTGAATTCAACGGTGCCCAGGGCACAATCCTTTTTGTCCTCTCCAATGAGGGCGAAATGTCAATCAAAGACATCGGCAAAGCCACCGGTTTGGCCAAGACTTCATTGACTTCCATGCTGGAAAGAATGGAAAAGAAGGGATTGATTGTCAAAAGGCCAAGTGAGGAAGACAAGCGAAGCACGATCGTGGCATTAAGTGAAGGAACAGAGAGCTATCGCGAAGTGATTGAAAAAGTCTCCCTCAAGATCGGCGAGGAGTATTACAGGGGCATCAAGCCAAAAGAGGCAGAACGCTTTGAGGCGACTTTAAAAAAGATCCTCGACAATCTGAAATAGTCAGGTTACAAAACTCTGAAAACAGTTTGATCTGTAAAAAGCACAGTTTTTTTGCAGCTTTTAGCAAGTCACGAAAGCGATACTGTCGAAACTTGATAAACATGCAAGAAAATCATTCATGTTTCATTTCCTTACAAAAGGGAATAACACTTCGTAAACTGCCCAAAAAGGCAGTTTTTCTTTTCGGAAAGCATAACAATCTGACTTCAGCTGAATTGTGAATAACATCAGAACTATTATTGTGATTGGGATAATATGTGATCATTAGGTTCATGATCCGCCGGGCAGTATAATGAAATCAGGATACTGTCAGATAATTCAGAAACGTGGAAAACGCATCGATGTGTGGATTGCTGAATTAACGAGCTAAAAATTATGGAGATATAGTGATGACAAAGATATATTTCGTGCGACATGCAGAGCCCGATTACAGCAATCACGATGATCGTACACGTGAACTAAGTCGGAAGGGATTGATTGACAGAGAATTTGTTACGGAATTCTTGTCAGATAAGCAAATTGACACTGTTATTTCCAGTCCATTTAAAAGGGCTGTAGATACAATAAAGCCTTTCAGTGAAAAATACGGATTTGATATTGAGATAATTGAAGACTTCAGGGAACGAAAAGTCGGCACTTACTGGATCAAAGATTTTTCTGATTTTTCTAAAAAACAGTGGGAGGATTTTGACTATAAGCTATCAGGCGGCGAATGTTTGCGTGAAGTACAGGAGAGAAACATCGAAGCATTAAAATACGTGCTGCAGAAGTATCCTGAAAAGAATATCGTTATCGGATGCCATGGAACGGCACTGAGTACAGTGATCAATTATTATGAAAATTCGTTTGATTATTATGAATTTGAAAAAATAAAAAATATAATGCCTCTGATTGCTGAGATGGAATTTGATGAAAACGCGAAATGCACTGACATCAGATGGTTTGCTTTGAATGAATGAAATGACTGATTCTGGTATGGCAGGTTTTTATCGAAAAACGGAGACTTTTGGTAAATATGGTCTTCATACTTCGCAGTGTATTCTTTCTTTGTTTTTAATGGAGGGGTTAAATGGATAGACCGATTACGACTTTATTTATGTTGATGTCTCTTGATGGAAAGATCAGTACCGGTGCTACGGATGAAATGGATGTAGATTCAGATTTTCCCAGTATTACAGGTGTTAAAGAAGGGCTGCATCAGTATTACGAGATCGAACAAACAACCGATCTATGGTCATTCAATACAGGACGGGTTCAGGCTAAGATGGGAGTCAACGAAAAGAAGATGCCATCCAAAACACCGGTTTCGTTTGTGCTTCTGGATAACCATCATTTGACTAAACATGGTGTTGAATACTTCTGTGAACTTTCAAAGCAGACTGTTATAATAACATCTAACGCTTCTCATCCGGCATTTAATGTAAAGGCAGACAACCTGCATATCATATATCAGGAACAGCCATCTTTGCTTAAAGCACTTGAACGATTAAAAACAGAGTGCGGTTGCGAACGTCTGACCGTTCAATCGGGAGGCACAATAAACGGCTTGTTTCTTCGGGAAAAGCTGTTTGATTATGTAGATATTGTCGTTGCTCCATTGCTGATTGGCGGCAAGGATACTTCTACACTGATCGATGGTGATTCATTGATGTCAAAAACGGAACTGTCTAAATTAGGCGTCCTGAAACTTCTTGCATGTGAAGCGTTGAAAGATTCTTATGTGAGACTGCGATATGAGGTGATACATTAAAATAAAACGGAATTTGCGGAGGACGGGATGAAAGAGTCGTTAAAACGGATTGTAGATGCATTTCATCGATATAACACGGAACACATGGCGGTTCAGGCATTTGGTCTAAGCGAGGACATTACCTATGATGCGCTTGTGATAGCTCCCAGCTATACCCCATATAAGCTTTCTATGGACGAAACCTGTAAAGTCACAACGTTGAAGGAAGGGGCTTACATTGCGGGCTATCTGGTTGAGAAAGACGGTATGAACATTGCCTGGATCAAGATTGGATCTTCAGCAGGAAATCTCATTGACCATATGGCTTTATGTGCAGAATTGTCCTTTAAAAGAATGATTTTTATCGGTGCAGCCGGAGGCCTGAAAGAGTCCTTTCAATTGGGAGATGTCTGTACACCGTCTTATTCAATATCGGGAAGTTATGCAGATTCATACCTCATGAAAGATTCCATTAAAGAAAACATGTTGTTTAAAAAAGTTGTGCCGGATATAGAGTATGTTGATAAAGCAATAGAAATCGGCAGGAAGAAAGGCTATTTCATTCATAAAGCAAGCGTTTTCTGCACTCCGTCTATTGCATTGGAATATGTACATTTGGATGAGATAAAATCTTTTGATACTGATCTTATCGAAATGGAAACGAGTTCATTCTATTTAATGACAGATTTGTTTGAACTTCCAGGTATTGCTTTGCTTGTGGTGTCTGATAATTCGGCAAACGGTGCCGCTTTGGTGGGCCGTAGTGAAGAACAGCAGCAGCAATACGATTATGGAAAGAGAGTAGTGCTTCCGGATATGATCATTGCGCTTGCTGCTGAATGAATTCCGGCTTCGTTGATTTAGTTATTAAAATAAACACATAAATTCGTTCTTATATTTTCGGACATCTTCAATATCAGCTGCTGTTTCAGGTAGAATAGAAGCATAAATACGGATGACATTTAATTTATGAAAGGCAGCACTATGGAAAAATATTATACAAAGGCTCTTTTGCTTATATTGGTTTTTCTTTTTCTCTTAAGCGGCTGTACACCGGAAAAACCGCCGGTCTACTACTATCCGCCGGCCAACCAGCCTGCTGATAATAATACGCCTGTTGCCGATCCTGCAGGCTATGACGGAAACAGCAAGCCTCTTGATTATTCGCCCTGCGAAGGGATCCACATCAAGGCTGAAGCTAATGCCTTCTGGAATGATACGACAGTGGCTTTCAAGCCGCTTGAAGAAAATTCGGAAACGATAAAGGATATCGATGAACTGCTTTATGAAAATGAAGGTGTATTGATCTTTTCCGGCTTTGAAGTCGATGCCGGACTCAAGGATGATGAGATCATCCCCGGGCAGTATGATGTCGAGTATGATTTGAGGACATCAAACATCGATCCTGCCTTCTATGATTTCCTTAAAGTCTACCGGATCGGTGATGATGGTTCATATTATGAGCTGAATGCCGATCTTGAAGGTGATGTACTCAGTTTCAGCTGCGCTCAGAATTCGATCATCGTGATCGGTGGCTCGATCTTTCTTGCAGGTCTTGGCGTTATAGCTATTGATAAAGAAAGCAACGAGCGCAATGTTTATTTTATCGGCAGCGGTCAGGACGTACTTGTACATGAGGGAAACAGCATCTTCGGCAAATGGCGAATCGAATGGCTGAGCACCGATCTGGATCCTGACCTTTACAAGAAACTGAAAAGAATGAAACAGATCGAATACGGCTATAAGAAGGAGGCCAAGAAATACTATAGCGATGACATCTACGCTGCCAACAACGTGCTGTATCTCAATAAACAGATCTTTGACTATACCATCAAGAAGATCGAAAACGATGCGGAACATAAGAAAATGAGGGAAGAGATCGCCCTGCCTGCAGCGATCAGAAAAATCGATGAATATATCGGCTATGCCTTCAGATATCTCTATCAGGAAGAAAAGATGCGGATGCCGTTGCACAGAGTACCATTCAAACTCATCCACGACAAGAAAGACTATCTGGGACTGGCCAACAACCGAACACTCTCTTCCTCCTATATCGACATCAATCTTAAAAAGCTTAATTTTGATAGTAAAAATGATCTGTACAACCTGCTGATGACTCTGACTCATGAACTCTTGCACATCTGCCAGATCCGCTACCGTCTGCCGATCGATGTCATCAGCAATGACACCCGCTACGATGAGATGGTGGCTCAGTATATGGAATCCGATGCCCTGGCTTATTACACTTTCAAGGACATCATACCCGAAGGAGAAAACATCGATCTGACCAGGACCGATTACTGGGGCAATCTTCGCTTGCCGATCAACGGCGAAGAAGACAACAATATAGAAGACAAAGAAACCAGACAGGATGAGGTCATCAACAGCGGCTACAATCTGGGTTCCTTCCTGAGATATCTCAAAGAAAAGACCGGAAAGAAGCTGACCTGTCATCAGATCATGAAGGGCCGTTCCCTTTTTAGCAACAAGTTATCCGATGCCTTAGGCAGTGTTTTCGAGATAGACGAACGGGAATTTGATCTGTATTTCCGCAACTGGGTGATCTCCAACCGCAAAGAGATAGCCGGTATGGCTTACGGTTTTGTCAGCGCCGGTATGTATGGCCTTAAATCAGCGATCAGAACAAAGAAAGGCGAAAAGCATCATATCGACCTTATTCACGGGAACAGTTACTTTCTGAACATGACCTGTTTTGAGCCGGCCGACAACGAAAAACAGATCATGATCCTGACTGTCGATAAAGAACTAAACGAGGTCTTTCCTTTGGCAAACGTAGGAACGGGCATTGACCGTAAAGTCATCACAGCCGGCCACTATTTTGAAAAATTGTCGTCTTATGCCAATAAATACAAGAATCTTTGTGTCATGGAGGTTCAGGGAGACAGCAGCGATCAGAATCGGTCAAAGAATGCCGGCTATACTCTCTATGTCTTAGACAAGACACCGAAAGTTGAATTATCGCTAAGTGAAGATGAACTCAAGATCCAGCTGCCCAAACCGGAAGCGGTCGCTGAAGATGGTGTTGCGGACGGTTACATCGTCACTGTTGAAACCGACAACGGTATCAAGAAAGCCAAGGAAATAAAGAAGGATCTCTTTGGCAAGTCGACTGGCATCAGCAGGGACATCCTCTATAATGGCGATCCTGACAAGGATGTCAATGTCGCGGTCACGCTCAATGAGTTCTTCCTGGAAGAAAACGGCAGCCGGATAATGGGCATCGAATCGGATAAAGTCAGCATCCTGGTGCCGAAAAAAGAAAAAGACCAGCAGAAACCGGACGGAAGCGGTACACAGAACACGGATGGCGGAAATGATGATTCAAAGATCCCGGAAAGTGGCGGCTATTGGAAACTGAAAGAGACCAATGTCCGGACAGCTGAGTATGAACCGCCTTACGCTGAAGGCTATTCTTCTACCAGCTATACAGCTGAAGAGCTTGTGCATACAAAAAAGACCACAGTACCGAAAACTAATTATCACGATTCCGGTTTTGCGAATCAGACCGCTGTCTGTTCCAAAGCGCCAAAGATCATCGTACCGGGTGAAAAAGTGATCATGAATTTAAAAGTTACTGATGAACATGGCGGTGACAGCGGACTGGTATCGGTATCCGCATCGGTATCTTATGGCAGACCCGATGATAATCGGACCGATATCATGTATAATGCCGGGATCAAATTTGCGCCAAGCAGGGAAGGCGGCAAAAACTCAGCTTACCTTGATACGATCGGCAATACGCCTTGTCCTGAGGTGGAGGTATATCATGCGTTTGATAAAGGTAATAAAGACGGGGAAGAGATCGCCATCCTCTTCCATGGCGCCTCATCTTCGACCCTGTGGATCTATGAATGGGTTTCCCAGCAGTAAATAATAATCTTTCAGCAGGGAGGAACCATGGTTTATTACAATGATAACGAATTGATAATTCGTAATATGGAAGAAGCAGATGCCCGGGCCTTTACCGATGAAGAGATTGCACAAGGTTGGCATACGGATATCTCCAAATACTTGGCAAGACTCCAGGGTCAGTCTGCGGGAAAATGTGTTTCACTGACTGCCGTATATAAAGGACTTCCTGTCGGATATGTGAATGTCTACTTAACGGGGCTGGGCGGTGCATTCAGCGGAAAAGGGCTCCCAGAGATCGTTGATTTTGGCGTATTGGGAAAATACCAGAGAAAGGGAATCGGCAGCAAACTGATGGATGTTGCTGAAGAGATTGCAGGGCAATATGCCGACACGGTATGGCTTGGCGTCGGACTTCACAGCGGGTATGGAAGTGCCCAGCGAATGTATGCCAAACGAGGCTATATTCCAGATGGGACGGGTGTCTGGTATCGGGATAAACCTTGTGCGCAATACGAAACGGAAATTGCAAACGATGATGATCTCGTGCTTTTTCTTTCTAAGAAATTAGAATGGAAAGGCGAAAACTAAGCGAACAAAACGGGATTTGGAGGAAGCAATGCTCGACAGAACCATTCCATTCTGCAATACGATTATGAAATGCTCTGATTATGAATACAGGAATGTAGAATTGCCGGATGGTTTTTCTATCATTTCATATCAGGTCGGGTATGAAAAAGAATGGGCAAAACTGGAATATGCTATTGGCGACTTTGATTCAGTAACGGAAGCGGAGAGATATTTCGTCAAAACATATCTGCAGATTCCCGAACTGCTCCCGAACATACTTTTTGCACTAAGCAAAGATGGTGATGTTGTGGGCTCCTGCATCGCATGGCAGGATATGCGTGGAATAAACAGTGTTTCGTCCCTGCATTGGCTCGTGGTTGATGATCTGCACCAGAAAAAAGGCCTTGGGAGAGCCCTTTGCACTGCTGTTATGAACATTTATGTAAAGCACATGGGTCTTCCTGTCTACATCCACACACAGCCCTGGAGCTGGAAAGCCATCCTTTTGTACCTTTCGCTTGGATTCAGGCTCCAGAAGACGGACACATTTTCACACTATGAAAACGAGTATGATAAAGCCATGGCTGAACTCAAGAAAATCGTTTCAAATGAACAATATGAGCTACTACTTCAGTTATCCGAGGACTGAACAAATTCGCAGTTTGAAGAGGTAAATGAATGTTTTATTTTGTGCGGCACGGGGAGACAGATTATACAGAACGTGGAACCAAAATATATCAAGGACACGGAACGAATTTAGCGCCTCTTTCGGAAACCGGGATCGACCAGATAAAGAAAGCAGCAAAGGATATTCGACTTCAGGAGGCGAACCTGATTTTGTGTTCTTCTTATACAAGAGCTGTGCAGTCTGCAGCCATTCTTTCTAAGGAATTGGGGCTGGAAATCAGGATTGAGACGGATCTGCACGAATGGGTTGCAAACGACCTTTATATCTATGAGGATGATCATACCACAGAGAAGGCATACGAAGAATATGTGAAGAACAAAGGGGTCCACCCGGATTCCGGCTGCCGATGGGAAGATGCTGCAACCATTAGGCGAAGAGTGCTTCCTGTGCTGCAAAAATATGCAGATGTTCCAAAAGT
>Ga0310695_10008704_pt1 | contig 15544 bp, 4 predicted proteins | sample RumenRJG_04DNA_FD_203882 | JGI IMG/M metagenome (GOLD analysis project Ga0310695, IMG submission 203882) | Bovine rumen microbial communities from Lethbridge, Alberta, Canada - RJG_04 (v2) (version 2) | ecosystem: Host-associated > Mammals > Digestive system > Stomach > Rumen | place: Canada...
TTTTCTGATAAGCTGAAGGAGTGAGGCCTGTCAACTTCTTGAACAGTGCCACAAAACTGGTACGGCTTTTGAAGCCCACACTCTGCGCGATGGCCTCGATGGTGTAGTCGCCGTAATGCTCCAGGTCAGCCAGCCGGCGGCTGGCCTCGTTCACACGGTATTCGCCGAGCAGAGAGGAAAACGACTTTCCATACTTGGTGTTGATCACCTGCGACACATAAGCTTGATTGGAGCCGGTGAGGTCGGCCAGTGTCTTGATGTCGAAATCCTCGGCATATATCTCTTCCGAATTTTCCAACACCTGTGCTATGCGCTGCTCGAGAAGTGTAAGAGTGTCGCCTCCCAGTTTGCTGCCACTATATTTGGTTTTCTGCTGCTCATCATATTTCTTCTGCAGCTCACTGGTCTTACGCATCTCGGCTATCATGGCGGCATGTTTCTCATAGAGCTGCCGGTTTTTGGTGCGCAGTTGCCGGTAGTTGTAGGCCAGCCCCACCAGCACGGCGATAATAGCCAATGCGAAAGCCGCCACACCTCCCAGCAGATAGCCTTGCATACGCCGTTTATACGACAGTATACGCACCTGCTCTCCGGTACGATTCAGTTGGGTCTGGAAGTTCAGTTCGGTGATATCGGTCAACTTGTCGTAGGTAAGCAGCGAATCCTTGTTCTCAAGATAGAGTTGGAAATATCGGTTGGCCGCATCGGTGTTTCTGCGGTCTTTGTGATACTGATAGTACACCCAGTAGGTATCTACGATGACGTCGCGTGCCCTGCAGCGCTGGGCCATGGAGAGCAGAGAGTCGAGTTGAGCAAGGGCTCCCTCCACATCGCCCATCTGAAAGAAAGCCTGCATTTTTTTGCTCACGGCCATCATGCGGTAGCGAGACGCCATGCCCTTCACAGGGGTGTCCACACACTGTTTCATTCGGTCGAAGTAGAGCAGGGCTTTTTCTGGTTCGTCATGGCGGAGGCACAAAGTACCGTCATAGAGGGCCTTGGCAAAGCGGTACATTTCCACTTGGGGCTTCTGTGGTATGCGCAAAAAACGGGCCAGTGCCGGACGGATATACTTCTGCGAATCGGCTGCGCTGGAGAAGTTGACAAGATTGATAAAGATAGAGGTCATGGCCTTATAATCGCTCAGCGAATCGGCCTCGAAGAAGGCCTGCTTGTAGCAGTCCATCATCTTCAGCCGGTTTTCAGCATCATGTCCGTTTCTTTTCTCCAACTGATAGTAAGCGGCCAGGTTCTGATGAATATAGGGCAGATACCGCTTCACGCCGTGTTTCCGGCTTATTTCCAGTGCCGTGGTGAGAAAGCCGTAGCTTTTCTCATAGTCGAAATGGTTGTATTTGAAGAGATAGCCAAGTTTGTTCATTGCCCAGATACTCTTCTCTATTTCCGGCTTCGTCAAGTTGCGCTCATAGTAGCGATTGGCCACTACAGAAAAGCACACCAAGGCACTGTCAGTATATTCGGGGTCCAGCCCATACCGCTCACCCATGGCCAGTAAGGTGTCGGTGGGTAATTTGGAGCAATGGTCATAAAATGGCAGATGATGTCCTTGCCGGGATGCTAAAACCGGCAGGGACATCATCCAGATCAGTATAACGAGCCATGCTCTCGTCCGCCTCATGTTTTTCCTTTTTTTGTGACGCTGCGAAATTACAAAGTTTTTTTCGCATTTCCGTCATCTCGACGGAAAAACAATCGGGGCTGCGGCAAAAGGCTATTTCACCATTATCTTGCGTGTGGTGCCGTCGGCATATTTCACGATATTTATTCCCTTTCGGGGCACCGTGATTTGCTGTCCGCTGAGCAGGTAGCGCGATGTGGGCATCAGGTCGGTTTGTTGTGCCGCACTAATACCGCTGTATTCGTTCACAAACTTGATCGTCACCACGGGGCCGTCCTCCACCTTCTCATAGCGGAAAGGCGGGAAGATGCCCGTGCGCTCATACACGTTGAACTGGACCGTGGCCTCGCAGACACCGTAGGCGTCGGCCGATGCCGGTGTCCAGTGCAGGTTCACAGGGCGCGGATCGGTGCCGTAGTAGTCGCCCTTGCCCGTCTCGTAGCTTACGGCCTCGGCGCTCTCGCGGGCCATGCCTACGATGCCCTCGTAGAACGTGCCGTTGTCTATCACCGTCAGGTCAACCTGGGCGCCGAGACCCACACCGTCGTCCACATTCTTCCGGAGCTGAAGACCGCTGTCCATATAGCCGGCAGGTACCAGTTCGCCCGTCTCGGCATCCTGAACCATCGCCCATTCCGTCACGGTGATCACACTGCCGCTCTCCAGTTCATTGCCCTCTGCGTCAAGAATTGTGAAAGTGGAGGCCGTCTGGGGCGCCTCGTTCACAAACCTAATCGTCACCACAGGGCCGTCCTCCACCTTCTCATAACGGAAGGGCGGGAAGATGCCCGTGCGCTCATACACATTGAACTGAACCGTGGCCTCACAGACACCATAGGCGTCCGCTGACGCCGGCGTCCAGTGCAGGTTCACAGGACGCGGATCGGTGCCGTAGTAGTCGCCCTTGCCCGTCTCGTAGCTCACGGCCTCGGCGCTCTCGCGCGCCATGCCCACGATGCCCTCGTAGAACGTGCCGTTGTCTATCACCGTCAGGTCAACCTGGGCGCCGAGGCCCACACCGTCGTCCACATTCTTGCGGAGCTGAAGACCGCTGTCCATATAGCCGGCAGGTACCAGTTCGCCCGTCTCGGCATCCTGCACCATCGCCCATTCCGTCACGGTGACAACACTGCCGCTCTCCAGCTCATTGCCCTCAGCGTCGAGAAGTGTGAAGGTGGATGCCGACTGGGGAGACTCGTTCACAAACCTTATCGTCACCACGGGACCGTCCTCCACCTTCTCGTAGCGGAAAGGCGGGAAGATACCCGTGCGCTCATACACGTTGAACTGAACCGTGGCCTCGCACACACCGTAGGCGTCGGCTGAGGCAGGTGTCCAGTGCAGGTTCACCGGACGCGGGTCGGTGCCGTAGTAGTCGCCCTTGCCCGTCTCGTAGCTCACGGCCTCGGTGCTCTCGCGGGCCATGCCTACGATGCCCTCGTAGAACGTGCCGTTGTCTATCACCGTCAGGTCAACCTGAGCGCCGAGGCCCACGCCGTCGTCCACGTTCTTGCGGAGCTGAAGGCCGCTGTCCATATAGCCGGCAGGAACCAGCTCGCCCGTCTCCTCATCCTGCACCATCGCCCACTCTGTAACAGTAATCACACTGCCGCTCTCCAGCTCATTGCCCTCAGCGTCGAGAAGTGTGAAGGTGGATGCCGACTGGGGAGCCTCGTTCACAAACCTTATCGTCACCACGGGACCGTCCTCCACCTTCTCGTAGCGGAAAGGCGGGAAGATACCCGTGCGCTCATACACGTTGAACTGAACCGTGGCCTCGCACACACCGTAGGCGTCGGCTGAGGCAGGCGTCCAATGCAGGTTCACCGGACGCGGGTCGGTGCCGTAGTAGTCGCCCTTGCCCGTCTCGTAGCTCACGGCCTCGGTGCTCTCGCGGGCCATGCCCACGATGCCCTCGGAGAAAGTGCCGTTGTCTATCACCGTCAGGTCAACCTGAGCGCCGAGGCCCACGCCGTCGTCCACGTTCTTGCGGAGCTGAAGACCGCTGTCCATATAGCCGGCAGGAACCAGCTCACCCGATTCGGCATCCTGCACCATTGCCCACTCCGTAATGGTAATCACACTGCCGCTCTCCAGCTCATTGCCCTCGGCGTCGAGAATGGTGAAAGTAAGCGACTCTTGTGCCGAAACAGAAAAAGTAGCGACAACAAGAGAAAGAATAAAAGTAAATAATTTCCTCATAAAGTTTATGTTTTGTTAATAAATCCGAGATGATTGTGCAAAAATAACAATAATTCCATTTTTAGGCATATTTTACGACAAAATGTTCTGTCTTTATTTAAAAATTAAGACAAGAAGACAACCTACGGCTCTTGCTGGCTCAGACAGATATCACTTCGTCAGTACAAAATCGGCCAGGAGCACGGCGGTTTCCGGCTCCTCTTTTGCAGCATCCTGCGGCTTCCACGATACGATAAAGGCAGCGGTGACGGAAGCGACGTGATACCCCTTGCTGCGCCAATCGGCCAAAGCATCGCGCATACGGTTCGACAGCCACGCCACCTGATGTCCGGCCCTGTCATAGAGAACATCACCGCTGTAGCATAATGCGTCGCCCGGCTGCAAGGCCAGGACATCACGTTTGAACGCCAGAGAATGACCCAGACTCACATCGCGCATGCCCATCTGCAGCACAATTTCCGAAGGATAGGAATAAGACTGTTCATCGAGACGGCAGACATCAGCGGCACGCTGCGGGAAGCAGCCCATATTGGTGTGAATGAAAAGACGGTTGCGGGCACGCGTCATGCCCACATAAAACTGACGCAGCAAGCGGTCGTCGACCGATGAGTTGTTGGCGATGAGCATGTATACATCGTCAAACTCCCGCCCTTTGGCCTTATGGATGGTGGAGACAATCACCTCGCCCTCATTAATCTCACAGAAATCGTCAATCGACGACTCAAAGACAAACTCGCGGAAGTCGGTACGGTACAGATGCTGATTGGTCTTCTCAAACTGCTCCACGCAACGTTTCAGATAAGGCAGGCACCGGCTGCGCTCATATTTGGCATAGGTGACCAGCTTGGCCTCCTGCCACACCTCCAGGGGGACAAGCGAATCGTTCGATACGCCGAGATGGCGGAGGAAATAGCGCACCTCGGCCAACTTCCAAAAACTGAACCCATCGGTCGACTGGATGAGTTGGCTGTTGACACCCTGCCTGCGCAGCACCGACAGAATCATGGTAGCCTCTTCATTGGTCTGTGTAAGCACACATTGGGTGCCATGCCCTCTGCCGCGGAGCAAGGAGGCCACCAACGGCTCATACATCTCCTTGGAGCGGTAGAAGGTGACTTCCACCCTACCCTCCTCCTCACGCCGCGATACAACAGGCGCTTTTTTGAGACGGTTGTGGATAGAGGAGGCAAAAGCGTTGGCAAACCGCACCACATGGCGGCTGCTGCGGAAGTTGTCGGTCATATCCATCAGGCGGGATGAGGGCATCTCCGCCAAAAGGGCCATATAGCGCGAGTCGGCACCCCGAAACTCGAATATATTCTGGTCATCATCGCCCACGGCAATGACCCGCATTTCCTCATTGGCCTCCATGAGCGCCTTCACAAGGGCATATTCATCGGCACTCATGTCCTGGGCCTCGTCTATCACCAGCACCGTCTTGCTTATCTTACTGCGTTCCACCAATCCGTCTTTTATCATCCGGGCGGCCTGTTCCACCACATTGTCCACCTCTTCAAGATTACCGATACGTCCCAGCAAGTCGAAGCTGTAGGAATGGAAGGTCTTGATATCGACATAATGGGCGGCATTTCCCACCATGTCGAGCAGGCGCTCCTTAAACTCGGTGGCGGCTGCTCTGGAGAAGGTGAGCATAAGGAGCTGTTCGTGCTTCACATCCTCGAGCATGAGCAGCGAGGCCAATTTATGCACCAGCACACGCGTCTTGCCGCTACCGGGTCCTGCCGCCACAACGATGCAGTGCGACTCGCTGTCGTTGATGATTTCCTTCTGCCGCGGCGACAGTTGGCCGAACAGTTGCTCCCACTTGGCAGGTGTGATGCACCGCTGTATCTCCTTGACGCGGTCGCCCTTGAAATAGCGGTTGATGAACTGGCGGTAGTCCATCTGGAAATAGTCTTTCACATACTGCAGGGCCGCTTGGTAGTCGCTCACCATCAGATTGGCATACTCTCCCACAATGTGCACCTGCTGTATCTTCTGGCGGTAGAACTCGTCGAGCATCTTATAGTCGTCTTTCAGATACCGGCGGTTGTCTTTTAGACGACGTATGTCCATGGCATTGTACAGCACCAGAAAACCTCCTTCGAGTTTCAAGGCCCCTATCTTGGAGAGATAGAGAAGTGCCTCTTCTATATCCGGCAGTTGAAGGTCGCCGGCACGGACGAAGAGCGACTGTCTGTGCTGTTGGACATAGCGCAGGAGCTCTACCTCAGAAAACGGCACCTGCCGGTAGTGCTTGCCCTTCTTTTCACCCATTTGCTCGGCTGTATCAGTCTGCCGGTAGAGCCACTCCACCACCATCCGGCTTATCTCGAGCCGGCGCTCCATGCGCTCGGTCAGCATCTCCAAGTCGGCCTGGAGTTTTATCTCCAGGTTATGGGCGGCATCTTCCTTCTTGCGGATATAGTCCTTCACTGTGAGGAAATAGAGCAGAGTGCGAAGGTCTTTCTCTGTGGATTTTTCCACCCCGGCGCGCAGAGCGCTGTCGTTGAGCTGACGGCAGGAAGCGCGCAGTTCGCCTATGTGCATTTCCTTCAGTAAGAACCGCTCCATTTGGGCAAAACGGCTGAGCAGGGCCTGCGCCTTCTTCTCATTGTCGTCATGCTCCATGAGGTAGGCGGTGATATCGCGGCTGTCGGCCAGGATTCCCTCCTGCCGCATGCGCTCTACTGCCGACACCACCTCACTCTTGGTGAGCGCAAGAATGTCGGCCAGATAGTCAATACGCGACTCAGCCGCCGCTCCTTGGGCTTTGTAAATGTGTTTCTTTGAAATCAGCGAGCGGATGATGCGCACGGCTTTCTCCACCTCATCGGCATGGAAAAGGGCCGACTGCATGAGACGTGCCCGTGCCTCGTCCACGTCGCGCACGGTAATGCCGGTGGCATAGACATGGGGCACATTGTTGCCGCGCTCCAAATAGCCGCCTTGTTCAAGAGCGGCCAATGCCGTGCGCACACGAGTCTCCAAATCGGTGATCGATTCGTCCCATCCTGCCTGGCGGGCTATCTCCAAGGCCGAACAGCACACCCGGCTGCGCTGGCGGGTGAGTGCCTTGACAGCCTGCCACACCTGCTGTATCTGACTGATGCTCAGTTTGGTCTGGTTGAGCAGGATAAAATGCTTGTCGAGGTCGCTCTCGCTGTAGAGCACATAGCAGCGGGCATTGAGATGGGGGTCGCGGCCGGCGCGGCCTGCCTCCTGCACATAGTTCTCCAACGACTCCGAGATATCATAGTGAACCACCAGTCCCACATCGGGCTTGTCCACCCCCATGCCGAAGGCGGAGGTAGCAACTATCACCCCCACCTGGTCGGACATAAAGGCTTCCTGGTTGGCCACTTTCTCATCGCTGTCCATTTTGCCGTTGAAGGGGAGTGCCTTGTAGCCGTCGCGCGTCAGGCGCTCGGCCAGCTCACGGGTGCGGCGGGTGCGCGACACATAGACAATGGTGGGACAGGCAGCCTCGGCCACCAACGAGCGCAACTTGAGGTATTTGTCATCGGGAGTGTCGGCATGTATCACCGAATAGCGCAGATTGGTGCGCGTGGCCGAGGAGGCAAAGAGCTCCAGATGCAGTCCAAGGGTGGTACGGAAATAGTCGCGTATGTCTTGTATTACCTTTTGCTTGGCGGTGGCCGTAAAACATGATACAGGAATGGGATGCGGGCATCTCTTCTTCTGCTGGTAGGAGCGGATAAACCGTCCTATATAAAGATAATCGACCCGGAAGTCCTGCCCCCATGAAGAGAAGCAGTGGGCCTCGTCGATGACAAAACGCACCACATGGCGCGACAGGAGTATGCGCTCTATCGTATTGGAGCGGAGCATCTCGGGAGCAATGTATAGGAGCGAGGCCTCGCCCTCCTGCACACGCTGTATGGCATTGGCACGGCTGATGGGATCGAGCAAGCCGTTGATGGTGACGGCATCGGCTATGCCGCGCTCAGCCAGATTGTCGACCTGGTCTTTCATCAGCGACTGGAGAGGCGAGATGACCACGGTCAGTCCATGCACCGTGCGGCCTTCCATCAGGGCGGGCAACTGGAAAGTGAGCGACTTGCCGCCGCCAGTGGGGAAGATAGCCAGCAGCGATTTTCCGTCGACGGCAGCGCGGGCCGCCTTCTCCTGCAGCGGCTCGCCCTCGTAGGTACGAAACCGGTCGTAGCCGAAAAGCTCCTTCAGATTGTGGTGCAGGTCGAGCCGTCGGTTGCAATAGGGGCACCCTTGGGAACAAGGGGTATGACGCAACAAGCGCACCACATGCTCCACACCGGGATAGTTGTGAAGCACCCATCCGGGGGTGACAGAGCGGTAGTCGGAGGTGTCGGCAAGTGCCAGGGCATAGGCCAGCTCCACAGCATGCTCACCGATGAGCATCGACAAGTCGGCATGCTGGCATATCTTGCCTTCATAGGTGCTTACGATAAGCGCGGACAACTCCTCTGAACCATTCTCAGCGCCAACCATACTCAGGAAACCTTCAAATTCGGATTGTCCCCGCAGCAGTGATGCATAGATTTGCTGTTTGGCAGCGGGCAACCGGTGCCAGGCAGCTATCTCGTCCTGCAACAGGTCATGTGCCTTCTCACAGTCGTTCACTGGGTTGTTCACTTGCTCAGTCAGCAGTTTGTCATCTTTCAGCAGCCGGTGATAGGGCCGCTCCGGAAAGAGCAAAGGCGAGAGATAGAGTGTGTCGACCAATTTATATGGGACTGGCCCGTCGCCAAAGAGATAAAGGGCGTCGTGATGCACGATATTGTGCCCGCAAAGATAGTCGGAACCCTGCAGAAAATGCAACAATCGGTTCTGCGACGCTTCATGAAAGACAGCACCGTCGGGACGCAGGGCACCGATGTCGTGAATGCGCTGGTCGGCTCCCACCTCTACATCCACCACGGCATAGCGCAACTCCCCAGGCTGCATAGAGCCGGAAACCGCTCCTCCAATAACAGTGTTGTCGCCCAATAACATAGGGACTGTCGTTAAATATTATTACTATTTATAACTATCTGTTTTTCAACGCGATATAAAATTTACATCTTTGTTGTGGACAATAAAAATCCCCCCGACACTGTGGAATGGTGAAAAATCGGAAGAATTTCCTATTTAATTGCTACGGCAAAGGTACAACATATTTCCGGAAAAGTCAAGAATTAGTTAAAATGCGGCTTGGAGCCTTTCGGCTGTCAGGCGGTCGTTTTTTCCCTCAATCAGTCACACTTTTTGGGGTAGCAATGTCCCCTATGCAGCTTTAAACTTGGTTGTGACAAGCCTTAAGGTTGCCGTAGATGTTTATAATCAGCAATTTTCCTTTCAATTCTTTCATATATCTCCTGCTGATATTCTATATAATCATCAAGCGAATCGAATGATTCAATATCATCAGCAATCCGTCTTAATCCCAAATAATCTTGTTTTGATATGCAGCAACCATAAATCTTATACCATTCTTCTAATTTCCTAATTTTATCATAATTAGTTCTAGGAGGCTGATAGCAAATACCTATGATGTCTAATTGCGAAATATCGCAGAATATATTTAAAAAAACATATAAATCTCTTCTGTTATCACTTATAGGATCATAGTAGATTTTCTTATTGCATTTTTCATATAGTTCTTCTATATTTTTGTAAAAAAGAGAATCCACATAGGAATCTGTTTGTTGGGAAAACGCTGATATCGGTGTTAAAAGTAAAAAGATACTTAAAATGTAATTATTCATATCAATATTCAATATTTAATAAATGAAATATCTTTAATGTTGTTTCGATAAAATACTATATCAATAGAATGTGTTAACTTTGAATTATAAGGAGTATATGCTTCTACATGCATTTCGCCTTTTTTATAGTCAACAGTCCTTCTATCTTTAGGTATATTACTTGGGACTATTCTTGACTCATTGGCTGAAGCAATTTTGTGGGCTTTAGGTATTCCCATACCTTCTTGTTGTATCAAGTATTGCTCAAAAAGTTCATGACTCAATACACCTGCAGAATTGAGTGGTAATTTTTCTTTGGTGTATTTGTTTATATTTCTAACATCAAGAATAGCAGCCTGTGGTCTCTTCATGGATTGTGGTGCGGTTTATGGAGAATTAAGATTTATAAGGCTGGATGATAATTGCCATCGTCACGCTTGTTCCGCAAATATACATAATAATATTTTATAGTGCAAGAATATATGTGAGGAGACGGTGATTATTAACAAAAAAAGGAAGATTTGAGCAAAAACGGTTCACAAATAGAAGATTATTGTCTATCTTTGTTGCCAAAACTCACACTATTTCTCAGAGAATTAAGGAGGGAAGCCCTAACCAGACCTTCGACCCTATACGACGAAAAACAGCACCATGGCAGAACAAAGATTTTACGAACAGGAAGTAGCCGCCAGTCTCTTCGGCGAACTGCAAGACAGTCTGCGGCGGCTGCCCCACTACGCGATGGCCTACCGCACCCTGAACCGTGTGTTCCTCATCACCCTCGACCAAAAGACCCGGATGGCTGGTGTACGGTTCAACGGCCCCTTTGCCAAGACCGACTACCTGCTCAAAGAGCATCATGCACCGAGAGCGCTGCGGGCCACCGTGAACGAAGCGCGCGTGCATCTGCGCCGGCTGCAGGAAACCGACGAGGAGACAATGGCCGCCAATTTCCTACACGACTGGAAAGCCGTGTGTCAGTTTGTGGCCCTAGTGTTCCAGACGCCCGTTCCCAGTCTGCTCGAGATACACTTTCCCCAACCGCGCAAGAGAGAGCGGGGAGCCCTGAAAGCCGAATACCTGCGGGTCATCGTGAACCGCTGGGACGCCACCTATCTCTACGCCGACGCCGACACGGAAGACGCCGAAGAGGTGAAGGTGTCCTACGGGGGCGCCAGCGAGCACGCCGTATACAGCGAGTGGGACTGGAGCTACCTGCACAGTCTGCTCCACGAAGACAGCCAGCTCAATCTGGTGCGGCCCAAGGAAAAAGACGGGGTGCTCTATCCCGAACTGATAGTTTATGAACCCGACTACCTGGTCGACATCTCGGCTGTGGCGGGATGTTTTGAATCCTATGCCCACTCGCACCTGGTGCACCTTATCAACAAGATAAAGCCGGCCCCAAACAGCTCGGCCATCCTACTGGGCAACATGGCCAGCCAACTGCTCGACGAGGCACTGCAGACACAGAAGCCTTCCTACAGGGAGAGTGTGGAGAAATTCTTCGCCTCCAATGCTGTGGGACTGCTCACCACCACCCTCGACGCCGACTTCCACGCCCAGGCACAGACCCAGCAGCGCAACATACAGCGGTTGCTCTCCACCACCCTGCCCCAACTGCTGAACGCCGACCACATCCGCTTCAATGCCACCGACATTATGGTGGAGCCTTCCTTCTTCTCAGAGATGCTGGGGCTGCAGGGACGCATGGACTTCCTCCAACTGGACCAGAAAGTGGTGATAGAGCAGAAGTCGGGCAAGAGCGGATGGCCGCAAAGAGACCCCGACACCCCTGTGCATAAAGAGCAGCACTATGTGCAGCTGTTGCTCTACATGTTGTTGTTGAGATACAACTACCGCGAGCAGTATGAGAAGAACCAACGCAATCTGCACGCCTTCCTGCTCTATTCGAAATATCTGAACGGACTGCTGCCCCTGGGCTTTGCCCCTCAGCTCATCTTCGAAGCCATGAAACTGCGCAATGAGACGGTAGCCGCCGAGTTCAGCTACACCCACGGTGCCATGACCGTGCTCGACACGCTGACACCCGACAGTCTGAACATCCGGAAAGCCAAGGGGCGCCTCTGGGAGGAATGGACCCGCAAAGACCTGACCCTACTGCTGCAACCCCTGCACCGGGCCTCTGCACTGGAGCGGGCCTACTATCACCGTTTCATGACCTTCCTGGCCACGGAGCATCTCATGGCCAAGGTGGGCAATCAGACCAAGGAGAGCTCCGGATTCGCCGACAAATGGAACAGTCCGCTGGACACCAAACTGCTCAACGGCAACATCTACTGCGACTTGGAACTGGTGAATCCCACGGCCGACAGCCAAGACAGAGTGGAAAGTGTAACCCTGCGGTTCGCCCAACGGCCCGACAGCGACATATCCAACTTCAGAACCGGCGACATCGTGATACTGTATCCCTACGACGAGGGAACAGAGCCCGACGCACGGCGCACCATGGTGTTTCGTGCCACCCTGCAGGAGATAGGACAAGAGCAAATCACCCTGAGCCTGCGCGCCATGCAGGTGAACAGCCATGTGTTCTGGCACAACGGGAAAAAGAAATGGGCCATCGAGCACGACTTCTTCGAGTCATCGTATGGGGCACTCTACCGCGGCATGCACGCCTTCCTCTCTGCTCCCCAGGAGCGCAGAGACCTGCTCCTGCTGCAACGCCCGCCCCTGACCGACCCATCGCTCACCCTGCGGGGCGACTACGGCCCTTTCAACACCCTGGCCCTGAAAGTGCGGCAGGCACAAGACCTCTTCCTCATCATCGGACCGCCGGGCACCGGCAAGACCTCCTACGGACTGGTGAACACGCTCAAGGAGGAACTGCGGAGCGAGGAGGCCAGTGTGCTGCTGCTCTCCTACACCAACCGCGCCGTCGACGAGATTTGCAGCAAACTGGTGGAGGAGGAACTCGACTTCATACGAATCGGGAGCCGCTTCTCGTGCGAGGAGCGCTACCGGCCATATCTGCTCGACGCCAAGGTGCGGGAGTGCGGTTCTGTGACGGCGCTCAAGGAGAGGGTGGCCCGCACGCGCATCTTCGTGGGCACCACCTCCACCTTCAACGCCAACGCCAATTTCTTCAAGGTGAAGCAGTTCAGCCTGGCCATCATCGATGAGGCCTCGCAGATTCTGGAGCCGCACCTGATGGGGATACTCAGTGCTACAGACGAGAGCGGAAGGAGCGCCATACGTAAAATCGTGCTCATAGGCGACCACAAGCAGTTGCCCGCTGTGGTGCAGCAGAAGGAAGAGGAGTCGGAGGTGCACGACAGACTGCTCAACGACATCTGCCTGACCAACTGCCGCCTGTCGCTCTTCGAGCGCCTGCTCAAGCGCTACCGCGGCAATCCCGATGTGGTGTACATGCTCACCAAGCAGGGACGCATGCACCAGGACATCGCCATCTTTCCCAACGATGCCTTTTACAACGGTCAATTGCAGGTGGTGCCACTGCCCCACCAAGACAAGATGCTGCCCGCACAGGGACAGGGACACAACGGCATAGACAACCTGCTCGCCACACGCCGCATCGCTTTCATAGCCGTGGCGCCGCCACAAGACAGTGTGTCGGAAAAGGTGAACACCCACGAGGCGCAGGCCATAGCCGCCACGGTGCTGCGGATATACGAAATGGAGAAAGACCATTTCTCGGCTACCGACACCGTGGGCGTAATCGTGCCCTACCGCAACCAGATAGCCGAAGTGAGGAAATACATCGAAAGGAGCGGCATCGACGCCCTGCGCGGCATCACCATCGACACGGTAGAGCGGTTCCAGGGCAGTCAGCGCGACTATATCCTCTACGGATTCACCATACAGCACTTCTACCAGCTCGACTTCCTCACCAGCAATGTCTTCGAGGAAGACGGCTGCATCATAGACCGCAAACTCAACGTGGCCATGACACGCGCCAGGGAGCACCTGCTGCTCTTCGGCAACCCGGAACTGCTGGCCAACGACATCACCTTCTCCCGCCTCATGGACTTTGTGCGCAGCCGCCAGGGATTCTTCGAACCCGACCTCGACCGGTATGTGACGGGGCTGTTCGATGTGCCGGAAATGAAACGGAAACCATAACAAAAAATCAGATACCCAATGAAAAGAACTCTCTTTCTCTCAGCAGCACTGTGCCTGCTCCTGCCCGCCCAAAGCTTTGCGCAGGACAACGAAGAACCGCAGTGGGGCACCCGCTACCCCATGTCGTGCACCAGTATCATGGTGGGCAAGAAAGCCTCGGCCGACGGCTCCGTCATGACCTCGCACACCTGCGACTCCTGGTACCGCACCTGGATGCAGGTGGTGCCCGCACGCGACTATGAGCGCGACACCGTGACAGCCATCTACGACGGACGCATGCACACGCAGAGCGCTCAAGACAGCACCAAGATGTACCGCAAGGGTGTGATACCGCAGGTGCGCCACACCTATCGCTATCTCGACACGGCCTACCCCTGCCTCAACGAGAAACAGCTGGCCATCGGCGAGACCACCATCTCCGGCCGAGACACCCTGCAGAACAAAAAGGGCATGTTTATGATAGAGGAACTGGAGCGCATAGCCCTGGAACGCTGCGCCACCGCCCGCGAGGCCATACGGCTGATGGGCGACCTGGTGAAGCGGTACGGCTACGGCGACAGCGGCGAGTGCCTCACCATAGCCGACAAGAACGAGGTGTGGATATTCGAGGTGTTCGGCGAGGGACCGAAGAAGACAGGCGGCGTGTGGGCGGCCGTGCGCATCCCCGACGACGAGATAGCCGTGTCGGCCAACATCAGCCGTATCTCCCGGCTCGACCTTGCCGACACCGACCGCTACATGGCCTCCGACAATGTGTTCGACGTGGCCAAGAAACTCAAACTGTGGGACGGGAAGGAGGAGTTCTGCTTCTGGAAAGTGTACAGCGGCGGCAACTACTTCGGCGAGAAGAAGAACTACAGCGTGCGCGAATGGTATATCATGGACCAGCTGGCTCCCTCGCTACATCTCTGCGACACCGTGGCCGAACTGCCCCTCAGCGTGCGGCCCGACCAGAAAGTGAGCGCAGAACAGGTGATGCGCCTGCTGGGCAGCTATTATGAGGGCACACCGAAAAACCTGAGCGGCCGCCACAAACTGCCCAACCTCAAACGGAAAGACAAAGAGGGGAAAGTGGTGGAAACGGAACCCGACAGCATCGTGTCGCCCTTCTCCAACCCCTGGATGCGGCCCGATGAAATCAACATGTACTACGCTATGGGCGACTCGGTGATGAAAAACATTCGTACCGTGAGCGTGCCCTGGTGCGCCTACAGCACCGTGATACAACTGCGGTCATGGCTGCCCGACGAGGTGGGCGGCGTGGCATGGGTGGCACTCGACAATCCAGGAGAGAGTCCGCGCTTCCCCATCTTCTGCGGCACCACCCAACTGCCCCGGCTGCTGCAGACCTGCGGACAGCACACCGATCGCGACGACGCCGCCCTCTGGCACTTCCGCAAGGCCAACCGATTGGCCACCGTGCGCTGGGGTACCTACCGCAAGACCCTGGAGCCGCTGCGCGACTACTTCATCGAGAAGGGGCAGCGCGAACTGCCGTTCGTGAGCGACACCTGGCAGCAACTGCAGCAGCAAGACCCCAAGAAGGCGGAGCAGATGCTCAACGGCTACGCCGCCGACTTCTTCGGCGCCACCATCCTCAGATGGGACGAGATGGCCCGCCAGCTGTGGCGGCAGACGTGGACCGGATTCTGACCCCACCCTACTGCTATGCGCAAAAAAATGCAAAAAACCGTGCTGTTCGACACGTTTTCGCAATAATTGCTTAAATTTGCACGTTCCAAGAAGGACACATACATCATCGTACTATGATATACAAATATGACTTCCTTATTATCGGCGCTGGAGTGGCCGGCATGAGCTATGCGCTGAAAATAGCACGCGCCCACAAGGGCAAAGTGTGCATGATTTGCAA
>Ga0310695_10008705_pt1 | contig 15544 bp, 15 predicted proteins | sample RumenRJG_04DNA_FD_203882 | JGI IMG/M metagenome (GOLD analysis project Ga0310695, IMG submission 203882) | Bovine rumen microbial communities from Lethbridge, Alberta, Canada - RJG_04 (v2) (version 2) | ecosystem: Host-associated > Mammals > Digestive system > Stomach > Rumen | place: Canada...
CGTGTTTACCGGAAAATCTTATTGATAAACTCCCACTTTTTATCGCGAGACTCGGTAATGATACGGATATCGTCGTCGGAGAGGTGTTTAAAGCGACCCTGTTTTCTGAGATAAGCCTCAACACTTGTGAACTTTTCCGGCTTGCGGTTGAGAATGAACTCTCCGTTTTCGTATTCGGCAAGGTACCACAGTCCGCAGTCGACGACCTCTTTAGCGATATCGACCGTTTCATCGGGAGCGACACCCCACCCTGTCGGACATGGAGCGATAACATGGATATATTTCGTTCCCTTTATCTGTGAAGCCTTCTGTACCTTAGCAATAAAGTCAGCGATATAGCCTATACTTGCCGTAGCGGCGTATGGGATATCGTGAGCGGCAGCGATTTCAAACATATTCTTTTTCGGGCGGATATTACCGTGGATATTAGCACCTGCGGGAGTAGTAGTAGTCTTAGCACCGAATGGAGTAAGACCGCTTTTTTGAATGCCGGTATTCATGTAAGCTTCATTGTCGTAGCAAATGTAGATGATATCATCGTTACGGTCGATAGCACCTGAAAGCGCCTGTATACCGATATCAGCAGTACCACCGTCGCCTGCAAATCCGACAGCTGTGAAGTTCTTGTGACCCTTTGCACGCAGACCTGCTTCAACGCCGGTAAGCATAGAAGCAGTACCTGCAAAAGTTGAGATTATGGAATTATTTGAGAAACAAAGCTGAGGAAAATTAAATCCCACCGCCGACATACAACCTGCCGGAAGAACAGAAACCGCATTCGGACCAATAGCCTTCAAAGCGGCTCTTACCGCGAGACTTCCCCCACAGCCTGCACAAGCTTTATGTCCATAGAAAAACTCCTCACGCGAAATAGAATCTGCGGTTTTGTTAGCCATTTATTCCGCCCCCTATACCAATAAAATTAACGCTGTCAGTACCGTCAGCGATAGCGGAAAAGATGTATTCGATATCGCCTGCGGAGATATTTTTTCCACCGAGTCCACCAATGAAATTATAGCCTTTAACGTTCACATCAGCCTTTTTGAGGGCGGAGTTAACGTTTGTGAAAACAGTACCTTCATTACCGAAGCTGATGTCCTTTTCGAGGACAGCATATGCCTTGACATTGCGCAGTACATCGGCAATTTCCCCATTAGGGAAAGGGCGCATATAACGAATGCGGACAACTCCCGCACGCACACCTTTTTCGCGGAGCTTATCGGCGGTTTCACGGCACAGACCTGCGATACTTCCGAGAGTCACGATAACGTAATCCGCATCATCGGTTCGATAGTTTTCAATCAGACCTGAGTAGTTTCTGCCGAAGATTTCAGCAAATGCACGCTCAGTCTCGGCTACAGCATCACGTGCCGCAAGTACACCCTCATGCTCCTTGAATTTGAAGATGAAGTTAGTGTCCGGACCTGCTGAAAAAGCCATATTTTTAGGGTTATCGAAGTCAAAGCGGTTATCGGTCACATACGGCGGAAGGAAGCGGTCAGCCTGCTCACGGGAAGGAATATCGACCGTTTCATACGTATGAGTGAGGACGAAGCCGTCGAGATTGACCATAAACGGCGTAGAAACGCGCTTATCCTCAGCTATTCTGTAGCTCATGAGAGCGAGGTCAAGAGCCTCCTGAGCATTTTCAGCATAAGCCTGAATCCAGCCGCTGTCGAGCTGAGAGAGACTGTCTCGCTGGTCGCCGTAGATATTCCAAGGCAAAGCAGTTGAGCGGTCAGCGTTCATCATAACGATCGGAAAACGTCCGCCGGCAGCATAATACAGACATTCCGCCATATACAGGAGTCCCTGCGACGATGTAGCGGTAAACGCTCTTGCACCTGCGGCACTTGCTCCTATAGCGCATGAAAGTGCTGAATGCTCAGACTCAACATGAACATATTCTGCACTCAGACTGCCGTCCTCGACCATTTCTGAAAGCCTCTCAACAACGATAGTCTGCGGAGTGATTGGGTAAGCGGAGATGACCTCCGGACGAGCAAGACGTATACCCTCAGCGAAGGCTTCATTTCCTGATAAAAACTTTTTCATTTGCGCTCCGCCTCCATTTCTATAGCACCGATTTTGCATATTTTAGCGCATATTCCACAGCCTTTGCAGAAATCGTAGTCAATGACAGCCTTACCGTCCTTAACAGCGATAACACCGTCAGGGCAATATAGGTAGCACTGTTCACAGCCGACACATTTTCCGCTGTTGATGACCGGTCTTACACTGCGCCAGCCACTGTTGACCGTAACGAGATAGCCGGCTTCAAACGACGTATTTTCGGGAATTTCCTCAAAAGCAAAAGACTTTTTTTCTCTTATGTATGGTTTCATTGAACAGCCTCCTCAGCAGCTTTAGTGAGAGCAGAAATATTACGCTCCTGAATTTTCCGTGGCATATATCCGGTAACAGCAGCGGCAGCTTCTGCGGCTGATACAACACCTGATATACCGGTAAGCAAACCGAGCATGACCGTATTAACAGTCGGCAGCCGGAATTCTGATGCTATTTTTTCTGCATCGAAAGTCAGTACACCGTCGATATCGTTTTTAGAGTTTACAATGATACAGCCGTCCTTTTTGAGAAAAGCATGAAGCTGAGGAGTATAGAGGGTATCATCGAGTATCACAACAAAATCAGCTTTTTCGGTCTGACTTCTGTCCACAACGGGCGCAGTATCGAGCTTAGTGAAAGCTTTTACGGGAGCACCGCGGCGCTCAGGACCGAATGAAGGAAAAGCAAGTGCGAATCTTTCGCCGCTCAAAGTATAAGCCGCACCGAGGAGTTTAGCGGCAGTAAAAGCGCCCTGACCACCGCGACCGAGCCAGATTATTTCTCTCATATCAAATCTCCTATCGTTTTTATATGAATTAATTATACACCTGTTTACAGGGAAAGTCCAATACCATAGTTTTATAGTAGGTTATAGTTTTTTTCTATTGAACGCAAAAAAATGCCTGAAGGTAAGACTTCAGGCAAGTTTGAATAATAAGCTGTTTTTTTATTCCGCAGGCATTTTTCTGCGTATATCATTGAGACGTTCAAGAGCATTTTCGAGTGTCTCATTTTTCTTAGCATAGTGGAAACGTATGTAGCGGTTTTCAGGCTCTTTAAAGAAGCTCGAACCCGGAACTGCCCCGACTCCGACGTATTCAGCTAATTTTTCGCAGAAAACGAGGTCACTCTTGTAGCCGAACTCCGAAATATCGAGCAGGATATAGTAAGCACCCTGCGGAACGGTATGACGCAGACCTATGCGGTCGAGACCATCAAGGAATAGGTCGCGCTTCTCTGTATACTTATCCTGAAGCCACTTATAGTAGTCGTCGCCGAACCGCAGACCCGTAACAGCTGCCTCCTGCAAAGGAGCAGCCGCACCGACTGTAAGGAAGTCATGAACCTTTTTAACGGTGTCAATAATATGCGGCGGAGCGATAACGTAACCGAGTCTCCAACCGGTGATAGAGTAGGTCTTAGAGAGAGACGAGCAGGAGATAGTCCGCTCCCACATATCAGGGAGACTTGCGAAATATACGTGTTTATGCGGAGCATAGACGATGTGCTCATACACCTCATCAGTAATAACGAACGTGTCATATTTTTTTGCAAGGTCAGCAATAATTTTCAGTTCATTGAGTGTGAACACCTTACCGCACGGATTTGAAGGATTGCAAAGTATCAGAGCTTTCGGGTGCTGTTTGAAAGCGTCTTCAAGGACATCAGCGTCGAAGCTGAACTCCGGTGGTATCAGCGGAACGTAGATAGGTTCAGCGCCTGAAAGAATAGTATCAGCGCCGTAGTTCTCATAGAACGGCGAAAAAACGATAACCTTGTCGCCGGGATTTGTTACCGACATCATCGCCGCCATCATAGCCTCAGTACTGCCGCAGGTAACGACTATCTCGCCGTTAGGGTCGATACTGCGACCCATGAGACGTGACTGCTTTTCAGCGAGAGCTTCGCGGAAATTCTGAGCACCCCAGGTAATAGAGTACTGATGGAAGTCCTCACGGGTGACTTCTGCAAGGCGGTCGAGAATAGCTTTAGGCGGCTCAAAATCGGGGAATCCCTGTGAGAGATTGACAGCGCCGTATTTATTTGAGATTCGGGTCATACGTCTGATGACGGAATCGGTAAAAGTCGCAGTACGGTTAGAAAGTTCGGGCATAATTTTCTCCTTAAAAATGTATTATACGAAGCGTGCAAACACTGTTCACCCCTACACATTAAAATCAGTGATTTCCTAAATATAGGGGCGCACATCGTGCGCCCGTGTGTACGTTATCATTATACAACAATTAAATGCTGTAGTCAATCTTTCTCTCATCGATGACACGCCTTGACTTGTGCTCTGAGCGAGTATCAAGACCGCCGTCAGGATGAACGATAACCTTTGCAGGCTTAACGCCGATTCGAGCCTTGAGAGCGGCACTCACCTCAGCAGCAACTGTCTCATCGTCCTTAGTATTGTCAGCCGTTTTTTCAATTTCAACAGCGTACTTGTTTGTGAAGTCCTTCTCGAATATACGAATGAGGTATTCACCTGTTATACCGCTGTGTTCACGGATAACAGCCTCGATATCGCTCGGGAAAACGTTAACAGCCGAAACGATGAACATATCGTCCTTTCTGCCGAGAATATGGATTCTTCCGTGAGTACGTCCGCATTTGCACTTAGTAGTGTCTATACGGCCGATATCGCCTGTCTTGAAGCGGATAAGGGGTCTTGCGTGCTTGCGGAGAGTAGTGAAAACGAGTTCACCTGTCTGACCGGGTTCAAGAACTTCGCCCGTATGAATATCAACAGTTTCAACGAGGATATGATTCTCAGCAATATGCAGACCGTCGTGGTATTCGCACTGAGCGGCGCAAGCGCCGAAAATATCGGACAAACCGTAGAAGTCGTATACTTCAGCACCCCAAAGGTCCTCGATAGCCTTTCTTGTAGCATCGATAGAACCGCCAAGTTCACCGGCAACGATAATTTTCTTGATATTGAGGTCTTTTTTGGGGTCAATACCGGCTTTGAGAGCCTTTTCACCGAGCTGCCAAGCGTAAGAGGGAGAAGTCCAGATGATAGTCGGCTTGTAGGTTTTAAGAATGAAGAGCAGTCTCTCACTCGGGAGAGTACCGCCCCAGATGCAGAGTGCACCGAGGTTCTGTGCACCGATAACGTCAGGACCGCCGACATAGAGTGAGAAATTAAGTGCATGAACATAGCGGTCATTAGGTCTCATTCCTATCTGCCAGAACCAGCGGCTCTCAGTGTCCTGAAACTCGTCAAAGTCCTTTTTAGTAAACGGACTCATGGTAGGAACACCTGTTGAACCTGACGAAGTAGAAATGAACACAACGTCCTCCTCAGGAACAGCGGCAAGTTCACCGAGGAACGACCCCACACCCTGAGTGTCGCGCTGAGTTTTTTTATTGATGAACGGGAACTTCTCAATGTCCTTGAGAGTTTTGATATCCTCAGGCTTAACACCAGCCTCATCGAACGAACGCTTGTAGTAGGGAGCGGTGTCGTAAGCGAACTTCACGATTTCCTTAAGGTCTTCGAGCTGTTTCTTTTCGAGTTCCTCACGAGGGAGAGTTTCAAGTTCCTCGTCCCAGAATTTATTGTTAATATCTCTGCTCATTGTAATATCCTCCATAATCATATTTAGCATATCTATTTGGTATGATTATATTATACACCATGGTACTGTTTCTGTCCAATACCAAAGGTTTATTTATAGTTATAGGTTCATTTTATAAGCCGAGGTACTTTTTTATCTCGACAATATACTTTTCCGCCATCTCGCTGAGAATGACATTTTTGAGCGTAATATAGCCTATTTCCATTATCTCGTCGGAATCGTCCTCAAACGGGACTGCTATATAATCGCTTCCGTTGAGTTCCTCGCATATGATACCCGAGCATAGTGTATAGCCGTCAAGACCTATCATTAGGTTGAGCATAGTTGCACGGTCATTAGCCTTGATAGTACGCTGATACTCGGCAGTACTGAGCAATTCCTCCGCGAGATAGAAGGTACTGTTATCACCCTGCTCAAACGAAAGGCAGGGGTAGTCAGCGAGCATTTCAAAGGTAATCTTTTTCTCATTAGCGAGGGGGTGACCCTTCCACAAATACACAAACGGACTGCATTTTGTGAGAGTATGGAACTCCAGTCCGTTTGAGTTCAGCAGCTTTGTAATGGACTTGCGGTTAAAGTCGTTGAGGTAAATAATACCTATTTCGCTGCGCATAGCAGCGACATCGCTGATGACCTCAGCAGTTTTAGTCTCGCGTACTGCGAACTCATACTCAGCCGTATCAAACTCCTTGACCATCTCCACGAAAGCCTTAACGGCGAACGAATAATGCTGAGTTGAAACTCCGAACTTTTTCTTGATATTGCCCTTGCTGATGTATTTTTCGGCGAGGACGTCAAATTGTCCGACAACCTGACGAGCATACTGAATAAACTCTGCGCCGTCATTAGTAAGGGTAACTCCCCTGCCGCTGCGGTTAAAGACCTTGATACCGATTTCTTTTTCGAGTTCCTGAACGGAGGAAGTAAGTGACGGCTGAGAAACATAAAGCTGTTCTGCCGCCTTGTTCATTGAGCCTGTTGCAGAAATTGCAAGAATGTATTTGAGCTGCTGTAAAGTCATAATAAACCTCTCAATCGTATAATCCTGTACTGAAATAGCGGTCGCCTCGGTCGGGGAAAACAGTGACTATATTGCCCTTAGCACCGCTTTTCACGAGCTTTAAGACTGCTGCCATAGCCGCTCCCGAAGACGAACCTGCTATAACACCTTCTTTTGCTGCAAGAAGTCTTGCAGTCGAGAAAGCATCATCATCGTTAACTTTTATAACATCGTCCACGAGGGACATATCCATAGTATCAGCGATGAAGTCGTTGCCGATACCCTCAATGTTGTAGTCGGAGTGTACACCGCCGCCCATAGTCGAGCCGACAGGGTCAGCGAGTATACCCTTCACACCGGGCACACGCTCCTTTATATAACGGAGTATACCGGTATAAGTACCGCCGCTTCCTGCACCTGCAACAACGTAATCGATACGTCCATCGAGAGACTCAAAAATCTCACGTCCGGTAGTTTCGTAGTGAGCAAGCGGATTACTCTGATTCCTGAACTGTTCAAGCGATATTGAACCCGGAATTTCAGCCTTTATCTCTTCAGCCTTAGCAACTGCACCGAGCATACCCTTTTCTCGTGGAGTATTAACGACCTCCGCACCAAGAGCACGGAGCAAAGCCTGTTTTTCAGCCGAGAATTTTGTAGGAACAACAAATATTATCCTGTATCCGCGTCCCAAAGCGGCGAATGCGATACCGAGTCCGGTATTGCCGGCAGTAGCCTCAACGATAGTGCCGCCCTTTCTGAGAAGACCGCGGCGCTCAGCATCCTCTATCATATACAGACCTGTACGGTCTTTAACACTTCCGGACGGATTATATAGTTCAAGCTTAGCAAAGACGTTAACACCGGTTTCCTGCACAATATTGCCGAGTCTCACGAGCGGAGTATTACCGATGAGTGCCTGCATAGAATCATAGTACCTCATAATATTATCTCACTTTCTTTCAGATTTTGCAATAGCCTGAGCGATATCTGCGAGAATATCCTCAATATTTTCTATTCCGACCGAGAGACGGATAAGGCCGTCAGTGATACCGACTTTTTTACGTATATCGGCAGGGATAGACGCATGGGTCATGGTAGCGGGGTGGCATACGAGTGACTCGACACCGCCGAGACTTTCCGCAAGAGAGACGAGTTCAAGGCTCTCGAAGAATGTGTTTATATCATAGTTTTCATGCAGTTCAAAAGAAATCATCGCACCACCGTTTTTAGCCTGTCTGCGGTTGATATCATATCCCTGACTGCTTTCAAGTCCGGGGTAGTAGACATTCTTCACAGCTTTGTGAGAAACGAGAAATCCGGCTGTTTTTTCGGCATTTGAAACGTGTCTGTCCATGCGAACTGCAAGAGTTTTAATACCGCGTATAAGCAGGAAAGAGTCAAAGGGACCAAGAACTCCGCCTGTAGAATTCTGAATGAAAGCGATTTTCTCAGCAAGTTCCTTAGTGCTGACTACCGCAAGTCCCGACACTACATCGCTGTGTCCGCCGAGGTATTTGGTAGCACTGTGAACGACGATATCAGCACCAAGAGCGAGCGGCTTTTGCAGGTACGGAGTCATGAAAGTGTTATCGACAATAACAAGGAGACCATGCTTGTGTGAGACCTCCGCAACTGCCCTGATATCGGTAACAGTCATGAGCGGATTTGCCGGACTTTCGATGATCACAGCCTTTACGTCGTCGGTTATCTGGCTTTCGTAAACCGCGGGGTCAGTAGTATCAGCGATGGTATAGTTTATTGAAAAATGGTCGAAAACCTTATTCAGCAGTCGAAAAGTTCCGCCGTAAACATTGCTTGAAATGAGCACCCTGTCTCCGCTGTGAAGAAGGCTTAAAACAGCCGTAAGAGCCGCCATTCCGGAAGCAAATGCGAATCCTGCATATCCGCCTTCGAGGTCGTTTATGAGGGACTCAAGTGCATCACGAGTAGGGTTGCCTGTGCGCGAATACTCGTACCCGCGCATTTTTCCGAGTCCGTCCTGCTTATAGGTGGAAGTCTGATAAATCGGGATATTTACAGCACCAGTGTGCTCATCGATTGATATACCGCCGTGGATAAGTGCAGTTTCAGTATTTGTATATTTCATAATAATTCTCCTTATTCAAAGTTATAGCCTGAGGTATATGTTGCCGAAATCAGGCTTACATTTTCAAAAGCTCTCATGCCGTCATCTCTGCCGTCGAAATACTCCGACTGCACCTTCTCAGGCGGCATATACGTATCTATCTGAAAGCCGAGGGAATATAGTGCCCGCGACACTTCATTGTAATCAAATCCTCCGCGCATCACCTCGCCGAGGGATTCTGTTATTTTTTCAAGACGTGCAACTCTGCGCGGAAAATCACCTGTCTTTATTGGGTAATCGAAAACTACCGTACTCCCGAGCGATGAAAGTTCAGCCATTTGTCTTAGCGTATCAGCAAAAACATCGAGGGTCAGGTAGTAGGAAACTCCGAGGATACTGAAAAAAGTCTTTTTTTCGGGGTCAAACCCTGCATTAAGAAGCTTATCGCACATTCGCTCTTTCTCGAAATCAACAGGAACAAAATGCACATTTTTCGGGATATTCCATTCAAGCCGTCTTATTTTTTCAAGCTTATACCGCTGAGTATCGGGGTGGTCTATCTCAAAAATGCTGATATTCTCATTGTTGTTCCTGAACGAGAAAGTATCCGAACCCGCTCCGCAGATAACGTACTGTATATCGCCGTTTTCAGCCGCAAAATCAGCAAGTCTCACCTCATTGAAGTGAATCCTCGAAAGCGGTATCGGAGCGATGTACTCGTTTATCAGCTGTTCAGTGTCATCTCGTGAAAACTCCTGTATACCGCCGAATCCGTGGCTTATCATATCGTAGATGCTGTCGTATTCAGCCTTGCCCATGAAATCGTAGGCAAGGTAGTCGTCGTAGATTTTCTGCCGCGACCTGTTTGAGTGCCATGCTCTGACAAATGCACACATTTTAGCGGTCACGCTTTCTCTTTCGTTAACCATAAGTCCTCCAAAAACAAAAATGCGCAGAATGCTGAAACCGCATCCTGCGCACAAATAATTATACCCGCATAGTTTACGAAAAAGCGCAACATCGCTGAGCATAAGATCGCAGAATACGTTCAGGCATCATATTACACATACAACACATAATGATAGTTCTCATGTTCAGCACTCCTTTAAAAATACTTTATTCCTATCGGAACTATATGCATTATAGCACTGTTCGCATAGTTTGTCAATAGGTTTTTACTATATTCGGCAATAGTTATAAAATAGTCTTATCATCAGCCGCATTTTCATCACTTTTCACTCCGGCTATAAATTCGCACGCTAAGCAACATAAATCGTTTAACAGATTATGTTCAACAGCTTACGAGTTTATAAATAACAAAAACAAAAGCCAAAAATCTCATGCAGATTCTTGGCTTCGCTTTATCATATTTTTCATCTTTTCCACCTTAACAAATGCGACTGAAGTTTATTGAACAGGAATGTAACTGCAATTACCACGATACCGATAACAAGAAGTCCGGTAATAGTACGTGTGTAGTCGCCGAAATCGGAGTAATACTTTACATAGTACCCCATACCGTCGCGTGCCCCTATCATCTCTGCGGACGTGAGAAGTATGAACGATACACTAAGTCCCTGATTGCAGCCGAGAAATATCTGCTGTAGGGAAGCAGGCAGTATTACGCGGAAAAGCATCTCAGGCTTGCTGACATTGAGTACCTTTGCTGAGTCGATTATTTTCTTGTCAACTCCGAGTACACCGCTCATAGTTCCGGCAAAAACCGGCCAGAAAGTTGCGAGGAATATTACAAATACCGATACCGATTTGAACGTCGGAAGAAGTGCGATTCCGTATGGAATGTACACTATCGGCGGTATCGAACTGAAAAACTTCGTGATGTACGTTGCCGCACTGCCTATTCTTGCACTCCATCCGATGAATAGTCCAAGAGGTACTGCAACCGCAACTGCAAGAATAAAGCCTTTCAGCGTTGTTCCAAGTGAGCTTTCAATATTGACTAATATCATGTCGCCGTCCTCTGTAAACTGGTGTATCACCTTTCCGGGCGATGGGAAAAGCAGGTCATTGAGTATATTGAATTTCGCCGTTGCAAGTGACCATATACCAAGTATAACAAATATGAAACCGGCTATGTCCAGTAAAAGTGTGAGTCCCTTTTCCTTTTTTATGAATGAGGATATTGCTAATACTACGACCTCTACTCCTGCCGCAAATGCGATAAGTGAACCTGTAAATACTTCCTTTGTTGATTTATCAGGCAGAAGCTGTATCAGCAAGAGCGCGATAAACAGCAGGTGCGTAACACGGAAATACCGCTTTTTCGCTGTCATAATACCACCTCGTCTCCGCCGATACGTTCGGCAATGTCAGTATTAAGAAGCGAGAGGAGTCTGTTGCGGAATCTGCCATATTCGTCGGTCTTTACGAGTTCTGAACGGCTTCTCGGACGCTCAAATGGTACGTTTACAACCTCGTTTACCGTTCCCGGGTGAGCGGTCAGCACGACTATCTTATCTGAAAGAAGTATCGCCTCGTCGATGTCATGAGTTACAAATACTACCGTCTTGCGCTCTTCTTTACCGTCACCCTCCCACAGGCTGAGCAGAAGTTCCTGCAATATCACACGGTTTTTCGGGTCTATAGCACTGAATGGCTCGTCCATGAGAAGTATTTCGGTGTCCATTGCAAGTGCACGCGCTATCGCCGCACGCTGCTGCATTCCGCCTGAAAGCTGCGACGGATACTTGCTTCCTGAATCGGAAAGTCCTACCTTCGTGAGAAACTCGTCCGCAATTTTTGAACGCTCGCTCCTCTTTATATCTCTGCGTGACTGCTTTATGCCGAATTCTATGTTCTTCTTCGTTGTCATCCACGGAAAGAGGGAGTAGTGCTGAAACACTACTCCACGCTCTGTACCTGTGCCGTGAAGTTCCTTTCCGTCAATCTGTATCGTTCCGCCTGCGGGGGCGTATAGTCCTTCAAGCACGCTGAGAAGTGTCGATTTTCCGCAGCCGCTCGCCCCTATCACACTTACGAATTCTCCGCTTCCTACTCCGAATGAAACGTCGTGAAGTGCGTTGAAACTCCGCTTATTTTCGATATAATTAACGGTGAGGTCTTTTATCTCTATCTTATTCGTAGTCATCAAAATGCTCCTTTAATGAATCGTATATCTCATCACTGCCCTCGGCAATTATACTGTCGAGTGCTTTCTTGTATATCTCAATGTTGTAGAGCGGCTCGATATCATAGTCATTCGTGTAGCCAAGCTCTATGATAGTGTCTTTAAGTGTGAGAGTACCCTTCTTGTCAGGGTCGGGACTCGATACACTGTAGCCGCCGTATACTTCAGTATCTATGAAGTCTTCCTCGATATCTATGTACTTCTTGACATCCTTGACTGTTTTATCGTGGTCGGACTGTGTGAAGTGGTATGCCTTGATAAATGCTCGCTCAAGTGCTGTGTAAGTATTCGGGGAATCGCTGAGTGCCGTTGTTTTTGCGACCTGTCGGCAGCATGGCTGATTTTCAAGTGCCTTTTCGTGTGCGCAGTAGTACACGACCTTATATCCCTGTGACTTTGCAAGTGACGCATACGGCGAATACACCGACGCAGCGTCGATATTGCTGTTGAGAAGTGCCGCATATGCGTCCTTCTGACTGTCAAAATAAACGATGTTTACCTTGTCCTTGCCTTCGCCTATTTCAATTCCTGCGTCCTTCAGAAGTATCTGAAGCTCTGCGTCCTGTACACTGTTCTTTACAGATGCTACATTTCTGCCCTTGAGTACCTCTACTCCCTCTTCGTCCTTCTCAGCATATTCCGACTTGATAACATAACCGTGTCCGTTTGTCATCGCTCCGCCGAAAATTGATACGTCGTGTCCCTGACTCTGAAATGTCAGCGTAGGCACTGAGCCGATAAACGCTGCGTCAAGTTTGTCGGATTCGAGTCCGTTTACAAGCTCTGCTGCACTCGAAAACTGTGTGAGCGTAACATTAAGTCCCTCTTCCTTGAAGTAGCCTTCCTCCTGCGCAACAAATGCAAGAAGATGTGCTGTTGAGTTGAGGTAGCCGATATTTACATCTGACTTTTCCGGCTTGCCAGTTACCGCTTCGGCATTGTCTCCGCAGCAGTCCGCTGCTGAATCTGAGCAGCAGTCTTTGTCATTGCTTTCGCAGCAGTCCTTTTCATCTGTTGAAACCGCTGCTGTCGTATCTTCAACCGATGCACCTTCGTCTGAGCTTTCGTTGAATGCTCCGCAGCCTGTGAGCAGCGATAACGCTGCAAGTATTGATATTACCTTTGCCTTATTTTTCATATTTATCACCTTTCAAATTATAATTAGTTTACGTACACTGAATTTTTCAACAACATCGCATTCGCTCCGAATTAATGATGTATCTGTATTCTTTCATGTTCATCACTCTCTTTCCATGCACTAATCATACCACACCCATAGGCATTTGTCCAATACGTAAACACGATTAACAGTAATAGGTAAAACTTATCAAAAGAACTCCCGCGATTTCTCACGGGAGTTCTTGTCTTTTTATTTACAATGTATGCTACTTTCCCTTAACAGGCAGGTCAGACTCATTTATGATTCCAGCATCAACGTACTGTATCGTTACCGCATCATTGCCGGTTATGCCGTCGCCTTTGTTGTATACGTCTGCGTTTTCCTTCGCCTCTTCTGTGAGCGAATACTTGTCCTTGTTGCCGAGATACTGCAATATAGCTACTGCATCGGCTATTCCTACTCTGCCGTCAAGATTGACATCGCCACAAATTCCGGAAGTCTTTAATTCGCCTGCTATTGCTATGTAGCCGTCATAGTAACCCGCAATGTTTTTCAGTGCCGGACACTCCTTAACATCGTCATCATCTGCCTTGAAATTGCAGTTATACCGCTGATTGTATATTCCATACATGAATGTATACGCATTCATAAGCTTTCCGTCTTTCTGAAATTCACTGTCAAAAAACATATCCTCAGCATTCTCACTTATCACGTAGATTATGTCTATAGGATAAACCTCGCCGGACTTTGCGTTATCAGGCACTTTCAGTGTGAATTCCCACATATCGCCGTCTTCTCCGTTGTTATCCAATGAAAAGGTACTGAAAAATATTCCCTTCATCGAATCTGTTTCCTTGTCAGCATTGCATCTTTCATTCAGTCCGTTTATGGCTTCTCCCTTTTTGGCGGGTGAACCGTCAGACTCCTCAACTATACTCAGCCGCTTATCAAATCTTACGTGTATTCCCGTGGCAGAATACTTTTTTTCTGCTCCGCTTATTTTTAGTGTACACTTTATCGTCTTGCCTGCTATATCAGATGCATCAAACACCTGTCCGTTGTCTGCGCCGTCTACCGTTATCGAAAGCTCAGGCTTTACCGGTGAATCTGAGGTGACAAGACTGCGGTCATAATACTGCGAATCCGCAATGTCTGATTCTGCATAACTCTCACCGGTTATAGGTGCGGGCAAGAGTTCAGCTGTTGATGCCGGAGGTGTGGTTGTAACGGACGGCTGACTTGAATCTGCTACCGCTATATATCCGTCACAGCCTCTGTCCATGTATGAAAGTGCTATACACCGCTTGATATCGCTTTCAGAAATGTTTATGGGGTTTATCCAGTTCTTGATTCCCTTTGTAAATGTATATGCCTGCATCAGTCCGCCTTCACGGTCAGCATTGTTGTTGAGGAAAAGGTCGCCGTCCTCGAAATGAACGTCAAACGGGAATACCGTTCCTGCGGCAGTGTCTTCCGGAAGCTTAAAGCTGAATGTGAAGTATTCGCCATCTGAACCAGTATTTTCTGCTCCTGCTGTACAGAGGAATATACTCTTCATGCCGTTTTTCGGTGCTGAATAGTCAGACTCTGCCATTCCTTTCAGGTCGTTGACTGCTTCACCAAATTTTCCGAATGTCCTCAGGTCGTCCTTATCAAGAATAAGACGTGCGTCATAGTAGAGGTGTATTCCGGTCGAACTGTATTTACCTGACGCTCCTTTAACCTTGACAGTGCAGTTATACCTCTTTCCCGCAAAGCTGTCTGAGTCGACTACAATGCCGTTTTCGGTATTTTCAACTTCTATGGTTATCTCCGGCTTTACAGGTGAAGACTCTATCTCTGCATATGTAAATCCGCCGTATTCACCAAATGTGACCGTCTGCATATCCTTGTATTTTTCAGCGATAAATTCGTCTATTCCACCGGTTCCGCCCGTTGATATATATGATTCATACGCCATTGCCATAGATGCATCAATGGAATCGATCCGACCGTCTCTGTTTACATCTGCCGCACGTTTCATCGTCTCTGTAAGCTGAGAACTGAACCCGCGTGATGTACTGCTGTAACTTTCAAGAATGAGAGAGCAGTCCATAGCATTTATCTGCCCGTCATTATTAACATCGCCCACAAAAAGACTTTCAGCGGCTGCATTCCGGCTGAAAGATGTTACAGTTCCGGATAATGCCATCGCAGCCGATAATGCTCCTGCAATAAATCTACTGAATTTCGTAGTCAGTCCCCCCTTATGACAACACCTTTCGGTTTTGTGCGGCATTGCCTTAAATACTTTATTTATTATATTATACTTATTTAACACAAAAAATGCAAGCTTATAGGAGACTTTTCGGCGAACTATACAAAGTTAAGTACTTTACTATATGTAAACTCACAAAAAATCGGCAGCTTTTTGAAACTGCCGTTAATAATTATGTTTTTTTAAACAGTAAACGAAATGTCAACTTACTGAAAAGCAATACCATGCCGCGCAAGTATCTAATCAGCGAAAGCGGCTTCATATAGCCATTTTCCTGTG
>Ga0310695_10008706_pt1 | contig 15541 bp, 11 predicted proteins | sample RumenRJG_04DNA_FD_203882 | JGI IMG/M metagenome (GOLD analysis project Ga0310695, IMG submission 203882) | Bovine rumen microbial communities from Lethbridge, Alberta, Canada - RJG_04 (v2) (version 2) | ecosystem: Host-associated > Mammals > Digestive system > Stomach > Rumen | place: Canada...
TATGTTTTGAATAATATCACTGCAATTTTTTGGTGTCAATAAAAAAATACGAAAAAACAATAATATGTATACTGCTATAAAAATGTCTGGATCAGGGCGTGATTCATGTCTGTTCAGAGTCCTGAAACTGTACTTTATATCAGACGCATTTCAGCTGCAGGAGCCGCATCCGGTTACCAGATAAAATTGGACTTGAGCTGTTCCCCGTTGTCGATCAGGATGTCCTGGCCTGTCATGCTGCGGTTGATGTTAGTCATAAAATAGCACCAGTCGGCGATCTCCTCCGGGGCGGCCCACCTGTGCAGAAGAGTCTCGTCCAGGCACTGGTCCATGAGCACAGGATTGTCTATGATGTGCCTGTTAAGGGGAGTGTAGACGCCTCCTGCGGAGATGCTGTTGCTGGTGGCTCCGAAGGGGGATACCCGCAGGGCGACATTTTTCATGTAGGCCACAACACCTCCCTTGCTGGCGGCATATCGGGGAAATTCTGCCCCGTTGGAGGCGCTGGAGGAGGCCATGAAGAGTATGGAACGGATGGAGGGCCTGATCCCGTATTTTTCGGTGACGGCGATCGTGCCGGCCAGATTGACCTCGATCTCGCGGCCGCCCTCCTGGACGCCGGCATTGTTGACCAGCACATGGATTTCCCCGGGTATATCGGGGAGATCTCCGGTTATATCCGCTATGATATGTGTGTAGGAGGGGCAGTCGAGGATGGCGCTTTCCTTCAGATCCAGACCGGTCACCTCATGGCCTGCGGCCAGATATTTTCGCGCGCAGGCGAGCCCGATGCCCCGGCTGGTTCCTGTTATTAATATTCTCATGTCAATACCTGCAATATCCCTTAAGAAGGGAATGGTTGGATCGTAAATGGATGTATGCGGAAAGAAGGCTCTATGCGGAAGGCAGGCCCTCAGCCTTATTCCTGTTCACGCAGGGCTTGAGGACCGGTCTTTCCGGATACAGATACCGGGAAAAGAAGCCCGGAGGAGAAGATTCTCACTGCGATGACAGAGACCAGAGCCAGGGAAATCAGCCTGTCAATGTAGTCAGTGAGGATCTGAACAATAAACACGCTTGCAGTAAGTCCCAGACCTGCCTTGTTGAGGAGCTGGACTATGACCGTCGATCCGGAGGAAGTGATCCCGCCGAAAAGGAAGGCGCAGATAATGGAACTGACTATGGTCCCGGGAAGGGTGATCAGCATGGCGCAGGGAATGACGGACAAGCCTCTCATGCGGAAGCGGCGGGCTGTCAATCCGGTGACAAAACCCAGGACCAGACCGACCGGCATGAAATAGAGAGAGTAGATATCCAGGGTGAATCCCATCACAAGGCCATAGGCGAGTGGGGGAAGCATTCCGTAAAATGGTCCGTAGAGCACTGCCATCAGGATGGTTCCTATACTGTCGAGGTAGACAGGAAGGTGTAAGAAGAGTGCGATCTGCCCTCCTATGACATTGATTGCGATTGCAAGCGCCATCACACACAGCATTTTAACGGAGAAGCTGTTTCCTGTGGCGGAATTATTAAAGGGTGTTTTGTCATTATTGCTCATTTTTACCTCCATTTTGAAAGCTGCCTGCACCTTAGACACTGCTGAAAAGCAGGTATGCTTTTTTAAAACTTTTTTTAGCTTCTTTAATCATCTATTGTCCTGCTGTCTGTCCGGATCAGCTGTGGGAGAAGATCCAGTTCAGACTTGTCCACACCCAGCAGACTGCTGAAGAAAAGACGGAAAAAAGCAAGTGTATCCACTTCTGTCATTACAAGGGCATTGGGGGAATGTCTGTAGAAATGCATGGAATCTACCACGCTCTGCCCTATGCTGATCCCCCCGGTTTCTATCTGTACATAGGAAGTGAATCCGCGGCACAGATCCTTGTCAGCAAAACAGGCTACTGCCAGGGGATCATTGATCACACAGCCGATCAGATGCTCCCACTCCCAGTGGAAATCGAAATAGAAACCTGTGATTTTTTCGATAAATCCGCCGATGCGGTGATCCAGTCTTTTAAAATAAGCCAGAAGGTCGGGAGTGAGCACGATCCGGCGCGTCACATCCAGGCCGACCATGGAAATGAGACGTTTTCGGCGGTCCATTTCTTCATAGACGATGGAAGCTGCATCAGGGTCGCACCAGTAATTGTACTCGGCGACAGGAGAGCAGTTGCCGTGGCTTCTGAAAGATCCCCCCATGGAAACAAGTTCTTCTATGTTGTCAAAGGCGTCGGGATGCTTCTGCGCCAGCATTGCGATATTTGTCATCGGGCCAAGCGCAATCAGGCTGGCGGGTTCCCGCCGGAGAGTTTCGGCCATAAATTCAAGTGCGCTTTTTTCCTGCCGGGCGTATTTTGCGGGATCGGTTTCGGGAAGAAAGCTCTCTCCCAGACCGTCGGATCCGTGGGTGTCGAGAGCGTTGATAAATTCTCTGCGAAGAGGCCGGTCTGCTCCCATGAAGACCGGAACATCCAGGCGGCCCATGAAATCGAGGACCTTGAGGGCGTTCTGATATCCCATTTCCACGGGTGAGTTCCCGGCAGCAATTGTGATCCCCAGAAGCTCGATCTGATCCGGCATGGAGAGAGCCAGCATGATCGCCAGGCTGTCGTCTATACCCGGGTCGCAGTCAATAATGATTTTTCGTGCCATTTGTATTGTGTTTCTTTCCTGATAACTCTGAATAACTCTTTATTGCTCTCGATAACCCGTTTTCGCGCATAAAAAAACGCAGGAAGAACCTGCGGCAGACAAAAACAAGAGACACACTGAGTGTCCCGGATTTTTTTGTTCTTATGGGTGCCTAGTTTTTTATACTGGGAGGTTCTCGAACCAGTGCTGTCCGCCCGGACAGCGGTTGCATCATATCATATCGTATTCCTGTTGGCAAGGACGAAAAACACATTCTTTGTACAGGACGAAAAACACCTTCAATGTCCATCGCTGAAACTTCCGTATTATACGCAATTATGTTAAGATGATAGCAGTAATGGCCAGGAGGTGCATGATATGGAAAGAAGTGATATGTCTAAATGTGTGCTGTGTTATGATGCTCCCTGCAGCCGGGAATGTCCGAATATCCGTCCGTCAGATGTACTCAGAAGTATATGGTTCTATAATGAGAAATGGGCGGCGGCAAATCTGCCATATGACACGATGTGTATGAGCTGTCATGCCCTTTGCGAAAAGAAATGTATAAAGGCAGGGGAGGTGCCGATCAGGGATTTGATCACCCGTCTGTTTTTGGAAGTGCGTCCGGCTCTGGAAATAACTGTGCCCGATGATATGAACAGACTGAAAACAGAAATCTGCGGAATCCCTCTGGAAAATCCCTTCCTTCTTTCGTCCTCCGTAGTGTCCAGCACATATGATATGTGTGCCAGGGCCTTCGAGGCCGGATGGGCGGGAGCCTCATTCAAGACTGTCTGTTCTTTAGATATTCATGAAGCATCGCCCCGCTTTTCCGCTATCCACGGCAGCAGCGGGGAGATTATCGGATTTAAAAATATAGAGCAGCTCTCGGACCACAGCGTGGCGGAAAACATGGAGGTTTTCCGCAGGCTGAAAGCGGACTACCCCTCGAAAGTGATCATCGCGTCTATCATGGGGCAGACAGAGGAGGAGTGGGAGGAACTCGCGCGCCTCTGCCAGGAAAACGGGGCAGACATTGTCGAACTGAATTTCTCATGTCCCAACATGATGGAGGAAGGTCTGGGCTCGGATATCGGCCAGGTACCTGAACTTGTGGAGAAATTTACAGCTGCTGCAAAAAGAGGCTGCAGCATTCCTGTTCTGGCCAAGCTGACCCCCAATGTGGCATCCATGGTGCCCGCGGGACAGGCTGCAAAGAGGGGAGGAGCAGACGGGATCTCCGCGATCAATACCATCAAGAGTATTGTCGGAGTGAATCCCTATACCTATGTATCCGCGCCTGCTGTGCACGGAATGTCTGCTGTGGGCGGATACAGCGGAAACGCGGTCAAGCCGATCGCGCTTCGCTTTATCTCCGAGCTTGCGAAGGATCCGGAACTTGCCGACATGCATATCAGCGGAATGGGAGGAATTGAAACCTGGCGGGACGCAGTCGAATACCTGCTTCTGGGCGCCGGTTCTGTTCAGATTACTACAGCGGTCATGCAGTACGGTTATCGCATCATTGATGACCTGAAAAACGGCCTGAATTATTACCTGGCCGAAGCGGGCTGCTCCGGTGTCAGTGATATCAGGGGACAGGCCCTTGATTTTATCAGCCAGACGACCGATGTGATCGAGAGGGACACGGTTGTATTTCCGTCTTTCCACCCTGATAAATGTATCGGCTGCGGCAGGTGTGCGATCTCCTGCTGGGACGGGGGGCATCAGGCGATCACATTGTTCGAAGAAAGAAAACCCAAACTGGACGGCAGTAAATGCGTGGGCTGCCATCTCTGCCTTCTGGTATGTCCTCAGGGAGCGATCACTCCCTCCCAAAAGAGGGTTCCGCTCAGGAGAAGGGCTGAAAAAGCAGCAGCCAGGCCGGATGGCGTGACGGCAGACGAAAGCGATTGACCTTTATGTCAGCCGGACGGCAGACGAAAGCGATTGGCCTTTATGTTGCGTGACGGCAGACTAGAGTGATTGACCGCTTGCATGGCTGAAAAGTGCCCTGCCGGCGTGCTCCGACAGGCAGTGGAAGAGGGGGTCAAAGAGGACTGAAACAGGAAAGTAAGAGGAAAAAATCTTGGGGGCATTTAAAGAATTATTGGAAACCGCATTACAATATATCGTGGAGATATGCACAGTAGGACTTGAACTGGCAGGCGTTACCGTACTGGTATCCTCGGCAGTAGTCTGTTTTGTCAGATGGGCCAGGAGGGATCGTGATGAACTCCGACTGGATCTGGCACAGGGGATTGCCACGGCACTTACGTTCAAGATGGGAGGAGAGGTGCTCCGCACAGTCGTTGTACGGGAATGGTCGGAGCTGGGGATCCTGGGCGCGATCATCGTGCTGCGTGCTGCGCTCACATTCCTGATCAACTGGGAAATCACCAATGAAAAAAAAGAAAAGACCGAGAAGCGGCCGAAGGCTGTTGACAGAGAATCCAGGGTCCGCCGGAAAACGGACCCTGATCGAGTTGAGTATCAGACTAAAGAAGATGCATCAGGGAAAGATTCCTAAAGATTAAAAAACGAATAAAGATGTGAGGACAGATGATATGAGTTCTGAGAAAAGCCATGCTGAGGGCAGTACTTACGGCGAGCAGCTCTACCGTCTCATGTTTGAAATCGTCGGAAATAAAAAGAATGCGGCTCTGATCGAGAGCCTCAGAGGGGAGAATGCTGTTCTGACTTATCTGATGCGCCACGTTGAGGAAGTTCATCCCGGAGACATAGCCGATGCACTGTCACTTGTGCCGGGACGTATGACAGACATATTGAAGACCCTGGAGAAAAAAGGAATGATCCGGCGGGAGAAAGACCCGGAGGACGGAAGGAGGGTTCTTGTGCGCATCACACCGAAAGGCTCGCGGAGCGTGACGGAGCGCAGAGAGCAGATCCGTGAGCAGTACAGCGGACTTTACGAAGCCCTGGGCCTAGATGATACGGTCAGGCTGATTGAACTTCTGAAAAAGGTCACCGTTTATTTCAATTCTATGTGATATTCCGGATTTCTCATAAAAATTATCTCTGCAGCATGCCGCACGGCCTGCTGCAGAGTTTTTTTGTGGAGCATGAAGCCGGCTCAGAACATCCAAAGCGCGCAGCAGCGCAAGGCCGCAAGAACGGACGCCGCGGGGCTGGGGGGCGAATGTGTGGAGCATTGCGGGAGCACAAAGCGCGCAGCAATGCGTAGCGTATTCGTCTATGTTTGAGAATATGAGACCATAGCCACATGTATACAAAAGAATACACCTTCAGGAGGTCATATTTTGAATATTTGTTGATTTTTCATCATTTTCCAAAGAAAGCCTGAGCAAATTATGTATAAATTTCGCATTGCGAAATAAAATGGGGCTTTGTATACTGAGTGCGTTCCGGGGAGAGGAGACTCCTGCCGGACAAGACATGAGACCGGGAGGATGTACTGTAAAGGCCGACGCCTTTTTCGCTCCCGATTCTATTTTAATCATTTCTTTCGCATTGCGAAAATTTGAAAAGCGAAGGGAAAAGTGTAAAATAGAAGAAGAGAAAAGAGAAGTCCGTCAGTGGCGGCTGCATGTGGAAGTATCCGGTAAAAAGTTTTTTTATCTATATGATTCGCACTGCGAAATTTGCCGCTACAGGAAAAGCAGATGGAAAATCTGCCGGCACGAAGAAAAATGCCAGTAAGTCTGAAGGCATTAAGAAAAGTATCGGTAATTCTGCCGGCAGGAAGACAAACTGTATGGAGTCTGCCGGCACAGGATGTAATAAAGACTTGCTAAAACGCGTGTAAAGGAGGTAAACGATAACCATGATCACAAGGGAAAACATTCACACACTGGGTGACCTGCTGGAAAACGCGGCGGTTGATTTTGAAAACCAGGTTTTTATCCGTTATGAGACAGACGGGATCGTATATGAAAAGGGTTACAGGACTTTCGCGATGGATACCCGTGCTGTCGCACACTGGACTATCAACAAGATGGGAGAACTGGGGAAAAAGCCCCATGTCGCCCTGATCGGAAAGTGCAGCTATGAATATCTGACCGTCCTGATGGGCGTTGCCGCCGCCGGCGGCGTGGCCATTCCCCTGGACGTGCAGCTGAGCAAGGAAGGATTCATTGAGAATCTCAAACGTGCGGAAGCGGATGTTGTGTTTTTTGACTATGAGTATCTGAGTGATGTGGAGTACCTGGAGGAAGCCTGCGACTGTATACAGGAGACCATCTGCATCCAGCAGCGCAGGCAGCATTTTTCAACGCCCCAGATCCACAGGGAATTCCGCGTTCCCACGATCACTTATTATGCACAGCCTGAAGACTGCGCGCTGGTCATCTTTACATCCGGCACGACAGGACACGGGAAGGGAGTTATGCTTTCCCACGGCAACCTGCTCGACAACATGTTCAGTTCCGATGATGCCCGGGAGACCTGCCTGAGTGTGCTTCCCATCCACCACGTGTTCTGTATCAGCGGCGACCTGCTTCTGAACCTGCGCTACGGCAGTACCCTCTGCCTGTGTGACGATATCACCAAGTTCCTCTACTACATCGATCTGTTCCAGCCCACCATGATGAGGATCGTTCCCATGATGGCCAAGATGCTCCTGAGCCGCGTCTCGATCGCCGCCAAAAAGCATCCCGAACAGGACCTCAATTATCTGAAATCCCAGATCATGGGTTCCAGACTGCACAAGATCGTCAGCGGCGGCGGTTATCTCTCCGAAGCTCTGGCAAGAGGACTGGACGAGCTGGGTGTGGTCACTGCCCAGGGCTACGGCATGTCCGAGTGTTCTCCCAAGATTTCTGCTCCGGACTATGGCAACATGGACAAGATCGCCTCTGTCGGCAGACCCGTGCGCGGCTGTCAGATCCGCTTCGTGGACGGAGAGATCCAGGTCAAGAGCCCCTCTGTGATGATGGGATACATCAATGACCCCGAACTCACGGCTGAAGCCATCACGGAAGACGGCTGGCTGTGCACCGGTGACCTGGGCTACATGGATGAGGACGGATATCTCTATCTGACCGGCCGCAAGAAGAACCTGATCATCCTCAGCAACGGTGAAAACGTCTCCCCCGAGCTGATTGAGAATAAATTTGACGGTGAGAGACTGGTTCAGGACATCATCGCTTACGGCGAGGGAGACAGCATCTCTGTCGAGGTCTATCCCAATTACGAATATGCCCAGGTCCACGGCATCGATGATATCCAGGCTGCGCTCAATGAGATCGTTGCCGCCAAAAACGAGGAGCTTCCTTCCTACGCCAAAATTTCCGCCTGCAATGTCCGTAAGAATCCTTTCGAAAAGACCTCTTCCAAAAAGATCATTCGTCAGGCATTCTTTGATGAAAAAGCAGAGGATTCGAAGAAACAGGAGAGTCTGCTCCGCCCTGTCACAGAGCTGCAGCAGAAGATTTACGACATCGTCATGGAGATCCTGGGCGGAGAGGCGATCGGCACAGACATGAACCTCTACCGCAACGGCCTGGATTCTCTGGCAAGTGTCATGCTCATCGAGGAACTGCAGACCAGACTGGACGTCGGTGTGACCCTCACAGAACTCATGGATTCCAACACGATCCTGAAGCTGGAAGAGCTGATCCTGAAGAAACAGGGAGAGGAGAAGGTCGATTACAGCGTGCGCCCGGCATATCCGCTGACCAGCATTATGATGTATTTCTCCTATGTCATTCCCGGAAACACCACTGGCAACCTGCCTTTTGCCTATAAGCTGGATAAATCTGTGGACCTGGACCGTCTCAAAGAGTCCTTCCTCAAGCTCTTTGACGCACACCCGGCGCTCAAGGCCATCATCAAACCTGCCGAGAACAAGTACTACGCTGTCTTCCGCGATGACTCCAGGATCATTGATATCCCTGTCTGCCGCTGGACAGAGGCAGAGGTTGAGGAGAAGATCCAGGCCATGCTGGTGCCCTTCCGCTACAGAGAGGATGACAACCTGGTCCACATCTGCCTGGCGGAAACAGAGTCCGCAAAATATATGTTCTTTGACGTGGCTCATGTCATCGGCGACGGCATTACCATGAACATCCTCATGGAGGATCTCAAGAAGATCTACGATGGAGAAGAGGTTCAGAAAGAGACCTATACCTACTACGAGTATATCCTGGACGCGAAGAAAAAAGAGGATTCCGGCGTCCGCGAAAGGGACTGCGCAGAGGTTGAGAAACTCATGAAGGGTCATCGCATGAGGCAGTCCCTGCTCACAAGACACGACCGTCAGGACTGCTCCAAAGGAGTGTACCGCTCGATCCGCAGAAGGTTCGACAGGATCGTCCGCAAAGAGATCCTTTACTACTGCAAGGAAAACAATGTGTCAGAGAATGCCCTCTTCCTGGCCGCTTTTAACTATACGGCTTCCCTCTTCAGCGATGAAAAGGATGTCTTCCTGAACAGCATCCACAGCGGCCGTACAGACGGACGCTGGACCGGCCTTGCGGGCTGCCTGTTCAAGACGTATCTGTGCAGATATGAGACTGTTGCGCATGAAAAGGTGAACGAACTGATCACCCGCACGGGCAATCAGATCATGAACACCATGAAGAATTATACCCCTGTCTCCAGGATGGGAGACATGTTCCTGCAGTACCAGGGCGACATCCTCTCCTGCCCGACACCCGGCGACAAACCCGGTGAGCGCATGCACTGCCTGCAGCTGGATTCCCTGCCCTTCCACATGCAGATCATGTATGATGAAGAGGGATTCTACACGGAGCTCCGCTACTGGGAGAACCGCTTTGACGGCAGCCTCCTGGAGATCTTCCTGACCTGCTATGAGGAGATCGTCAGGGCCATGATGGAGGAGACCTCCGTCCGCCGCCTGAAACGCCACCTGCCCGAGGAAGTCTATCCCAAGCACTTCCGCGTGTACGGTACCAGGCTCAACAAAGAGGCTGGGTTCGAGCTGCTGCCCGGCGTGAAGAGAAACAGACGGGTCAAGGTCTATATCCTGGATGAATCCTACAAGAAGAAACCTTACGGCGCCTGGGGTCCGCTCTATGTCATGGACTACCAGCCTGCCTTCTTCACTGAGATCGTTGACAACCCTTATGGTCCCGGCACTCTCTACGCGACCGGCCTGAAAGCCAGGATCCTGCCCGACGGAACGGTCGACTTCCTGGAAGAGGTCGGAAGAGAGGTAGTCACGGACGGTGTCCGCGGCCGCGTATTCTTTGACCTCAAGGCAGTCGAGCAGGCACTCACTTCCTTTGATGACATCCGCTCTGCCGACGCCTACATGAAGTATGATACTGCGACCAATGAGATGACTCTGTTCGCGGACGTCGTGGCGGAACCCGGATTTGACAAGGCAGCATGCCTGGAAGCCATGAAGGAGAAGTATGCGCCCAACATGGTTCCCGCGGACATCTGCCAGATGTAAAAGCATCTCTGCGAGGTAAGAGAGTACCTCTGTGAGGTGTAATAGCTTCCTGCCAGGTATAAATAGTATCTTCGCAAGGTATAAATAGCATCTCCGCAAGGAATACTATCATCTCTGTTTTTGGAAAAAGCTGAAAACAATATATAAAAACGGCATCCGAACGGATAAAAAAATCCCCGGATGCCGTTTCTTTTTTGACACAGCCCCTACAATGCACTTTCCTCCGTTTTATCCGGCCATTGCAGCGAAACAGGCAGGGAGCAGAAGGAGGCAGGCCGCTCTCTGCCCCGGTGCCATTTTTCCGTATTTTTAAAAACAGTATCTGGAAAGACCGGACTGCTGTACAGACCCGCGGCATTATCTGACCACACCTTCGTGAGGGCGTGGACAATAACACTGAATGTGTGTTAAAACATGATTTGGAATACAAGATGTTGTAACAAAACCGATTAGCTGATACAATGGCTTCATGTTTGCGCAGGTTTTTACTCTTGATAGCGCAATCTGCGCGGGCAGGTTTGGAAGCAGGACCCGCCGGCGCATTGTAATGTGAGGTACATGGGTGTGGCCGGAACACATACCGAAAGAGAAATCGGCAGAAGGAATCACCGACACGAATCACCAGCATTGAACGGGAGATAGATACCAAAGGTATGTCTGGAAATATAATCGTCATCGGCGCGGGGGCGGCCGGCCTTATGGCTGCAGCCGCGGCGGCTGAAAACGGGAACAAAGTCACAATAATCGAAAAAAATGAAAAGGCGGGAAAAAAAATCTATATCACGGGCAAGGGGAGATGCAATCTCACCAACGACTGTGATACGGCGGATTTTTTCAATCATGTGGCCCGCAATCACCGCTTCCTTTACAGCGCGGTCTATGGATTCGATCATGAGATGGTCAGAGATTTTTTTGAGACAAACGGCTGTCCGGTCAAAGTGGAGCGTGGAAACCGGGTCTTCCCTGTCTCTGACCATGCGTCGGACGTCACGGCGGCCCTGCTGCGCCGGCTGAAAAGGAAGGGTGTTCAGATCATTTATCACACAGCCGTCCAGCGGATCCTGACAGAAGAGAACCCTGACGGAGAAGGAAACAGCGTCAGGAGAGTCCGCGGTGTGCGTCTGAAGAACGGCAGAGAGATGAAGGCGGACGCAGTCATTCTCTGCACGGGGGGACTGTCCTATCCGTCCACCGGTTCCACGGGGGACGGGCTGGCCATGGCCCGCGAGCTGGGTGTACAAGTCACCGCGACAGCCCCTTCTCTGGTCCCCTTTGAGACGAAAGAGAGCTGGTGCCGCAGTCTGCAGGGGCTGGCCCTGAAAAATGTCTCGGTCCGGATGTTCCCCATGGAGGCGCCTGCCCGGGAGATGGATGAGGATCTCTTTCCAGGTGCGGAAGAGACAGAATCGCCCGGCCTGCTGTCTTCTGTGCCGGATTCCGGCAGCGGACAGACCGCGGGAAATAAGAGCGGGAAAAAGGATGGGAAAAAAGAAAAGAAAGGGAAAGGCGGGAAAAAGAACCGGCCTGTCTACGAAGCTTTTGGCGAGCTGCTTTTCACACATTTCGGACTCAGCGGTCCGATCATCCTGACAGCTTCCTGTTACTGTGACTTTCTTGAGAATCCATACGGTTTCCGTCTCTGCCTGGACCTGAAACCGGCACTGACACAGCAGCAGCTGGAGGAGAGAATAGCCAGGGAATTTGCGGCGGCGCCCGACCGGCACCTGCCCGGCGCGGTCAGGCCGCTGTTCCCTGCCCGACTGGCGGAAGCGGTGACTGAACTGTCCGGTCTGGAGACACACAGGAGAGCGGCCTCTTTTTCAGGACAGGAGATCTCCCGGCTGGCCGCCCTGATCAAGAACATACAAATTACAGTCACAGGAACCCGGGGCTATAATGAGGCGATCATTACCCGGGGAGGAATCTCTGTGAAGGAACTGAATCCGTCGACCATGGAATTCAGGAAGATCAGAGGTCTTTATGCCGCCGGGGAAGTCCTGGACGTGGATGCCGAGACAGGAGGATTCAATCTTCAGATCGCATGGTCGACCGGAAGGCTGGCGGGAATGAACGCGGCGCAGACGCCGCCATGCGGGGAATGAATTCGCGGCAACAGGGCAGAGGCGGCAGCGCCGCCCTCTGCCCCTGAGAGACCGGCCCGTGTCCGCCGCAAGGCGGAAAATTTATTTCACGTGCCGTGTCATAAAAAACACAGGCCGGAGGAGGGAACCGGCCCGTGTCCGCCGGAAGGCGGAAAATTTATTTCACGTGCCGTGTCATAAAAAACACAGACCGGAGGAGGGAACCGGTCAGTGCCCGGCGGAAGGCGGAAAATTTATTTCACGTGCCGTGTCATAAAAAACACAGACCGGAGGAGGAAACCGGTCAGTGCCCGGCGGTTCGAAAGGGTGACATCCGGCCATAACAGGCCTGCCATGTCCACATGTACAAAGAAGAGAAAAAACAAGAGGGATTGAGTATGGAGAAAAACAGAGAATATTGGCACCCGGAGGTGAAAAAGAAGCAGAAAAAGGCACTCGGCTTCTTTCTTGCTTTTTTATCTTCCCTGGGACTTGTCTTTTTCCCGGGAAAGGCGTCAGAACCTTTTTCCGTGACGGCGGAGGCGTCATCCCCTTACATGAAGATCACCTGTATTGACCTTGGGGGGAGCAGCGAAGTATACGGGGAATCCATTCTCCTGGAATCGGGAGGACAGTATCTCCTGATGGATACCGGGTCCATGGATCCCAACAAGACGGTGATCCGCTACCTCAGAAAGAGAGGGGTGAGGAACCTGAGCCTGTATATCTCCCATTTTCATGAGGACCACTGCTATTACGCGGCCAGCATTCTCAGAGACTCCTATTTCCATGTGAAGCGTGTCTATCTGGCCAATCCGGATCCCGCCAGGAGGTATCTGAATTCCTCGACCAGGTCGCATCGCAAAAAACTCTATGACGGCTGCAGGCAGTATCTTGACTACTACAATTCTATCAGGTCCGCTGCCAGGAGCAGGAGAGTCCCGGTGACCGATCTGAGGAAAGGAAAGAGCTTTGCCATCGGATCGGTCAGGGCTAATGTCCTGTGGGATCACAATCCCCGCGGTTTCAGTTCTTTTGATCCCTACGATAAGGGCGGGGTCGGTTTTATCAACAACAGTTCTCTTGTCACCAGGTTCTCTCTGGGCAGCAGGAGTTTCCTCAACTGCGGCGATATCGAGTTTTCTACAGAGAGAGATCTTCTGGCATCGGGCATGAATCTTTCCGCGGATATTCTGAAGCTGAACCATCACGGAATATGGACTTCCAATCTGAATGCCTTTGTCAAAGCTGTAAATCCGTGTTATTGTTTTTATTCCTACAAAAACGCGTCGGATCAGGAGCACAGGAGATTTGCCTCCGCTCCCGATGTCTCTTCTGTCCTGAAAAGGCTTTCCAGTAAGTACAATATTCTGGGAAACCGATACAACGGGACGATCACTTATAAGATCCAGAGCAACACGATCTATGTGAGTGCGGCCAGGCATACAAAGACCAGGAAGGTCAGAGTGGTAAAGAAGTCTGACGGGAAAACGCATATCTGGAAAGTCGTCTACAATGACGCCCAGGCTCTTTACCTGGACAAGCGTATGCTTCCTCCCGGGACAAGTCCCTCGACAGACAAGCTGGTGGACAGGACCAGGGGGTACGTCGGCTGGAAAAAAGATTCCAGGGGCTGGCGCTACATAACCTCAAAGGGGATCTGGCTGTCAGGAGGCTGGAAGACTCTGGGGAAACAGGTATATTATTTTAACAACAGCGGTTACAGGCACGAGGGCTGGCTCACCCTGAACGGGAAAAAATACTTTATGAGCAGACTGGGTGTCAGACAGACCGGCTGGCAGATGATAGACGGAAAGTTTTATTACTTTTCCACATATCCCGGGAAAGTGGGAACAATGATGTCCGGAAGAATTAAAGTCGGAAACAGTTGGTGGCCGCTCAGGAGCGACGGCTCTCTGGACCTGTCCAAGAAGAAGGCGCCCAACATCAACATCACTACATCCGAACACAGACATACAACGAAATGACAGATTTCATGCGGCCTGCCCCGTCTGCCCGCGGACGGGGCAGGGAGGGCCTGAAAAGATACATTGGAGGAGGAGAAAAGAATGATCAACATCGCAATTGACGGACCTGCAGGGGCGGGCAAGAGCACGATTGCAAGGAAGGTGGCTGAGAAGCTGTCTTTTATCTATGTGGACACTGGTGCCATGTACAGGGCGATGGCCCTGTATCTTCACAGGAAGGGAATTGCCGCTGATGACACAGAGGCGATCGCCAGGGTCTGTAAAGAGCCCCGCATCTCCATAGAGTATCGCGACGGGGAACAGGTTGTCCTGCTTGACGGTGAAAATGTCAATTCTTTTCTGCGCACGCAGGAAGTCAGCGATATGGCATCAAAGAGCAGCGCTGTTCCCGAAGTGAGAAAGCGTCTGGTCGAGCTTCAGCAGAAACTGGCTGCCGAGCAGAGCGTCGTCATGGATGGGCGCGATATCGGCACAGTGGTGCTTCCCGACGCCCAGGTCAAGATTTATCTCACCGCAAGTGTCCGTGTCAGGGCAAAGCGGCGTTTTCTGGAGCTGAAGGAAAAAGGTGAAAATCCGGTGCTGGAAAAGATCGAAGAGGAGATCGCCGAGCGCGACCACAGGGATATGACAAGGGAAGTGGCGCCCCTCAGGCAGGCTGACGATGCCGTCCTGGTCGATTCATCCGACATGACGATCAATGAGGTTACATCACATATCCTGAATATCATTCGGGACAGGACAGGATCCGGCAGAAGGCCGGTGCCGGGACTCTGAAAAGGTCCGGAGAAAGGAAAAGATTTTGGCAGACAGGAAAACGAGTGCGGAAGTAATCCTGGCAAAGAGCGCCGGATTCTGCTTCGGCGTGGAACGGGCAGTAAACCGGGTCTATGAGGAGATCTCGAAGGGCGGCAGCATTTACACCTACGGGCCTATTATTCACAACAAGGAGGTGGTTTCCGATCTGGAGTCCAGGGGAGTCCGGGTTGTGGAGACCCCTGAAGATATAAAGAAAATCGACCATGGTACCGTGGTCATCAGGTCTCACGGCGTCTCCAGGGAGACAGACCGGCTGATCAGGGAGAGCGGGCTGTCCTGCGTGGACGCGACCTGTCCCTTTGTCAAGCGGATCCACCGGACCGTCGAGGCGGAGAGCGCGGCCGGAAAACACATCGTGATCGTCGGAAATCCTGTCCATCCCGAGGTGATCGGGATTATGGGCTGGTCTTCGACCCCTGTGACAGTTATACAAAGTCCGGAAGATATACAAAAACTGGATGATTTCAGAAATTCAGAGCTCTGTGTGGTTGCCCAGACAACTTTTAACGCGAAGAAATTTCAAGATTTAGTTGATATTTTGGAGAAAAAAGAATACAATGTACTTTGTGTGAATACTATCTGCAATGCCACGCATGAGCGGCAGTCTGAAGCAAGGTCTATTGCGG
>Ga0310695_10008707_pt1 | contig 15537 bp, 14 predicted proteins | sample RumenRJG_04DNA_FD_203882 | JGI IMG/M metagenome (GOLD analysis project Ga0310695, IMG submission 203882) | Bovine rumen microbial communities from Lethbridge, Alberta, Canada - RJG_04 (v2) (version 2) | ecosystem: Host-associated > Mammals > Digestive system > Stomach > Rumen | place: Canada...
CGTGGGGCGGTACAAACGGCAAAGCTGAGTCGTATGCTTTATGTAACGAAGTAAACCAGAAATTTGTCGATGTGATACGCTCATCAGGCGGTAATAATCCCGAACGTCACCTTCTGATATCCGGCTATAATACTGCAATCGACCGTACCTGCGACCCTCTCTTCAAAATGCCGCAGGACCCTGCTGACCGTATGGCTATTTCTGTCCATTATTACTCCCCTGCCGGTTTTGCTATTCTCGAAGAAGATGCTGACTGGGGCAAGGCTACCCCGACTTGGGGCAGTGAACAGGACTATTCTTCTCTCCGCAACGATATGAATACAATGAAGACTAACTTCACAGATAAAGGTATTCCGGTAATCATAGGTGAATATGGCTGTCCTACAAAAAATAAAGAACCCGAGTCCGTTCGCCGGTTCCTCTCATCAGTTTGCGAAGAAGCATACAAAGCTGGTCATTGTCCGGTAATGTGGTCAACTCCCGGCGGACATTATGACCGCGATACTTGCAAAATGGCTGATCAGGAACTTCAGAAAAAGCTCTATGAAATAGGCGGTAAACCTTTCTCACCGCGTACTCTCGATACTACGCCAGTGAACATTATGGGTGATGTCGATATGAACGGTACCTTTACAGTTTCTGATGCTGTACAGGTGCAGAGATTTCTACTGGGCGCACATGATTCCTCTCTCGTCAGCTGGGAGAACGCTGACTTCATTAAAGACGACAGAATAGACGTTTATGATTTCTGCCTTATGAGAAAAGCGCTTATTAATCAAGATAATTCCATTTAACTACATAGTTACCCCTATGTATATATTTTCCCAAAAGAAAAAAGTCCTGTCAGGGACTTTTTTCTTTTTTATTTTTTTCTGAATAATTCACGTATCATCATTCCGCCGCCAGCGGCTATAAGTCCGAAAATCAGAACAAACACGTATGCACTTGTTGTCCGCCAGTGCAGACTTACACTCAGCAGAACTGCCGCAAGTATAATAACCACTCCAAGTGCAGTTACGACCCAGCCATATATTTTCTTATCCATTATGAATAACATCGCTATTCCTATTATCAGTGGAAGCATTACAGTACCGTTCGGAACAGTAAAGCCGCCGAAGAATCTGAATACATAACCGCTTCCCCATGAACTTGTAACAACAAGGTTCTGGAACAGCATATACAGTCCGGCACCGAACATAAGCAGACCACAGAAAAACTTCAGCAGATCACCGCTTTCTTTTTTCCTGCCTTCTGTATCCTTTCCCATGAGTCAACCTCCCTTTCATTTATTTCACACACATTATACAATATTTACTCTGTGTTGTCAAGCACGAAGTATTGACAAATAATACGAAAAATTATATAATTATAGTAAAGAAATTTGTGGAGGTGCGCAATGGAAAAGATCAAATGGGGTGTGATAGGTACCGGACGAATAGCGCGTGCATTTACCGCCGCTCTTGCCGGAACTCCTGACGCTGAACTATACGCCGTTGGCTCACGTTATGCCGAAAAAGCTGTCGCTTATGCCGCTAATTACGGCTTTAAGAAATGGTACTCAAGCTACGATGAACTGCTCTCAGACAAGGATATTGATGTTGTGTACATTGCAACCCCTATGGCGTCACATTTTGAAAACTGCGTTACTGCTCTCGAAAAGGGCAAAAACGTTCTCTGTGAAAAAACAGTTACGCTGAACTCGGAACAGTTGAATACACTTCTTTCCCTTGCAAAGAAGAACAATCTTTTCTTCATGGAGGCTATGTGGATGAAATGCCGTCCGGCATATCTGAAAATGAAAGAATGGGTCACTTCCGGTAAGATCGGTGAAATTCGTTACCTGAAGGCTGACTTTTCAAATCAGGTACGATTCGATCCTAATGACAGGCTTTTCCGTCCCGATTGCGGCGGCGGTGCTTTGCTTGATGTTGCGGTTTATCCCTTAACACTGGCGGTTGACTTGCTTGGCAAACCCGATGAAATCGTGTCATCGGCGCATATCTCCGAAAGTGGTATCGACCTGAGTGATTCGTTCATTTTACGGTATAACAACGGATGCTTTGCTTCGCTTGATGCAGGCTTTGAATTGTCACTCAAAAATAATGCGATCATTTCAGGTACAAACGGCACGATCATTATTGGAGACTGGTTCTTTCTCATGAATAAAGTAACTCTTTATGACAAGGAAAACAGCGTAGTCGAAGAATTTGAAATGCCTGAACGTATAAACGGCTATGAATACGAAATAGACGAGGTTCACCGCTGTCTGCGTGATGGACTAAAAGAGAGTCCGCTTGTTCCGCAGTCAGGTACTCTCGCTGTAATGGAGATCATGGACTTCGCTCGTAACGAATGGGGAATGAAGTTCCCGCAGGAATAAAATAAACCGGAAGGCAATGGAACCAACCATACCTTCCGGTTTTGTTTTACTTTGTACCAAATATTCTGTCGCCGGCATCGCCTACACCGGGGATAATATACTTATCCTCGTTCAGTCCGTCATCGACTACACCTGTGTAAAGATCAACATCAGGGTGAGCAGTTCTCACAGCATTTACGCCTTCCGGTGATGAGATAATGCACATAAACTTTATGCTCTTAACTCCAAGCTTCTTGATCTCTGAAATTGCAGCTGTAGCAGAGTTTCCTGTTGCAAGCATGGGGTCAACAATGATAACTTCACGTTCCTCGATGTCCTCAGGCATTTTGGAATAATACTGTACAGCGTCATTTGTACCCGGATCTCTGAAAATGCCTATATGACCAATTTTAGCTGCCGGAACGAGTGATGTTACACCTTCGATCATACCAAGTCCTGCTCTGAGTATCGGAACAAATGCAAGCTTTTTTCCTGAAATGACCTTAGTTTTTGCGATTGAAATAGGTGTTTCGATCTCGACTTCTTTCAGCGGAAGATCGCGTGTAGCCTCGTAGCAGATGAACATTGCGATCTCTGATACAAGTTCACGGAACTCTTTCGTACCTGTGTTTTTATCTCTTAATAATGAAATTTTGTGCTGAACCAGCGGATGGTCGATAATATGTAATTCTCCCATGATCGGCAGCTCCTTTCGTTGATTATTATTTCAGAAACTACAGTGTCAGATTCCTCAGACAGTTTCTAAGATATTCGTTTTTTTCAATACAGTAGCATACTTCGTTTTCAGCTGATATTCCTTCACGCACGAAACGTTGTACTGTATCTGTGATGTGCATAGCGGACTTTTCGAGTACACGACCTGATTTAGCGTTTTCTGCTCTGTGGTATGCTTCGAGCTTTAAAATGTCGGTGTACGCAAAAGTATACGCAATAAGTCCCGACAATGCTTCTCCTGCATACCCCCTGCCCCAGTATTGTTTGCCAATGCAGTACTCAATTTCGGCAGTTTTATAGTCGTCCCATATTCTACAGAAAGCTATCTGTCCGATATTTCTGCCGCTGTCTTTTTCGATTATAGCAAATCTATAACGCGACTTCGGACTTTCGGGGTCTGTATAAAGTCTTATCAGTTCTGATACCTGAGTAATATCAGTATAAACAGGTTCGCCGTATTCAGTCTGAATATCGGGGTCTGACACCCAGTTTTGAAGCATATCCTCTGCATCAGAATCATTGAAAGCCCGGCATATCAGCCGTTCCGTTTCAAAGTAATCACTCATTTGTTTTCGAGTGCAGTAATAAGGTCGATACGTCTCTGATGACGTCCGCCCTCAAAGCCTGTTGTAAGGAATATTTCAGCAAGTTCACAGGCAAGTCCTGCACCAAGTACTCTTGCTCCCATGCACATTACGTTCGCATCATTATGAAGACGTGTATACTTAGCAGAAAAAGCGTCTGAACAAAGAGCGGCTCTGATACCCTTTATCTTATTGGCAGCCATTGACATACCTATACCGGTACCGCAGATGAGGATTCCCTTTTCACATTCACCCGATGTTACAAGTGAGCAAACACTCTCAGCCATATTCGGGTAGTCACAGGGTTCGCCGTCAGTACCCATATCTTTGAACTCGAATCCCTTTTCGGTAAGGAAATCAATAACAGCTTTTTTTAATTCCACTCCTGCGTGGTCACAGCCGATAGCTATCATACTTAAAACTCCTTTATTTGTTATTATTCAGTTTATCCTGAAGGTCTTTTTCAGCCTTGACTTTCTGAAGATATGATACTTCAAGCTCGTCGGCAGTCATCGGCTGTTTCGACATTGCTCCGAGACATACACCATATGCACTCTGAAGACGTCCCTGCGGAGGGGCAATGGTGAACATTGGTGAGCGGTAAGCTGTAAAAAAGTCAGCTGCACCGTCACCGCACAGTAATACTTCTGTTCCGTTGAAGGCAAGAAATTCAGCAAGCTGATCACGCGGTATTATCTGCTCGTCACAAAGCGGTTCAAGAACATATCCGTCACTTTTATATGAACAGGTATAAACAAGTTCGCCTCTTGCTTTCATGACCGAACATATAGTTCCCTTGTATGCGATATTGTTGTACGCGAGAGATTCAAGAGTTGATACCCCGCAGCATTTGCAGTCCAGTGCGAATCCCATTGCCTTAACAATTGCTACACCAATTCTCAGACCAGTGTAACTTCCGGGACCGTCAGCAACGGCAATAAGGTCAATATCTCCGACAGTTTTGCCTGTCTGTGCGAGCAGGTCCTTCACGATAGGCATGATGACCTGTGAATGTGTTTTTTGAGTGTACAGTGACGAACCAGCGAGAAAGACCTCATTTTCAGCATCGTAAAGCGCTGCTGAAGCCGTCTTGCCGGAGGTGTCAATGCCAAGCGTCAGCAAATCTTCCACCGTCCTCTATGATTATCTCCCGTTCATTCTCGCCGAGAGAATTAATTGTTATATATATAGTATCTTTTGGCAGAAACTCCGCAATGTTCTCTGACCATTCAACGGCAGCCACATTATTCTCAAAGTCATAATCGTAAAAGCCTGTCGATTCGAGTCCTTCTTCTGTACTGATACGGTACATATCGAAGTGATAAAGCGTGAGATTCTGTCCGCGGTACTCGTTTACAAGTGCAAAGGTCGGTGAACTTACATTATCGCCGAGTCCGAGACCAATTGCAAGTCCGCGGGTGAATGTAGTCTTACCCGCACCGAGACCGCCCTTATATGCTATCATATCTCCTGCGTGAAGAAGTGAGCCGAGCTTTTCAGCAGCTTCAACTGTTTCCTGAGGAGAGTGAGTTACTATTCTCATATCAGAAAAGTCCCGTGATATTGCCGTTCACGTCGCAGTCGATATTGAGCGCGGAAGGTGCTTTGGGAAGTCCGGGCATTGTGAGGATATCACCGGTGTAGATTACTACAAATCCGGCACCGGAAGATACTCTTGCATCGCGGACTGTAATGTTGAATCCCTTAGGTTTGCCAAGGCGAGACGGGTCATCTGAGAGAGAATACTGTGTCTTAGCAACGCATATAGGCAGGTCGCGGAAACCGATTCCCTCGATCTCCTTGATTGCTTTTTCAGCCTGTGATGTATATGTTACACCATCAGCGCGGTAGATTTCGCGTGCAACTCTTTCTATCTTATCTTTGATAGAGAGTTCTTTTGCATAAAGCGGACGGAATTTTTCTTCGCTTCCGTCAGTAAGAGCGATAGTCTCACAAACCTTATTTGCAAGGTCTTTTCCGCCTTCTCCGCCCTTTGCGAAAACTTCACACATCGATACTTCTACGCCCATTTCTGCGCAGAAATCCTTTACGAATTTAATTTCATTCTCTGTATCTGTAGCAAACTTATTTATTGCAACAACTACAGGCACGTGATACTTGTGCATATTTTCAATGTGAGTCTGAAGATTTACTATGCCCTTTTCGAGTGCCCACATATTCTCCTTAGCAAGCTCGTCCTTAGGAACTCTGCCGTTATATTTAAGTGCGCGTATTGTAGCAACAAGTACAACACAAGAAGGTGTAAGTCCTCCGTAGCGGCACTTGATATCAAAGAATTTCTCAGCTCCGAGGTCAGAACCGAATCCTGCTTCTGTAATGCAGTAGTCACCAAGTTTCAGAGCAAGCTTTGTAGCGCGGATAGAGTTACAGCCGTGTGCAATATTAGCAAATGGACCACCGTGAATGAATGCAGGATTATTCTCGAGTGTCTGAACAAGATTAGGCTTGAGAGCGTCCTTCAGAAGAGCGGTCATAGCACCTGTACAGCCGAGGTCACGTGCAAAAACCGGCTGACCGTCAAGGTTATAAGCTACAAGAATGTTGCCGAGACGAGTTTTGAGGTCACCGAGATCAGTTGCGAGACAGAGTATAGCCATTATCTCAGATGCAACTGTGATGTTGAAGCCGTCCTCACGTGGAACTCCGTTTGCTTTTCCGCCAAGTCCTACAACTATGTTGCGGAGTGCACGGTCGTTCATATCCATACATCTCTTGAAGAGAATACGGCGCTGATCAATGCGGAGCGAATTGCCCTGCTGAATGTGGTTATCAAGCATTGCGCAGAGAAGGTTGTTTGCAGCAGTTATAGCGTGCATATCTCCTGTGAAATGGAGATTTATGTCCTCCATAGGTACTACCTGAGCGTATCCGCCGCCGGCAGCTCCGCCCTTTATACCAAATACAGGTCCAAGTGAGGGTTCACGGAGAGCAAGCACTGCTTTCTTACCGATCTTACCCATTGCTTCAGCAAGTCCGACGCTGACAGTAGTTTTACCTTCGCCGGCAGGTGTCGGGTTTATAGCTGTTACGAGAATAAGCTTTCCGTCTTCGCGGAATGCGAGACTTGAGTAAAGACTCTCTGCAAGCTTAGCCTTGTAATGACCGTATGGTTCGAGATAGTCTTCGCTGATACCAAGGTCAGCGGCGATCTCTGTGATTTTTTTCATTTTTGCATTCTGAGCGATCTCTATATCAGATAACATAGAAATATCCTCCGTTCAATATACTATATTTAGTATTATACCACAAATAGGTAAATAATGCAATACTTTACTATATATATTTTATTCGGATCATAATTATATCAGATAATACGTGAATTATGAAAGTTTTGTGTAAATGTTGCATTTGGTTTGATTTTATGTTATAATTTATGTATTCACAATAATCGCCGTTTGACTGTTATTGTCCGTTATTATTATAATGTTATCTTTAAAAAAGATACAGCAATTCTACGAGGAGGAAATATATGAACACTATTGGTATTATCGGTGCTATGCCTTCCGAATTGAAGGATATACGCACTATGCTCGGAAATGCTGAAATAAAGCACGTTTCCGGTTTTGATTTTTACATAAACGAGTACAAGGGTAAACGCATAATCAACGCTTGCTGCGGAATCGCAAAAGTAAATGCCGCTGTCTGCACTCAGGTACTTATTGATAATTTCAACCCCGACTGTATTATAAACGCAGGTATTGCCGGCGGTATGGACAATGCAATAAAGGTATGCGATGTTGTCATTTCCACGGAAGTTCTTCCGCACGACCTCGACCCTCATTTTCTCAACGACTATCCCCCGTACTGCGGTGTTTTCAAGGCTGATGACCGTCTTATCAGTGCAGCAGAAAAAGCCTGCTCCGACCATGACGTCAAGAGCTTCCGCGGACGTATCGTTTCAGGCGAGGCTTTCGTCACAAGCACTGAATTAAAAAATGAGATAGTAAACAAGTTCTCACCTTCTGCTGTCGATATGGAGAGTTCGGCAGTTGGTCATTGCTGTTTCCTCAACGATAAGCCGTTTATCAGCGTCCGCTGCATCTCTGACAACGCTGACGACGATGGGGCTATGTCGTTTGATGAGTTTGAAAAAATCGCAGCCAAAAGAGTTGCGGAAATAGTTATTGAAATGGTAACCAATATCTAAGGAGGAAATATCATGAAGAAACTTGTATCCGCTATGCTTTCAGGTATCGTTCTTGCGTCAGCTGCACCTTTTGCTGCCGCTGCTGACGATTCTATACCTGATAATTGTATGTACCTTCGTCCCCACGATAGTACAGAAATCAACACCGACAGCAACGGTACTATCGTACTCGACCGTGCTGCACTCAAAAAGCTTAATTACACTCTTCCAACAGACGTTTTTTTCCATGATGAGGAAGCTTCATGCTGGTATGTTTTAGCTCAGGTAAAAAGCGGAAACAACTTCATTAAGCTCGATAACATTGTTGACCCGCTTCCGACAAAAGGCGATAAACTCCCATATGCGTATGCTATCGCTGATGAAAACGGTAATCTTGTCAGCGGTGACTATGCTACAAGTGCAACAATAAATAAAGAGTATAACTACGCTTCGTTTACTTGCAAGTATTACAACCTGAACGGAAATGTGGAAAGTCTTGTTCCTTACGGTGAAAAAACCGATTCGTATCCGCTCACTACAGTTGATGCAAAGTTCAATATGAATATTCCTTATGGTGAATACAATATTTATCTGCTTACTGAACCAGTCGATTTTGAAGACCAACGCGTCTGCAAGATAAACTCTATCAACGAAATGAAAGAGGTAGTTCCTGAAGTAAGAGACATGAAAATCAGAATCGAAGGTGCAAATCTCGGCGATATCGACAATAACGGCTCTATCAATTCTATAGATGCTTCCTTAGCACTTGCTGCATATTCCGCTGAAGCGACCGGTCAGCCTCACGGTCTGAATGATACGCAGTTTGAAGCTGGTGATATTGACAAAAACGGCAAAATATCGTCAACAGATGCATCAGACATTCTCCAATATTACTCTTACGTCGCTACTACTGCTTCTCCTCTCGATTTTACAGATTTTATCAAGCAGCAAAAAGAAAAACATGAATAATAACAAAACAGCAGCTGAAGATTTTCTTCAGCTGCCTTTTTTATACAATATTGTTTTTTATCGCAAATACGGCAAGTTGGGTACGGTCTTTGAGTTTAAGCTTTTCAAGCAGACGTGAAATCCCATTTCTTACTGTACCCTCGGCAAGATAAAGCTTTGATGCTATCTCTTTATTGTCACATCCGTCACATATCAGACGTATAAAATCTATCTCACGTTCAGTAAGGTCGAAGTTTTTAGGGTCTTGCTGGATTACTGTTTCCTTTTTTATAGACTGGAATATATTGTCGCAGAACACATTTATCCCCCCTGCAACCGCCTTTACAGAATTGATTATCTGCTCGTTGTCCATTTCCTTCAGGATATAGCCGTCCGCACCGCTTGATACTGCCTTTTCAACTGTTTCCTTGTCGTCAAAAGTTGTTAGCACAAGTACTTTTACTCCGTTAAGCTTTCCCTTGATCTGACGTGTTCCGTAACCTCCGTCGTAGTCGGGCATACGCATATCCATAAGTACAACGTCAGGTTTAAGCCGAGTTGCAAGTTCAAAGGCTTCTTTTCCGTTATTAGCCTCCCCTACTACGTTTATCGACTCGTCCTGTGCAAGAACTGCTTTAAGTCCCGCCCTGAGTATCTGAACATCGTCAGCTATTATTACATTTATCATCTGATCCTTCCTTTCTCTTCGGAATTTTTACGATCGTTGTGAACCCTTCGCCCTCTACAGAATTGAAACGAACCGTTCCGCCGAGTGCTTCTGTACGTGCACGTATGCCGCGGAGTCCGTTGTTTTCTTTTATAGAACTGCACCCTTTTCCATTGTCAAATATATACAATTCAAGTCTGTCGCTGAGAAATTTCAAAATCACATCTATTCTGTCGGCACCGGAATACCGCATTGAATTTGTAATTGATTCGCGGGTGTTGTCGTAGATTTCCTTTATGCAGAATTCAAAACTCTCATCTTCTTCGCCCTGTACGCAGAGGTCGATGTCTATTCCGCGGACAGCTGATGTTACAGTGCTGATAGCACGTGTGACGGAAGTCATAAACTCGTCATCACGCAGATTATTTATCGAACAGCGAAGCTGTGTTACACCGCTTCGTGAGAGTCCGTCTATCTCGGAAACATACTCAAGCACTTCGTCAGGTACATTTTTCTCTTTTAACTGCGAATCTATAATGCGTGAAAGCGAACTTATCATCGTAAATGTATGTCCGGCTGAATCGTGTATCTCCTGCGCTATACGGTTACGTTCCTGTTCGAGTGAAAGCTTTTTTTCAGTGTCAAGGAGTTCATAGTACTCCGAAACGTTTGTAAGCATTATGATTCGTGCGATATGTACGCCTTTTTTATTGGTACAATAATTCTGACGGATATTAAAATATTTCTTGCCGGCTTTTAGTTCAGATGATGAAAAATCCGGCGCAAGCCTTGTACCTGTTTTATGTTCTATTTCTTTAAGTAACTGGCTGTATGTCGTTCCGTTTTCGCACTTTATCAGTGTTTCGGCACATCTGTTTTTGTATGTCATTATGTCGTTAGTGTCAAATACCATTACCGCACTGCTGATATTGTCAACGGTCTCATTGATAGCTATACGGTTGATATTAAGCAGTCCATACCGGCTTATCGCAATGAGTATAACTATTACCGAAAACGTGAAAAACAGCGGGGTTATCTCTATCTTTGTCTCGATTAGATGAGTTACGCTCAATGTATTGATAAACAGCGGAACAGCCGTTGCAAGTGCAAGAAGCATTGACTGACGCGTCATTCTTGTACCGCCGCGGGAGTGCTTGATAAATATGACACATATCCCCGCAAGAATAAATACATAATACAGTATCTGAAAGATGTAGAACATCTTCCCGTAGGATATATGTCCCTTCTCAAACGATGCGTAGTAAAGCTTATGGACCGGATTTGACACTACACACGCAACTGCCGCCGCAGATATGACCGGCAGTGCTATGCCTGCTTTTTTCAGCCATGTCCGTACATCTGCATATTCAAATGAGAACATCAGCCAGAATGGTGCAAATGTACTTATACCTATGTTGCCTATTATATAACTGAACCACAGCTGTTTATGTGTAACTGAGAAAAGAATCATAAGCTGAGATATCAGCCATACCATTACCGAACACTGACACGTCACAAACAGTCTTGTTAAGCGGGTGTTGTTTCCTCGCATCAGTACCCATGTTACAGTTCCTGTCATTCCGACCAGACCGAGTACAAGCAATACGACCGAAAGTATTGTTATAGCCATATTTCACCTCCGACAGTCATATTGTACCATAAATGTTCTGCATTCATTATACCATATAAGCGAAGCGTTATGGTATAATCGTCCGATTGCAGGGAGCAGATCTCCTGATCTGCGTATCTGCAAGGACATTAAGATAAATATAATGAATGCTTTTGCATTCATTATACCATATTACGACAAAAATAGCAACTGAAAAAGGCACTAAAGGTAGTCCCTTCAGTGCCTTTTTAATATCAGCTTTTTACCACTTCCAGCCGGAGAATGTCTTTGTTGCGGCTGATTTCATGGTCTCACCTTTTTTCTTGCAGAATTCATTTGCAGCTGCTACTGCGATAAGAATGACTCCTACGAGGAAGAGGTATATCCACCAGCCCATTGTCATGAAGTACTTTCTTGTTGAGTAAACTGTTATTACTACAAGTGATATTGAAGATACTGTAAACCATGTCTTGCTCTTAGCATAGAATGAGATGATGAGTACACACGCTGTTACAGCCATTACAAAAATGGTATTGGGAGCGTTGTGGTATACCATTGCGTCTATAATGAGTCCGACGAATGCGATAACGAAGAGTATTGTCGATGTAACCTTTGAAGTGGCTTTGTGCTGCTTCCATATAAACAGGTAGGATACTCCGAGAAGTGCGATGATTGCGAGTGTTATCTTGCTGCTGATAACTGACGAATCGGGTGTAAGGAATGGTCTTGTGATAAATGCAAATGCAGCGATCGCGGACGAGAATGAAAGCAGTACCGCAGCTGCGTCCTTATCGGTATTCTTCTTGACGAAGCAGGCAAGGTACACTGCAACTGCCATGAGTCGGAGAAATATTGAAAGTCGGTCAAATGTCGGGAAAGGTACTACGCACATCCATGCGCTGATTATTGTAACGTCAACGATAGTTCTGTTGTTCTTCTTATTGAGGAACGACTCGGGAAATACGAATCTTGAAATTGCAAGAAGTACAACGAGGAGTGCAAACATTGAGTACATGGCTGCTTCTGAGTCGTCGCCGAAGAAGTGCTGTAATATGCGGTATACGATGAGGATAAGGCTTATTACCGAACCTGCGGCTGTAATGTTTGTACTCATGAGGTTTGATACGATGAAGTGTATCACGCATACTGCAACCGCAACCATGAAAAGGTCACTGTAGCGTGTGCAGTTAAGAAGTACTGCGGCTGCGGCTATCATATTTGAGTAGAGTACTACTTCTGTCTGCATCGGGTGATGAGCGTGTACGCTGAATGAAAGCTTCGGGAGGTACATCATCACAACAGTTGCCATTATGTAAACGATTGCAAGAGTACCGAATGTAAATGCAGCTATCTCATTGTATTTTTCTTTTCCGTTCAGTTCATAGAGGCGGTTATTCATGAAAAGCGCTGTGAAGAACGGAAGAACAGGTGCAAGCAGACCTGCAATAACCTGAATAGCAAGTTCCTTGTGAAGTGAGTACACTGTGATAACTACTGATACCACAAGCGGTACAATAATATTCATGCCGAAGTATTTCTCATTGTCAGCAGCGAGCGAGATTATTGAACCGAATACTACTGCTGCAAATGCTATACTCTTTGATGGAATATTGTTTTTGGGAAGTACAAAATTTATGAGGAATATTATTAATGTGATGAACGAGAAGAGAAGCATCAGGAATCCGGAACTGTACTTGTTGTCAAGTCCGAACATTACGATGAATGCAGTGTAGTAAAGCGAAAGATTGAGGAATATGTACATCCAGCCCTGCTTCTTTACGATTCCGTACACGATGAACTGAAGCATCAGTACTCCGAGTACAAAGAATGTGTAAGGAGTTGCCTTGAAGGTTGTTCCAATCACATAGAACAATGCAAGTATCGCATATGTTATACCGGTCAGGTCACCGATTACTCTTACCGGCAGGTCAAGCTTTGTACCCTTCTGCGGCTTGAGAAGGTGAACAGCTGCTGTAATTACAAGCTGTGCCATGATGATAACAGGTGCAAACTGCTCGTAATTGTCAGTTATCTGTACTGCAAGGAAGATGATGCCAAGTGATACGCACGAAAGTCCGAGATAATTGAATGCCATCTTCTTATAAAGCGGATAAGCTGCAAAAGCTGCACCGGCAAGTATAAAGGAAGATACAGCAAAGAGGAGTCCCATGCCTTCACCGGAAATGCTGAACCATTCGCCGAAAAGCTTGTAGTTTCCGGCTGTGATAACTGATACGATCGAAAGAATTGTACCGAGAACATAGAATGCAGCGGATGTAAGGTCAAGCTTAGCGACTGCCTTGAGTATAACGCTTATCGAGAATGATATCATTGCCGCGCCTGCGAGTATGAATACCTTGCTTTCGTCTGAAAGCTTGACCCAGTTCGCAGTAACGAACGCTATTGCCGACAGGATTATAAACGATACTCCTATCAGAAGAAGAACTGTAGACGAGTTGTAATTCGACTTCTTCGGCACATTCATTCCGCTGTATACAGGTCTGCCCTGCGCATCATAGCGTACAGGCTGAACGTTGACTCTCTTGTGGTTGTTATCAGTTACCACAAGTGCAATTATTATTCCTACTATTGCAAGCGGGATGAGCATTTTGAGGAAAAACACGATTACTGAAAAATAACCTATTGTCATTGCTACCATCCTTTCTGTATTGTGAGTGATTTGTTTGGTGTGACTATATCATATCACAGATACATGGTGAAGTGTAGATGTTTAGCGTCACAATATAAGTGACAAATGTAATAATATCCTGTCTTTATATTATCATCACTACACCGCGTTGTCAATGAACAATATTATTACTAAAGTAACAATTCTGTTACGCAGAGATTACTATTTTACGGTATCTGAGCTGTGTCCGAGTGCTTCAAGAATCCTTTTTCCGTCTGTCATACGGAGTGCCCTCACCATATAGCACGAACTGCTTTCTCCGCAAAACCATATCAGTACATTGCACTTTTTCCCCGGTATTTGCAGAAGAGACTGACGTATCTCGACTTTTGCGATATTCTCTCTCTCGGCAATAACTGTGTGGAATGCAGTCCATTTCGCACATCTTACGATAACTTTGTCATCATATACTGATATGCCGCTCGTCAGCATCGCTACCGTTTTTACAAGCACAAGCCATACAAGAGGTATCTCAAGCATTATTGCGAAGAAATTAGACAGCTCCGCTATTTTGGGGAACAGACGCTCAAACAGGTAATAAAGCGGAAATACAAGGTTTGCGGCTAATATCGGATTGAAAAGATAACTCAGAAATCCTGACCAGCCTGAACGGAATTCGAGACTTCCGCCGGTGGATATACCAAGTCTTTCAAGTCCTCTTCCGAGATTCTTTTCGCGGCGGATAGGCATAAGAACAGGCAGATGCTGAGAGTCATAGCCGTACCCTGCACAGCTTATATTTACCGTTACTGCACCGCATAGCTTCATTATAAGATTCTGTCTGAGGTCGGTATAGTTGATGTGACCCGAATTTATTCTGTATTCGCGCCGATTTGTGATACCGCATCTTACGTTGAGACGGTCGGGGTCGGCGAGAATTTTGAAATGCGAGTACCTTAAAAGATTTACAATAAACGATAAGAGCCATGCCGCAAGGAAAAATGTTCCTATAGCAATAGTTGCGGCTGGTATCCGCAGAAGCAGACGGTGCGTCAGTTTTTCCGTAGTCTCAGTTATACGGCTTAGTGAGACTGATATAATGTCCTGAGCAATGCTTCCGCCTTTGAAAAAGAACATTGCGATGTATATTGCACCGGAAAAACCACTTGAAAAAAATGCTGAGAACAGCATTACCGACAATGCGGTCGGCTTAGGAAGGTCCTCTACTTTTTTACTAACGTTTACATCGGGAATATGCGACATCAGTGTACGGCAGAGTTTAGTTGATACAAGCAGTTTCATGTCGGTAGCTTTGAAAATGCCTGCACGGGTGTCACAGCTGAATTTCATTGCCCTGAATGGTATCATATATACCGGAGTTTCGGCTGTTGCGACACTTATACTCTCAAGCGGTATTGTCTTGCGGAATTTGATAAATACTCCGTCCGAATGCGTGATATATTTATCGCTGATGCTTACACGCGAAAAATACCACCTTACAAAGCCGAATACGATGATAAGACCAAGTATTGCTATGTCAAGCCACGCACCTTTTATCCACTCATAGAATCGCTGAGCGTCCATTTGGAGTATAGTGAGTCCGCGCAGAAGAGGAAATATCAGAAGCCATATGTTACGCATGGAGTAGCGCAGTATACGGAGAGGATGTTCATGATACATTATGAGTCCTCCTTGTGGTCGAATGTACCTGTCTTTTTAAGGATATACAGTGCATCCTCCTGCTTCAGAAACAAAAGCCTAAGCTGACCGCCGTATACGAAGAAGACCACGAAGTTAAGCCCTGTATACTGCGAAAAAGGTGTAGTTATCACCGTTGTGTACTGAACCGTTGAGTACAG
>Ga0310695_10008708_pt1 | contig 15536 bp, 14 predicted proteins | sample RumenRJG_04DNA_FD_203882 | JGI IMG/M metagenome (GOLD analysis project Ga0310695, IMG submission 203882) | Bovine rumen microbial communities from Lethbridge, Alberta, Canada - RJG_04 (v2) (version 2) | ecosystem: Host-associated > Mammals > Digestive system > Stomach > Rumen | place: Canada...
TACAATTTCACATCGTTGTACAGTGTTTTTTGGTTTTCTTTCAGTGCAAGAATATAATCTCCTTCTTTATCTCTTATTGCTTTGGCAATTTCAGTTTGTGTACCCATTGCGTCAATCGTCACAATACGGTACATCTCCTTATCAATACGCTGTACTTTACAAGAAGCCTAACGGCTCAAATTTGGGAATTGCACAAAATTTCAGCACTAATGCAAATGTAGCCATGAAACCAATTACCGTTGGAAATTATGAGATTTGCACAAAAGTCAAGGATTTCAATGGCACAGTAGCTAAACAATACATGACATTGACTGTAAAAGCAAATAATTTGGCAAGTAAATCTTCACTCTCAACAACTTCTGTAAATCTCGGAAGCTCTGTAACTGTAAAATGTTCAGCAACAGGGGGTACTGCTCCTTATCAATATGCTGTACTTTACCAAAGACCAGACAGTACAAATTGGGGAGTCTTGCAGAATTTCAGTACAAATGCGAATGTAACGATTAAGCCTGCTATGGTTGGCACATATAACATTTGCACTAAAATCAAGGATTCAAACGGTACAATTGCAAAGCAATACCTGAAATTGACTGTAAAGGCAAATGCTTTGGTAAGCAGATCTTCATTGTCAGCGACCTCTGTAAATGTCGGGAGCTCTGTAGCTGTAAAATGTTCAGCTACAGGTGGTACTGCTCCCTATCAATATGCAATATTTTATAAGAAAGTTGAAAGTTCAAATTGGAACATTGCTCAGAACTTCGGTACAAACGCAAATGTAACGATAAAGCCTACAACAAATGGTACCTATGATATTTGTGCTAAAGTAAAAGATTCCAAAGGTATAATCGTTAAACAGTATTTTAAACTGGTTGTCAAATAGTAAAAAAGAAGAGTGTCAAAGGATGGATTAATTCTTTGATACTCTTCTATTGCCAAATAAAGATCATATATAAAATATCAAAATAAATATATTACACCAGTTTCCAAGTTTTCAAAAAGTAAAAGTGCTTATAAACAGAAAGAATCAAAGGTGAATACATTTTTTGAGGATATATGGTTCGTCTCGAAAGCGGCCAAAAATAATTCATGCCAAATAGTCATGCCGAGAACAAAGCGTGATTGCTGAGGACTGTTGTGTGATAAAGTAGAAAAGGTTTTATCATAGAAAGGCAGTACGGTCATGAAAGAATACAAAACCGTCAGCAAATTTGTCAATCTTTCAATACCGATTCTGCCTCGAAGCATATAGGTTCCCAAAGCCCAGAACTTCTTCTGCTCGTAATAGGCGACTTCGATAGACCAACGCATAGAATAGACGGTCAGTGGAAGAAATCGTACATCTGCTTTTGCAAAAAGAGAAGCTTTGCCCAACTCGGAAGAGGTGAAATCAAAATTCAGTTCGTCAGGGCATTTCGTGCAGATAAAAAGTCTTTGTGTTCCGTTTTTCGTTTTAGTAACGATGGCGTGAACAGGCTTTTTGCCAAAAAGATTTGTGATAACCTGACGGCTGCCAACAGAGTAGTCTGTCCCATCAACAGCTGAAAATGTAAAATCCTCAAAAGACAGTTGCTTTCCTCTTACTCTTGGTCTGCCTTTTTTGCCGGTTTTAGCAGGCGGAAGATCATACAAGGCAGTATCGTGCCTGACATTACAGATCAGGGCGAGATTTTCGTATTGCTGCGGCAATTCTGTTATTTCCGCTTTTGGATACCAACTGTCACAGCACAGACATACATTTCTTTCAGTGCCAATGATTTCCATGATTTCTTTTACCATATCAGCCGCCATAGCCAATTTGGTTTGTTCCTTCGTCCACATCCTGTAGCCAATCGGAAAAGACAGATAGCGTATTTTCCCTTGATCGAATACAGGAATGGACAGCATGATGCTGACGAAACAATGACCGTACAAATAATTGGAGCCGTTGTGTCTGGCATGGTCAAAAAGCTTTTCACGATTTTCAAAATGTTCCCCGTACTTTTCCACCATCGTATCGTCTATGGACAGGAGAATCAGCTGCGACTGGAGGCTTTCTGGCATCAAGGACAAAGCTATTCTGACCATATTCCGGATCCATTCAGACAAATCTATTTTGCTTTCATTCAGCGTGAAATAATATGATTTTAGTTTGTTATCCGATATATATTGGATGAAATGCTCAAAGTTGTAATTGACGCTGTAAAATCCATTCAGGCACAGGACAGATAACAGCAAATCAAACAAATGCTCCTTTGTGGGAGTGCTTTCAGCTGAAAATATTTCATAAAATGCTTTTTTCAGCTTGCTTATGATACTGGTTTGGGTGTATAATGCTTTCATGTGAATTACTCCCTTCTGGTTACAAACGGTTTGTGTGGTTACTTACCATTTTACACCTTTTGGAGAGTAATTCACTTTTTTATTTCTCTAAAACTTGGAAACTGCTATAAATATATTAAAAAATAGTATCAAAAACTCGTAAAAAATAGAAGCTTCGAGAGGTTCATCTAATATCAAATTAAACAAGCCTTTATTTCGGTATGCTTTCGGAATATCCATAATCCCCCTCAAAATAACTGTATTTTGAGGGGGATTGTGCAAGTGGTATAATTATACTCCTAACACGTTTGATGGACATACAGCGGCTTTATACGGCTTGTATGAGCGATATTTTGAGAATAAGTAAATCAATTCAATTTTCAATATAACTTGACGATAGATACAAAAAATGTTATGTTATTATTTAGATATTTTTGAATGAAGTTATACACACAATTGTTTAAGAAAGGATACATATTTCAATGAAAGTAATTAGTTTGTTTAGTGGCTGTGGTGGATTAGACCTCGGTTTTGAAAGAGCAGGTTTTGAGATACCTGTTGCGAACGAGTTTGACAGCAGCATTTATAATACTTTCAAAGAAAATCACCCGAAAACACATCTTATAGAGGGAGATATTCGTCAAGTTGATGATAGTATATTCAGACAAATAGGTACAATAGACGGTATTATTGGCGGTCCCCCATGTCAATCATGGAGCGAAGGGGGAGCACTTCGAGGAATTAATGATGAACGTGGCAAGCTATTTTTCGATTATATCCGTATCCTAAAAGCTGTCAAACCTAAATTTTTTCTTGCAGAAAATGTGTCTGGAATGCTTGCAAACCGACATAGTGAAGCTGTAAAAGAAATTTTGTCAATGTTTGATAAAACAGGATATGATGTAACTTTGACTATGGTGAATGCCAAAGATTACGGTGTAGCACAAGAACGAAAAAGAGTTTTTTACATCGGATTTCATAAAGATTTAAATATTTCTTTCAAATTTCCCAAAGGCTCAACATTTGATGATAAGCGAAAAATCACCTTGAAAGATATTATATGGGATTTACAGGATTATGCTATCCCTGCTGCCGAAAAAAACCACCATAATCCACTTGCTGTTAATAATAACGAATATTTTACTGGTGCATATTCGCCTATTTTCATGAGCAGAAATCGTGTAAAATCATGGAATGAACAGGCTTTTACTGTTCAGGCTTCGGGCAGACAATGTCAACTACACCCACAAGCTCCCAAAATGCAAAAAATTCAAAAAGACGTATGCAAATTTGTTGAGGGAAAAGAATACCTCTACCGTCGTATGACAGTACGAGAGATAGCAAGGGTACAAGGCTTTCCTGACAGTTTCAAGTTTATCTATGATGAAATAAACAACGCATACAAGATGATTGGTAATGCTGTACCCGTCAATCTTGCTTTTGAAATAGCGACAGCGATAAGACAACAATTAGGAGTGGTAACATGAGCGATAAGTCAAATAATCTTGGAAGAGCCTTTGAATATGCGTGCATAGAAGTATTGGAAAAACGTATTGCAGAGCATAGAACTGTAAAGGTCGATAAAACATCTGTAATGGCAGCTTATAACGCTTGGCAAGCAGTAGAGCAGGAACAACAGGATAGCTTTATAACCGCTGCAAATGCTTTCATAGACACCCTTTTTCAAGCTGAACCTCTCATACTGGAGTATGATAGTGAAAATGACATCATAGAGCTGTCGATAAATAAGGACAGTGATACCGAACAAGGAGATGTTCGTGATATAGTCATAAAGCGAGGCGAAATTCAGTGGGAAATTGGATTATCCATGAAACATAACCACTTTGCAGCAAAACATTCTCGTTTGTCCCCATCAATAGATTTCGGGGAAAAATGGTATGGTACTCCCTGCGATCAATCATATTGGAAAAATGTCAAACCTATATTTGACAATCTGAAAGAATTAAAGAAAAACAGAGTTGCTTGGCATGATATGAATGATAAGGAAAATTCGGTATATGTTCCTTTGCTTACTGCCTTTAAGGAAGAAATGTTGCGTGCATATCAACAATCACCTGAAATTACAAAAAGATTGATTTCCTATCTTTTAGGCATAAAAGATTTTTACAAAGTAGTATCTGTGGATCGTAAGCGTTTGACGGAATTTCAAAGTTTCAATCTGAGGGGAGAACTTAATAAAAACGGAAAAAATCACAAAGCAACAATATTTATTCCCATAGCACAACTGCCTGATGAGATAATTTCACTTAGATTTAAGCCAAAATCTCAAACAACTCTCGAATTATACTTAAATAACGGTTGGTCGTTATCGTTTCGCATACATAACGCAAGCACTATAATTGAACCATCACTCAAATTTGACATACAATTTATCGGTGTTCCCAAAGATATTATCACAATAAATTGCACATGGAATTGAGTAAAACATAAAGTGAAAATCCCCGAAAGAGTACGAAAATCTCTTTCGGGGAAAGTTTTTAGAAGATATTGTCAAAATCACATTGAAAAAAAGTAAAAAAGGTGCTATAATGGCAAAGGGCAGTGGTATTGACCGTACCACCGCCCGAATACGAGGTCACTCTTCAAAACGCCCTCATACCCACCAGTTTAGATTATAACATCTTTATCAAATTTTAACAAGATGATTATAACATTTTCGGTGTAAAATTGCAAGCAATTTTTGAAGAATATATAGTAGACTATACGACCTCGTAAAAAATATTATTTTTACGGAGGTTATTTTTATGTCCTTATTTACGTTGGATACTCACAACATCACAAAAGCCATTCAGCTTTTGCATTCAAATGAAGAACTTTTTGAAATTCGCCTTATCAATGGTGGTTACAATGCAAGCGGTTACTTCACAAATGCCGATACAGCCATAAAAGCCTTGCAAGATTTCCGCCCTGAATGGAATGCTCGCACAAAAGCTGCAAGAGCAGTAAACATTTTCATCACACTCAACCCGATCAATATGTCCTGCTATTCTCGTAAACAGCACGACTGTTTCATAGAAAATGTTCAGCCGACCACCAAAGACAATGAAATCACCGCTTTACACTGGCTTTTGATAGATTTAGATCCTAAAAGAATGTCAGGTGTGAGCAGTTCGGAGGAAGAATTGAAACTTGCAAAGACAAAAGCGAGAACGATACATGATTTTCTGTCGGATCGTGGTTTTAAAGAGCCTATTCGTGCCATGAGTGGTAACGGTATTCACTTGGTTTATCGTTTTGATGTTCCAAATACGGCAGAAAATGTTGCTGTCTTTGAAAATACACTGAAAGTCCTGTCTGAAAAATTTAGTGATGAAGAAGTTGAAGTAGATACAACGGTATTCAATCCTGCTCGTATCTGCAAGCTTTGGGGAACGATTGCACAGAAAGGGGCTACTACCCCCGAAAGACCGCACAGGAAAGCGTATATTGAGCCGTCTGTGCCATCTTCCGTTGATGTTAATGATTTTACATTACTGCAAGCATTAGTAGCTGAATTTGAGGAAAAGAAGCCCTCTGTACCTGCTCAGGATACCATACAAACAGAGAAAAAAGGAAAATTTGATTTGCAGAAGTTCATTTCCGACCATAATATCCCTGTAAAAAGCATCGAGAACACTCCCAATGGTACTGTGAAGTATATCCTTGAACGTTGCTTGTTTGATGAAAGCCATAAAGGAAAAGACGCTGCTATTTTCCAAAAGTCTGACGGCTCTCTCGGCTATAAATGTTTTCATAATTCTTGTTCGGATAAGCATTGGAAAGATGTTCGTTTACTTTTTGAGCCTGATGCATACGATAAAAAGGCAGATAATAACACCAAAAGAGAAAAGAAATTATCTGTCTATGACGTGGATGGAACAGGATTTCTTACAATAGCAAATCTGAAAAATTACTTGAAAATAAAGGGCTATGAAGTTCATTACAATATCATAAAACATTCTTTGGAATATTCAGGCTTCTACGGTCATTCTCATGATCACTTACCCGAAACTGCACCGACAATCATTTATGATGACTTACAGACGGAGTTTGAAAAGTGCAGTGCAGCTAAAATTGCGGACATATTGTTAGTTATTGCAGCAGATAATAGAGTAAATCCCATTCTTGACATGATTACATCTGCAAAATGGGATGGTAAAGACCGTATTGAAGAAATATACAACATTTTTGGCATTGGCAAAGAGGACAAATTGAGCCGAGAAATCATCAAGAAATGGCTTATGCAAGCTGTTTGTGGCTTATTCAATGATAGCAAAAATCCATTCTCGCTTGATCTGATATTGGTATTCAAGGGAAAACAAGGCATTGGCAAAACAAGATTTTTTGAACACCTCACCATGATTTCTCAATACTTCGGAGAGGGTGTCTGCATTGATCCACGTAACAAAGACAGTATCATTCAGGCAACAAGTAATTGGATATGTGAATTAGGCGAGATAGGTAGCACTCTGAAAAAAGATATGGACAGTGTAAAAGCCATGCTGACAAAAGCAAATGATGAATACAGACTTCCATACGGCAGATCAACACTGAAATTTCCCCGTATGACTTCATTTGTCGGTACAGTAAATGATGATAAATTCCTCATAGATCAGACGGGCAACCGCCGATTTGCAACTGTTCCCATAGCAGATGATGTACATATTGATTACAACACACAGATTAGACCTTTTAATTCCTTGCAACTGTGGGCACAGGTATATCGTATCATACAAGAAGAAATTGCCAAAGGTGCGACAATGGCAAGCTGTTTTAGACTTGATCCCGAAATGAAAGAGAAATTAGACAACAGAAATCAAGAATACACAAAGCCTATGAAAGCGGAAGATGAAGTTATAGACATTCTTTCAAAATTGAATATGGATAGGCAAAAAACATCAGCAAACTACAAAATAATTGATGAATACATGACCGTAACCGAATTTATGAGCTATCATTCAGAACTCAATAAATATACTGCTGAACAAGTGGGAAAAGTTCTTACAAAATTGGGATATGAAAGTCAGAAAAAGAAACTTGATGGTAAATCTATACGCATGAAATTTTTACCAAAAGAAGATTATACAAAACGTTTTTAATTTATTTAGTTTTTCACTTTTTTTGTGATTTGGTGGACAGCACAAGGCGATTTTTTGACAAAAAGGTGGACAGGTGGACAGCAGGTGGACAGCGATGGACAGAAATTAGAAAAACTGTCCACCGCTTTTTTTTGGCTATTTCAAGGGATTTTTTGAAAAAATAGTGATAAAATTTTAGCTCAAAGGTGGACAGGTGGACAGCGGTGGACAGCACTTTCTATAAACTTTTTAAAAAATATACCTTTTTTTTCTATTTTTATCAAATAGAAATTTTTTTGTATTTATAGTTTTCAAAAAATGGCACTTTTGCTGTCCACCTTTTTTTAAAAATCCCTATTTTATCGACTTTTTTGTAAAATTTGGTAATTTTTGGCTGTCCACCTTACCCCCATTTGCTGTCCACCTTACCCCCATTTGCTGTCCACCTTACCCCCATTTGCTGTCCACCTTTTGCCCTTTTTTTACAATTTGCTGTCCACCTTTTTTATAAGTATCATGGTATAATATCATCACATATACAGAAATACATAAGCTCCCAAATTGGCAATTTGAATAAAAATTAGTATCACAAAAATGAGCAAGGCAACAATAGGAAATTGCCCTGCTCTGCGTTATTTTATTCAATATCTTGGGTATGTTATTAGGTGATACAGGAGATTAAAGCTCAAAGACAAAAGCAACCACATTGCTATGACGTTCAACAGGGCATATTCTGCAATCAGAACAGCAAAGAACAAGGCAATTACACAAAGTGCGATTGTCATAGCTTTCTTATAGCCAAATTCTTCGTTGTTCTTGTATGTACGGATAATATTTTTAAACTTTTTCCTCATGCTCGGAATGCCTTCCAGAATGCTTAAAACTACCAATCCAAACACCAGAAGAAGAGATAATCCATATACTATTGACTGTGCAACATCAAGGCTCGTACAGCCTTGCAGGAGTTCTACAAAGCTGTTCAGGAAGTTCCCTGTTCCGTTGCATATTGATATAAAACCATCCCAAAGAGAAATAAAGAAATTAGCCACACCTGTTTCACCCACAAACACTCCTGTATGGTCACTCAGCCATGCCCCTGTTATACACATACAAAATATTACGATGATTGACATGGATGAACCAGTAAATTTTTGGGTGCGTTTCAGTTTTTTATCGAATATGTTATAGACCTCTATATACACTTCTTCACGGATTTTTTCTATTTGAGCATTAACACGATCTTGTACTGTCAGCCTATTTTCAGCAATCATTTTTTTGCAATTAGCGACGGTTTCTTCTGCGTTTTTCTTCACTTGTTTGTTTTCCGCTTTTATCTGCGATATTTGTTCTTTCAGATTTTGATTGCTCGCTGTCAAGTCTTGTATTAGCGATTTCTGCTCTTGCACTGTCGTTGACAGCTTTTGCTTGTCTGATGAGAGTGTCTGTATCTGTTGTTCCTGTTCCTTGAGCTGTTGCTCTTGTCTGCTGTTTATCTGCCTGAACTGTTCGTTCTCCGTTTGTAACTCGTTCACCAGATTGATTAACGGTTCTACTTCTTCGCTCGAGTAGGTCGGCAATTCTTCTGTTGAGTTCATTTTTCTTCTGTCCTTTCTGAATGTCGTCTTTTTCTTGTTCAAGCTGTTTAAGTTCGTTTTGAACCTCTGAGATGCCTTTGTCTATCAGTTCTCGTTCCCGATTAAATTTTCGGACTTGTTCGTTATACTCTACGATATAAGAATATCCTCCACGTTTGACAATTTTTCGTGCAGCATAGCTTTCATGCAACATCGGAAGTTGTTCTTTTCCCTGTCTGGCATAACTTCGGTGGTCTATATGAGCCTGTCCTTTCAGATGTTTATTACAAATGTCTGCCCAAGATTTTCTCCATTCTTCTGCTTTCGTTTGGTCATTCCAATCTGTTGACTGAATAGAAATCCTTTCCCACATCTTTCTGCCCCTTGCACCGATTTTTTGTTTTCCTGTTTTTGGATCGATAACAGGAATTCTATTTCCGTTGTCATCAAATGCGTAGCTGTCTTTTCGTTTTGCTCCCCATTCTCCATTTTGTTTCAGAGGTCGCATAGTCAAAAGAATATGAGCATGAGGGTTACCGTCTGACTTGTCATGCAAAGACCAATCAGCAATCATTCCCTTATCGGTAAAATTTTTTTTGATATATTCTCTGACAACTTCTACTTGTTCATCACGAGAAAATTCTATCGGCAAAGCAACTTCAACCTCTCTGCACAGTTGAGCATTTTTTTGTTTTTCAATTTTCTGTACTTCGTTCCAAAGAGTTTGTCGATCTGAATATTTAGATGGTGCATTTACACACAAAAGGATTTCCGAAAAAACTACTCCCCCTTTACGTGTATAATCATGAGTTTCTCCGAATTCATCATCAACAATTTTTGTCCCAGAACGATATGCAGCTGCTGCCGTTGCTGTTTTACCTTTGCCACGACTTATTATTTTTATTTGACAATGAAAAATCGCCAATTCACAAAATCCTCCTTTCAATTTTTTTCTTTCTAATGGCTAACAAAAATTTTGCCTACGGCAAAATTTTAACGGGGTTTGGGGTGTTCCCAACTCACATATGTGGATATACCAATTTGGGTATGTCCGCATATGTGAGCCTTTCGGTTATTTTGCTCAACTACTATTTTACGATTTTACTTGCACCTTGTCAAGTTCTGTTGTATTATAGAATTAGCTCTGATAAGGGTTGAGCAAAATAAAATCGGTGCTTCTGCACCGATAAATGCAGAATGACAAAGGAGTGATTGCATTGAAATCCTATGAAGAAAGAATTGCTGAATTGGATGCAAAGAGAGAACAGAAAGAAAAAGAGCTTGCACAGTTCAAAGCAAAACAGAAGAAACTGCAACAGCAGCAGAAAGATCTGGAGAGAAAAGCTAGAACAAAAAGATTGATAGAGACCGGTGCAATGATCGAAAGTTTTCTTGGCAGACCTGTTGAACAGGAAGACATTGAACCTATCAAACAGCTTATTGAATACTATATAAACAAGAAGCAGAGCGGTCAACCTATTCATACTTCAAAGCCGCAAAGTCCCTCGACTTCTTCTGAGTAAAGTTAAGCCCGTTAGAAAATATCAATCTTGACATGAGATAAAAGATAACAAACTTATAATTCTTGTTTTTCCAGGGCGTCGAAGAGAAGTATATGACGAAACCAGAACTGCCTGTGTTAATTGGGCAGTTCCTTCTATTTGCTGAAAAAACTCCTCATTTGTTAGTTATGCGTCCATCGATCATTGGTCAAGTTGGTAATTTTTTGGTGTTTGGAGTGGTTTTGAGCGCCAAATTTTCCCTTGATAAAGAAGACTTGATAAAACACTTGATAATTTTCTTGATAGATTACTTGATAACGGAGTCTCAAGTCGCCTGTGTTTATCAGCCTTTTAGCCGCGAAAGGTGGTAGCTTCGACCACGAAAGGTGGTAGCTTCGACCACGAAAGGTGGTAGCTTCGACCACGAAAGGTGGTAGCTTCGACCACGAAAGGTGGTAGCTTCGACCACGAAAGGTGGTAGCTTCGACCATGAAAGGTGGTAAAATATTGACAAATCACCACCTTTATATTATAATTTTTTGTGAGGTGATGTATCATGGCTCGATTAAATGGCAAAAATGAAGAAATAACGGGAAATCTTGACCCAAAATATTTGGTACAGAAGTCTGACCCTCTTATACTTATGCGTTCCGTACCGTTCACTCTGGGCGAATTGAAGATACTTGATACCTACATCAGTCGTATCAATGCTGCGGATGATACACGGCGAACTGTTATATTTACCAAAGAAGAGTACGAGGAGCTTATGGGAATAACCTGTGCGAATTATAGGGCTTTACAGAAACATACAAAGGGGTTGCTCGGTAAAGTGGTAGAGCTTCAGATGCCAAATAAGGACTATTTGCAGTTCGTTTTGTTTACAAAATCTTACTACCATAAGGACGAATACGGCAGGCCGATTATAGAAATCACTTGCACTGAAGAAGCAAAGGATTTGTTTTTCTGCATTGGAAAGTATCACTATTTCAGCTATGCCCTTGAAAATATTATTAAGCTAACCCACAAAGCAAGCTATTTGCTGTATATCTACATACGACTTAACCTCTATCGGAACCAATGGGATATTGACCTTAATGATCTGCGTGACACAGTTCTTGATTGCAAAGGAAAGACAACTTATTTTGAATTCAAAGAATTTAAAAAGTCCGTTCTTGACCCTGCTGTTGAGGAAATAAACCAGAAAACCGACTGTCATTTCACCTATGAAGCTATCAAAATAGGACGCAAAGTAGCGAAAATCAAGTTTATCTATCAGAAACAAAATCAGATAGAAGGGCAGACCTCTTTGTTTGATGAACTGCCGCCGGTTCCACAGCTGCCCGATCAGAGCAAGGTTGACAATAAAGTTATGGATAGAAAAGATATTATATCTCAGCTGTTTCAAGTCTGTAACTGCGATTTTACCCGTGAGGAAATACAATCGGCTTACAGCTTTGCAAAAACATTTGTACACGATAAAGCTATCAAGGTATATTTTGAACAAACATATCTAAGATTGCTTGAAGTTGAGAAAAAGAGGAAAATTCGTAATCGATTTAGATACTTCTATCAAATGATTTGTAACGATGCTGAAAAGCAAAGAAACGAACAACAAGATAGAGAACAAACTAAAGGATATCCAGCTGCATACGACATTGCCGAATACGAATCAACTTCGATTCTTGATGAGGATTGGGATAATTAACACACCAAAAGCCGCACAAATGGGAATGAAAAAATATGGAAATGACGATAAAGCAACTTGCTAATCAGTTGGGCGTGAGCAAGACAACAATCAGTAAAGCAATATTTGCATTAGGTTTGCAAGGAGAACTAAAACGATCCGGCAATAAGTATCTGCTGTCAGAGGTGCAAATTGAAAGCGTAAAAACGCAAATCGCAAACCAAAAATCGCAAACCGCAGGCCAAAAATCGCAAACCGAAAACCAAAACGCACTCATAGAAGTATTACAGAAGCAATTAACACTTCTGAATGGGCAATTAAACATTAAGGACGATCAGATCAGGACACATCAGGAGCAGATTCGTTTGTTGCAAGAACAAATCGTTTCTAAAGACAAGCAAATCGAACAAATCACTGTTGCTATGGAAAACATAACAGCAGCATTGACAGCTTCTCAGGCACTTCACGCTGGAACTATCCAACAGCAGCTTACCGAACAAAACAGTAGCAGAGAAAATACTGCTCCGGATGATCCGGAGCAGCCAAAGCAGAAGCAAGGATTTTTCTCAAAGTTTTTCGGAAAGAAAAATAACTGAAAGCTTATTTTAGTATCAAAATAAACGTTTTGTATAAAAGTATTAAAACCACCGCCGAATAGATATTTTCGACGGTGGTTTTTCAGTATTAGTTTTAACGAACTTTATTTTATGCTTGAGTTATTATTCATAGTCTTATCATACACTGCGTGATGAATCTGTGATATATCTGCTGCCTGACTCGTAAAAGCTTACTTCCATGTTATCATCAACTGTTATGCGTACAGGTACATTCAGCCATCTGCCGTCATTTCTTTCAGTTTTGAGAACTGCATTTGAAGTACCGGGCTTTACAGCAGTGAACTTGAAATTGCACATGCTGCTGCTGTAATCAAAATCACAGCTTACTTTTACATTAAGACTGTCTATGTAGTAATTCCAGTCATTGCCGTATAAAGAATATGTAGCAGAACTTGCAGATTTCTTTATGTCATCAGATGTTTTCTTTGATTCGCTGGTGTTATTGCTTATTTTTTCTGTTGTGTATGAATGATCGGTTGTGTAAGATCTGTCTGTTCCGATAATTGTCATTCTGAGATTATCTTTAACGGTTATACGTACAGGTGTATTCAGCCATTTGCCGTCTTCTTTCTGCGTTTTAAGAACAACATTTGCAACACCGGGCTTTACAGCAGTAAATTTGAAGTTGCACATGCTGCTGTTGTAATCAAAATCACAGCTTACTCTGACATTCAGGCTGTCAGCATAATAGTTCCAGTTTTCACCCTTTATAGGCATTACGAATGTATCACCATAAGTTTCAGCTGTGATAACGTAAGACTTTGAAACAAGGTCATTACCGTTGTTGTAAGCAGATGCACTGATCATTGAAACAGTTGTTATGGCTGAAACTGCACAAACTGCAGCGATTAATGAAGCGAATACCTTTGTTCTGATTGTCTTTTTCATAATAATTATCTCCTTTATGGGCTTTGCCCTATTATTATTTATTTTTTTCAGTGGTTTTTGTGTTTTCCTTGGTGTGATTAAATAATAGCATTATGAACGAAAACCTTCAATATTCAATAAACGTGCGTTTTGTTGCTTAAAAGACATATTCGTTACTGTATGTAATATAATTTACATTTTCAGATAAAAGTGTATCCGAAAAAATCATATAAAACATAATTTTGAAATACAGAGATACTGGGAAGAGCATCATTCAAATGATGGACCTCCCAGTATTTTTATATATCCGTTATGTATCCTTCGATTTCGATGATACACTGATGTTTCTTGTAATTATCTGGTAGCTGATATCCACAAGCAGTATTTTTTCAAAGCTTTTTAGCTTTTCGGGATAGTTCCTGTCCTTGATCTGTAAAGTATTGCGGCAAATAATTATCTTGACTTCTTCATAACGGTTTCTATTGTCTATTTTCACAAGCTAATAGTTTTGGGATAATACAATGAAAACAGCAGACCGGACAAAACATAAAATAGATCATGTTTGTAAAAAGCGAGGATAATTACGGATTGCTTTGAATTAAGAGTTAATTAACAACTATAAATGAGCAAATTTCAAAAACTTCGTTATAATGCACAAATAATCTATGGAATTTCGTTGATTTAAGTAATGAATACAGGGGTCAAATTTTGATTTTGACCAAAATATTTGTGCAAGTTGTCAGATTTGCTCATTTATTGTTAACAATTTGTGTGTTCTCTGTAAATCAAACTACAAAATATGCAGAAGCTGTAAATTAAGCTACAAAACACAGTGATATTGAATATTGAAGCAAAAATGCAGAAATGATATTATTTAGTCACAGCAAGGGAAAAACAAAGAATCCCGAAAAATAAAAAAATAAAACGGGCAAAGCCCATAAAGGAGATAATTATTATGAAAAAGACAATGACAAAGAAGATCGCAGCTATTCTCGCAGTTATGACAATGGTTACAGCAGGCTCAGCTTTTGCAATAACAGCCAATGCAGCAAGTGCAGATACTACAACCACCAGCAATTTCTTGGCTGAAAGAAGAGTCCACAAATTCGACCTCACTGACCACGAAATGACATTCAAATATATGACAGACATTGACGAAAATGTCGTAAACCCATATCTTCTGTTCGGTTCTTCCTTCCGTATAGGAGCAAATTCCATGTTCATGACCAACGACGGTAAATTTTCGATCTCCCTCGGTGTAGACAAGGGCGAAGGTTTTGGCGGAACTTATGTTTACCATGGTGCATCAGAAAAAATATTCCTGAGCTACAATGACGGTTTCAAAGCAACAGGCTATGTTACTATCCTGAATGACGGTACCAGAGCTCTTGGTATTCCGATGAACATCTGCGGCAATATCTACACTGTATATTTCGCTATATAATATAAAAACACCATATATAAAAGCCGATGAAGCTTAAAACTTCACCGGCTTTTTTACTATCAAGAACAAAAAACTCGTTTATTATTCATTCGTCCATCGGTCAGATTGATGAATACAAAGTATTATTTTTTATGCTCATTTTTCATAAGTACAAAAATGGTATATTAAATTGAAAACGATGGACATTAATAGCCAAACACCTATAACATTAACCACATCATATTCAGCAAGCAAAATTGCAAAACATAAGGCAATAACACAAAGGGAAACCGTCATAGCCTTTTTGTATCCTGCAACTCCGTTTCGCTCGTATGTACGCATAATTTTTTCAAAATTTTTCTTTAGTACTTTGTTAAAACTAAATTTTGCATAAAATAGAGTAATATGATATAATAATCCTATATGAAAATAGGGGGTTATTATATGCCATCATTCAAATATGTTATTGAACTAAGCGACCAAGATAAAGAGT